>OEPS010000003.1_pt1 | contig 121149 bp, 103 predicted proteins | sample 1539411 | NCBI WGS metagenome assembly OEPS01 (sample SAMN02671747, study PRJEB22543) | soil metagenome | biome: bacteria | place: China:Hunan Province, Lengshuijiang City | collected 2012-10-15 | depth 0.08m m
AACATTATCAGGAGAGCATTATGGCTGTTACTAATGTCGCTGAACTTAACGCACTCGTAGAGCGCGTAAAAAAAGCCCAGCGTGAATATGCCAGTTTCACTCAAGAACAAGTTGATAAAATCTTCCGCGCCGCCGCTCTGGCCGCCGCAGATGCTCGAATCCCTCTCGCAAAGATGGCCGTTGCCGAATCCGGCATGGGTATCGTCGAAGATAAAGTGATCAAAAACCACTTTGCTTCTGAATACATCTATAACGCTTATAAAGATGAAAAGACCTGTGGCGTCCTGTCTGAAGACGACACCTTCGGTACCATTACTATCGCTGAACCGATTGGTATTATTTGCGGTATCGTGCCAACAACTAACCCGACTTCAACCGCTATCTTTAAATCTCTGATTAGCCTGAAGACCCGTAACGCTATCATCTTCTCTCCGCATCCGCGTGCTAAAGATGCGACCAATAAAGCTGCAGATATCGTACTGCAGGCCGCAATCGCTGCCGGTGCGCCGAAAGATCTGATTGGCTGGATTGACCAGCCTTCTGTAGAACTGTCAAATGCGCTGATGCATCACCCGGATATCAACCTGATCCTTGCGACCGGCGGTCCGGGCATGGTTAAAGCAGCATACAGCTCCGGTAAACCAGCCATCGGCGTAGGTGCAGGTAACACCCCGGTTGTTATCGACGAAACCGCTGATATCAAACGTGCCGTTGCTTCCGTGCTGATGTCTAAAACCTTCGATAACGGCGTAATTTGTGCTTCTGAGCAGTCCGTTGTGGTTGTTGACTCAGTATACGACGCCGTTCGCGAACGTTTCGCAAGCCACGGCGGCTACCTGCTGCAGGGCAAAGAGCTGAAAGCGGTTCAGGATATCATTCTGAAAAACGGTGCCCTGAACGCGGCTATCGTTGGTCAACCGGCGTATAAAATCGCTGAGCTGGCTGGCTTCACCGTACCCGTCTCCACCAAGATTCTGATTGGTGAAGTGACTGACGTTGATGAAAGCGAACCGTTCGCGCACGAAAAACTGTCTCCGACGCTGGCGATGTATCGCGCGAAGAATTTCGAAGACGCTGTTGATAAAGCTGAAAAACTGGTTGCTATGGGCGGTATCGGCCATACCTCCTGCCTGTATACCGACCAGGATAACCAGCCAGAGCGCGTTGCTTACTTCGGTCAACTGATGAAAACCGCGCGTATCCTGATCAACACCCCTGCTTCTCAGGGTGGTATCGGTGACCTGTATAACTTCAAACTCGCACCTTCCCTGACTCTGGGTTGTGGTTCATGGGGTGGTAACTCCATCTCGGAAAACGTTGGTCCTAAGCACCTGATCAACAAGAAAACCGTTGCTAAGCGAGCTGAAAACATGTTGTGGCACAAACTTCCGAAATCTATCTACTTCCGTCGTGGCTCACTGCCAATCGCACTGGATGAAGTGATTACTGATGGTCACAAACGCGCGCTGATCGTGACTGACCGCTTCCTGTTCAACAACGGCTATGCAGACCAGATCACCTCTGTGCTGAAAGCTGCTGGCGTAGAAACTGAAGTTTTCTTTGAAGTAGAAGCTGACCCGACTCTGACCATCGTGCGTAAAGGCGCTGAGCTGGCCAACTCTTTCAAACCAGACGTGATTATCGCGCTGGGCGGCGGCTCCCCGATGGATGCTGCAAAAATTATGTGGGTGATGTATGAGCATCCGGAAACCCACTTCGAAGAACTGGCGCTGCGCTTTATGGATATCCGTAAACGTATCTACAAGTTCCCGAAAATGGGCGTTAAAGCCAAAATGGTGGCAATCACCACGACTTCCGGTACTGGCTCTGAAGTTACGCCATTCGCGGTTGTTACCGATGATGCAACTGGTCAGAAATACCCGCTGGCTGACTACGCGCTGACCCCGGACATGGCGATTGTTGACGCTAACCTGGTCATGGAAATGCCGAAGTCACTGTGCGCTTTTGGTGGTCTTGATGCGGTGACGCATGCTCTGGAAGCTTACGTTTCCGTCCTGGCTTCCGAGTTCTCTGACGGTCAGGCTCTGCAGGCGCTGAAGCTGCTGAAAGAAAACCTGCCGGCGTCCTACCATGAAGGTTCTAAAAACCCGGTAGCGCGTGAGCGTGTACACAGTGCCGCAACTATCGCTGGTATCGCGTTTGCAAACGCCTTCCTCGGCGTATGTCACTCAATGGCGCACAAACTGGGTTCTCAGTTCCACATTCCTCACGGTCTGGCGAACGCCCTGTTGATCAGCAACGTTATTCGCTATAACGCCAACGACAACCCGACCAAACAGACAGCATTCAGCCAGTACGACCGCCCGCAGGCCCGTCGTCGCTACGCTGAGATCGCTGACCATCTGGGTCTGACTGCTCCTGGCGACCGTACCGCAGCTAAAATTGAAAAACTGCTTGGCTGGCTGGACGAAATTAAAGCTGAATTGGGTATTCCTAAGTCTATCCGCGAAGCTGGCGTGCAGGAAGCAGACTTCCTGGCCCATGTAGATAAACTGTCTGAAGATGCATTCGATGACCAGTGCACCGGCGCTAACCCGCGCTACCCGCTGATTGCCGAACTGAAGCAGATTCTGCTGGATACCTACTACGGACGTAACTACGTTGAAGGCGCTGTGGAAGAGAAAAAAGACGCAGCCCCGGTTAAAGCTGAGAAAAAAGCGAAAAAATCCGCGTAATCTGCTCTTAACTAACACCGTTACAATGAGCCCCATCTTTTGATGGGGCTTTTTTATATCTGTCGCTCAGCGGCCTAAAAATCACCTCAGGCGGACGAAATGTATAATCAACGGGAAGAGACGATGACCAGGAAAAAAGGCGCGGTAGAGCGCCTGGGAAGATTTAACGGGAGGTATTAGCAGGAGTGCTGTTTGTTCTGCACAAAGGCCAGTGAACCTTCGCTTAACGCCTCTTTATAATGCTTACGACACACGGAAACATAACGTTCATTACCGCCAATCACTACCTGTTCACCCTCATTGTAAGGGCGCCCCTCCTGATCGAGACGCAGCACCATACTTGCCTTACGGCCGCAAAAACAGATGGTCTTTAATTCAACCAGCTTGTCGGACCATGCGAGCAAATATTGACTGCCGGTAAAAAGTTCGCCGCGAAAATCTGTACGCAGACCGTAACACAACACGGGAATATCAAGCTGGTCCACAACCTCAGACAGCTCACGCACCTGTTCACGAGTTAAAAATTGGCTCTCATCAACTAACACGCAGTGAATTGGTTGGCGCTTATGTTCATCGGCAATGTCAGTAAATAACGCAGTTTGGGTATTATATAACCGGGCAGGCGAAGAGAGGCCAATCCTTGAGCTCACTTTCCCCGAACCAAAGCGATCGTCGATCTCTGCGGTATAAACCACGGTACGCATCCCTCGCTCCTGGTAATTGTATGAAGACTGTAACAGAGCGGTAGACTTGCCTGCATTCATTGCTGAATAGTAGAAATAAAGTTGTGCCATCGGCCGCGTAACCCCAATCAATGTGTTTTTTCGCGGTAAAATTGTATCATATATTCTCCTGCTATCAGCCTTCTCGGTATGGGTATTGCGAAGAATGTTCAGGCTGTGGATACCTGAAAGATTAAGAATCTTAATACAATCACAATGCCTGCTATTCGTACGACCAAAGCGGAGCTTTCTTACATCGGTATTGTCCTTTTGTGCCTACCTGGCATTTTTCTGATAGCTATAACCACTGCGGACAAGTGTTTTATATTAAACATCATCATGACCATTGCGCTAATACCGACAATCATATTTATCCATGCAAAGTATAATTTTTCTCAGCACGCATCGGAAAAAGCATACTATCTCAGGGTTTTAGCTTATGTCGCTCACCTCCGTATAAGCGAGAAAGATGTGAACCCGCACATAAAATTTAAGTTAAATGAATTAATTCCCGAGACAAATAACAAGTTATTTTGACTTCCTTACATTCTCCCCTATTGCACATCTGAATTTATCGCTCTATTATTAGTCCAACAAACCACCCCACAATATAAGTTTGAGATTACTACAATGAGCGAAGCACTTAAAATTTTGAACAACATCCGTACTCTTCGTGCGCAGGCAAGAGAATGCACCCTTGAAACGCTCGAAGAAATGCTGGAAAAATTAGAAGTTGTCGTTAACGAACGTCGTGAAGAAGAAAGCGCTGCTGCTGCAGAAATTGAAGAACGTACTCGTAAACTGCAGCAATACCGTGAAATGCTGATTGCTGACGGTATCGATCCGAATGAACTGCTGAGCACCATGGCGGCAGTTAAAGCAGGGACTAAAACCAAGCGCGCTGCACGTCCGGCTAAATACAGCTACGTTGACGAAAACGGCGAAACTAAAACCTGGACTGGTCAGGGCCGTACTCCGGCAGTGATCAAGAAAGCGATGGATGAGCAGGGTAAATCTCTGGACGATTTCCTGCTGTAATAAGCTATCGTATCCGTTTAAAAATCCCGCTTCGGCGGGATTTTTTTTATCTGTTAATCGACTCCGTACCGTACAGGCATAAAAAAGCCGGGAAACGAATTTCGCCCCCGGCCTTTCACTGCGTAGCGGATGATTACTTCGCTACGGCTTTTTCCAGCCAGTCTTTAAATTCTGCGCCCAGCGATTTATGACGTACGCCATATTCAACAAAAGCCTGCATATAGCCCAGCTTATTGCCGCAGTCATGGCTTTTACCTTTCATATGATAGGCTTCAACCGTTTCTTTTTCGATCAGCATATCAATGGCATCGGTCAGCTGAATTTCATCACCGGCTCCCGGAGGCGTTTTTGCCAGCAGCGGCCAAATATCCGCGCTCAGCACATAACGACCGACAACCGCCAGATTAGATGGTGCAACGTCCGCCTTCGGTTTCTCAACCACGCCAACCATCGGCACGCTCTCACCCGGCAGCAGAGGCTGTCCCTTACAATCGACAACGCCGTACGCGGTCACATCTTCGACCGGTTCAACCATTATCTGGCTCGCGCCGGTCTCATCAAAGCGAGCGATCATTTCCGCCAGGTTATCGCGGGACAGATCGGATTCATATTCATCCAGAATGACGTCCGGTAAAATAACCGCCACCGGCTCATCACCAACAACCGGGTGAGCGCAAAGCACAGCGTGGCCAAGACCTTTAGCCAGCCCCTGACGCACTTGCATAATAGTGACGTGTGGCGGACAAATAGATTGAACTTCTTCCAGAAGCTGGCGTTTAACACGTTTTTCCAGCATTGCTTCCAGTTCAAAACTGGTATCGAAATGGTTTTCAATAGAATTTTTTGAAGAGTGCGTAACCAGCACAATTTCAGTAATCCCGGCGGCGATACATTCGTTAACAACGTATTGAATTAATGGCTTATCAACCAGCGGCAACATTTCTTTCGGAATAGCCTTAGTAGCGGGCAACATCCTGGTGCCTAATCCCGCAACCGGGATGACAGCTTTTCTTACTTTAGAATTAAGCGCAGCCATTGAAATCTCCTGGACTGTTCGTTTTTTAAACTTCTCGTTAATAATATAGTTTCGAGTATATCAGCCTGCTCAGTCAAACCTGTTCCGAAAAGGATTGGATATCTTCGAATTAGGAATTTTACGCATTAAACCCCAGGATAGTATCACCACAAAAGATCGTGTGGTAATCCCGCGTGCATAAAAATAAGAATAATCGTTCACTCCGCAGACAACATAAGGCGTAAACGTCCACCAGCCCCCCAAATTTGGCACTGCCATGATGAACAGCGTTGACTTATTTGGTTGAGATATGCATTACCTAATGTTCCTAGCGGAACGCCATTACTAATCTGAATTTGGTGTTCACCCGTATTCAGCGTGCCGTTCAAACCCGCAGAGACTAAAATTAAATTTTTCAAGCCACTATGGTAATAGCCGACCAGTAATGGAAATTGCCCAGGCAGGTTAGCCTGACGCAGTAATTGATTGACCTGTTTTAGCAGACTCCCCATTTCCGGCAATCGTTGTCCCTGATGAGCGAGCTGCTCCTGCAGCAGCCCATTGAACAGCGCGCGCAGCAATAAGGCCGCAAGAACCCCATTATCACCAGCCCGAGTGACGTCCAGGCAATAAAACGCCAAATCGTTTTCTGATAGCGGAGCAATATCGAGCACCAGTCCGGGCTTATCGGCCGAGACAAGCTGGCGATAGTGAATGCGACAACGCGACATTTCCTGCTGGACCGGAGGCTGAAGCTCCTGTAGCAGCCTTGACGCCGCCGTCGGATCGCTTACCAGCGCATCCCAGTCCTCAAACAGGCGTTCTTCTTCTTCGACACGCGAGTTGAACATATTGGGATAGAGGCAGGCATAAACCGTTTCTCTCAGCCGATCGAAATCTTTTACCGGTTTAAGCAGGATATCCTGGACCCCAAGACGTAAAGCTTTAGCAATATCCGCCATGTTTTCCGTAGCTGAAATCATCAGAATCGGCAGCTGTTCGCCCTGATTACGTACGTGTTCCACCAGCTCAAGTCCGTTCATTCGCGGCATTGAGATATCGCAAATCATCAAATCGGGTTTTGACTCGGCCATTTTTTGCAGGGCATCCACGCCATCTTCCGCCTGGACGATGGTCGCCCCAAGCGAAGATAACCAGGCATGCATAAGAGAGCGGAAAACGGGTTCGTCTTCAACTATCAGAATCTGTTTTCCCGCCAATGGCTGCGTCATGATCTCTCCCCTGACTGACGATAATTTAATAGTGGCATGCTATTCGCTCTACCGCCTGTCAGAATTAACTTAAGTATGTTAAGTATGCATCAAATGCGCTACACGGAGGTACGCACCAAAGGTAATAGTTCATCCATTCTCTTTTCAACTGCCAGATTTCCGGCGGCTATCGCTTCGCCGGCACGATGAAAATCCAGAGTGGATATTTGCGGGCAAAAGGGCTGAATCAGAATATCCGGTGGGTCTCCCGCCATACGATTTCGCTTAAGGCGATTCTCCAGAACCTGAATCGAGGTCGACATAATTTCCATAGCGGTTGGCACTCTTGTCGCCCGACGAGCGGTCATGCGCGCCAGACGGGAACGCAAACGTGAATGCCACGAGAAGTCTTCATCATTCTCCGGACGCGGCATCTCCATCGATAACAAATCCTGCTGCATCAGATGCGCATCGTGCTGCAAATCAACGGCAATGACGATATCAGCCCCCATCGCGCGGGCCAGAGACACTGGCACGGGATTAACCACCGCGCCATCCACCAGCCAGTAACCATTATGCATCACCGGTGACATCAGGCCAGGCATACTGCAAGAGGCGCGTATTGCCAGATGCAAATCCCCCTGCGTAAACCAAAGCTCACGACCGGTACTTAAATTTGTTGTCACTGCGGCAAATCGACGCTCACAGCGTTCAATCTCGGTGACAGGCAGCAGTTTGCGATATTGGCTGAACACTCGTTCGCCGCGCAGCAGGCCGCCTCGCTGCCAGGAGAGATCCATTAACTTCAGTACATCCCAGTTACTGAATGAGCATACCCATTTCTCCAGCGCCGGAAGCCGATTGCAGGCGTAGGCCGCCCCCACCAGCGATCCTATGGAGCATCCTGCGATGACATCAACCTCAATGCCCGCTCGCTGTAACGCATTAATCACGCCGATATGGGACCACCCGCGGGCGGCTCCAGCTCCTAACGCCAGACCGATTTTGAGCTTTCTCATTATTACCGAAACATATCCTTCCACTCCGGGCATGGCGTCATCGTCATACCTCAGTTAACATATTGCGCTCTGGCGGCGTAGGGCCGTCTTTCTTTTTCCCATGGAGGCCGTTTTGTCACCATTATGCCCCTGTGGCAGCGCTCTGGATTATAGCTCATGTTGTCAGCGTTATCTGACGGGTGCGCAGCTGGCACCGGACCCTTCACAGCTGATGCGCTCCCGCTATAGCGCATTTGTTATGCAGGACGCCGACTATCTGATTAAAACCTGGCACCCATCCTGTCAGGCGCAGCGGTTTCGCGCAGACCTTGAAAACGGTTTTATTCGCACTCAATGGCATGGTCTTACCGTCTTCGCCGCCGATAAGGGCAAGAACCCTGATGAAGGCTTCGTCAGTTTTATCGCTCGTTACGCTGACGATAACCGCTCCGGGGCCATTATTGAACGATCCAGATTCTTAAAAGAAAACGGACAGTGGTATTATATTGACGGCACGCGACCGCTAATCGGTCGTAACGATCCCTGCCCTTGCGGTTCAGGTAAAAAATTTAAAAAATGCTGCGGCCAGTAAGCCAGCAGCAGGAATAGCAAACACTACAGGATTTTCCCCGCGATGCACTCACTACAACGAAAAGTACTACGCACCATTTGCCCTGATCAGAAAGGCCTCATCGCGCGTATCACTAATATCTGCTACAAGCATGAACTGAATATCGTGCAAAACAATGAGTTTGTTGACCATCGGACCGGCCGTTTCTTTATGCGCACCGAGCTTGAGGGTATTTTTAATGACTCTGTTCTGCTGGCCGACCTCGACAGCGCGCTGCCGGAAGGTTCAATCCGTGAGCTTAATCCAGCGGGACGCCGCCGGGTAGTCATTCTGGTAACCAAAGAGGCGCACTGCCTCGGCGATCTGCTGATGAAAGCCAACTATGGCGGACTGGATGTAGAAATTGCCGCCGTCATCGGCAATCACGAAACGCTGCGCTCGCTGGTTGAACGTTTTGATATCCCCTTCCAGCTGGTAAGCCATGAGGGTTTAACTCGCGAAAAGCATGATAAACAAATGGGAGACGCTATTGCCGCCCATGAGCCGGATTACGTGGTGCTGGCGAAATATATGCGGGTATTAACCCCTGAGTTTGTTTCTCGCTTCCCGAATAAGATTATTAATATTCACCATTCATTCCTGCCAGCCTTTATCGGCGCGCGTCCGTATCACCAGGCATACGACCGCGGGGTGAAGATTATTGGCGCCACCGCCCACTACGTGAACGATAATCTGGATGAAGGCCCGATTATTATGCAGGACGTTATTCACGTCGATCATACCTATACCGCTGAGGATATGATGCGCGCAGGCCGTGACGTCGAGAAGAATGTCCTGAGCCGCGCGCTGTATCAGGTTCTTGCACAGCGGGTATTTGTTTACGGCAACCGGACGATTATTCTTTAATCGATAATAAAATTAACTGGTTAGCTTTGCATCTTTGCGCATAAAAATCAGGCAACCGGTTTATTTTTATCAAAGGAATGCTTTACAGGGGCGTCTCATTTGATATGATGCGCCCCGCTTCCAGCAGGAAGCCGGCCTGTACAAAGTATTACCCCGTGGTGGGGTTCCCGAGCGGCCAAAGGGAGCAGACTGTAAATCTGCCGTCATCGACTTCGAAGGTTCGAATCCTTCCCCCACCACCATTCTTCACCACGTTGATGTGGTAAGACCGATGGACGTAAATGATGTTTGCGTTTATCGGGAAGGGTAAGGGCCTTCGACCAGGGTTCGAGTCGAGCGAAAGCGAGACAACGTTGCCGCAGGCAACGGCCCGAAGGGTGAGGAGCGAAGCGACGAATAATCCTTCCCCCACCACCATTTCAGGCTTTACCTCTACAATATGAATTACCCCTGGTGGGGTTCCCGAGCGGCCAAAGGGAGCAGACTGTAAATCTGCCGTCATCGACTTCGAAGGTTCGAATCCTTCCCCCACCACCATCACTTCTCTGTTGCACACTCTTCCATTCAAAGCACACTGCCATATATTCTTCCGGTACGGGGAAGGATGAGAAGCTTCGACCAGGTTCGATTCGAGCGCTTTTTTCCCGTATAGCGCCGCGTTTATCGGGGCCACAAAACGGCTCATCCCGAAGCACGGCCCGGCGAAATAACCGCAGCAGACTGCGGGCAGCTTCCCGGCGGCGCACAACTACATCGGCGGCAGCCGACGCTTCACCGGCGAGCTCTTTACGATAGAGGTATTACACTGGGCATGCTCCGCCAGACCGTCCAGCAGGCTATCCAACTGTTCTATCGAACGTACCACCAGCCTGATCACAAAACAGTCCTCTCCGGTCACTTTGTCGCTCTCAATACACTCCGGCATCGCCTGAATGTATTTATCCACTTTATGCAGCAGCCCGGGCAGCGGACGCACGCGCACCAGCGCCTGGAGGGTGTACCCCAGCTCCGCCAGATTCACGCGCGCGCCGTACCCCTGAACCACGCCCCGCTCCTCAAGCCTTTTAAGACGCTCCGCCGTACTGGGCGATGTCAGGCCGATACGACCGCTCAGCACCTTCAGCGATACGCGAGCATCCTCCACCAGACAGGCTAAAATTTGTCGGTCGATATCATCGATAAGGTAATCCATCACTTTCACCTAATTTTAATAAGAGATTTAGCCATTCAACCTTATCTCAGTACTGTAAAACCCGACACTCTTTTCCGAAAATAGCACCTCTCACTCAGGAGGTGTGCAATGCGTGAAAAACAAAATGGCGTCTGGCAAATGTGCCTGGCGATGTTAATTTCCGGCTCGATTGGCGCGTTTGTTTTACTCTCCGGCCTGCCTGTGACGGAGGTTGTATTCTGGCGCTGTCTGATTGGGGCGATGACGTTGTTTATTTTTATTCGGTTCAGTAAACAGCCTTTCAGCCCGTTCTCTCCCGCCACCCTGGTGCTGGCTGTTCTCGGCGGCATAGCCCTGGTGGTGAACTGGCTGTTGTTGTTTGCCGCCTACGAACGACTCTCGATTGGTCTTTCTACCGTGGTGTATAACACCCAGCCGTTTATGCTGGTGATGATGGGAATGCTTTTAGGTGAACGCGTTAGCCTGATGAAATGGGGCTGGCTGGTTCTCGCGTTTGCCGGCGTGGTCATCTTGCTGTCCAGCGAGCTGACGGGCGCACATCGCGCCGGATGGCTCGCCGGTATCGGTCTGGCGCTGGGAGCCGCCTTCTTCTACGCGCTAACGGCGATGATCGCCCGCAGGCTTAAATCCATCGCGCCGCAGCATATCGCCTTTATTCAGGTGCTGACTGGCGTAGTGATGCTTCTGCCGCTTGCCCGCATGCCGTCATTTTCCGGTGATTTTCCATGGCCTATCTTGCTAACGCTGGGCATCGTCCATACCGGCATTATGTATCAACTGCTCTATAGCGCGATTCAGAAGCTGCCTACGCCCATTACCGGCTCGCTGTCGTTTATCTATCCGGTAGTAGCGATTATTGTCGATAATCTGGTATTCGGACACTCGCTGAATCTTACGCAGCTGGCGGGTGGCGCGCTGATCCTGTTTGCCGCGGCGGGCAACAACCTTGGCTGGGGCGAAAAAAAACCCCGCAAATGCGGGGTAGGTATCAAAACAGCGAATTAGCGACGGGCGCGAACAATCTGGTATTTGCGCGTCAGGTACTCGACCGGCGCGCTCCAGATATGCACCAGACGGGAGAACGGGAATAGCACAAACAGCGTCATCCCCAGCACCAGGTGTACGCGGAAAATAAACGCCACGCCGTCGAGATGCTGCGAAGCGCCGCCGTGGAAGGTCACCACCGACTGCGCCCAGCCCACCAGCTTCATCATTTCGCTACCGTCCATATGCTGAGCGGAGAACGGAATAGTCAGCAGACCCAGAGCGCACTGCACCATCAGCAAGGTAAGGATCAGAATATCCGCTTTAGTGGTGGTTGCACGAACGCGCGGGCTCAACAGACGACGCTTGAGCAGCAGCAGGCCGCCCACCAGCGTCATCACGCCGCAGGCGCCGCCCGCAAGCATTGCCATCTTCTGCTTCACGTCGATCGGCAGGAAGGACTCGTACATCCAGTGCGGAGTCAGCATGCCGAGAAAATGCCCGGCAAAGATCCCCAGAATACCGATATGAAACAGATTTGATGCCAGATTCATCCCCTTACGATCCAGCATCTGGCTGGAACCCGCACGCCAGGTGTACTGCCCATAGTCGTAGCGCAGCCAGCTGCCGACCAGGAATACCGTACCGGCAATATACGGATAGATGTCAAAGAAGAGCATATTCAGGAAGTGCATTATTGCTGTCCTCCGTTAGAGATATTCAAATATTGCGGGGCAACGGCTCCGGCAAAACGACGCTGGTGTGCGGCGATCTCCAACTCGCTGCAGCCCCGATCGGCAAAGAATTTCACCTGCTCTTCTTCCCAGACGGCATCCAGCGCCTGCGGCGTATCGTCACGAGCTTCATCGGCGATTTTTTCCGCCACTTTCTGGCTATCGACCCGGGCGTTCGCCAGCTTGAGCAGCAATTCAAACAGCACCGCGTAGCCGCTTTCGCGCTGCTGCAAACGAGCGCTGAGCAGGCCAAGAATCGGTGCGACATCCTGCAATCCGCCGAGCGCTTCCGCTTCCGGCAGCTGCGCCAGATACTCAAGATACAGCGGCAGATGATCCGGTAATTCGCGACTATCGAGCTGCAGACCGTGGCGCTCATACTGCGCCATCAGGTCGACCATCTCCTGGCCGCGATCGCGGGATTCGCCGTGCACGTGCTCAAACAGCAGCAGCGAGGTCGCGCGCCCGCGGTCGAACAGCTCGCTATAGCGAGACTGGGCATCCAGTAGATCAAGGGTGGTCAGATCGCGCAGGAAAACGCTCAGCTTATGGGCATCCTCCGGCGCGAGCTTTTCCGAAGAGGCGATAGCGTCGAACAGCTCCTGCTGATGCTGCCATAAGGCAGCGTCAGGGTACTCGAGTAAGCGCGACACAATGACGATTTCAATCATGGGTGCGGCTCCGTTTTGCTGGTGACGTCGATAGCATCGATACGGCGGCTGTTAAACAGATTAAACTGGCTGTCAGAACCGTGGCAGCCGTCGCCGAAGGTGAAGCCGCAACCGTTTTTCTCCGGGAAAGCGTCGCGGGCCTGTTCGCGATGGCTGCTCGGCACCACGAAACGGTCTTCGTAGTTGGCGATAGCCAGATAACGATACATCTCCTGCGCCTGGGCTTCAGTGAGGCCAACCTCTTCCAGCGCTCGGGTATCGACAACGCCATCAACGGTTTCCGCGCGTTTGAAGTGGCGCATCGCCAGCATACGTTTCAGCGCCAGCAGCACCGGCTGGGTATCGCCCGCGGTCAGCAGGTTTGCCAGATACTGAACCGGGATACGCAGGCTTTCTACATCCGGCAGAATACCGTTGCTGCCGAGCTCCCCCGCATCAGCGGCTGACTGAATCGGTGACAGAGGCGGCACGTACCAGACCATAGGCAGGGTGCGATATTCCGGATGCAGCGGCAGCGCCAGCTTCCAGTCCATCGCCATTTTGTACACCGGCGACTGCTGGGCGGCTTCGATAACGCCCTGCGGCACGCCGTCTTTCAGCGCCTGCTCAATCACTTTCGGGTCGTTCGGGTTGAGGAACACGTCCAGCTGACGCTGATACAGGTCTTTCTCATTCTCCGTGCTGGCGGCATTTTCAATGGCATCCGCGTCATACAGCAGCACGCCGAGGTAGCGAATACGCCCCACGCAGGTCTCCGAGCAGACCGTCGGCATTCCGGATTCGATACGCGGATAGCAGAAGATGCACTTCTCAGATTTGCCGCTCTTCCAGTTGAAGTAGATTTTCTTGTACGGGCAGCCGGTGATGCACATCCGCCAGCCGCGGCACTTATCCTGGTCGATCAGCACGATGCCGTCTTCTTCACGCTTGTAGATGGCGCCGCTCGGGCAGGTCGCGACGCACGCCGGGTTGAGGCAGTGTTCGCACAGGCGCGGCAGATACATCATAAAGGTGTTTTCAAACTGGCCATACATCGCCTTCTGCATGTTTTCGAAGTTCTGGTCTTTCGACAGCTTCTCAAACTCACCGCCCAGATCATCTTCCCAGTTCGGACCACGGGTGATTTTATCCATCCGCTGGCCGGTAATCAGCGAGCGCGGACGAGCGATCGGCTGGTGTTTGCTTTCCGGCGCGTTATGCAGGTTTTGATAGTCGTAATCAAACGGCTCGTAGTAATCATCGATGCCCGGCAGATGCGGGTTGGCGAAGATTTTACCCAGCAGCAGCGCGCGGTTGCCCATGCGCGGCTGCAGCTTGCCGTTGATCTTACGGATCCAGCCGCCCTTCCACTTTTCCTGGTTTTCCCAGTCATTCGGGAAACCAACGCCCGGTTTACTTTCAACGTTGTTAAACCACGCGTACTCCATCCCCTCGCGGCTGGTCCAGACGTTTTTACAGGTGACTGAGCAGGTATGACAGCCGATGCACTTATCGAGATTCAGCACCATGCCGACTTGTGAACGAATTTTCATTTTACGCTCTCCTGTACCTGGTCATTACCTTCGCCATCTAACCAGTTAATATTCTTCATTTTACGTACCACCACGAATTCATCGCGGTTAGAACCGACCGTGCCGTAATAGTTAAAGCCGTAGGCCAGCTGCGCATAGCCGCCGATCATATGGGTCGGCTTCGGCGTAATACGGGTCACGGAGTTATGTATACCGCCGCGCTGTTCGGTGACCTCTGAACCCGGCAGGTTCACGATACGCTCCTGCGCGTGGTACATCATGGTCATCCCGGCGGGAACTCGCTGGCTCACTACCGCACGCGCGGTCAGAGCACCGTTGCTGTTAAACACTTCGATCCAGTCGTTATCTTCAATACCCAGATCTTTAGCGTCCGCTTCGCTCATCCACACAATCGGACCACCGCGCGACAGCGTCAGCATCAGCAGGTTGTCGCTGTAGGTGGAGTGGATCCCCCACTTCTGGTGCGGCGTCAGGAAGTTCAGCGCCTTCTCCGGGTTGCCGTTCGATTTCGCCCCCATAACGGCTTTCACCGAACGGGTGTCAATCGGTGGACGATAAACCAGCAGGCTTTCGCCGAAGTCACGCATCCACTGGTGATCCTGATACAGCTGCTGGCGGCCGGAAAGCGTGCGCCACGGGATCAGCTCATGAACGTTGGTATAACCGGCGTTATAGGAAACATGTTCATCTTCGAGGCCGGACCAGGTCGGGCTGGAGATAATTTTGCGCGGCTGGGCCTGAATATCGCGGAAGCGAATTTTCTCTTCCTCTTTATTCTTCGCCAGGTGCGTATGGTCTCGGCCGGTAAACTCGCTGAGCGCCGCCCAGGCTTTCACCGCCACGTGGCCGTTAGTTTCCGGGGCAAGGGTCAGGATCATTTCCGCCGCGTCAATTGCGGTATTAAGCATCGGCTGACCTTTCGCCGGACCATCCGCTTTGGTGTAGTTGAGCTTGCGCAGCAGGTCCATTTCGCTCTGGGTATTCCAGGCAATACCTTTCCCGCCGTTGCCGATTTTCTCCATCAGCGGGCCAATGGAAGTGAAGCGTTCGTATGTCGCCGGATAGTCGCGTTCAACGGTCAGAATATGCGGCGCGGTTTTGCCTGGAATCAGGTCGCATTCGCCTTTTTTCCAGTCCTTAACGTCCAGCGGCTGCGCCAGTTCGGCGGCGGAGTCGTGCTGGATAGGCAGCGTTACTACATCGGTTTCCTGACCCAGGTGACCTACGCAGACTTCGGAGAACGTCTTCGCAATACCCTTGTAGATATCCCAGTCGCTTTTCGATTCCCAGGCCGGATCCACTGCGGCAGAAAGCGGATGAATAAACGGATGCATATCCGAGGTATTCATATCGTCTTTTTCATACCAGGTCGCGGTTGGCAGCACGATATCGGAGTACAGGCAGGTGCTCGACAGACGGAAGTCCAGAGTTACCACCAGATCCAGCTTGCCGTCGAGACCGTTATCTTTCCATTCCACCTCTTCCGGCTTCACGCCGCCCTGCTTGCCGAGATCTTTGCCCTGAATACCGTTTTCCGTACCCAGCAGATATTTCAGCATGTATTCGTGGCCTTTACCTGAAGACCCCAACAGGTTAGAACGCCAGATAAACAGGTTGCGCGGATGGTTCTTACCGTTTTCCGGCTGCTCGGCGGCAAAACGAATTGAGCCCTCTTTCAGCGACTTGACGGTGTAGTCGACCGGCGTCATGCCCGCTTTCTTCGCCTCTTCCGCGATACGCAGCGGGTTAGTTCCCAGCTGCGGCGCCGACGGCAGCCAGCCCATACGTTCAGCGCGCACGTTGAAGTCGATCAGGTGGCCGCTGTAGCGGGATTTATCCGCTAACGGCGACAGCAGTTCCTGGGCGGTTACGCTTTCATAGCGCCACTGGCTGGAGTGGTTATAAAAGTACGACGTACTGTTCATATGACGCGCCGGACGCTGCCAGTCGAGGGCAAACGCCAGCGGCTGCCAGCCGGTCTGCGGACGCAGTTTTTCCTGGCCGACATAGTGCGCCCAGCCGCCGCCGCTCTGACCGACGCAGCCGCAGAAGATCAGCATATTAATCAGGCCGCGATAGTTCATATCGAGGTGGAACCAGTGGTTCAGACCGGCGCCGACGATAATCATCGAACGACCGTGGGTCTTATCGGCGTTATCGGCAAATTCGCGCGCGGTGCGGATAATCTGCGCCCGGGAAACGCCGGTAATTTTCTCCGCCCATGCCGGGGTATACGCTTTAACATCATCGTAGCTTCCGGCGCAGTTTTCATCGCCGAGGCCGCGATCCAGGCCGTAGTTCGCCAGGGTGAGGTCGTATACGGTGGTGACCAGGACGGTAGAGCCGTCGGCTTTTTGCAGGCGTTTTACCGGCAGTTTGTGCAGCAGCACGTTTTCCAGCTCAACCTTATTAAAGTGCTCGGTACCTTCGCCGCCAAAATAAGGGAAACCGACGTTCGCGATCTCATCGTGGCCGCCCAGCAGGCTCAGGCGCAGCTCTACAACTTCTCCGGTTTTGCCATCGCGCTGTTCAAGATTCCATTTGCCCTTATCGCCCCAGCGGAAACCGATGGAACCGTTCGGCACGGTGATTTCGCCCTTCTCATCAAAGGCGACGGTTTTCCATTCTGGATTCGTTTCCTGACCTAACGCATCAACCAGGTCAGCCGCGCGCAGCATGCGGCCCGCGGCGTAATAGCCATCGCGCTCTTCGAGCATCACCAGCATCGGCATGTCGGTATAGCGACGGACGTAATCGGTGAAATACTGGCTTGGCTTATCAAGATGGAACTCGCGCAGCATCACGTGGCCCATCGCCAGCGCCATCGCCGCATCGGTCCCCTGCTTCGGCGCCAGCCACAGATCGCAAAGCTTGGCGATTTCGGCGTAGTCAGGGGTGATAGCTACGGTTTTGGTGCCCTTGTAGCGAACTTCGGTAAAGAAGTGGGCATCCGGAGTACGGGTCTGCGGAACGTTGGAGCCCCACGCGATAATGTAGCTGGAGTTGTACCAGTCGGCGGATTCCGGCACATCGGTCTGTTCACCCCAGGTCTGCGGTGATGCCGGCGGCAGGTCGCAGTACCAGTCATAGAAGCTCAGGCAGGTCCCGCCGATCAGCGACAGATAGCGCGCGCCAGAGGCATAGGAGACCATCGACATCGCCGGAATCGGCGAGAAGCCGGCTACGCGGTCCGGGCCGTAGGTTTTGACGGTATAGACGTTAGAGGCGGCAATCAGCTCGTTCACCTCTTGCCAGGACGAGCGCACGAAACCGCCGCGGCCGCGCGCTTGTTTAAAGCTTTTCGCTTTGTCGGCGTCTTCAATAATCGAAGCCCATGCATCCACCGGATCGCTGTGCTGAACCTTCGCTTCACGCCACATTTTCATCAGGCGCTTGCGCATCAGTGGATATTTCAGGCGGTTGGCGCTGTAGAGATACCACGAGTAGCTGGCGCCGCGTGGGCAGCCGCGAGGCTCGTGGTTCGGCATATCCGGACGGGTGCGCGGATAATCGGTCTGCTGGGTTTCCCAGGTGACGAGGCCATTTTTGACATAAATCTTCCAGCTGCATGAGCCGGTGCAGTTTACACCGTGGGTGGAGCGCACAACTTTATCGTGCTGCCAACGTTGACGGTATCCATCCTCCCAATCCCGGTTGGTTTTTAGAAGCTGGCCATGCCCATCGGCAAAGGTTTCACCCTTCTGTTTGAAGTAGCGAAACCGGTCCAGGAATTTACTCATCGGGTTTCTCCTGTGTGGAGCCTGACGGCTCTCTGATAAATCGACATTGCTGGATTTGCAGCGAAGGTAACGCCATGAAAGAGGGCGAGAATTGATAACGATCAAGACGATATGGCTTATAAAAACGAGCCCAAAGGCGATTTACCACCAAAGTGGTATTAAGTTTAATTTTTTATTTATATGATTAGTAAAGATTTTTTTAATAAATTACAGTGAGCAATCAGGAGTTGTTATTTGCCATGGTATTAAGGGGTAGATGCTCCTGGAGTAATTTTTTCTGTGACTTAAGGCACCTTTTGAAATAATCCAAATCAATAGTATGTTGTAACTAAATTATAAATAAAAAAAGAGCGCAAATAGTTCTGCGCTCTCTTATACCAGCTCAATGAAGCTTATTTTTGCTTACGTCCATAAACCGCCCAGGTAATCACTACGCAGGCGATATAGAATATCAGGAAGATTTTCATTGCTCCGGCAGGCGAGCCTGTCAGATCCAGCGAAATACCGAACGCTTTCGGAATAAAGAAGCCGCCAATAGCGCCAATCGCTGAAATAAAGCCCAGCGCCGCCGCCGTATCGGTCGCCGCTTCGCGCATCGCCTGCGCTTCGCTGCCGCCCTGCGCCTTCACGCGATCCATGGTCATTTTACGGAAGATAACCGAAATCATCTGGAAGGTAGAGGCGCTCCCCAGACCGGCTGTCAGGAACAGCACCATAAATACCGCGAAGAAGGCAATAAAGTTCCCCCCCTCACCGTGGGTTGGCAACGTCAGGAACAGCAGACCGCAGAAGATAGCCATTACGATAAAGTTCACCAGCGTCACGCGAGTCCCGCCCAGACGGTCGGAGATAGCCCCGCCGGTAGAACGCGCCAGTGCGCCGATAAACGGCCCGAAGAACGCATAGTGCAGGATTTGAACATCCGGGAACTGGGTCTTCGACAGCATCGCGAAACCTGCCGAGAAACCAATAAATGAGCCAAAGGTGGCAAGATAAAGCAACGCCATGATCCACAGATGTGCGCGTTTCAGTACCGGTAACTGCTCGCTCAGCGATGCCTTCGATGCCGACAGATCGTTCATAAAGAACCATGCCGCCAGGGTGAAGATAATCAGGAACGGTACCCAGATCCACGCGGCGTTTTCCAGGTACAGCATGGAACCATCCGGCTGTTCGCTGCCGGTTCCGCCGAAGACCGCGAAAATCGACACAGATACCACCAGAGGAGCAACCAGCTGCATTACGCTGACGCCCATATTACCAAGGCCGCCGTTGACGCCCAGCGCACCGCCCTGCTTCTGTTTCGGGAAAAAGAAACTGATGTTAGCCATACTGGAGGCAAAGTTGGCCCCGGCAAAGCCGCACAGCAGGGAAATAATCACGAAAACGCTGAATGGCGTTGAGGTATCCTGCACCGCGAAACCCAACCAGACGCAGGGTACGATCATGATCCCGGTACTGAAAGCGGTCCAGCGACGGCCGCCAAACAGCGGCACCATAAACGCGTAGGGCACGCGCAGCAGCGCACCGGACAGCGCCGGCAGCGCGGTCAGCATAAACAGCTGGTCGGTAGTGAACTGAAAGCCAACCTTATTCAGGTTTACGGCGACGGCGCTGAACAACATCCAGACGCAGAATGCCAGCAAAAGACACGGAACGGAGATCCACAGATTGCGGCTGGCGACGCGGTGACCGCGCTGCTGCCAGAATTCAGGATCCTCAGGACGCCAGTCGCTAATGACTGAGCTGTTAGTCTTCTCCGGGATGGAAGAGTGACTCATAGACACCTCTGATTATTGGTATTAACCATGGCTACCTTATGGGTTACAGGCAGCGGTAAGTTGATATAAATCAAAGGAAAAGTTGGCATTAATCTGGCGAAAAAACGCTCATCATCCGAAGTGAGTAGCTCTTTCTGCGCAAAAAAGTGTGGTTTTTCACGTCACTGCTGTCATTACCCGAATGCCTGCCACCAGCCCTGGAAACGCTGACAATTAAGGGGTAATCCTTTAGGGGTATGGGTATACTCCGGGGGATGTCCGAGAATAAGCGTCACTCCCGGATAATTTGCCGGTCAGGAGCCCCATAGCCCATGTTGAAACGTCTTTTTACGCCGCTGACGCTGGTTAATCAACTCGCCTTGATCGTTCTACTGGCGACGGTAATTGGCGTCGCCGGAATGGCGATATCTTCTCGCCTGGTTCACGGCGTTCAGGGCAGCGCGCACGCCATTAATAAAGCTGGCTCACTGCGCATGCAGAGCTACCGATTACTGGCGGCAGTGCCGCTGCACGACAGCGATCAAAGGCTGCTGGATGAAATGACCGCAACCGTTTTTAGCCCGGAACTGCAGTACGCCGCTCGCCACGACGATCAGCAAAAACAGCTCCAGGGGCTCCAGCATTACTGGCAGCTGGAGCTGGCGCCAGGCATGCGCAAGGCGCAGAGTCAGGCCGCGGTAGCAACGGATGTCGCCGGTTTTGTCGAACGTATAGACCAGCTGGTGACCGCTTTCGATCACACTACCGAAGAGCGGATTAAGCACGTTGTCTGGATCCAGCGCATTATGGCCGTAGGAATGGCGCTGCTGCTGGTATTCACCATCGTCTGGCTGCGCGCGCGTTTACTCCGTCCCTGGAAACAGCTGCTGGCTATGGCACGCGCGGTAAGCCGTCGCGATTTTACCCAACGGGCTCAGATTAGCGGGCGCAACGAGATGGCGACGCTCGGCATGGCGCTGAACAACATGTCAGAAGAGCTGGCGGAGAGCTATTCGGTGCTTGAACGCCGGGTACAGGAAAAAACCGCCGGTCTGGAGCAAAAAAACGAGATCCTCGCTTTTCTCTGGCAGGCCAACCGCCGACTGCACTCTAACGCTCCGCTCTGCGAGCGCATCTCTCCCGTCCTTAACGGTCTACAGGGCTTAACTCTGCTGCGCGATATCGAAGTCCGCGTTTACGATCTTGAAGACGAAGACAATCATCAGGAGTTCACCTGCCACTCTGATATACAGTGTGATGATAAGGGCTGCTACCTGTGTCCACGCGATCTACCGCCGCTGCCCGATAGTGGAACCACCCTAAAATGGCGACTCTCTGATGCCCATAACCAGTACGGTATTCTGCTGGCGACCCTGCCCGCCGGGCGCCATCTGAGCCACGATCAGCAGCAGTTGGTTGATACTTTGGTTGAGCAACTTACCGGCACCCTCGCGCTTGACCGTCATCAGGAGCACCAGCAGCAGCTTATCGTCATGGAGGAACGCGCCACCATCGCCCGCGAACTTCATGACTCCATCGCCCAGTCGCTCTCCTGTATGAAGATGCAGGTCAGCTGCCTGCAGATGCAGGGCGACGATCTGCCGGAAGCCAGTCGCCAGCTGTTGGGGCAAATCCGTAATGAACTGAATACGTCCTGGGCGCAGCTGCGCGAGCTGCTGACTACCTTCCGTCTGCAGCTTACCGAACCGGGATTGCGCCCGGCCCTCGAGGCCAGCTGTCAGGAATACAGCGCCCACTTTGGTTTTACGGTACGCCTGGATTATCAGCTGCCGCCGCGTTTTGTCCCGTCGCATCAGGCAATTCACCTACTGCAAATCGCCCGTGAAGCGCTCAGCAACGCGTTAAAGCACGCAAATGCCACTGACGTTAGCGTCTCCGTGACGCTGCGGGACAATCAGGTCCGGCTGGTGGTGGCCGATAACGGCCGCGGCGTCCCGGATCACGCGGAACGCAGCAACCACTACGGCCTGATTATTATGCGCGATCGCGCGCAGAGCCTGCGCGGGGACTGTCAGGTCCGACGCAGGGAAACCGGCGGTACCGAAGTACTGGTCACTTTTATCCCCGAAAAATCGTTTTCAATCCAATAAGGAGAACCCCATGAGTCAACAGGAACGGGCAACCATCCTTCTCATTGACGATCATCCGATGCTGCGCACCGGCGTCAAACAGCTGGTCAGCATGGCGTCGGATATCCAGGTCATCGGCGAAGCCAGCAATGGCGAGCAGGGTATCGCCATGGCGGAATCCTTAGATCCGGACTTAATTCTGCTGGATCTCAATATGCCGGGTATGAACGGCCTGGAAACCCTCGACAAGCTGCGCGAGAAGTCGCTTTCCGGGCGCGTGGTGGTGTTCAGCGTCTCCAATCATGAAGAGGATGTGGTTACCGCCCTGAAACGCGGCGCCGATGGCTATCTGTTGAAGGATATGGAGCCGGAAGATCTGCTGAAAGCGCTGCAGCAGGCGGCGGCTGGCGAGATGGTCCTCAGCGAAGCGTTAACTCCGGTGCTGGCGGCCAGCCTGCGCGCCAACCGCGCCACCTCCGACCGCGACATCAGCCAGCTGACCCCGCGTGAACGAGATATTCTCAAGCTGATTGCCCAGGGCCTGCCGAACAAAATGATCGCCCGCCGTCTGGATATCACCGAAAGCACCGTCAAAGTGCACGTCAAGCATATGCTGAAGAAAATGAAGCTAAAATCGCGGGTGGAGGCGGCAGTCTGGGTCCATCAGGAACGCGTATTCTAAGGTGATGCCTACCACGAAACGCCATCGGCCGGCACCCGTACTAACGGCTCGGTCAGCGCCAGTGCGATCTCATTGGATGAGACGCGCTGACCCGTTTTATCCTCCACCACCAGCGAAAGATGCCAGCGGTTGCTCGCCCCGGCTTCGCTGCTCCAGCGTGGCATAATCACGCTCCAGCCTTCGGTACCGTTGGCCTCTATCGGCGAGGTGAGGCTTAAAGCCCGGGTATCCCCCTGCCAGCTCAGCGACTTAATCCCATGCAGGCTACGGATTTGTAGTTTCAACTGCACCGTCTCCCCGGGCTGAAGATCCCAGGGCGGAGTCGCCAGATAAACCGAAAGCGTTTTGCGCTGGCGATATTCAACTACCGGCAGATTATCGCGCTCCGGACTATCGTAGCGGCTACCGCGCAGCGATCGGCTAACCGCCACTTCATCGGCCGCCAGCTGCTGTTTTAAAGGCACGCCAAAGCGATAGTTCAGCTTCAACCCGACATCATTTTGGCTGACGCCGCTTTCGCCCTGCTTATGCTTAGCGGTGACCGTAACCAACGGTACGGGGGTGTAATTCAGCCCCACCGATACCGCGACCGGGTTATGGTAGCCGGTCCCCGAATGGAACAGGTCGACGTTATCGCCAAAATACTGCTCCACGCTGACGCTGGTATTAATATGCTGATAAAAAGGCAACCGCGCCTGAGCCGTCACATCGTAGCCGCTCGCCATACGCTGCTGCTGAGTCAGGCTACTCCCCTGCTGCCAGCCGCCGAGAGGGAGGTAGTAGTTAGCCGACAGACGCATCGACTCGCCCCAGGCTTCAGCACCAACGCTGCCGCGCGCCAGGCGGTCATCCAGTACTTTATCGTAGAATGAGTTGTAGCCCAGCAGCCAGGTCCCCATCCGCCAGCGCTGGCCCAGGCCAATATTACCAACCAGGCCGTTATCCCGCTGGGTAACGGAGTACTGATTCCAGGTAAGATAGTCGCCGTTATCCTGCAGAGGGACGAACCAGCTTCCCTTGCTGCCGGTAAAATTGCCCTCTTTATCGACCAGCAAATCGACATTGGCGTTACCCCACGGCGAAAGCCAGTTCTCCAGCTGATGGCTGACCTCGCTTCCCAGCTTACTGATGGCAAATACACGCGCCTGCTCGCCGGTTGTCAGCCCATTATCGCTCATACTGGCTTCGCCAAATTTTTTCGCCATCTCGGCAAAATGCTTTGCGTCATCATCGGCCTGCGGCGCCAGGCCGAGGTCGGGTAAGGTTTCAGCCCCTCTGGAGAACGCCTGATTATCCTGTAACGCGCGCGCGGGTAGACCTGTCAGCAGCAGGATAAGCGGTAAATATGGGGTGATGCGGAACGACAGAAAGCTCAAATCGGTTACGTCTACTCACGAAGTGATAGCGGCAAAGTTTAAGTTTATCGCTTTTTGCCCTCCCCCGCAGCTTTCAGGACGATTCCAGGAATATGCTGAATCTCAGCCTGCGGCAGACTGCCCCTGCAGCGGCAGGCTTTAGCCGAATCTCAGTTGGTTCGCTAAGCAGAAGGCGTATTATTCGTCACTCTTTAATGAGTTAACGCTTTATACTTCAGTCAGGCAATAACCGTACCTTAATACAAGGAGTCCTTATGCAACGTATTGTGATTATCGCTAACGGTGCCGCCTACGGCAGCGAATCTCTGTTCAATAGCCTGCGTCTGGCAATCGCTCTGCGTGAGCAGCAGTCCGACCTCGAACTCAGGCTGTTTTTAATGTCCGATGCGGTCACCGCCGGCCTGCGCGGACAGAAACCTGCGGAAGGCTACAACATTCAGCAAATGCTGGAGATCCTCACCGCGCAAAACGTGCCGGTGAAGCTATGCAAAACCTGTACCGATGGCCGGGGGATCAGCGCGCTGCCGCTGATTGATGGCGTGGAAATTGGCACCCTCGTTGAGCTGGCGCAATGGACGCTGGCGGCAGATAAAGTCCTGACCTTTTAAACGCGCTTTGGCTCCCAAATAATTCGAGTTGCAGGACAAAACGGTTGCCCGTTTTAAACTGCGCTTGCGCTGGCGCCGAGTCACGCGGCAATGGAAAACCCCGATGAGCTTACTTGGGTAAGCGATTCGGGCGAACGAGCGTGACCAGCCGACAGGCAATCTGAAGTAAGGCGGGTATAACGGGATTAAATATCAGGCTGGCAGCATTTTTTAACCGAAAACAACGTGAGCTGAAAGCTTTCAGGCACAACGTCATTTTTGTTTAATCTTTATTCTTTTTTTTGATCAAAATCATCATCTGCCGCCCTCCCCTTTGGTGTTATGCGTAGACCAAAGTGTGAACAATATCACGCATGGAAATGGGCAGGCAGGACGCTTTAGACTGAAACGGGGTTAAGATTAAATGGCAATGGTAAAAGCAAGTTTAACGTTATTTGGCGGTGATACTTTAGTGGTGCGTTGTTCCGAACGCTGCCATATTCACCTGATGAGCGCCAAAGTTCCTGGCGATAGTCACGCGGATGTTCTGAGCGTGCAGGACAGAGACAGCGCGTATCTGACGGTGCCGTATAGCGGTACCTGGAACGTGCTCATCGACAGCCACAGCCAGTCGCTGGAGCACTCAATCAGCTACGTTCCCGCCTGATAGCAAACGCCCGGTCTCCCCGGGCGATTTCTTCTCAAGCCAGCCCAGGCTGGCTGTTTTCCCCCAGCAGATGGCGCACCTTGCCGACTAAATCATCGAGACAGGCATCATGCATGCCGAGCTTTCGCAGCTCCTGATCGAGCGAGAAAAGATACTGAGCGTTAGTACCGAGCGGGCCGCTGGCGCGTGCTATCAACGGCGCAATGACCTGGGCGCTGGTGTCCGCCTCAAACAGCGGATGGCGCGGATCCATAATAAAGACCAGCGCGCTGACGGTGCGGCCATCGTCAAGCTCCAGCTTGCACCACGTCGGCAGGTAGCAGCCGGTGATCATCTCCCGCTTCCACAGCAGGGTCAGCTCTTCTTCCAGGGTTTCATCAGGCAGGCGGTAGGCAACACCGGTGGTTCGCCCGCCCTCCTTCAGCGCCAGCATGCGGCCGGGCTGATTTGCGCTCCCGCGCCCTGCAGTGAGCCGCAGGCAAAACGCGCGGTGCCAGCCCGGTAGGGTACCGGTGCAGGATTCCCGATATTCAAGCGCCGGGTTCCACATCAGCGAACCGTAGCCAAAAATCCATACCGAGCCATCATCCGGACGGCAGGCCAGGGTCGCCGCCAAAGAGGCGGCCCGTTGCTCTGCCGACCAAAGAAGCGATTCCTCAATAGCGCCAAACGCTGTTTTACAATCCGCATTCAGTAAGAAATCACGAGTTAACACTGTCTACTACCTCCGCCACTGCCCGCTTCCCGGCGATTATCTGACACCATCCCTAAAGTATTGCTGAATTATTATCCAGCTTTATTTGACAATAAGCAATGAACGAGCTGCGGGCAAGAATTCAGGCGGTAGATAGCGTAGCAAAAATGATTATTTCTTCTTATGCCACTTATCATCTTCCCCTTTTTCATAATCATTTTTCACCGCGGCCCATGCCACTTTATGTGCCGTTTCTTCACGGCTGGCATCATCCCGCCGGTCTTCTTTATGCTTATACTGCTCCCAGGCGCTGTTAAACGCTTCTTTATAAATCTCCTGGGCATGTGCGGGCAGAACGTGCTGAACGCTGTCGGGTAATTCACTTTTGCTGCTATAGGGCATGACGACCTCCAGTTTTAGCGTGAATAGTAAGTCTGGTAGGGGATTAACTGGCTGGCAAGGCGATAGATAAATGAGAAAGATGTTTTAGTAATTATCTGAATACTAAATACAAAACAATGGTAACCACAGTTTATGGCGCTCTACCCCTTTTACAGGGTCAGAGTGGTAAATTTAAGTAAAAAAACAAATTTATTTAATCAATGTCTGTTATTTTATTAACTTACGGTATCTATAATTATAACACCTGTACAATTGGAGATGGTTCATGACCGAAGCACATGAGGCGGTGAAAACCCGCCACAAGGAGACCTCCCTCGCCTTTCCGGTTCTGGCGCTGGCGGTGCTGTTTTTCTGGGGAAGCAGCCAGTCACTGCCAGTGGTAGTCGCTATTAATATTCTGGCGCTGGTAGGGATTTTGAGTAGCGCATTCAGCGTCGTTCGTCACGCCGACGTTCTGGCACACCGACTCGGCGAACCCTACGGCTCGTTAATTTTAAGCCTTTCAGTAGTTATTCTCGAAGTTAGCCTGATTTCCGCATTAATGGCCACCGGCGACGCCGCGCCAACGCTGATGCGTGATACCCTTTATTCAATCATTATGATTGTTACCGGCGGGCTGGTTGGCTTCTCTTTACTGCTGGGCGGACGAAAATTCGCCACCCAGTATATGAATTTGTTCGGTATTAAACAGTACCTTATTGCCCTCTTTCCGCTGGCGATTATCGTTCTGGTTTTCCCGATGGCGCTGCCCGGCGCGAACTTTACTACCGGCCAGGCGCTGCTGGTGGCGCTGATTTCCGCCGCTATGTATGGCGTGTTCCTGCTGATTCAGACGAAGACGCACCAGAGCCTGTTTGTTTATGAACATGAGGATGACGGCGACGACGACGATCCGCATCACGGCAAACCGTCGGCGCATAGCAGCAAATGGCACACCGCCTGGCTGCTGATCCACCTGATTGCGGTTATTGCAGTAACCAAAATGAACGCGAATCCGCTGGAAACATTACTGACCAGCATGAACGCTCCCGTCGCCTTTACCGGCTTCCTGGTCGCCCTGCTGATCCTCTCGCCTGAAGGCCTTGGTGCGCTAAAAGCGGTATTGAACAATCAGGTGCAGCGAGCGATGAACCTGTTTTTCGGCTCGGTGCTGGCAACGATTTCTTTGACCGTTCCGGTAGTCACGCTTATCGCATTCCTCACCGGCAACGAACTGCGATTTGGTCTTGGCGCACCGGAAATGGTCGTGATGGTCGCCTCGCTGTTGCTGTGTCAGATATCGTTCTCAACCGGGCGCACTAACGTGCTGAACGGTGCGGCGCACCTGGCGCTGTTCGCCGCCTATCTGATGACCATATTCGCCTGACCCTCTCCCGCCTGGCGGAGAGGTAAAAAAAAGCCTGCCGGTTTTGCAACGGGCAGGCTTTTTCATTTCAGAAGCGATTACTTGCTGGTATCCAGCTCATCAAAGCCTTTAACCAGATCGTCGATGGCTTTCATCTGCTTGAGGAACGGTTCCAGTTTATCCAGCGGCAGCGCGGAAGGACCGTCGCACTTCGCGTGATCCGGATCCGGATGCGCTTCAATAAACAGGCCCGCGATACCGACGGCCATACCGGCGCGCGCCAGTTCAGCAACCTGCGCGCGACGACCGCCGGAGGCGGCGCCAAACGGGTCGCGGCACTGCAGGGCGTGGGTCACGTCGAAGATGACCGGCGAGTTGTTAGAAGCTTTCTTCATCACGCCAAAGCCAAGCATATCGACAACCAGGTTATCGTAGCCGAAGTTCGCGCCGCGATCGCAAAGAATCACTTTGTCGTTGCCGCCTTCAATAAACTTGTCAACGATATTGCCCATCTGGCCAGGGCTCACGAACTGTGGTTTTTTCACGTTGATAACCGCACCGGTTTTCGCCATTGCTTCAACCAGATCGGTCTGGCGAGCAAGGAACGCTGGCAGCTGAATAACGTCAACCACATCGGCAACCGGCTGAGCCTGGCTGGCTTCGTGAACGTCGGTGATGATTTTCACGCCGAAAGTCTGTTTCAGCTCCTGGAAAATCTTCATCCCTTCTTCCAGACCTGGCCCGCGATAGGAGTGGATGGAAGAACGGTTAGCTTTATCAAAAGAGGCTTTGAACACGTAAGGAATACCAAGCTTCTGCGTGACGGTCACGTAATGTTCGCAGATGCGCATCGCCAGATCTCGGGATTCCAGCACGTTCATGCCGCCAAACAGAACGAATGGCAGGTCGTTTGCTACGTTGATATCACCAATGCTAACCACTTTTTGTTTCATAAGTTCGCCTTATCAGGGAGTAACCGGAATGGTTTCAGACTAAAGCCTATCCAATCAGGACTATTTTACTTGCCATTTTGGACCAGGGCAGTGCTCGCAATCCTCACGTACTACGTGTACGCTCCGGTTTCTGCGCGCTGTCCGTGTCCAAACTGGCTGCGCCAGGAACGCCTGCTGGGATTGGCTTTAATGCAATGTAATTTGTTTATGCGAAATAGTGTTGATCTGGGCGCGAATCATCTCGCTGATAGGATCTTCCGGGCACTGTTCAACAAAGTAGCTGAGATCCTGTAACGCCACGTGATCGCAATCCAGCTGGGCATAAATAAGCCCGCGATCGCGAATTTCATAGGGGTCTTCCGGGTTAAACTGCAGTAGCGCTTCGCTGGTCCGTAACGCCAGCTCCATCTGCCGCTCTTCCATCAGCGCCGATTTTAACGTGTCGAGCAGCTTGCGGATCACTTCCGCGTTATCAGCCTCATCAAGGTCTTCGTTAAACAGCTCGGCGACCGGGCTAATATTGCCCTTCAGCCACACTTCAAGCGTATGCTCGTTCAACGTTTCACCGTTAAACGGATTTATGAGCCACATCTCTTCGCTCTCTTCAGGATCCGCGCGAAGCAGCATCTGCGTCGGGAAGATAACCGGAACCAACGGCAACGACAAACGCTGGGCAATCCACAACAGAATCGCGCCTAACGACACCGCGCTTCCCTGACGGTTGTTCAGGACTTTATCAAGCCAGAGAACATCGGACAGACGGTAAACGCCGCGCGAATCGCTGAAGCCCCAGTCATTATAGAAAAGCTCCAGTAGACGCTCTATCTGGCGCTCCTGATCCCACGAAGAGGCGATCTCCTCCTGTGCCAGGCCCAGCAGCCGCTCCAGCTCATCCTGCACATAGTGCGTCGGAAAATCGTCGCGGATTAATTCAGAAATGAGGACCATGCCGTCACATAACGGCGCTTTATTAAATTCGAAATCAGCTAACGACCTCATGCCTTACCCCAGTAACGGTATTCTTGTGATGGCGAGTTGAATAATGATAAACAACACCACCAGGGCCAGCAGAAAGGCGACAAACCGGCTCTGCTGACTGCGCGAGCGACGACGGCCCAGCGCGATAAATCCCAATGCAATATAAATGATAACGCCAAACAGCTTTTCAGTCAGCCATGTACCTTCTTCGGTAAACGGCAGAGAGTGCGTTAATGCCATTAAACCCGCTCCGCTGAGAAACAGCAGCGTATCGCTGCAGTGCGGCACAATACGCACCCAGCGCTGGTGGAACAGGCGATGACCGCTCCAGCTCCACCAGTAGCGCAGCACGAACAGACTGACCGAAACCACTACGCAGGCAATATGCAGATACAGGACCGCGCTAAACAGATTCATGCGCCTCCCTGATATTGCCCGAGCGTCAGGCGCTCGTTGTCGCCATAGTCGCGGCAGGTGGCGATATTGCGATAGCCCGCCTCGCGAAAGATTTCACGCACGGCTTCCCCCTGCGTCCAACCGTGTTCCAGCAGCACAAAGCCGCCGGAAGTCAGAAAACGGCGGCCTTCACGAATGATATGTGCCAGATCGGCCAGACCGCCGTCGGCAGCGACCAGCGCCGTTTTCGGCTCAAAGCGCACATCGCCCTGCGCAAGATGCGGGTCGGCGGCGTCGATATAGGGCGGGTTGCTGACGATAAAGTCGAACTGCTGGCCGGCAAGCGCGCTAAACCAGTGGCTTTGCTGCACGGTGACGTTCTCAATGGCGAGGTGCTCAACGTTTCGCGCCGCCAGCGCAACCGCGTCGGGCATAAAGTCAACGGCGGTGACATGACAATCCGGACGCTCGCTGGCCAGCGCCAGAGCGATAGCCCCGGTGCCGGTGCCGAGATCGAGAAGACGACACGGTTTATCAGGTAAACGCGCCAGAGTCTGCTCAACCAGGCACTCGGTATCCGGACGCGGGATCAGCGTCGCGGGCGAAACGAACAACGGCAACGACCAGAATTCACGCTGGCCCACCAGGTGAGCCACCGGCTCGCCCCGCGCACGACGGCTCAGCAGCGTTTCCAGCTCAGCGGCCTGCTCTGCCGTCAGCGTCGTTTCACCAAACGCGAAAATAAAAGTCCGCGCTTTGCCGGTCACGTGACCAAGCAAAATTTCGGCATCCCGGCGCGGGCTTTCACTTTGGCTCAGGCGGGCGATGGCCTGCGTCAGCCACTGCTGAAAAGTCATCATTCCTGCTCGGAAAGGGCTGCCAGCTGATCGGCCTGGTATTCCTGAACGATCGGCTCAATCAGCATATCCAGCTTGCCTTCCATCGCTTCATCCAGCCGGTAAAGCGTCAGGTTGATGCGATGATCGGTCACCCGGCCCTGCGGATAGTTATAGGTGCGGTTGCGGTCGCTGCGATCGCCGCTGCCCAGCAGGTTGCGCCGTTCGGAGGCTTCCGCCTGCTGCCGCCTGGACACTTCCGCGGCGCGGATACGCGCGCCCAGCACCGATAGCGCTTTGGCTTTGTTTTTGTGCTGAGAACGTTCGTCCTGACACTCGACGACAATGCCGGTCGGCAAGTGGGTAATACGAATCGCTGAATCGGTGGTGTTAACGTGCTGACCACCCGCGCCGGAGGAGCGGAAGGTATCAATACGCAGGTCCGCCGGATTGATATCCGGCATTTCGGCTTCCGGCAGCTCCGGCATCACCGCCACGGTACAAGCGGAAGTATGGATACGGCCCTGAGATTCGGTAGCCGGAACGCGCTGAACGCGATGGCCGCCGGATTCAAACTTGAGACGCCCATAGACGCCGTCACCGCTAATTTTCGCGATCACTTCTTTAAAGCCGCCGTGCTCGCCTTCGCTGGCGCTCATGATTTCCACACGCCAGCGGCGTGATTCCGCGTAACGGCTGTACATACGGAACAGATCGCCGGCGAACAGCGCCGCTTCGTCGCCGCCGGTACCGGCGCGAACTTCCACAAAAGCGTTGCGCTCATCGTCAGGATCTTTAGGCAGCAGCAGAACCTGCAGCTGCTGCTCCATCTGTTCGCCCTTTTCTTTCGCTTCGAGCAGCTCTTCCTGCGCCATTTCACGCATTTCCGGATCGTCGAGCATCATTTGCGCGGCTTCGATATCATCCTGCAGCTGTCGCCAGTCGGTGTAACAGCGGGCAACATCGCTCAACTGCGCGTATTCGCGCGATAACGCGCGGAACTTATCCTGATCGGCGATAGTCGCGGCATCGCCGAGTAGCGCCTGAACTTCCTCATGGCGTTCGTAAAGGGCTTCCAGTTTGGCAACAATAGAAGGCTTCATAGGCGTGAATTCACCCTGTCCTGAAAATAGAGAGAAAGGTGCGCTATTCCAGCCCGAGGCTGTTGCGCAGAATATGCAGGCGTTCATCATCCCCGTCACGGGCGGCCTGCTGAAGAGATTTGGTCGGCGAGTGGATCAGGCGGTTAGTTAATTTGCGCGCCAGGTCCTGCATGATTTCCTGCGCATCGCCGCCCTGATTCAGCGCTGCCAGCGCTTTTGCCGTCAGCTCCTCACGGACCTGCTCGGCCTGGGAGCGATATTCGCGGATAGTCTCGCTGGCGCTCTGGGCGCGCAGCCAGGCCATAAACTCGCTGGTTTCCTGCTCAACAATGGTTTCCGCCTGTACCGCCGCGGCTTTACGCTGCGCCAGATTATGCTGAATGATGTTTTGCAGGTCGTCCACGCTGTAGAGATAGGCGTTCGCCAGTTTGCCAACTTCCGGCTCGACATCGCGCGGGACGGCGATATCGACCAGCAGCATCGGCTGATTGCGACGCGCTTTCAGCGCGCGCTCCACCATCCCTTTACCAATAATCGGCAGCGGGCTGGCGGTGGAACTAATAATAATATCGGCCTCTTTCAGCCGCTCGTCGATGTCGCTCAGCGCAATCACTTCTGCGCCGACTTCATCAGCCAGCGCCTGAGCGCGCTCGCGGGTGCGGTTGGCAATCACCATTTTGCGCACTTTATGCTCGCGCAAATGACGAGCCACCAGCTCAATGGTCTCACCGGCGCCGACCAGCAGCACGGTAACGCTGGATAAAGATTCAAAGATTTGCCGGGCCAGCGTACAGGCGGCAAAAGCTACGGAGACCGCGCTGGCGCCGATATCGGTTTCGGTACGTACGCGTTTGGCCACCGAGAACGACTTCTGGAACATACGCTCCAGCTCGCTCACGTGCAGATGCCCGCGGCTGGAATCAGCAAACGCTTTTTTCACCTGCCCGAGGATCTGCGGCTCGCCAAGCACCAGCGAATCAAGGCCGCTGGCGACGCGCATTAAATGGCTGACTGCATCGTTGTCCTGATGCCAGTAAAGGCTGTTGCGCAGATCTTCTTCGTTTAAGCCGTGGTAGTCGCACAGCCAGCGGATGAGAACTTCCTGAAGGTTATCCTGCTCTTCGACGCTGAGATAGAGTTCCGTTCGGTTACAGGTCGACAGCACCACCCCGCCCTGCACCATTGGCTGGGCAAGTAAGCTCTCCAGCGCCTGATCGAGCGTATCCGGCGAAAACGTTACGCGTTCTCGCAGCGCTACAGGAGCTGTTTTATGGTTAATGCCAAGAGCTAATAGGGTCATTGTGAGGGAGTAGTACCAGCGTTGCTAAGGTTAGTCTGCAGGCATCATACAGGATGCGCGTAATCAATAAAAGAGAGGCTCCCCTTTTGGAGTAATAGCTAATCTGTAATAGCCATTAACGGTAATTTTTTGATTTCAGACAACTTGAACGTAGACGCTACCGCCCGGCAACGCTAGCATTAATGGTTATTATTGTAACCCGCTACACAAATCGGCCGCCTGTTTCTCTCATTCGCCGTATTTCACTGTAGACATCAAGGATTTGTCATCATTATGAATCGACTGTTCCGCCTGTTGCCGCTGGCAAGCCTCGTTCTGACCGCCTGTACAATTAATGCACCGAAAGGGCCGGGTAAAAGCCCGGATTCTCCGCAGTGGCGTCAGCACCAGCAAGATGTCCGCAATCTTAATCAGTTCCAGACGCGCGGCGCTTTTGCTTATCTCTCAGATGAACAAAAGGTGTATGCCCGCTTCTTCTGGCAGCAAACCGGCCAGGATCGCTATCGCCTGCTGCTGACGAACCCCCTCGGCAGCACCGAGCTGTCGCTAACCGCCCAACCGGGCAGCGTACAGCTTATTGACAATAAAGGAAAAACCTACACGGCTACCGATGCGGAAGAGATGATTGGCCGCCTGACCGGCATGCCGATTCCGCTCAATAGCCTGCGTCAATGGATTATCGGCCTGCCGGGCGACGCCACCGACTACTCTCTTGACGACCAGTACCGCCTGCGCGAACTGAACTACGCCCAGAACGGCAAAACCTGGCACGTTACTTACGGCGGCTACACCTCCGACACCAAACCTTCGCTCCCGGCCAATATGGAACTTAACGACGGCAGTCAGCGCATCAAGCTGAAAATGGATAACTGGATTGTGAAATGATGACCCGCTGGCCTTCACCCGCAAAGCTGAACCTGTTTTTGTACATTACCGGGCAGCGCGCCGACGGCTATCACACGTTGCAGACGCTGTTTCAGTTTCTCGATTATGGCGACACGCTGACGATTGAGCCGCGCGGCGATGGCCAACTGCGTCTCCTGACGCCGGTTGACGGCGTGCCGGATGAAGAGAACCTGATTATCCGCGCGGCCAGGCTACTAATGCAGGCGGCGGAAAAAGCCGGGACGCTGCCTGTCGGCAGCGGTGCCGATATCAGTATCGACAAGATTCTACCGATGGGCGGCGGCCTCGGCGGCGGCTCATCCAACGCCGCAACCGTACTGGTGGCGCTTAATCATATATGGGGCTGTCATCTTTCAGAAGATGAGCTGGCGGCGTTGGGTCTGCAGCTGGGCGCCGACGTGCCGGTTTTCGTCCGCGGACATGCGGCCTTTGCCGAAGGCGTAGGGGAAATTCTGACCCCGGCTGAACCTGAGGAAAAATGGTACCTGGTGGCGCATCCTGGAGTCAGCATTCCAACGCCGATCATTTTTCGCGATCCGGAGCTGCCGCGTAATACACCGTCCAGGTCAATTAATACGTTATTAAAATGTAAATTCGGCAATGATTGCGAGGTTATCGCAAGAAAACGTTTTCGTGAGGTTGATGCAGCGCTTTCCTGGCTGTTAGAATATGCGCCGTCGCGCCTGACTGGCACCGGTGCATGTGTTTTTGCTGAATTTGACACAGAATCCGCCGCTCGTCAGGTGCTTGAAAAAGCCCCGGCATGGCTGCATGGCTTCGTGGCGCGAGGTGTTAACATCTCTCCGCTCAAGCAGGCGCTGCGCTAATTTTTGCTGGTTTCAGCAAATTCGGTGAAAACGCCGGGGATACTGAGTTACGGTGACAACGTCACCCTGTTCCAGACGTTGCATCGGGCTCTTTAAATACACCGCCTGGATGAAATCGTGCCTGCCCGCACAGTTTTTGGCCCATTTCATCCACCACTGGACGCATGCCTGAGGTTCTTCTCGTGCCTGATATGAAGCTTTTTGCTGGTAACGCCACCCCGGAACTAGCACAACGTATTGCCAACCGCCTGTACACTTCTCTTGGCGACGCCGCTGTAGGTCGTTTTAGCGACGGCGAAGTCAGCGTACAAATCAATGAAAACGTACGCGGTGGTGATATTTTCATCATCCAGTCCACTTGTGCTCCCACCAATGACAACCTGATGGAACTGGTTGTTATGGTTGATGCTCTGCGTCGTGCTTCGGCAGGTCGTATCACCGCTGTAATCCCCTACTTCGGTTATGCTCGCCAGGACCGTCGTGTTCGTTCCGCTCGTGTTCCTATTACCGCGAAAGTGGTTGCTGATTTCCTGTCCAGCGTTGGCGTCGACCGCGTTTTGACCGTTGATCTGCACGCAGAACAAATTCAGGGCTTCTTTGACGTTCCGGTTGATAACGTATTCGGCAGCCCGATCCTGCTGGAAGATATGCTGCAGCTGAACCTGGATAACCCTATCGTCGTTTCTCCGGACATCGGCGGCGTTGTTCGCGCCCGCGCTATCGCCAAGCTGCTGAACGATACCGATATGGCTATCATCGACAAACGCCGCCCGCGCGCTAACGTTTCTCAGGTGATGCACATCATCGGTGACGTTGCTGGCCGCGACTGCGTGATGGTTGACGACATGATCGATACCGGCGGTACCCTGTGTAAAGCGGCTGAAGCGCTGAAAGAGCGCGGCGCGAAGCGCGTATTCGCTTACGCAACGCACCCGATCTTCTCCGGCAACGCCATCCAGAACATCAAAAACTCGGTGATTGATGAATTCGTCGTCTGCGATACCATTCCGCTGACGCCGGAAATCAGAGCGCTGGAAAAAGTCCGTACTCTGACGCTGTCTGGTATGCTGGCCGAAGCGATTCGTCGTATCAGCAACGAAGAATCTATCTCTGCTATGTTCGAGCATTAATCGGACCTGGCACAAAAACCCGCTGCGGCGGGTTTTTTTGTCTCTGAACCTTTTATTCTTCCACAAAATCATTCGGCATGCGTTGATGCGGCAAGTGAATGCATTCCCGGGAGCGTAGGTTAGTACGTGACCGGGTAAATGAACGCAGCCAACACAGAGGCATCCCGAAGGATGACGTGGAAATGACTAATGCCTCCTTCACCTGCCATTTAGTTGACAGATGATGCGCTCATGGATGAAACATTATTGTGAACAGATTATTTTCCTCACACGTGATGCCTTTCCGCGCCCTCATCGACGCTTGCTGGAAAGAGAAATATACCGCTTCGCGGTTTACCCGCGATGTAATTGCCGGGATTACCGTCGGAATTATCGCTATTCCGCTGGCGATGGCTCTGGCAATTGGTAGCGGCGTGGCGCCGCAGTACGGTCTCTATACCTCCGCAGTGGCGGGGATCGTCATTGCATTAACCGGCGGCTCGCGCTTCAGCGTTTCCGGGCCAACCGCCGCATTCGTGGTGATTCTGTACCCGGTCTCACAGCAGTTCGGCCTGGCAGGACTGCTGGTTGCGACGTTAATGTCGGGGATCTTCCTGATTCTTTTCGGCCTGGCACGCTTTGGCCGCCTGATCGAGTATATTCCACTATCGGTTACCCTTGGCTTCACCTCGGGGATCGGCATCACTATTGCTACCATGCAGATTAAAGATTTTCTCGGCCTGCAAATGGCGCACGTGCCGGAACATTATCTGCAGAAAGTCGGCGCGCTGTTTATGGCTCTACCCACCGTGAATCCCGGCGATGCCGCCATCGGCATTGTCACGTTGGGTACGCTGATCCTCTGGCCGCGCCTCGGTATTCGTCTGCCGGGCCATCTTCCGGCCCTGCTGGCAGGCTGCGCGGTGATGGGCGTGGTCAATCTGTTTGGGGGCAACGTCGCCACCATTGGCTCACAGTTCCACTATATTCTCGCCGACGGCAGCCAGGGCAACGGTATTCCACAGCTGCTGCCGCAGCTGGTGCTGCCGTGGGATATGCCGGGTTCAGACTTCACGCTCAGCTGGGCTTCACTGCAGGCGCTGCTGCCGGCGGCGTTTTCCATGGCGATGCTCGGCGCGATTGAGTCCCTGCTCTGCGCCGTAGTGCTGGACGGCATGACCGGCACCAAACACAAGGCCAATAGCGAGCTCGTAGGCCAGGGTCTTGGCAATATCGTCGCTCCGTTCTTCGGCGGTATTACCGCCACCGCCGCCATCGCCCGCTCGGCGGCCAACGTCCGCGCCGGGGCGACTTCGCCGGTTTCCGCCGTCATCCACGCGGTGCTGGTCATCATGGCGCTGCTGATCCTCGCCCCCCTGCTCTCCTGGCTACCGCTTTCCGCTATGGCCGCGCTGCTGCTGATGGTGGCATGGAATATGAGCGAAGCGCATAAAGTCGTTAACCTGCTGCGCTATGCGCCTAAGGACGACATCATCGTTATGTTGATGTGCATGTCGCTGACCGTACTGTTTGATATGGTCATTGCGATTAGCGTCGGTATTGTGCTCGCCTCCCTGCTATTTATGCGCAGGATCGCGCGTATGACCCGCCTCGCGCCGGTCAAGGTTGAGGTTCCGGATGACGTTCTGGTACTGCGGGTAATTGGCCCGCTGTTTTTCGCCGCCGCTGAAGGATTGTTTACCGATCTGGAAACCAGAGTGGCAGGCAAGCGTATCGTCGTGCTGAAGTGGGACGCGGTGCCGGTGCTGGATGCTGGCGGACTGGACGCCTTCCAGCGTTTCGTGAAGAAACTGCCGGAAGGCTGTGAACTGCGCGTTTCCAACCTGGAGTTTCAGCCGCTGCGCACCCTGGCGCGAGCGGGCGTCAAACCGATCGCGGGTCGTCTGAGCTTCTACCCGGACCGTAACGCCGCGCTGGCGGATATTTAATTACCCGGCGGCAGGCCTCGATGCCTGCCGCATCATCACGCCAATGGCCTGCTGAAGCCAGCCAAGCACCTCAGGCGTCATCCAGGTTCCTTTCATCAAATGCGGTTCGCGTTCCATGGCATAACGAAACTTCTGCTGAGTGTGCGGATCTTTTCCCGCGTATGACTGGAATAGCGCCAGCCAACGCTGTGCCAGCTGCTGACTTTCTTCGGATGCCGGGTCCCGCTTTTCACGACAAGCGCGATGCAGATCGGCCACTAGCGCCGGCCACTCCATCAGACGATCGAAATAGTGCTGCCTTGTAAACGCCATCTCTTCGGCATTCAGATAGCGCGCCCATACTGCCAGCTTGCTTTCCGCAAAGGCACGGGTAATAAAATCAATTATCTCCGGCGTTACACCAGTTTGTTCGCGCATCTGTGGTTCAGCAGCGTGCATTTCATTCAGGCGAGTAAGAAACTCCGGCCGCCCGGCAGTGTCCTGCTCTAACTGCTCCATCCAGCGTATTGCCAGTTCAATTGCCTGCGGCTTATCCGCAAGGCATTGTTGGCGCATTAATTGCCGCGCTTCATTAACCAGCTTCAGCCATGTCTGGTTACGCTGTTCATCCTGTTCTGCGAACGGCAGCACCTGTAATTCCTGTTGACTAAACCAGCGATCGTACATTTTCATCAGCTCCAGCGTTTGTAGCCAGGACTCCAGATCGGGCTCGCTTCCACGATCCAGCTCATCGCGCAATAGCGCCAGCCGCTGGCGCAGTGTTGAGAGGGTCTGTAGCTGCCTGTCAAGTGTGGTTATCTGCTTGACCAGCAGTTTGGAGAGCGAAAAATCATCCCGATCGAGATAGTCCTTAATAGCAGCGAGTTCCAGCCCGGCCTGCGCCAGCGCTTTGATCATATGCAGCCGCTGAACAGCCGCCAGATTATAGAGCCGGTAACCCGCCGCGCTTCTGGCCGAAGGTGTCAACAGTCCCGTTTGTTCATAGTGATGTAGCGTGCGGACGGTTATACCGGCGCGCTTCGCCAGTTCTCCCACCTGAATTAACATAACTGCTCCTTTCGTTTACCAGTGGCGCCACTCTGCGGCCTGACGTGGCGTCAGGGTCAAGCGCTAAGTACGGGAATTGTATTAGGCAGAATGTGTCGAAGAAAGACCAAGAGAGAAAGGAGGATTCGAGACAACAACAAGCGGGCAGCCTGAACAGGCGGCTTTAAACCCCACCAGCCGTTCACAACGGCCGGTGGTCTGGAATTCACTTAGCTGTGGCGATGCTGATCGCGGCGGCAGCGTTTGTCATAGTGGCGAACCCACCAGTATCTGTCGCTCACCTGTTCATGACCGCCGATACGGGCGCCAGCCAGCCACAGTACCGCGCCGACAAAGATACTCAAGATCGCGCCGTGTGCGAAAAACTGCGGCAGGTCAAGCTGCGGAAGCTGGTTTAAAATAGAATAACCAACGCCGACAACCATGACGACCAACCCCAACCCCATCAGCACATTACCGAGTAACGAAGCGTTTCTGCGTTTCATATGTCACCTCCGGAACCTTGGGTTGCATGGGAATATCCCCAAATCTTATGGGTGTAGTATAGACAATGGCCAATATAGCGATTGCGTGGACGATCACATAAGCGAACATCTTGCCAACAAAAGTTTACAAATAACCCACTGAACAACATCAAATTCTAATTATTCAAACCCGTTATTATCTTCGCCAGCCGCGCTTCGCTGGCAGAATTTTGTCAACCGCGCGCGCAGACAGTACACTACGCGCCAGAGAAAGACCCAAGCAGGATAAAAAAGTGACCATAAAATTGATTGTCGGCCTGGCGAATCCCGGGGCTGAATACGCAGCGACCCGACATAACGCCGGCGCCTGGTACGTAGATTTACTGGCAGAACGCCACCGCGCGCCGCTGCGCGAAGAGAGCAAATTCTTCGGCTACACCTCGCGGATTAACCTTGCAGGCGAAGATGTTCGGCTGCTGGTGCCGACGACCTTTATGAATCTCAGCGGTAAAGCCGTCGGCGCGATGGCCACCTTCTTTCGCATCAACCCGGATGAAATCCTTGTCGCCCACGACGAGCTTGATTTACCGCCGGGGGTGGCGAAATTCAAACTTGGCGGCGGCCACGGCGGTCATAACGGCCTGAAAGACATTATCAGCAAGCTGGGCAATAACCCGAACTTTCATCGCTTACGCGTGGGAATTGGCCATCCGGGCGATAAAAATAAAGTTGTCGGTTTTGTACTGGGTAAACCACCCGCCAGTGAACAGAAGCTGATTGATGAAGCCATTGACGAAGCGGCACGCTGTACCGAAGTGTGGCTGAAGGATGGCCTGACCAAAGCGACCAACCGTCTACACGCTTTTAAAGCGCAATAACCGGTCGGCGTGCGGAATTTTTGTCACGCACCGTGTATAATAGGCGAAGCTATTTACTTTTCTGCAATCTGTTCGCTGTAACAGGTTGATTATCCAAAGATTAAGGTGATTTAAATCATGGGATTCAAATGCGGTATCGTCGGTTTGCCCAACGTCGGCAAATCCACCCTGTTCAATGCGCTCACCAAAGCGGGTATTGAAGCGGCCAACTTCCCCTTCTGTACCATTGAGCCGAACACCGGTGTCGTGCCGATGCCCGATCCGCGTCTGGACAAACTGGCTGAAATCGTCAAACCGCAGCGTATTCTGCCAACCACGATGGAATTCGTCGATATCGCCGGTCTGGTAAAAGGCGCGTCCAAAGGTGAAGGCCTGGGCAACCAGTTTTTGACCAACATCCGCGAAACCGAAGCTATCGGTCACGTGGTGCGCTGTTTCGAAAACGACAACATTATCCACGTTAACAATAAAGTGGATCCGGCTGACGATATCGAGGTTATTAACACCGAGCTGGCGCTGTCCGATCTGGACACCTGCGAGCGCGCAATCCATCGCGTGCAGAAGAAAGCTAAAGGCGGCGATAAAGACGCTAAAGCCGAGCTGGCGGCGCTGGAAAAATGCCTGCCGCAGCTGGAAAATGCCGGCATGCTGCGTGCGCTGAAAAACCTGACCGACGAAGATAAAGCAGCAATTAAATACCTGAGCTTCCTGACGCTGAAGCCGACCATGTACATCGCCAACGTTAACGAAGACGGCTTTGAGAACAACCCGTATCTTGATAAAGTCCGCGAAATCGCCGCAGCCGAAGGTTCAGTCGTGGTCGCCGTTTGCGCCGCCGTTGAGTCCGATATCGCCGAGCTGGACGATGCTGACCGCGACGAGTTTATGGCCGAGCTGGGTCTCGAAGAGCCGGGCCTGAACCGCGTTATCCGCGCCGGCTACGAACTGCTGAACCTGCAGACCTATTTCACCGCCGGGGTGAAAGAAGTTCGCGCATGGACGATCCCCGTTGGCGCCACTGCCCCGCAGGCCGCAGGTAAAATCCACACCGACTTTGAAAAAGGCTTCATCCGCGCACAGACTATCTCCTACGAAGACTTTATTACCTATAAAGGCGAACAGGGTGCCAAAGAAGCCGGGAAAATGCGTGCAGAAGGAAAGGATTACATCGTTAAAGATGGCGATGTGATGAACTTCCTGTTTAACGTCTAAATTTCTGCTAATTGCTCCATAAAAATCCACGCTTTCGCGTGGATTTTTTATTTCTCCTTCCTGCCCCGTCTGTTCTAGCCTGCCACCAGCGAATATTTCTTTATTTTGCGGTACAGCGTAGCGATACCAATTCCCAGCTCGTCCGCCGCCTGCTTTTTATTACTGTAGCGGGATAGCGCATCGCGGATCATCTGTCGCTCCATCTCTTCAAGGGCAGTGACGCTCTCCTCCTGTGAGAGCGTGACGGCGGCGGAAACTGGCGCTGACGTCTGGCTCACCAGTTCACCGCTGCTCACCAGATTGGGCGGCAGCAGCGACATATCGATAATTTCTCCCGACGGTACGACGTTGACCAGATACTCCATCAGATTGCTGAGTTCGCGTATATTGCCCGGCCAGCGGTAGCGTTTGAGGAAATCGATCACGTCCTGAGCAACGCCGGGATAAACCAGATTGAGCCGCCCGGTATGCAGATGCAGAAAATAGTGAATCAGCAGCTCGATATCGTCCTGACGTTCACGCAGCGGCGGCAGACGCAGCGGAATAACGTTCAGGCGATAGTAGAGGTCTTCGCGGAACTTCCCTTCCGCAATGTACTGTTCAAGGTTTTGATTAGTAGCGGAAATAATGCGGATATCTACCTGAACCGGATGGCTGGCGCCAACCGGCTGGATCTCGCGAGACTCAATGGCGCGCAGCAGCTTAGCCTGCAGAGTGAGCGGCATATCGCCAATTTCGTCAAGAAACAGCGTCCCGCTATTGGCTGCCTGGATCAGCCCGGTTTTACCGTTAGCCGATGCGCCGGTAAACGCCCCTTTCACATAGCCAAACAGTTCGCTTTCTAACAGTTGCTCGGGTATCGCAGCGCAGTTGATAGCGATAAAGGGCTTAGACTGGCGATCGCTGAGCTTATGGATAGCACGGGCCACAACCTCTTTCCCGGTCCCGCTCTCACCGGCAATCATCACGCTGGAAGGACTCGGGGCTACGCGGCTGATCAGTTTCTTAAGCTGCCGCATTGGGCGACACTCGCCAACCATCGCCTCAATCTGCGGCCCTTCCTGACCGCTGCTGAAATCGGTCGAAGAGTGCGACTGATGGAAAGCCATTAAAAATAGCCATTGATCCTGCACCGCATGTAGCTGACCAATAATTAACTCTTTGCGATCGTCGAAAGAGATAATATGCTGCATATGTCCGTGCTTAAAATTATCTTCAAAAGTTAAAGGCTGAAACTGGATAGTCTTACCAATAACCTGCCCCTGATTCACGTTCATTATTTTTAATGCGGCCTGGTTGGCAAATTTTACTTTTTGATCGTTACCCATGACCAGAACGCCCTGATCCATATTTTCAATCATGGTTAAAAATATTTTATGGATATTGTCGCCAACCGCTCGCTCCTGTAAAAACCGGGAAACAAAAATGGTTGAAACATGCCGAACGTAATCAGAAAACTCCTGGATATTAGCATTTATTCGTTCCTGCTGCTCGCGCGTTAGCGCCACCAGACTAATAACGCCAACGCATCGTTCGTGGTAAATAACCGGGGTGCCGAGAAAGGCTTTCTCTTCGCATTTATCCTTATTGTTGCAGTCTTTACAGAGAGGATCGAAGCGGGAATGGGTGACGACCTTCTCGGTCTGTGTTTCAATAATGTAGCGAAGAAGCCGTGAGTTTGAATTTAATTTATAGCCAATCTGCTTACTATAAGCCCCGGTGCCGGCAACCCGCAATAACTCGTTATCAACAATTTCGACCTCCAGCTGGAGTACGCTGGAAAGCATCCGTGCAAACTTCTGAATAGTAGGCTGAATCTGCATTAAAATGGAAGGTGCTTTGGACGGTATCATGTATATCGGCCTTCTAATTATTGCTCAGCTGAACAGAGTCGAGCTTTATTTTATGTACCGAGGATGATATCACTCCCTTTGCCGGGGAGCATTGATATAGATAGTGCTGATCCCCCCACCTTATCTTAAATATGCAATCGCTATCACAGTTTCTTATCATTATGATAAATTCACGACGAATTTTATCATATTGGCGCAATGCGAAGATGATAATTCACTTATTCCCGACGGTCATCATTGAGCATCACGCGTAAATTCACGTCGATGGTAAACATGACCATTTTTCCCCTCCACGGGATACCTGCCTGAATTCGTGACAGACATAGCATAATCTTAACCATTCAAACCTGTCGGCCGCCCCTCTTCGTGAATTTGGCACGCTTATTGTTAGTGATAATACAGCGCTGGCAGTCGCTAATTCGGCAACTCTGCATATCCGACCGCACAGCAATCATTAAGCCGTCATTCACGACCAGGATTGAAACATGAAAACTGTTAACGAACTGATTAAGGATATCAATAAACTGAACTCTCATCTCAGTGAGAAAGACTTTCTGCTGACCTGGGAACAATCGCCGGATGAGCTGAAGCAGGTGCTGGATGTCGCCGCCGCGCTGAAAACGCTACGCGCTGAAAATATCGCCACCAAAGTGTTTAACAGCGGTTTGGGCATTTCCGTGTTCCGCGATAACTCAACCCGTACCCGTTTCTCCTACGCCTCCGCGCTCAATCTGTTAGGGCTGGCTCAACAGGATTTGGACGAAGGCAAATCGCAGATTGCCCACGGTGAGACGGTCCGTGAAACCGCCAATATGATCTCCTTCTGCGCCGACGCCATCGGTATTCGCGACGACATGTACCTTGGCGCGGGCAACGCCTACATGCGCGAAGTAGGCGAAGCGCTGGACGATGGCTACAAGCAGGGCGTGCTGCCGCAGCGTCCGGCGCTGATCAATCTGCAGTGCGACATCGACCACCCGACGCAGTCTATGGCCGACCTCGCCTGGCTGCGTGAGCACTTCGGCTCGCTGGAAAACCTGAAAGGCAAAAAAATCGCCATGACCTGGGCCTACTCGCCGAGCTACGGCAAACCGCTCTCGGTTCCGCAGGGGATTATCGGCCTGATGACCCGCTTCGGTATGGACGTCACCCTCGCCCATCCGGAAGGTTACGACCTGATCCCTGACGTTATCGAAGTGGCAAAAAACAACGCCCAAGCCTCCGGCGGCAGCTTCCGTCAGGTGAACAGCATGGAAGAGGCTTTCAAAGACGCTGATATCGTCTATCCGAAGTCCTGGGCGCCGTACAAAGTGATGGAAAAACGCACCGAACTGCTGCGCGCAAACGATCACGAAGGGCTGAAGGCGCTGGAGAAAGCTTGCCTTGAGCAGAACGCCGGGCATAAAGACTGGCACTGTACAGAAGAGATGATGAAGCACACCCGCGACGGCGAAGCGCTGTATATGCACTGCCTGCCGGCGGATATCACCGGCGTCTCCTGCGACGCGGGAGAGGTGACTGAAGGAGTCTTCGAGAAATACCGGATCCCGACCTACAAAGAAGCGAGCTGGAAGCCTTACATCATCGCCGCGATGATCGTCTGCCGCAAATACGCTAACCCGGGCAAGGTACTGGAAGAGTTGCTCAAAGAAGCGCAGAAACGCATCAAATAATCCCCCGGCTGGCCTGCGGGCCAGCCCCACGACCTTCCAACTTCAAAGGATAAGGATCGAGTATGTCTGCTTTCTCACTGAAAATGGATATTGCCGAAAACCGTTTTTTTAACGGGGAGACTTCCCCGCTATTTTCACGCCAGCAGGCGCTGCAGGCTCGCCGCTTTCATCAAAAGATCGCCGGCTATAAGCCTACGCCGCTGATTGCGCTGAACGAACTTGCCGAGCTGTTCGGTGTGCAAAAAATTCTCGTAAAAGATGAATCCCAGCGCTTTGGCCTCAATGCATTCAAAATGCTCGGCGGCTCTTACGCCATCGCCCGGCTGCTGTGTGAAAAATACAGTTTAGATATCAACGATCTCTCCTTCGAAACGCTCAAATCAAGCATCAAAGAGAAGATGACCTTCGCTACCACCACCGATGGCAACCACGGCCGCGGCGTGGCATGGGCGGCTCGTCAGTTGGGACAGAACGCCGTCATCTACATGCCGAAAGGCTCCGCGCAGGAGCGGGTTGACGCAATTCTGCGCCTCGGCGCTGAATGCATCGTCACCGATATGAACTACGACGATACGGTGCGCTTTACCATGCAGACCGCACAGAAAAACGGCTGGGAAGTCGTACAGGACACCGCGTGGGAAGGCTACACCAAAATTCCAACCTGGATTATGCAGGGCTACGCCACCCTCGCGGATGAAGCGGCGGAACAGCTCGCTTCGATGGGCATCGCCCGTCCTACGCACGTACTCCTGCAGGGGGGCGTGGGCGCCATGGCCGGCGGCGTGCTGGGCTATCTGGCCGACGTTTACGGTGCCAAAAATCTTCATTCCATCATCGTCGAACCGGAGCTGGCCGACTGTCTGTACCGTTCCGCGGTGAAGGGCCAGATTGTCAACGTCAGCGGCGATATGGCCACCATTATGGCCGGCCTTGCCTGCGGTGAGCCCAACCCGCTGGGCTGGGAAGTGCTGCGCAACTGCGCCACGCAGTTTGTTTCCTGCCAGGATGCCGTCGCCGCCCTCGGCATGCGGGTGTTAGGTAACCCCACTGGCTACGACCCGCGCATTATTTCCGGCGAGTCCGGGGCCGTAGGTCTCGGCCTGCTGGCAGCGGTGCATTTCAATCCGCAGCGTGAAGCGTTAATGCACAAGCTCAAGCTCGACAGTCGCTCCGTAGTGCTGGTGATTAGCACCGAGGGCGATACCGACGTTAAGCACTATCGCGAAGTCGTCTGGGAAGGCAAGTATCCGGCGGCGCAGTAGCCGACTTATCAAAATTCCTCCCGCCCGGCGGGAAGCCTGTATTGAGAACTGGAGAACAAATTTATGGCTAAGCAAATTCCGTTCAAAGCGATCCTGGAAAAATCAAAACAGTACGAAAAAGAGATGACCCGTTTCCTGCGCGATATGATTGCCATCCCCAGCGAAAGTAGCGATGAGAAGCGCGTTGTCCACCGCATTAAAGAAGAGATGGAAAAAGTCGGCTTCGACAAAGTCGAAATCGACCCAATGGGCAACGTACTGGGCTACATCGGCCACGGCCCGCGCCTGGTGGCGATGGACGCGCATATTGATACCGTAGGTATTGGCAACATTAAGAACTGGAACTTCGACCCGTACGAAGGTATGGAGACCGATGAACTGATTGGCGGCCGCGGTGCGTCTGACCAGGAAGGCGGGATGGCCTCCATGGTTTACGCTGGTAAAATCATCAAGGATCTGGGCCTGGAAGATGAATACACTCTGCTGGTAACCGGCACCGTTCAGGAAGAGGATTGCGACGGCCTGTGCTGGCAGTACATTATCGAACAGTCCGGCATTCGTCCTGAATTTGTGGTCAGCACCGAACCTACCGACTGCCAGATCTACCGCGGCCAGCGCGGGCGTATGGAGATCCGCGTTGAAGTACAGGGCGTCAGCTGCCACGGCTCCGCCCCTGAGCGCGGCGATAACGCCATCTTCAAAATGGCGCCGATCCTCACCGAGCTGGAACAGCTTTCGCATAACCTTGGCAACGACGATTTCCTCGGCAAAGGCACCCTGACCGTTTCAGAGATTTTCTTCACTTCACCGAGCCGCTGCGCGGTGGCCGATAGCTGCGCCGTTTCCATTGACCGTCGACTGACCTGGGGCGAGACCTGGGAAGGCGCGCTGGATGAGATTCGCGCGCTACCGGCGGTGAAAAAAGCCGCGGCGGTCGTCTCAATGTACAACTATGAACGTCCGTCCTGGACCGGTCTGGTGTACCCGACCGAATGCTATTTCCCAACCTGGAAAGTGGAAGAGAACCACTTTACCGTCCGCGCCCTGAGCAACGCCTATGAAGGCCTGTTTGGCAAAGCTCCGGTGGTGGATAAGTGGACCTTCTCCACCAACGGCGTCTCAATTATGGGCCGCCACGGCATTCCGGTTATCGGCTTTGGGCCAGGTAAAGAACCGGAAGCGCATGCGCCGAATGAGAAAACCTGGAAATCGCATCTGGTGACCTGCGCCGCAATGTATGCCGCCGTCCCGCTGAGCTGGCTGGCTACGGAGTAATCGTTCGTCCTGTCTGCCGCCGCGCTCTGCGGCGGCATGTTGAGGTTTCTATGCGCGTACTGATTAAAAATGGCCTCGTCGTCAACGCCGACGGACAGGTGAAGCAGGACCTGCTCATTGAAGATGGCCTCGTCAAGCGCCTTGCCGATTCTATTGAGGCAGAACAACCCTGCGAAGTGATTGACGCCGACGGCTGCTACGTGATGCCCGGCGGCGTTGACGTTCATACCCATTTCAATATTGACGTGGGTCTCGCCCGCAGCTGCGATGATTTCTTTACCGGTACCCGGGCCGCGGCCTGCGGCGGTACCACCACTATCGTTGACCATATGGGCTTCGGGCCCGTTGGCTGCCATCTGCGCCATCAGTTCGAGGTCTACCGCGGCTACGCCGCCTATAAAGCCGTCATCGACTACAGCTTTCACGGCGTTATCCAGCACGTTAACCACGGCATTCTCGACGAAATCCCGATGATGGTGGACAGCGGGATCAGTAGTTTTAAACTCTATCTGACTTACCAGTACAAACTGAACGATGATGAGATATTACAAGCGCTGCGCCACCTGCAGCGCGCCGGCGCGCTGACCACCGTGCATCCGGAAAACGATGCCGCCATCTCCCAGCGCCGGGCGGAATTTATCAACGCTGGTAAAACCGCGCCGCGCTATCACGCCCTGAGCCGCCCGCCGGAGTGTGAGGCGGAAGCGATCGCCCGGATGATCAACCTCGCCCGGCTGGCGGGAAACGCGCCGCTCTATATCGTACATTTGTCCAACGCGCTGGGTCTCGAGTACCTGCGACTTGCCAGAAGGCACCATCAGCCGGTATGGGTCGAAACCTGCCCGCAGTATCTGCTGCTCGACGAGCGCTGCTATGAGCGCGAAGACGCGCTTAACTATCTGCTGAGTCCTCCCCTGCGTAATGCCAGCAACAACGACGCGCTCTGGAGCGGTATCAGCGATGGAGATATTGACACCGTCGCGACCGATCACTGCGCTTTCTCTTCGCTGCAGCGCAGGCAGATTTCCGGCGGCGACTTTAGCCGCTGCCCGAACGGTTTGCCGGGAGTGGAAAACCGCATGCTGCTGCTGTTTGCGCATGGGGTTATGACCGGTCGCATCACGCCTGAGCGTTTTGTGGCGCTCACCAGCGCCAACCCGGCGAAGCTGTTTGGTCTGTGGCCGCAGAAGGGAGTACTGGCCCCCGGCGCCGATGGTGACGTGGTTATTATCGACCCCAAACGCACCACCACTATCCGTCATGAAATGCTGCACGATAACGCTGATTATTCGCCCTATGAGGGCTTTATCTGCCAGGGGGCTATTCGCCAGACGCTCTCCCACGGCCGAGTCATCTTTGATAACGGCACCTTCACCGGCAGCGCCGGACAGGGCCGCTTTTTACGCCGTCAACCCTTTTCCACCGCTCACCTGGCGGTCAGCGGACCTGAAACGTAATGAGAGGAAGCTATGAGTAAAAAAATTGTTCTCGCTCTCGGCGGGAATGCGCTGGGCGACGATCTCGCCGGACAAATGCAGGCCGTCAAACACACAGCCCGGACGATCGTCGATCTTATTTCCCTTGGCCATCAAGTGGTAGTGACTCACGGTAACGGCCCACAGGTGGGCATGATTAACCAGGCCTTTGAAGCCGCGGCAAAAACCGAGGCCCATACGCCCATGCTGCCGATGTCCGTCTGCGTCGCCTTGAGCCAGGGCTACATCGGCTACGACCTGCAGAACGCTATCCGCGAAGAACTGCTGACGCGCAGCCTGGATATTCCGGTGGCCACCCTGATAACCCAGGTGGAAGTGGACGCGAATGATGAAGCCTTCCTTAATCCGACCAAGCCCATCGGCTCCTTCTTCAGCAAAGAAGAGGCAGAGAAGCTGACCCAAAACGGCTACACCATGAAAGAAGATGCCGGACGTGGCTACCGTCGCGTGGTCGCGTCGCCTAAGCCAATAGACATTATCGAAAAACAAACGGTAAAAGCGCTGATGGATGACTGCCACGTGGTGATCACCGTCGGCGGCGGCGGAATTCCGGTGATTCGCGAGGGTAACCATCTGCGCGGTGCCAGCGCGGTTATCGATAAGGATTGGGCCAGCGCCAAACTGGCGGAGATGATCGACGCCGACCTGCTGATCATTCTTACCGCCGTGGAAAAGGTGGCTATCAATTTCGGCAAACCTGATGAACAGTGGCTCGATGCCCTCTCGCTGCGCGACGCCGAACGCTTTATCGAAGAGGGACACTTTGCGAAGGGATCCATGCTGCCAAAAGTAGAAGCCGCCGCCTCCTTCGCCCGCTCTCGTCCGGGGCGCAAAGCGCTGATCACGATGTTGAGCAAAGCCAAAGAAGGGATTGAAGGGAAAACGGGCACCATCATTAGCCAGTAGGTCGTCAGTAACGCGTTGCCGGGCGCATCCCGGCAACCCTGTCACCGTTCAACTGCCTCAGGTTGCAACCGCTTCATCGAGGTAATCCTGCCGACGCACAGCCTGCACCTGATTCATCAGCCCGCCCGGCGCACCGTTTTTCACCTGCAGGATCTCCGCCAGCACGCTGATGGCAATTTCATTTGGCGTCTCCGCGCCGATATCGTAACCAACTGGCGCCCGCAGGCGACTGATTGCCGACTCCGGCACGCCGCTCTCCCGCATCTGGCGTAAAAAGGCCTGCACTTTCCGCCGGCTGGCCAGCAGCCCCAGCCAGGCCACCGGCTGGATTATCAGCCTGTCCAGCGCCTCCCGATCCTGGTTATTGGTGGCGATCAGGACAAAATCCTGCGGCCGGACAGCCATCGCGTCGACCACTTCCGTGAAGCTGGCGGCGTGCACCAACCGTGCCGAAGCGGGGAAAGAGTCGGGACAGAGGCTTGCGGTATAGATATCGCCCACGCAGATATCAAAATCCACCAGCGCCGCCGCGTGGGCCACCGCGCGATTAACGTGCCCGGCGCCGACAAGCAGCAGACGCGGGCGCAGACCATGAACGCTGATGTAAACCGACATCGCGCCGCCGCAGTCGGATCCTACGGCGTCGCTGCCGGTACGCGCCATGCGGCCATGAAACATTCGCGACTCCCGTTCGCGCAGCGCCTCCAGCGCCGCATCGATAACTTTGCGCTCAACCATCCCGCCGCCAATGGTACCCACAATCGAACCATCTTCGCGAATAAGCATCTGAGCAGAGTGTCGGGGGGTGGAGCCCCTACTTTCGACAATCTGCGCCAGGGCGAAGGGGCAATTTTGTTCTTCAAGTCGTGCTGCTTCTGCGAAAATATTCATACTAACCTCAAAGGCGATGTTTACGGCTCTATATCCTTCATACTTCAAGTTGCATGTGCGTTGGCTACGGATTACTCGGCCCATCCATGGGCCTCGCCCTCACGGGCCGTCGCAAGCGACGTTCAAATCTGCTCCCGGCAGATTTGTCGCTCACCCCAGTCACTTACTAGAGTAAGCTCCTGGGGATTCACTGCGTTGCCGCGTGATTCGCCCCTACGGGACTCACCCTTTCAGGGCCAGCGCAAGCGCTGTTCAAAACGGTTAACCGTTTTGTCCTGCAACTCGAATTATTTTGGGTATATTTGTTTATCTGCGATATTTCCCGGGTTCTCAGTTTGAGAGTTTACCCGGCGTTGAAATAGAGTCGCAGCGACCCGTATCGACTATGCAATATTTATACTTAGCCGCCATTTTTCATCGCAAATTGTGAGACAGGTCATTTCGTTAGCCGTAATGACGCTGCAACCGGGATCCTACGCCGAATATTTCCTCTGTCGCCGCGGTAAATGAAAGCCGCCCGCTGAAATCACCGCCGAACGGCCGGCATAAATTATCATTCTGATATTCAGGATCTGATTTTGAGAAATCTCGCCGAATGATAAAGCGTATTGATTTGAGTTCTCATTTCCCCGCAGTGGAATTATTCACGCATTCGCGTCGAGTTTCGACCTGGTTCACAAATTAATTATTTCGCCGCTGCGGTTTGAATAACTGGTGTGATTGTTGCTCCTCTCCTGTTATCCGTCGGAATGATTACTACCGGCAATGTCGATCTTACAATGATATCTAAGGAGAGGGTTATGGGAGATATAATGCGTCCCGTACCGTTTGAAGAACTTTTGACGCGCATTTTTGATGAGTATCAGAGTCAACGGACGATTTTTGGCATTCCCGAACAACAGTTTTACTCGCCGCAGGCGCAGCGTTCCATCGGCGTGTTTGGCGAAAGCTGCGCAACGCCTCTCGGCCCGGCTGCCGGGCCGCACACCCAGCTGGCACAGAATATCATTACCGCCTGGCTCACCGGCGGACGGTTTATTGAGCTGAAAACCGTACAGATCCTTGACCGCCTGGAGCTGGAAAAACCCTGTATCGATGCCGAAGATGAGTGCTTCAACACCGAATGGTCTACCGAATTTACCCTGAAAAAAGCCTGGGATGAGTACCTCAAAGCCTGGTTTGCGCTGCATCTGCTGGAGCAGGCGTTCCCGCTGGCGACAAATAAAGAGAGTAAGTCGTTTATTTTCAATATGAGCGTTGGTTACAACCTGGACGGCATTAAGCAGCCTCCAATGCAGGAGTTCATCGACAACATGATGAACGCCTCCGCCCATCCTAAATTCGCCCAGTACCGTGATACGCTGAACCGCTGGCTGCAAAATCCATCGTTTATTGACCGCCTGCCTGAAAGCGCGCGCAGAGCCGGGCTGGATAACCTCGCCCAGCGCGTGCCCGCCAGGCTGGTTGAGGGCGTGACCCTCTCGACGATGCACGGCTGTCCGCCCGATGAGATCGAAGCTATCTGCCGCTACATGCTGACTGAGAAAAACCTCAATACCTTTGTGAAGCTCAACCCTACCCTGCTCGGCTATCCGCGCGTTCGTGAAATCCTCGACGCCTGCGGCTTCGGCTATATCGGCCTCAGCGAAGAGTCGTTTGACCACGACCTGAAGATCGACCGGGCGCTGGAGATGTTAACGCGCCTGATGGCGCTGGCGAAAGAGCGCGGCCTTGGCTTTGGCGTCAAGCTGACCAACACCCTCGGCACCGTCAATAACAAAGGCGCGCTGCCGGGGGATGAAATGTATATGTCCGGCCGTGCGCTGTTTCCGCTATCGATCAACGTGGCCGCGCTACTCTCGCGCGCGTTTGACGGCAAGCTGCCTATTTCCTACTCCGGCGGCGCCAGCCAGATTAACATCCGCGATATTTTCGAAACCGGCATTCGTCCCATCACCATGGCAACCGATCTGCTGAAGCCGGGGGGATATTTACGTCTGAGCGAGTGCATGCGCGAACTGGAGAAAGCCGACGGCTGGAACATGACGCAAATCGACGTTGAACGCCTCAACGCGCTGGCGGAAAAAGCGGTGAGCATGGATTACACCCAGAAGCAGTGGAAACCGGAAGAGCGCATCGATACCGGTGAACCGCTGCCGCTGCTGGACTGCTACGTCGCCCCCTGCGTCACGGCCTGCGCCATCAAGCAGGATATTCCGGAATATATCCGCCTGCTGGGCGAGCATCGCTACGCCGACGCGCTGGAGCTTATCTATCAGCGTAACGCTTTACCGGCCATCACCGGCCATATATGCGATCACCAGTGCCAGTACAACTGTACGCGCCTGGATTACGACAGCGCGCTCAATATTCGCGACCTGAAGAAAGTGGCGCTGGAGAAAGGCTGGGATGAGTACCGAAGCCGCTGGCATAAGCCCGCAGGCTCTGGCTCCATGCACCCGGTAGCGGTGATAGGCGCAGGCCCTGCCGGTCTTGCCGCCGGCTACTTCCTCGCCCGCGCCGGGCATCCGGTAACGGTTTTTGAACGCGAGGCCAATGCCGGAGGCGTGGTGCAGAATATCATTCCACAGTTCCGCATTCCCGGCGAGCTTATCCAGCACGATATCGATTTTGTTGTCGCCCACGGCGTAAAAATTGAATACGGCTGCGATCCGCATCTGAGCATAGAAAAACTGCAGGCGGAAGGCTTCCGTTACGTATTGGTCGGTACCGGTACCGATAAAAACAGCGGCGTGAAGCTGCGCGGCGATAACCAGAACGTGCATAAGTCGCTGCAGTTTCTGCGCGAATTCAACCGCGGCGTCCGTCTGAATATGGGCAAACGCGTGGCCGTCATCGGCGCCGGTAACACCGCTATGGACTGCGCTCGCGCGGCGCTGCGCGTACCTGGCGTGCAGAGCGTGACCATCGTCTATCGTCGTTCCCAGCAGGAGATGCCCGCCTGGCGTGAAGAGTACGATGAAGCCCTGCTCGACGGCGTAGACTTCGAATGGCTATGCAACCCTGAGCAGTTTAACGCCGACGGGACCCTCGTTGTGCGGGTCATGAAGCTGGGCGAGCCGGATGAGAAAGGCCGCCGCCGTCCGGTAGAAACCGATGAAATTCGCACGCTGAAAGTCGATTCTCTGATTACCGCCATCGGTGAGCAGCAGGACGGCGAGGCGCTGTCAGCCATGGGAATTCCGCTCGACCCGCAGGGCTGGCCGGTGGTTAACGCCGATGGCGAGACCAGCAGGCCAAACGTATTCCTGATTGGCGACGTGCAGCGCGGTCCCTCTTCTGTTGTGTCGGCAATTGGCAACGCGCGACGGGCAACGGACGTGATTCTGGCAAGAGAAAATATCGCCAGCAGCCACGGAAATAAATTCTGGAACAACGTCGATCCGGCCAAAGTTTATCAGCGTAAAGGCGCCATCGCCGTCACACTGGTGGATAAAGACCAGCGCGACGCCTTTGTTGAGCAGGAAGCCAGCCGCTGCCTCGAATGTAACTACATTTGCAGCAAGTGCGTCGACGTCTGCCCGAACCGCGCCAATATTTCCGTCGCCGTGCCGGGCTTCCAGAACCGTTTCCAGACGCTGCATCTGGATGCCTATTGCAACGAATGCGGCAACTGCGCCCAGTTCTGTCCATGGCAGGGAAAACCGTACAAAGACAAAATCACCGTTTTCAGCCTTGAGCAGGATTTTGTCAACAGCACTAATCCAGGCTTCTTTGTCGAAGGCGCCAGCGTCAAGGTGCGTCAGGACGATAAAACCTGGCAGCTGGAAATTAACGACCGCGGTCAGTTTAAAAACGTTCCAGCCGAGCTGGACGCCATGTGCCGCATCATAAGCCATATTCATCAGCACCAGAGCTATCTATTGGGAGGCGTTGAAGTATGAGTATCCTGATTCTGAAGAATGCCACCGCCGCGCAGATCTATCCGGCGAAAGTGTGGGAGAACGTCGATATTGCCATTGAGAACGATACCATTCTCGATGTTGGCCCCGGCCTGTGCCAGCGCTATCCGCAGGCGCAGGTAAAAGAGATGGGCGGACAGCTGGTGATGCCCGGTATGGTCTGCTCCCACAATCACTTTTATTCCGGCCTGTCCCGCGGTATTCAGGCCAATATCGCACCCAGCCCGGACTTTATCTCAACGCTGAAAAACCTGTGGTGGCGTCTTGACCGGGCGCTGGACGAAGAGTCGCTCTACTACAGCGGGCTGATCTGCGCCATGGAAGCGGTGCGCAGCGGCTGCACGGCGGTTATCGATCATCATGCCTCGCCGCACTATATCGCGGGCTCCCTGAGCCAGCTGCGCAACGCCTTTCTCAAAATAGGGCTGCGCGGGATGACCTGCTTTGAAACCACCGACCGCAACTTCGGCAGCCGCGAACAGCGCGACAGCGTGGAGGAGAATATTCGCTTTGCCAGAGAGATCGACGCCGCGCGCGAGAAGGGAGACCAGCCTTATCTGGTCGAAGCCCACATCGGCGCCCATGCGCCTTTCACCGTGCCGGATGAAGGCCTGACGATGCTAAGCGAGGCCCTGAAAGCAACCGGACGCGGCCTGCATATTCACGCGGCGGAAGACCGCTACGATGTTTCACACAGCCATCACCTTTACGGCAAGGACCTGCTGGTGCGGCTGGCGGAGTTCGACCTTATCAACAGTAAGACGCTGATTGCTCACGGTCTGTATATCTCCGATGCCGACGTGGAGCTGCTCAATGCGCAGGACGGTTTCCTGGTGCATAACGCCCGCTCCAACATGAACAACCACGTCGGCTACAATCATCGTCTGCCGCAGCTGCGTAACCTGGCGCTGGGCACCGACGGCATTGGTTCCGACATGTTTGAGGAGATGAAGTTTGCCTTCTTTAAACACCGGGACGCCGGCGGCCCGCTGTGGCCGGACAGCTTTGCGAAGGCGCTGAGCAATGGTAATGAGCTGCTGAACCGCAACTTCAACGCCCGCTTTGGTCGCCTTGAAGCGGGATATAAAGCGGATCTCACAATCTGCGATTATATGGCGCCAACCCCGCTTATCGCGGAAAATATCGCCGGACATATCGCCTTTGGTCTGGGTGCCAATAGCGTGCGCAGCGTGATGGTGAACGGCGTGATGATTTATGAAGATCGCCAGTTCAGCTTCGACTGCGAGCCGATATTCAAAGCGGCGCAGAAAGTGGCGCAAAAAATGTGGGCGCGAATGGATGCGCTCCCCGTATAGCGTTGAGGTCTCCCCGGAAATAAAAAGCCGGGGATGGTTTTCCCCCTCTCCCTCCGGGAGAGGGCCGGGGTGAGGGCATTTTTGCGCACACTCACTCCCCCCTCACCCTAACCCTCTCCCCACAGGGGAGAGGGAACCGTTACGCTGGCGTTTTTATTGCGTTAGCCGCTACCCGGTAGAAATGCGGGCAAATGAGCAAAACGAGTGGGTCATCCTTTTTAATGGAGGGAAACCTGTAGGCCCGGTAAGGCGCTACCCGCCGCCGGGCACAAAGTTTATAGCGACAGCAGCGCGGCGGTGGCGATATTGCGCTGTTTTTGCAGTTCTTTTAGCTGCTCTTCGGTCATTTTACTCAACGCCGCCGTCGGGCAGACGTCAACGCAAGCGGGCCCGCGCTCCCTGCTGCCGCAGAGGTCGCATTTGACAATAACCGGCGTCAGACCGGCCTTCACCTCAATAGTTACCGCCCCAAACGGACAGGCGACGACACAGCTCTGACAACCAATGCAGCGCCCGCCGTCGGCCTCCACCCTCTCCGCCCCCATCCTGAGCGCTCCGGTCGGGCAGGCGCTCACGCAGGGCGCATTCTCGCACTGATGGCACATCACCGGCACGCTAAGGTCGTCGAGGCGCATCACCTTCAGGCGGGGATTAAGCTCCGCGCCCGGCGTCACATGCTCCAGCGCACAGGCCACCTCACAGGTCCGGCAGCCGATGCAGGACTGCGGACTGGCAACGATAAAACTGGTCATATCTCCTCCCTGGCCCGGAATTGAGCCAACATCTCGCTGGCCGCCTGCCGCCCGGCTACCATGGCGGTCACCACCAGGTCCGCTCCGGTAACGGCATCGCCGCCGGCATAGACTTTGTCGTGAGTGGTCTGGGTCGTTCCGCGCCCTTTGCCGCCGGTGATAATCTGCCCCCAGCGATCCAGCTTAATGCCGTGGCCCCGCAGCCAGGGCATGTCGTGAGCCTGAAAGCCGAACGCCATAATGAGGATGTCGGCCTTCAGTTCAAACCCGGAGTCCGGGATCGGCTGCGGCCGACGGCGGCCATCCGGGCCCGGTTCGCCCATTTTCGTGCGGATCATCTCCACCGCGCTGACCTGCCCCTTGCGGTTGAGCTGAATGCGCTGCGGCTGAACGTTAAACTCAAATTTCACCCCCTCTTCCCGCGCATTGACCACCTCTTTTTTCGAGCCGGGCATACTCAGCTCATCGCGACGATAGGCACAGGTCACGCTCTGCGCTCCGCGACGAACGGCGGTGCGCAGGCAGTCCATCGCCGTATCTCCCCCGCCAAGCACCACAACGTGTTTGCCCTTAATGTCGATTAAGGGATATTCGGCGCTCTCTTCCAGCCCCATCACCTCCCGGGTGCTGGCAATCAGGAACGGCAGAGCCTGAACCACTCCGGGCGCCGTCTCCCCCTCCAGACCGGCGGCCATCAGACCATAGGTACCCACGCCGAGGAAGACGGCGTCGTAGTTTGTCAGCAGCTCATCAAACGCCACATCGCGCCCCACCTCCTGGTTGAGATGAAAATTGACGCCCATGGCGCTGAAAATATCGCGCCGCCGTTCAAGCACGTTTTTATCCAGCTTGAACGGCGGAATGCCAAAGGTCAGCAGGCCGCCGATCTCCGGGTGGCGATCGAAGACGTCCACGTGTACGCCCGCGCGAACGAGAATATCGGCGCAGCCCAGACCGGCTGGCCCGGCGCCAATTATCGCCACCCGCTCCCGGCGCGGCGGGACTTCAACGATCGTCGGCCGCCAGCCCATCGCCAGCGCGGTATCGGTGATGTAGCGTTCAAGGTTGCCAATAGCGACCGATCCGCCCTCGCTCTTAAGAGTGCAGGCTCCCTCGCACAGCCGATCCTGCGGGCAAACCCGACCGCAAATCTCGGGCAGGGAGCTGCTCTGATGGCACAATTCAGCCGCCTCGATAATCTTGCCTTCATTCACCAGGCGGATGAAATCGGGAATATGGTTATGCAGCGGGCACGTCCAGTTGCACCACGCTTTCTGCGCGCAATAGAGACAGCGCTGGCTCTCATACTCCGCATCGCGCTCGCTCAGCGGCTGATAGATTTCAGCGAAATGCTGCAAACGAGCATCGGCGGCAACCTTTTTCGCCCCAACGCGCGGTGGTTTGTCGAGAATTGCATTGCGCCTTGCGCCGCGGACGCCGTCCAGCGGCTTTTCCAGCGCGGAGCGAATCTGTCGCTCCGCGCGCAGCTGGTTAATACTCGCCTCATCCATCAGGCGCAGAGCCTGGGTTGGACAGCTGGCTACGCATGCCTGCTGACCGGAAGGGTGCTGGCTGCAAAGATCGCATTTCTGCGCCAGCTGCGGCATGCCGTCATCGTTCGCCACCATCTCAATCGCGCCAAACGGACAGGCGATAACGCAATTTTTACAGCCGATACACAGCGCCTCTTTAAACTGAACGCTGTCATTGGCAAAACTCAGCGCCTGAGTCGGGCACGATCCGACGCAGGGAGCGTCATTGCAGTGGCGGCAGGTTGTCGCGCTGCTGGCCTTGCGGTTGAAGAATACGCGAATGCGTGGAAGAAAGTCGCTGCGCTGCTGGGGCCAGCTGTCCTGGCGATGAGAGGTGACGCAGGCCACTTCACAGGCGTGGCAGCCAATACAGTTTGCAGAATCGGCAACAATAAATTTATTCATTTGCTTCCCTTTATTATTCCAGGACTCACCGGGTAGCAATGCAATAATCAGGCGCTTTTTTTAAAGGCATTAATATGGCGGTCATTTTTGCGAGCCGCCTCAAAAAAACAGAGCCACTTCGGCTTAATTGCGCAATAAATGTCAAATATCACTTCGCAGTGATTATTGACGTTGTTTGCGGCTTAATCATGTTGATAATTAAACCTGTTGGTCGTTATACCAAAATGAGACGTTCCCTATCTCAATGTGATATCGCGGATTTATTCCCGTCGTGTTTTATTTCGCTCCCTTTTCGGCGTATTGATATTCCGCCCTTTTTCTCGTGAGTTATTTCACACAATTATCCATCAATTCTGCGGATTCTTATTTTTGGCACATCTTACGCATATCACTCATTGTGCGCGCAACACGCTGATGAACGCATCAGCTCAGGGAGGCAGCGGCCTTCGAATCGTAACTTCGGCTCTGTTCACGCTTATACGGAGTGAAGTCGTACAGGAGATAACAACTTCATGAAAGATATCGCCAATTCCGCCTCAAAAAATGGGAACTCGACCGCACCGGTTGATGAGATTTTACCCATTACGCAAATGATTCTTTATGGCCTGCAGCACGTGCTGGTGATGTACGCGGGCGCCGTCGCGGTTCCGCTGGTGGTGGGCAATGCGGTAGGGCTACCGCCGGAACACATTATTTTACTGATTAGCGCCGACCTGTTTATCTGCGGCGCGGCCACCATCGTGCAGTCGCTGGGGGTCGGTAAATGGCTCGGCTGCCGGTTGCCGCTTATCCAGGGCTGTACCTTTGCGGCGCTGATTCCGATGGTTCTGATCGGTAAGGAGTACGGAATCGGCGGCATTTCCGGGGCGGTGATCGTTTCCGGTATTTTCATACTCTGCTGCGCCCCGTGGATTAGTAAACTCATTCGATTCTTTCCCAAAGTCGTCATGGGCAGCATCGTCACCCTTATTGGTATGTCGATTATGCCGGTGGCCGGGGGATGGATTGGCGGCGGCAGCAGCGAAATGAACGGCTTTGGCGCTCCCTTTTCGCTGCTGATGGCGGCAATTACGCTGGTGATTATTCTCAATATTTACACCTTTGCCTCCGGCGTGGTGAAAAACACCTCGGTGCTAATTGGTCTTATCGTCGGGACGGTTCTCTGGGGTTGCTTTAAGCCTCTCGACTTTAGTCTGGTCCACGCCACCCCCTGGCTCCATCTACCGACCCTGATGCCCTTTGCCAAACCTGAATTTCATATTATCCCCGTCGCCCTGCTGTCGATGGTCATGGTGGTGGTGATGGTGGAAACCATGTCCTCGATGATGGCAACCGGGGATATCGTCGGAAAGAAAGTTGACGCGAAGATGCTGCGCAACGGCCTCAACACCTGCGGGATCGCGACGACTATCTGCGGCTTCTTCAATCTCTTTCCCTACGCCGCGTTCGCGCAGAACGTCGGCCTGATCGGTTTGACCGGGGTACGCAGCCGCTTTGTCGTCTCGGTCTCCGGTATCATTCTGATTCTGATGGGCGTGTTCTCAAGAATGGCGGCGCTGGTGGTGCTGATCCCTAAACCGATCCTCGGCGGCGCGGGCATTGTCATGTTCGGTATGGTGGCGGTATCCGGTATACGTACGCTGGGGCAGGTCAACTACCGCAACAATAATAACGGTATGGTGGTGGCGTTAACCCTCAGTCTCGGCATGATGCCGGTGCTGGTGCCCAACCTGTTCACCCAGTTTCCGCCGATGGTTCAGCTCTTCCTGCACAGCGGGATCACCATTGGTACCCTGACGGCTATCGTCGCCAACCTCACCCTCAACGGCAGCGTGCCTTTCCGCGTTAACCACGAAACCCCGGTTCCCGATCCGGCACCGCCCAGCTCGGCGGCGCGCAATATGGCCGTCAGAACCGTCAGAATGTGGCTACTGCTGCGCAAAGTTCAGAAAGAGAGAGGGCCAGAAGAAGCCCGGGAGGGACAGTAATGCTCAGCAGATTCCTGTTTGCTTTGATAACCCTGCTGCTGCTGGCGGTACCCGTCGTGCAGCAAGGGATAGCGCAGGGCCTGAACGGCCGCTTTGGTTTTGCCCTGCTGTTTTAAGTTTGCTTTCATCAGGATCATTACTATGAAGAGAGTCACGACCGTCTGCCCCTACTGCGCTTCCGGCTGCAAGATGCAGCTCACGGTAGAGGAAGGCAAAATTACCCGCGCCGATGCCGCGATGGGTAAAAACAATCAGGGCACGCTGTGCCTGAAAGGCTACTACGGCTGGGACTTTATTAATGATACCCAGATCCTTACGCCGCGCCTGAAAACGCCGATGATCCGCCGCCTGCGCGGCGGCAAGCTCGAGTCGGTTTCCTGGGAGGAAGCGCTCGATTATGTCGCCGCCCGCCTCAGCGAGATAAAAGCCCAGTACGGGCCGGACGCTATCCAGACCACCGGGTCTTCGCGCGCCACCGGCAACGAAACAAACTACATCATGCAGAAATTTGCGCGCGCGGTTATTGGTACCAATAACGTCGACTGCTGCGCTCGCGTCTGACACGGCCCTTCGGTTGCAGGTCTGCACCAGTCGGTCGGCAACGGCGCGATGAGTAATGCTATCACCGAGATCGATAATACCGATCTGGTGTTTATTTTTGGCTATAACCCGGCGGATTCGCATCCCATCGTGGCGAATCATATTCTCAATGCCAAACGCAACGGCGCAAAAATTATCGTCTGCGATCCGCGCAAAATCGAAACTGCGCGTATAGCCGATATGCATCTTGCCCTTAAAAACGGTTCCAATATTGCGCTGCTGAACGCCATCGGACACGTGATTATCGCGGAGGATCTCTACGATAAATCCTTCGTTGCCGGTCGTTCGGAGGGCTTCGACACCTACCGGGGTATTGTCGAGCGCTATACACCGGAGTCGGTAGAAGCGATAACCGGCATCAGCGCCAGGCAGATTCGCGAGTGCGCGCGGATGTACGCGACCGCCGGCAACGCCACTATTCTCTGGGGGATGGGAGTGACCCAGTTCTGGCAGGGGGTGGAAACGGTGCGCTCGCTCACCAGCCTGGCGATCCTGACCGGCAACCTGGGCAAACCGCACGTCGGCGTCAATCCGGTACGCGGCCAGAACAACGTCCAGGGCGCCTGCGATATGGGAGCATTACCGGACACCTATCCGGGCTATCAGTATGTGAAATTCCCGGAAAACCGGGAAAAGTTCGCCAAAGCCTGGGGCGTAGAGAGCCTGCCGGAGAATCCCGGCTACCGCATCAGCGAGCTGCCGCACCGCGTGGCGCATGGCGAAGTACGGGCGGCGTACATCATGGGGGAAGATCCGCTCCAGACCGATGCCGAGCTTTCTGCCGTACGTAAGGCGTTCGAAGAGATGGAGCTGGTTATCGTCCAGGATATCTTTATGACCAAAACCGCAGCCGCGGCCGACGTCATTTTGCCGTCCACCTCGTGGGGCGAGCACGAAGGCGTTTATACCGCCGCAGACCGCGGGTTCCAGCGCTTTTTCAAAGCGGTAGAGCCGAAGTGGGATCTGAAGACCGACTGGCAGATAATCTGCGAGATCGCCACCCGCATGGGTTATCCGATGAAGTACGACAATACGCAGCAAATCTGGGATGAACTACGCCATCTGTGCCCCAACTTTTTCGGCGCCACCTACGAGAAAATGGGTGAGCTTGGCTACGTGCAGTGGCCGTGCCGCGACGAATCAGAGGCGGATCGGGGCACCTCGTATCTGTTTGCCGAGCGTTTTTCCACCCCCAACGGGCTGGCGCAGTTCTTCACCTGTGAATGGCAGGAGCCTGTCGACAAACTCAGCGATGAGTATCCGCTGGTGCTCTCCACCGTGCGCGAAGTAGGCCACTACTCCTGCCGCTCGATGACCGGCAACTGCGCGGCGCTGGCCAGGCTGGCGGATGAACCGGGCTATATCCAAATCAATACCGCCGATGCAAAACGTCTCGGCATTGGCGATGAAGAGCTAGTCTGGGTCAACTCGCGCAAAGGCAAGGTGATTACCCGGGCGAAGGTCAGCGACCGACCGAATCGCGGCGCGGTCTATATGACCTATCAGTGGTGGATCGGCGCCTGCAATGAGCTGGTCACTGAGAACCTGAGCCCGATAACCAAGACGCCTGAGTATAAATACTGCGCGGTTAACGTTGAGCGCATTACCGATCAGCGCGCCGCTGAGCAGTACGTCCTTGATGAATACAACCAGTTAAAAACCCGCCTGCGCGAAAGCGCCGCAGGATAAAAGATATCGCCCCGGCGGGGACTACCTGCCGGGGCGATATTTTCTCTACTGACTCCCGCCAATCACGTTATCCGACAGCCGCCAGATCCTTATGGCAGCGGCGTGCCACCTCAAGATACTGCTGCGGAGTATCAACGTCCCAGTGAATTCCCTGATTCGCCACCGGGATAACGCGCACCGTCATCTGACCGATGACGTCGCGCAGCGTTGCCCCTTCCGGCGCGTGACGAATAAGAGACGCCGCGCGCTGGGGCAGAAGAACCGGATGGCCTTTACCGCGCTCGTAGGCCGGAATAATACAGCTCTCCGTGTCGGCGCTGGCCCACAGCTTTCGGTACACGCCCGGCGTGACTTCCGGCATATCGCCCAGCGCCAGAAAAAAGCGCGAGGCGCGGAGGTGATTTACCCCGCACTGAATAGAAGAGAACATGCCATCGTGATATTGCGGGTTAAAGACGACCTCAACGCCCGGATGATCCCGATAGCAGGCGGCCAGTTCATCGCCGCGAAATCCGGTCACCAGCACCACCCGATCGCAAAATGCCAGAGCGCTGGCGAGGGCGCTATCCAGAATAGTGCCCTCGCCCCACGGCATCATCATTTTCCATTTTCCCATGCGGCTGGAGAGTCCGGCCGCCAGCATAATGCACTCTTTAGCCATTTTTTTGCTCATCGTCATCCTCCCTCCCGGCCCGATAAAGCGCCACCGCCGGTAGGCGACGGTGGCGCTTACGGCACTCAGGATTTCAGCACTGCTTTTATCGAGGTAATAATCGGCTGATATCCCGTACAGCGGCAGATATTGCCTTCCAGCGCCTCTTTCAGCTCATCATCGCTGGGGGACGGGTTGGCATCCAGCAGCGCCTTCGCACTCATCAGGACCCCGGGAGTACAGAAGCCGCACTGAACGCCGCCGTGACGAATAAAGGCGTTCTGCAATTTTTTGCCGACCGGATCGTGATGCAGCGCTTCGACGGTGGTGACCTCCGCCCCGTTGCACTGAGCCGCCAGCAGCAGACAGGAGCAGACGGACTTTCCGTCCATGATAACGGTACAGGCGCCGCACTCGCCTACTGAACAGCCCTCTTTGGTTCCCGTAAGCTTCAGCTCCTCACGCAGAAAATCGATCAGGCGTACATTATCTTTCACATCGCGGGCAATGCGGATGCCATTCACTTTTAGCTCAATATGGTTCATGTTCATGGCTCCTTATTTCTTCTGCTCTGTCATGACTTCCTGCAGCATCTGCCGGAACATATCGATAAATACCGGGACCTTATAAGGCGCTGACCAGCGTCCTCCGATGGCTTTCTCCACCTTGTCGTGAAGCACCCCGGCGGCCTGTTCAATGGTAGCGGCGTCTAATGTCTTACCGATGAGCGCCTGCTCAACCTCATGCAGCCGCTGCGGTTTGGCCATCAGCGCGCCATCCACCAGCCGGCACAGGCGAATCACGCCCTTATCGACCATGAACTGGCCGGTCAGACTTTGACGGGTGATATTCAACGCATTGCGACGGCCAAGCTGCAGATAGCGATTAATCAACGGCTGCTGGGTCGGCGGCGGCAGGATAAAGCGGACGACCAGCTCATCGGGCTCAAGAACCGTACGATAGCCGCCAACAACAAATTCGCTGACCGGCATCCGCCGCGTCCCGCGCGCGCTGCGCAGCTCCACTTCCGCATCGTAGATAATCAGCGGTGGCATGGAGTCCGCACACGGGGCGGCGTTAACGATGTTGCCGCCGATTGTTGCCCGGTTACGCAGCTGCAGCGAGCCGACGGTTTTACAGGCGGTAACCAGTAGCGGGTAGCGCTGCTGAATTAACGGATGCCTGACCAGGTCGGTAAAGCAGACGCCGGAGCCGATAGAAATTCCGCCCTCGACGTCAAAGATCTCTTTCAGCTCTGACAGTCCGGCGATGTTAACAAGCGGCACCTCTCCGGACAGCATCCGCGCCTGCACCAGCACATCGGTGCCGCCGGCAATGGGCATCGCGCCTTTCTCAGCCATCAGCGTTAAGGCCTGTTTCAGGGTTTGCGGGACGCTGAGCGACAGGGTATTGAGACGATGAACCTGTTTCTTATCGCCCGACTCCAGCATCTGCTCGCTCTGGCGCTCCGGCTTCTTGAGGTTATAACCCAGACGAACCTGTTCCAGCGTCAGCGGCAGAGTGCGGTTTGGCCGTCCAATGGCGAAACTCACCGCATTGTTGAGGGCCGCAGCGCCCAGCTCCAGCACCGGTTCACCGATGACTTTCGCCCCCATCGGCCCTGCTTTGTCGTAGTTTTCGACCGCGATAATATCGATGTTCGGCATATCTTTGATGGTCGGCAGCAGGTAGGTATCAAAGTTTTCCGATTTCACTACGCCGTGCTCGGTGTTGAAATCCTCCAGCATGCCGTAGCCGATCATTCCCTGCAGCACGCCGCCGTAGACCTGGCCGTTAAAACCGACCGGGTTGATGACTTTACCCACATCGTGGGTGGCGACGACGTTATTGACGGTGATTTTGCCGGTGCGCATATCCACCGCGACGTCGGCCAGCTGGCAGCCGTACACCCAGGTGAAATAGGGGCTACCGCAGCCCTTCTCCTCATCCCAGTGAATATTCGGCGCGACGTGCCAGCCGTAGGCGGAGAGATTGGCCCCGGTGGCCCGGGTCATATCGCACACCTGCTGGAAACTGAGGCTCAGCGCCGGATCGTGACGGTTGAACACCTTGCCATTTTGCCAGGCTATATCGTCAATACTCTGCGCTTTTAAGGTTTCCTTAATGGCGTCCGCCATGCGTTGCTTAATTTTATTCGCCGCGCTAAGAATCGCCTGTCCGCCCATCAACGTCCCGCGAGAAGCGACCGTTGAGCCGCCGTCAGCGATCATGGCGGTGGCTGGTTCGCTGAACATCACCCGATCGAGCCCGATACCAAAGGCTTCCGCAGCCAGCAGCGACATAGTTGTCTGCAGCCCCTGCCCGTTCTCGGAAACCGAGGTGGAGATGTTGACGCTGGCGTCGGCATTCACCTGAATAAGCGCGGAGGAAGCATCCAGCCCCTCGGCGCCCAGAGAGCAGCCGCGGTGGCTCAGCGCGAAGCCAATACCGTAGCGGATCGGCCCGCCCTCAGCGTTAAGCTGCTGATAGTGCTGCCGTTTGGCCTCGTATTCGGCCTTGAGCAGCGTCTTCTCCAGCACTTCCTGCGCGGAGACGGTATGCTCGCTAAATACCTGACCGGCCATGCTGGTGTCACCCTGCTTAAGAATATTGCGCAGGCGGAATTCGACGGGCGAGAGACCCAGCTCGCCCGCCACGTCATCCATCAGCGATTCGTTGGCGAAAATGACCTGCGGCGCCCCGTAGCCGCGATAGGCCGAGGTGTAGTTATTGTTGGTATAAACGCCTACCAGATCGACGCGCACGTTAGGAATGTTGTAGGGACCGGCCGCCTGTACGGAACTACGCCAGGTGACAAATACCGTCTGGCCGCAGTAGCTACCGCCATCGGCGATGATATCGATTTTAATCGCCTGAATACGCGCGTCATCGTCCACGCCAATGCGATATTTCATCTTATAGGGGTGGCGCTTGTAGCTCTCGCGCATGGACTGTTCGCGGTTATAGGAGATCTTAACCGGCCGCCCGGTAAGGTGTACCAGCAGCGCCGCGCGGCAGGAGACGTTGTCGATAATATCATCTTTACCGCCGAAGGAGCCGCCGAGGACGGAACGCTTAATGTTGACCTTCGCCTGGGGCAGATCAAGGTATTTGGCAATTACCGCCCGGGTGCGGTGAGCGTTCTGGATCGACCCTTCGATGGTCATAATCTGCTCATTATTATCCAGGTAGGCGGTAATGGATTCCGGCTCAATATAGCCGTGCTCCTGGAATCCCACCTCGTACTCACGTTCGAAAATACGCGTGGACGCGGCAAAACCGGCGTCGATATCGCCCTTCGCCGTGTGGTGGCGGTTAATAATGTTGCTGTCGAGTTCGCTGTGGATCAGGCGCGCCCCCGGCTTCATCGCCTCTTCCGGAGAGGTAATCGGCTCCCATGGGGTGTAGGTTATTTTAATTTTATCGACCGCAATACAGGCAGCCTCATAGGTTTCCGCCGCCACAACGGCAACCACGTCGCCGCGGTAGGCTATTTCATTGTCAATAATGGGGGGATGATCGGGAACAATCGCTCCCAGTTTACGTTGACCGGGTATATCGTTCCAGGTAGCGATGCGCACAACCCCAGGAACCTTTTCCGCCTCGGAAAGATCGAGCGAATCGATTCGCCCGGCAGGAATATCCACGTAGCGGCATACGCCATAGAGCATATCATTCATGACAATGTCATCGCCGTAGACCGCTTTACCCGTCACCTTGGCGAGCCCATCGACGCGGGGCACTTCACTGCCAACCAGCAATGTATCCATATTATTCAGCCTCCACTCACAAAGAAAGATAACTGAATAAAGCAATGGCTATGCCACCTATAAAGAAAGGGTTATTTGAGACTGAGTTATGTGAGGTATATCTAAAAACAATGGCGGATTAAAGCATAAAAAAACCTGAAGATATCGCCGTGATTATCAAAAAGAGAGTAGGCGTATCACTATGATAATTCGCTGTTCTCATTTCTGTTTCTCAGAAAGCCACCGGTCGTGACTGCGACTCTGCGCTGCATTAACCATTGACGGTATACATCATTTTCCCCAGGACGCTACCGTCGGGTAACGTCCTGAGCGCATACGGCAGCAAAATTTTACTCTCGCTACGCCTACTGTTCTTTAGCTTAAAATTTCGAATAAAAAATAAAACAAACTCAATAATGAAATTTAAATTTCATATTAAAAGATATTGGATAATGTGATACATATCATAAATTTAACATTCCGTCCGCAGATCATCGTCCTGATGACTCAGCGCAAACCAAAAAAATCACTTTATATATCAGCTTATTATTAAAATAACCATTGTTGACACATTGGCGTTACACATTGCGCACAACCATCAATCGAAATAAAACTTCCAAAATGTGATCTGTTTGTATTTTTATTTCATTTATAGCGGTAATAATTGTCAATCACAACACGCGCTCTGACCCGCTTGTTGGTCCGCAGAAAACCTAATGCCCGGAGGATGCAATGAAGGAAGTGAGATCGGGACTCATCCGAACGATTTATGTCGGCAGTTACCAGGCTATCCGTCCGTACAACAACGCCGCCGGGGACATTCTGAACCTCAACCATCCAGGAGGACAAAACCCTGTCAAATATTAATGATTCATCCTTAATCCAGAATAAACCTCTTTGACCGGATTTATTTAGCGCATGGCAACAAGCGCTGAATAAAAGCACTAAGAACGAAAATTCATTTCATGTCAGTCATGCTGCAAAAAGCTATACCCCAAATAATTCGAATCGTCTGAAGGTGGCAAGTGAACGAGTTCCCATGGGCTTACAGAAGTAAGCGACAGGGGTGAGAGAAAGCAGCTAACACACATGCAACGTGAAGTATGACGGGTAAAAAAGACAGACCGTGACTGGGGTGGAATGACGCATTTTTATCTCGTGCCGTTAATCAAAAAAAGGTATAAAAATGTCTCTTATCATGAATCTGAACCTACAGCAGAGAAAGCGACTACACCAGATAACCTTAGTTGCGACATTTGGTGGCCTGCTCTTCGGTTATGACACCGGCGTTATTAATGGCGCATTTTCCTCCCTGAAACAATATATGGCTTTGACCCCGACCACTGAAGGTCTGGTCATGAGCGTGTTGCTGATCGGCGCCGCCCTGGGCAGCGTTTTCGGGGGAAAATTCGCGGATTTCTTTGGCAGAAGAAAATACCTGCTGTTTTTATCGTTTATCTTTTTCATCGGCGCATTAATGTCCGCTCTTGCGCCGGATATCACCATACTCCTTATTTCACGTTTCATTCTTGGCTACGCCGTTGGCGGCGCCTCGGTTACTGCGCCAACGTTTATCTCGGAAGTAGCGCCAACCGAAATGCGCGGTAAACTCACCGGCCTGAATGAAGTGGCTATTGTTATTGGCCAGTTAGCCGCATTTGCCATCAACGCCATCATCGGCATTCTCTGGGGACATCTCCCCGACGTCTGGCGCTATATGCTGATGGTGCAGACGATTCCTGCCATCTGCCTGTTTGTCGGCATGTTGCGATCGCCGGAAAGCCCTCGCTGGCTGATCAGTAAAAATCGCCATGAAGAAGCGCTGGAAATATTAAAACAAATCCGTCCACTTGAACGTGCCACAAAAGAATTCAACGATATCAGTACCTTAATTAAGGCTGAAGCGGACAAAAAGCTGCATTCCCGGAACGCCTTTATCACCATCCTCCAGACGCCATGGATTTTCAAACTGCTGCTGGTCGGCGTGATTTGGGCGGCACTGCAGCAGACCACCGGGGTCAACGTGATTATGTACTATGGTACCGAGATCCTGAGTACCGCCGGGTTCTCCGAAAGAACCTCGTTGATTTGTAACGTACTGAACGGCGTGTTCTCCGTCGGCGGGATGCTATTCGGCGTGCTGTTCCTCGTCGATCGTTTCAAACGCAAAACCATTATCATTTATGGCTTCGCGCTAATGGCCACCCTGCACCTTATTATCGCTGGCGTAGACTACACGCTGGTTGGCGATATCAAAGCAACGGCAATCTGGCTGCTCGGCGCGATGTTCGTTGGCGTCATGCAGGGAACCATGGGCTTTATCACCTGGGTGGTGCTGGCTGAGCTTTTCCCTCTGAAATACCGCGGGTTATCGATGGGAATTTCGGTATTTTTCATGTGGGTGATGAATGCCATTGTCAGCTATCTGTTCCCATTACTGCAGGCCAAGCTGGGGTTAGGTCCGGTCTTTCTTATTTTTGCCGCGATTAACTACCTGGCGATTATCTTTGTCGTAACGGCCCTGCCAGAAACCTCAAATAAATCGCTGGAGCAGCTGGAAGAAGAACTATCAGCAAATAATTCTGCAGCACGATTCCATACAGCCACAAAGGAAAGCGGGTTATGATCGATACTATTACGCAGGATAATCTCCATCTGTCATGCCGGGCGAAGAATAAAGCGGACGTTCTGGCAATGATCGGCGCTGACTTTAAATCCAGGGGTTATGTTAGCGAAGATTGCGTTGCGTTTCTTGCTGAGAGAGAGCGTCAGGTCTCAACCTTTTTAGGTAACGGCATTACCCTGCCGCATCTGCCTAAATCAGCCACCAACATCATCGTTAAAACCGGGGTAGAGATTTATCAGTTCCCTGATGGTGTGATCTGGGATCGAAATAACGTCATGTTTATTGCCATCGGCGTTATTGCCAAAGAGAGTGAACATATTGATGTCCTGAGAGAGGTTGCGTCCATTTTTAGCGACGAAGTCATCGCCAGAGCCCTCTCTTTAATTGCCAATAAACAGGATTTCTTAAGGATCCTCCAGCAGAATCAATAACAGCAGCTGATACCCGGTAGCAATATGAAAAGCCTGTATTCCTGCAGGCTTTCCTGGTTTTCTCGCTACTGTGTAGCGTTTATAAATAGCAATCAACTGCCTTTATAAGTGGAATAACCGTACTGGCTCAGCAGAAGCGGAATATGTAATTTTTCATTAGTACGGGTCACGGTGAACAGCACCGGGATCTCGGGGAAAAACGAAGCCAGTTTTTGCTTGTTGAAATCATCGCCGGTTTTGAAGGTCACTTTATAAATCCCCGGCTGCATATCGCCTTCTGCCGGGTACAGTGATTTAACGCGGCCATCGTCGTCCGTTACGCCGCTCGCAAGCGCTGTCCATTTATTCGCCTGCTGTTTTTCAAGGGTGACCGTGACTCCCGATGAAGGTAGCCCCGTTTGCTGATTGAGAATATGTACGCTGAGCGTCCCGACAGGGGCGCTAAACGCGGCCGGAACGAAAGATATGGCAGATAACAGAATCAGACTGGATAATTTTTTCACGATGTTTTCCTGTTGCGGATAATAACGATAAAAACGTTAGCACCTGGGCCACTAAAATATATTCAATTTTTCGTGATAATCGCTTAAAAGACCGTTCGCCTAAAATGCATTGGATGAACTACTATTCGCATCCGACGTTATAGATTTATCTGAATATAGAGTGAATAAATGGGGGGCGAATAAGCGGTCGTTAACTTGCGCTATACTCATTTTTCACCGCTTTCACAAAGGACTTCACATGAAGATATGGCCTGTTCTGACCGGCGTGGCAATCGCGCTAACGCTTGTCGCCTGTCAATCCCCTACTCCGCCAAAGGGCGTTCAGCCAATTAATAACTTTGATGCGAAGCGTTATCTGGGTAAATGGTATGAAGTTGCCCGGCTCGAAAATCGTTTTGAACGTGGGCTGGAACAGGTCACCGCAACCTATGGCCAACGTAGCGATGGCGGCATCAGCGTTCTGAACCGCGGCTACGATCCGCGCAGGCAAAAATGGAACGAGAGCGAAGGCAAAGCGTATTTCACCGGAGCTCCCACTACCGCCGCGCTAAAAGTGTCCTTTTTTGGCCCGTTTTACGGCGGCTACAACGTGATCGCGCTGGACAGCCACTATCAGTATGCGCTGGTCAGCGGCCCCGATCGCGGCTATCTGTGGATTCTGTCGCGTACGCCGACTATTCCTGAATCAGTGAAGCGGGAGTATCTCGGTATCGCGCGGGAACTCGGTTTCCCGGTGGATAAATTAGTTTGGGTGAATCAGCAGTAAAATTGATGGGAAGGTAAAAGGCAATTCCTTCGCCAGCTTCCTGACGAACATTATCTTCAGTGAACAGCACCTGAAGATAATGTCGTAATAAGTCATCGATAACGCGATGACTACCGGGACTTATCCGCCGCGTCTTGCGCTTTTTCAGCAGGGGCAATACTCTCTTTAATCTCTTTAGTTTTATTCGCGGCATCGTTGGCAAGGTTATTTGCGTCAACGATAGCGTCGTCTTTAATTTTGCCTGCGGCCTGCACGATTTGGTCGCTTTTCTGCCGGGCATCCTGCTTAACGGCGTCAGCCTGAGATTGTGCCTGCTGAGCGATAGCTTCCGCTTTCTTATCAGCTTCCGCCTTAATGCTCGAGGCCTGGCTGCTGAGACTATTCGCCTCATCCGCGGCCTGTTTTTTTATCGCATCGATATGCTTGTCTGCTTCATCCTTAATCGCCTGGGCTTTATCGGAAGCAGCCTCTTTAATTTGTTGCGCATTGTCTTTCGCTTTATCGAGATTGGCGTCAACTTTTGATGAATCATCACAGCCGGCGAGAATTAAACAAACGGCAGAAGCGATCAGCGTTTTACTCCACAGTTTCATAGTCATTCCTTTATTCAGCAATATCACCGTATTGAGGAGGGCATTACATCCTCGCAGCAGGGTTACCAGATAATTCTCATAACAATAATGACATGAGTATATTTAGCCGCAATACTTAACCCTGCATCCCTTTATTTATAATCGCTAACCAGGCAGAGTCAAGTTTCAGCGCCGCTAACGCTGCAACGCCAAAGATTATCCACCGCCTCGTTCGCTGACGAAAAACCCGGGCGGCTGCCCGGGTTCCACTGTGACGGTAAAACGGCTTATGCCGTAACGACTGCTTTTTTCAGCACGGGGCCGGCTAACGCCAGTCTGGCCCCGGCCTCGGTATCGCTATACTGCTTAAAGTTGGCTATAAACAATTCCGCCAGGCTTTCTGCTTTCTCCTGCCATTGGTCGGCTGATGGCCAGCCGCTACGCGGATCGAGCAGCGCGCTGTCCACGCCGGGCACGCTCTGCGGAATAGAGAGACCAAACACCGGCACCGTCTCTTCACGCAGCTCACCGGTGGTGCCGTTTAAGATAGCGCTGATAATGTTGCGCGTATCGCGCAGCGACAGGCGCTTACCTTCCCCGTTCCAGCCGGTGTTAACCAGCCAGGCTTCGGCTCCAGACTCCGCCATTTTGGCCGCCAGAACGCTGGCGTACTGGGTCGGGTGCAGCAGCAGGAACGCCGCGCCGTAGCAGGCGGAGAACGTCGGCGTTGGTTGAGTAATACCGCGCTCGGTTCCGGCGAGTTTCGAGGTAAACCCCGACAGGAAGTGATACTGCATCTGCTCGGTAGTCAGACGGGATACTGGCGGCAGCACGCCAAATGCATCGGCGGCGAGGAAAATCACCTTTGACGGATGGCCCGCACGCGACACCGGTTTAACGATGTTTTCAATATGCGATAACGGATAAGAGACGCGGGTGTTTTCGGTCTTACTGCCATCGGCGTAATCCACGCTGCCATCGGCCCTGACCACCACGTTTTCCAGCAGCGCGTTACGACGAATTGCGCGATAGATTTCCGGCTCGGCCTGCGGATCAAGATTAATGGTCTTGGCGTAGCAGCCGCCTTCGAAGTTAAACACGCCATCATCATCCCAGCCGTGTTCGTCATCGCCAATCAGCTGACGCAGTGGGTCGGTGGAAAGCGTGGTCTTCCCGGTTCCGGAAAGGCCAAAGAACAGCGCCACATCGCCTGCTTCTCCACGGTTCGCCGAGCAGTGCATCGAAGCGATCCCCTGCTGCGGGAGCAGATAGTTCATCACGGAGAAAAGGCCTTTCTTCATCTCGCCGCCGTACCATGTGCCGCCAATCAGCTGAATTTTTTCACTCAGGTTAAAGGCAACAAAGTTCTCAGAGTTAAGTCCCTGCTCCTGCCATTTATCGTTAGTGCAGCCCGCGCCGTTGAGCACGATGAAGTCCGGCGTAAATTCCGCCAGTTCCTCAGCGCTCGGCGCAATAAACATGTTTTTGACAAAGTGCGCCTGCCAGGCCACTTCAGTGACGAAGCGAACGCCCAGGCGCGTCGCCGGGCTGGCGCCGCACCAGGCATCAACCACATACAATTTCTTGCCGCTAAGCTGTCCGGCCACCAGCGCCTTCAGATCGGCCCATATTTCCGTGGTCAACGGCTTATTATCGTTGCGGCCCAGGCCGGAATCGGCCCACCACACGGTGTCACGCGTCAGATCGTCTCTGACGATGTATTTGTCGCGCGGCGAGCGTCCGGTAAAGATCCCGGTATCCACGGCAACGGCCCCGGACTCGGTCATGACGCCGCGAGCCGCGCCGGTTAACTCCGCGCTGGTTTCATGCGCAATCAGCAAGTCGTAATCGGGGTTATAAAACAGCTCGCTGCTATTCTGAATACCGAGCTCAAGAAGAGCGTCTTTGACTGATTCAATACGTGACATGGAACTCCTGACAAACTATTAGCTGGATAAGATGCACTTACGGTTATAGCAACCTGTTAGTTAACCTGATGGATTTATATTAATAAAAAAGCCACCACGAATTTAAATAAACAGGATGAGTCGACCAGAGTCGGCGATTTAAATCGTACTCGTGTAGGGTGTCGCCTGTACTTTAGAAATATCGTTTGCACGAATAAGTCATAAGCTAAACTCTGATAAAAATGTTAACACCTGTAGATAATTATGTTAATTGCATAGTTTCTATGCGTTATGCTAAAATTGCATAGCTATTATTGCGTAGTTGAGGTACGGGTCGGTGCTGGCGAATCTTGAAGTAAAATGGCTTTACGATGTGATCGCTCTTGAGGAGTCCAGAAGCTTTACGCTCGCGGCCAAAAGCCGCAATATTTCGCAGTCCTCCTTCAGCCGCCGCATTCAGGCGCTCGAGGCGTCTCTGGGTTTCAGCATCTTCGACCGTTCGGCCAACCCGCTCCAGCTGACCAACCGCGGGAAGATCTTTGTCGGCTATGCGCGAAATATGCTTGACGATATGGACTTCCAGATCAGCCGTATTAAAGGCCTGAACCACACCACGCAGAAAATAAGAATCGACGCGGCGCCGTCGCTTTCGGTTTTATTACTTCCCGAAATTATCGCTGGTTATACCGACAGGAAGAATAAAACTTTTCATGTTGAATCGATTAACGTCAACGACGCCGTATTCAATCTGAAAGAGGGCAAAAGTGACTTTATCCTGTCGTTTTATAATGAAGAGCTGATGAACTATCCGTTTATCAATCACAAAATATTCGACTCGGCGCTGCATCTGGTTTCTCCGTGCGATAAACACGGCAGACCGCTTTTTAATTTACATCGCGGCGTGCTGCCGCTGATGAAATATGCTAACGACAGCTATATGGGGCGGCAGGTGAATCAGGTTATCGACCGCAAACCGGAGATTACCTTTTCGCTAACCTTTGTCTCCTCCATGAGCGAGCTGCTAAAACGCATGATCCTCAACGGCGATGGGGTTGGCTGGCTGCCGCAGTACTCTATCAAGCGCGAACTAGAGGAAGGACGCCTGACGATTATGGATGAGAGCCTGTCGCTGCCGATAGGCGCCTATATCTACCGCTCCGGCGCGCGGCTCAATCAATCCGCCGAACGTTTCTGGCAGCATATAAAGTCCACCAGTGCCGTCAGCGCATAATTCGCGTAGCGGCGGAAAATTCGCTATCATCCCCAGCCACTCTCTGTCCAGGCAGCCTGATGTCTACGATTATCGATACCTTTATCGCCCCGCCTTGCCGCGCTGAAATCAACATTCTTTACCAGGATGAACATCTGCTGCTGATCGATAAACCCTCAGGTCTGCTCAGCCTGTCGGGAAAAAATCCGCTTAATCTCGATTCTGTGCACCATCGGCTGGCGCAGCAGTTTCCCGGCTGTACCCTGGTCCATCGTCTTGATTTCGGCACCTCCGGACTGATGGTTATTGCCCGCAATAAGACAATCAACGCCGCTCTCTGCCAGCAGTTTAGCCAGCGCGCCGTCAGCAAGATTTATAGCGCGCTGCTGTGCGGCCATCTGACGGACGAGGCGGGTACGATTGACGCTCCGATAGCCAAAGATCCGGCGCTGTTCCCATTGATGACGATTTGCCCACAACGCGGCAAGCCCGCCCGCTCCGGCTATCAGGTGGTTGAACGTTTCCACTATCAGAACGACCTGCCGGTGACGCGGGTACGGCTGACCCCGCAAACCGGGCGCACTCATCAGCTGCGTATTCACTGCCAGCACCTTGGTCACCCTATTCTGGGCTGCGATCTGTACGGCGGCATGGCGCTTCCGGGAACAGAACAGGCGCCTCGCCTGATGCTGCACGCCAGCGAACTGCATTTCGTGCATCCGGTGAGCGGAGAGAGGATCGACGCCATCAGCCCGAGCGCGTTTTAACTCGCTTCGCTCGCCAGCCCGCTGGGCCTACGCTCCCCTACGCCAATTGACGTCAACGGCTGAATTCAACTCGCTGACCGCGCTGCGGTTTGTTTCCCGGTGGCGCTGCGCTGACCGGGCTACAGGGGCACCGCCGCCTGCAGATCGGTAGCCCGGACAGGCGCAACGCGCCGCCTCCGGGGAAGGTGCGCTGCCGGATGCCTTGCTGCGGTTTTCTTCCCGGCTTGCGCTGCGCTTAGCCGGGCTACGGATTCACAACCGCCTGCGATCGGGTAGCCCGGGCAAGGCGCACGCCGCCTCCGGGGAAGGTGCGCTGCCGGATGCCTTGCTGTGGTTTTCTTCCCGGCTTGCGCTGCGCTTAGCCGGACTACGGGTTCACAACCGCCTGCGATCGGGTAGCCCGGGCAAGGCGCACGCTGCCTCCGGGGAAGGTGCGGTGCCGGATGCCTTGGCTGCGGTTTTCTTCCCGGCTTGCGCTGCGCTTAGCCAGGCTACGGATTCACAACCGCCTGCGATCGGGTAGCCCGGGCAAGGCGCACGCTGCCGGATGCCTTGCTGTGGTTTTCTTCCCGGCTTGCGCTGCGCTTAGCCAGGCTACGGATTCACAACCGCCTGCGATCGGGTAGCCCGGGCAAGGCGCTTGCGCCGCGGCCCGGGGAAAATGCCGACTATAGCCGCACAACGCCTCTGGCCGCGGCCTCTTCACGCCACGCCAGCAGCGGCTGATAGTCGGCGCGCCGCATATCGCTGTAGCCGCAGATAAACAACGCTTCGCAAAGCGGCCGATAGCGTTCATCGCTCACCAGCTGCTGCAGCGCCTCTCTGAGCAATCCCAGCGTTGACGCGCTGGAGTTTGCCGAAGTAATAAACGGCAGTCCCGGCGCCAGCGGACCGTGCGCAATGACCACCAGCCCCGCCAGGGCTTCCGGCTGATAGCGCTGCAGCAGCGCCCAGGTGACACAATCAATAGCGGCAATATCCGCTCTCTCCAGCTGAAGCTCGCGCAGCGATTGGCGATGGCTGCCGCTGAACACGACCGCCGAAAAGAAACGCCCATCGCGCGATAGCGGCGCAACCATTTTTAACAGTACGTTATAGCCGGACTGTGAATCCGCCGCATTGCAGGCCACCCGGCGCCCGCGAAAATCCGCCAGCGTCAGCATTACATCATCCTCACGCGCCACCAGCAGGCTGCGGTAGTTTCTTCCCTCGCATCCCGGGGCCGAATAGTGAAAACAGCCTACGGTTTGTGCATCCGGCAGCTGCGTCACCAGCGGATAGCCGCAGGTCTGACTCAGCAGCAGCTCCGGATTACGCCAGTGCGCCAGCAGATCTTCGGGAATCGCATATGAACGGATCTCCTCAAGCGCTACGCCCCGTGCCGCCAGCAGCTCGCGGACGGCCAGCCACAGCCCCCGGGTCTTCTCTTCATTCACCGCATACATCGGAAACGCCAGCCGTTCACTCATCATGTTGAGCCGCCTTATCCTGCTGATTAAAACCGGGATGGGCATTCACCGCCACCGATGTCGCCCAAAAACGCCGCAGCCACTCTGCGTAGCCGCGCACCACAAATCCGGCGTTGCGCTGCTGGTATTCCTGCTGATTATGCAGATAGATACTTCGCAGCCCGTACCACGGTACGCCCGGTAAATCGTGATGCACTGAATGGTAGTTGAGATTGAGAAACAGCACCCGCCAGACCAGCCCCGCTTCATTAATCACCGAACGGGCCTGCGGGTCGTCCGCGGCGCGGTGCTCAAGGAAAGAGCGAACTTTGGTCAGCGCAAGAGCCGGATAGCTGATAGCCAGCACGTAGTAGAGCGGCGAAAAACCGAGGTGATTCATCCACGCGAACAGCGCTGCCAATAGCAGTCCATGAACCAGCCACATCGCGATCGTTTTAACCTGCCGTTGACCAACCGCCGCCAGCGCGCTGCCGAGCGTTTGGGCAATATCCAGCAGCGGCGCCACCAGTAGCCTGCCGGGAAACGTATTGCGCAGATGGATAAGATCGCGCTGCCAGGGAGCGAAGCGCTGCCAGCTCTGCGGCGTAAAATAGTAGGATTCCGGGTCGTCAACGGGATGCGTCAGCAGATGATTAGTATGGTGCGTGAGATGCGAATCGCGATACAGCCCGTAGGGATACCAGACCGCCAGCGGCAACGTCCCCAATAGTTGATTAAACCACGGTCGCGACGTGGGATGACCGTGAATAAGCTCATGTTGTAGTGACATATACCAGGCGGTGAACCAGATAAGCAGCAGCGTGGCGGGGAAAAGTCCCAGTTCCCGCCACCAGGCCAGCGAAGCAAACCAGCCGCCATAGACGATAAAAATCAGTAGCCAGGTCGGCAGTTCGCTTCGCCATAGCCAGCTACGGGAAAATTGATGGATCCGCTCGCGTTGCTGCGGATGCAAATAGACCGACCTGTTGTTCGCCATTCCTGCTGCTGCCTTTTCGCGTTATTTTTTGTTCCCCCCGAAGATGTGAGATAACGCGTTAAATAACAAAGAAGTTAAATCACTAAGCTTTGCCAGAAATCGGCCTTATGCGCCGTTGAGCGCGGTGAGATATCGCCGCCCGGCGATGATGCTCGCGCTGGCGGAGACTATCAGCGAGACGCCCAGCGATTGTCCCCATCCTGCCGTCAGCAAGCCGGCGCCAATCAGCGCATAATAAAACAGTCCAAAAAGAGCGCCGGCGATGCCGCGACAGTCGCCGTAGGCGTTCAGCGCTGACCCCAGCACCAGCGGGATCGCCATCGCATAGGCTGTAGTTACCAGCGCTATCGGCATAACAAACCATAATGATTCCCGCAGCGCATACACCGCTGCGCCGCCGGCTAAATGAAGAAAGCACGCGATGAGCAGTATCCGGCCCTGCGGGACATCCTGCCGCAGCAGTCGGCGGTTAAGCAGCGCGCCGAGCAGCGAACCGGCGGCAAGTACCATGCCGCTGTAGCCAAAACTGCGGGCATCAACATCCAGACTGGCGAACATAAACGGAGCCAGGCTGTAGTAGCTGAACAGGCTGACGTTGAATGCCGCAACCAGTATTGCCGCAAGGGCGATGTGTTTATCCCGCGCCATTCGCCGCAGTACGGGAAGCAACGATCCTGCCGTGTGATTTTGCCCGCGCGTTTCCGGCATCAGCCACAGGCAGCACAGCAGGAGCGCTGCGGCCAAAAGCGCCAGCGCGCTGAATACGCCGCGCATACCCCAGACCGCGGTCAACCCGCCGCCGAGATACACCCCGACGGCCGGACTTATTGCCAGCGCCAGGCCGATAAACGTAAAGATCCCCGCCAGCTGCCGCCCGCTATAGCAGTCCCGCAGCACCGTCTGCGTCACCACTGAACCGGTTGCCGCGCCAGCCGCGGTGATTATTCTCGCCACCAGCAGCAGCGTAAAATCCGCAGCCCACAGCGCCATCAGGCATCCCATCGCGTACACGCCTAACCCAGCCAGCAGCGCCGGGCGTCGGCCATAGCGATCGCTAAAACCGCCCCACAGCAGAACGCCAACGGCAAAGCCGATAAAGTATACGGAAAGCGTTTGCGCCGCCTGCGGTGCGTTAACGCCAAAATTGACGCTGATATCGGTCAGCGCCGGGCTATAAATCGTTTCCGCTATTTGCGGAAACATCAGTAGTGCGGTGACCAGCACAAGCGCGGAACGCCCCAACATATGCCCCTCCAGGTAAACGAGAGGCGCTATTGTAGAAAAGACGCTTATCGAACATTATAAACATAATGACTTTAAATATCGGAAATCGGACATTATGGCCTGGCTTGACCCACATACGGCATTCAATCCGGATGCGTTAACGAATAGCCTGATTGGCGTGCAGTCGGCGTTAGGAGATCATGACTCCGGTAGTCACCGGCATGAGATGGCGCAGATTCTGTTTACCCGTCAGGGATGCGTGCGTTTGACGCTCAACGATGGCGCCCTGCTGTGCCTGCTTCCGCCGGGACGCGCAGCCTGGATCCCGGCCGGGATCAGCCATCGCGCGGAGATGAAAAACATTGTCGACTATCGTTCTGTCTGGTTTCAGCCGCAGCGTTATCCGCTGCTGCCAACGCAGTCGGCGATACTCAATGTGGTGCCGCTGCTGCGTGAGCTCCTGGAACGCCTCAGCGCCAGTCCCTGGAAGACCAACTGGGAAGCCGAGCCTGCACGACATCTCGCGGCCCTGTGCGTGGCAGAAATTAGCGACGCCGTCAAAGAACCGATGATGCTCGCGCTGCCGCAGGATAAACGTCTGGCGATGCTTTCCGGCGATGCGCTGCCGCCGCCGCTGGGGGATCTCGCTGCCCGCTGCGGCGCCAGCGAAAAAACCATAAGCCGCCTGTTCCGCCGCGATACCGGAATGACCTACCAGCAGTGGCGTCAGCAGTGGCGATTAATGAAGGCGGTTGAAATGCTGGCGACGGGAGAACGTATCAGCGATACGGCGCAGGCGCTGGATTTCTCCAGCGATAGCGCCTTTATCTACTTTTTTCGCACCATGACCGGCATGACGCCAGGGCGCTATTTTTCCACCTGACTCTGGCCGTCGTTATCAACGGCATGCGACTCCCTCATTTTCCCGGCCTGCCGCCAGCAGTGTCCCGCTTTAACGGCAAACAGGGTACTGTCCGGAGCAGATCCCGCTTCGATCAGAAGAAATATTTAAAACGTAGACGGCCACCGTAGCGGGAGTCTTCCTCACCGTCACCGTTAGCGGGATTGGATTCAATCCAGGAGGCGTAGGCCCCGAGATAAATGTTGAAATTCTTCATATTCATGACGTTCGGGAACAGATACGAAGCATGAATGGTGTGGATATCATATTTACCCGGATCGGCTATCCAGCAGTTATCATTGCAGTTGGCGACAAAGCTGGCGGTGTTAAAACTGTCGATCTTGTTATGCGCGTATATGTAGCCAAGCTCAAAACCGTGCCACAGAGAGTTAATACCGGCGGTGAAGTCGGTTTCATCTTCGGCATCCATATAAGCGACGTTAAGATTGGTCACAACGCCATCCAGCGGATCGGTTTTCTGCCCATTCCACGTCATCGTATAGCCATAGCCGGTACGGCTGGACTGATCTACCCAGCGTCCTTGCGCATCGTGGTAACCATAGGCGTTATTGACAACGTTACTTTCCATCGCTAAGGCCGTAGAGAAACGCCCGCTGTTCCACGCGATAACCGGACGCAGATAGGCCACATTTTTCTCATTTTCGAGGTCAGTCCCGTGGTACTGCTTATCCTGGAACAGCGTGCTGCCGTCTTCCAGCAGGGTATTGAGTTCGAAATACCAGCTATCGAGCGTTTTACTCACCAGGAAATTGCCGCCGCTGCTGCTGCGACCGCGTCCTTCCTTCATCATGTAGATATAACCGTAGCCGTCGCTGTAAAGATCGTTGGCGGTGTTCCCGGAGTATTCCACGAACGTATCCTGATTCAGCGGGAACATATCGTAAGCTTCGAAACGACCGACTTTCACCTTCCAGCTGTTTTCCTGGCCGAAGAAAAACACCGCATCATCAAGATTCATTTTGCCGTTGAGATCGGCCAGCGGCTGGACGGAAAAACCGGCAAAATTGCCGTTATCCATTTTGCGCGTGCCGTCGAAACCTAATAGCAGGCGCCCGTTAATATCCCAGCGTTCATTATTGCCCGGGGCCCAGTCTTTATTTGCCGTGGTTCTCACCGAAGTCAGGCTGCCGCTGCTGCTGGCGCCGTCCATGTTAAATTCAACATCACCATAAAACTTAATATCCCCATAGCCGGAGAGCGTCAGTTTCGTCGGCTCAGCGCCAGGCGCGACGGGTTCTGCCGCCTCAACTTTCACGGTTGGCGTGCTTTTCGCCACGGTGACCTGCTGCCGGGTTAAGGTCTGAATCTTCGCTTCCGCATCGGCTGCACGCTGCTCGGCGTTGATTAAACGCTGTTCGAGCTGGGCTAAACGCGTTTCAAGATCCGCAGGAGGATTATTATTGGCTGCCAAAATACCGGAGGAAAATACGCCACTAATAGCTACAGCTATATATTTAATTTTCATTGTTAATATCCCTAATTACATTATTTTGTTTCGTCCTGGGTATAACCAGACAGTTCGGGAGCGCCCCCGAACTGCCCTTTTCTCTCGGGAATATAATGATCAGGACTCGGCAAAGGTTCCGTTTTTTAAATCATCAACAATACCGTTCATTTTATTTTCAGTGAGGCCATAAAATTTAATAGCGATAGCGGTAAAAACATAAAAAATGGCGGGTACTAACGTGAACAACAGCACGACGCCCTGTACGGCAGAAGCCGGCTGCACCGTGGTATTAGCGGCGTAATGATAATATGCCAGCACCCAACCAATAATCGCGCCGCCGACCGCCACGCCCAGTTTTATCACAAATATATTTGCCGCAACGTTCATACCGGTAATACGACGCTGGGTTTTCCATTCGCCATAGTTATTGACGTCGGTAATCATCGACCACTGCAGCGCGCCGTTGCCGCCCTGGATAATGGAAATCAAAATATGCACGCCAAGCACCAGAATCCAGTATTGCACCGGTAGCATAAAGCATACGACGCCCAGCGCAGCGGTAAGCAGGTTAATCCAGAAAGAGAATCTGACCTTACAGAAACGCGTGCCAAACGGTTTAGCCAGTACCGAGCCAAGCATAGAAGCGAACATTCCGCCAAGCATGAACAGGGAAATAACGTCCGCGCCTTTATTCAGGACGCTATTAACGTAATACACTACCGCCCCGCCGCGAATAACCACGGCCACCAGCATCATGAAGTTATAAACGGAAAGGATGCGCCACTGATCGTTGCGGAAAAGAATTTTCACATCGCGCGCAATATTCAGATTCTCTTCTTTAATAGGCTGTACGCGTTCTTTGGTAGTTGCAAAGCAGACAATGAACATCAGGCAGCCGATGACGCCGAATAGCGCCATCGAAACCTGAATACCGGTAGCGCGGTCGCCAGGGTAGAGAAAGTCAGCCAGCGGTAAAATAAACGCGGTACCAAGCGCGCCGCCGATGGGGGTAATGGCGAAACGCCACGATTGCAGAGAGAGGCTTTCACGTGGGTCGGATGTTAACGCCGCGCCCAGCGAGCAATAAGGAATATTAATTGCGGTATACATTAAAGTCATGAATATATAAGCCGCAACGGCATAGACAATTTTTCCCGAATCGGAGAAAGACGGAATGGAATAGACCAGCACGCAGCTCACCGCAAAGGGAACGCAGATTGCCAGCAGCCATGGACGAAAGCGCCCCCAGCGGGTAGAGGTTGCGTCAGCAATCGCCCCCATTATCGGATCGGTAATCGCATCCAGCAGGCGAACCAGCAAAAACATCGTCCCCATTACGGCGGGCGGCAGGCCATAAATATCGGTATAAAAGTAAGCCAGAATAGCCACGGACGAATCAAATACGATATGACTTGCCGCGTCCCCCAGGCTATAGCCTACTTTTTCTCTGACTGAAATTTTGTCGCCAGCAGACATACAGCACTCCTTTACGCAAAAATGAAACCGGTTTCTGGAATGTCTGCATTTTTCCCTTATCCGCCACGCTGGCGCCATTATGTTTTTTTATTAATTATTTATGTTTTTTTATTTATGTGATCGCGTCAGTCTTCAGCGCTATTAATTCGTGTTTTTTTGCCCGGTAGATCACAGGTTTTAATCCTGTACGGTCTTTTTGTAGCCCGCCGCAATAAACATATTGCCCATAAAGAAACATCAGGTAGCGTTGCTTTTTATCTGACTGGTACGCCTATATACTTTTTTATTCGTCTGGAAAGATTCATACCAAATATATCATTTACCTTCTTTCATATGAGTAAGATTATAATATTTCCTCACCAGAATATGCTTCCCGGGAGCCCGGTCTGCAGCCGTTAACGACTCTGTTTTGCTGCAAAATGTTAGCTTCGACACGCGTAGCGGCAAATATTCGTCTAAGGTTTTCTGATGGCCGAATGCAGTGGCACATAGTCTGCAATGATAAGGAGAACAACCTATGACGAGTTCCGTTTCCCGTCGCCCCGCTACCTTGCCTTATGCTCTACGTCTGGCGCTGGGAGGCGCGTTTGTCGCCCTGACGACGTTGACGGCTCAGGCTGAAGAGACCCGCCCCATCCCGCAATCACCCGATGTTTTGCTCGGACCGCTATTCAACGATGTGCAAAGCGCGAAGCTTTTCTCTGACCAGAAAACGTTCGCTGACGCCATTCCGGATAGCGATCCGCTGATGATCCTTGCCGATTATCGTATGCAGAAAAATCAGACCAGCTTCGATTTGCGTCATTTCGTCGAGCTCAACTTTACCCTGCCGCACGATAGCGACCACTATGTTCCCCCAAAAGGCCAAACGCTCCGTCAGCATATCGATGGTTTATGGCCGGTGCTCACGCGTAGCACCGTTGAGGTGGAGAAATGGGATTCGCTGCTGCCGCTGCCAAAGCCTTACGTGGTGCCCGGCGGACGTTTTCGTGAAGTCTATTACTGGGACAGCTACTTCACCATGCTCGGTCTGGCGGAGAGCGGACACTGGGATAAAATCGAAGATATGGTCACCAACTTCGCCGCAGAAATAGACGCCTGGGGCCATATCCCTAACGGTAACCGCACCTACTATCTCAGCCGCTCGCAGCCGCCGTTCTTCTCCTTTATGGTTGAACTACTTGCCACGCACGATGGCGATGAGGCGCTCAAAAAATGGCTGCCGCAGATGGAGAAAGAGTACCAGTACTGGATGGATGGCGCAGAGGCGCTTGAGGCCGGCGGCGCGAATAAACGCGTCGTCCGCCTGGCCGATGGCGCGCTGCTGAACCGCTACTGGGACGATAACGATACTCCGCGTCCGGAATCCTGGCTTGACGACGTCACTACCGCCAAAAGCAACCCTAACCGTCCGGCCACTGAAATCTATCGCGATCTGCGCTCCGCCGCGGCATCCGGCTGGGATTTCAGCTCCCGCTGGATGGACAACCCGCAGCAGCTTGCAACCATTCGTACCACTTCGATTGTTCCGGTCGATCTCAATTCGCTCATGTTCCATATGGAAAAAACCATCTCCCGGGCCAGTAAAGCCGCCGGAGATAGCGCAAAATCCGCCCGGTATGACGCTTTAGCCAACGCCCGGCAAAAAGCGCTGGAGAAATACCTGTGGAATGACAAAGAGGGCTGGTACGCCGATTACGATCTTAAAAGTCATAAGGTGCGCAATCAGCTGACCGCCGCGGCGCTGTTCCCCCTGTACGTCAACGCCGCCTCCAGCGAACGCGCCGCAAAGGTCGCCGCCGCAACCGAAGCGCGCCTGCTCAAACCCGGGGGACTGACCACGACTACCGTGAATAGCGGCCAACAGTGGGACGCGCCGAACGGCTGGGCGCCGCTGCAGTGGGTCGCCGCAGAAGGCCTGCAAAACTACGGCCAGGAGAAAATAGCGATGGAGGTGAGCTGGCGTTTCCTGAGCAACGTTCAGCACACATACAATAGTGAACAGAAGCTGGTTGAAAAATATGATGTCAGCTCGACGGGAACCGGCGGCGGCGGCGGTGAATACCCTTTGCAGGACGGCTTTGGCTGGACGAACGGGGTGACGCTAAAAATGCTGGACCTGATCTGTGCGAAAGAGAAACCGTGTGATTCGGTTCCTGACTCACGCCCGACGGTGAATGATGGCGTCAGTAAGGCGAAAAACAGCCCGCCGCAATCCGCGGCCAACGATCCCGTTGCGCCAGAGGATAAAAAAGCCGCACAGTAGCTCTTTGCGCGGCGCAAAACCGCCGCGCATCTATTTTTGCATATAATTCTATTTTTACGATTTTCTTGAGACCGCCAATTAAACAAACTATTCTGGCTACCGGGAAGGATCTCCCGTAAAAGTTCGTTAATTAATGGCACAAGGAATAAACAGTGAAAGCAATCGGCGAAGTTATCTCTGATTTACATCCATTATCATTTATGGGTTATCATATTTTATCCACCACTGTTATATATATTGGCGTAATTATCATTATTTCGCAGACTCGCCCCTCTGAGAAACAGACGCCGATACCGTCCCCCTATTCCATTCCACCCTCTTTTTTAGCCTGGCTGCATAATAAAGCTACCGGTATTATTCAGCTGGCTACGTTCAGGCTATTACGCAAAAACTACGTCACCATTATTTACTCCGCGGGAGGCGTCGAATTGTGCGCAAATCAGCAGCACGCCGGGTACAAAATGACCTGCGTAGAAAGAATACTCTTTGACCATTTTTCAACGCCAAAACCCAGCAGCCAGGATTTACCTATTACGCTTTACGTCGCCGACAAGAATCACTGGTCCGCGGATAACCGCTGTACGGGTCTGATGCTTAGCCCTACACAACAAACGAGGAACATGCTGCTGATTGCCGTTCCTTCGTTTTTGTTAATCGCGACTTTAGCCTGGAAAACCTTATTCGATAACAACGCTCTAATTAATGCCAGCGTATTCAGCTGGTTAGTAATGTTTGTTGTTTCCGGCCTGTGGTGGCTGCTCCTGTTATTGCTCACTCTGAATCTCACGCGCCTGGACCGGGAAGGTATCTCCATTAATATTCTCCGTAAGTATGTGGATAAACTAAAAGATGCCCTGGACGCTGATGCCGGGACGATGACGGATGAAATCGCGGATTATTGCGTTGCGATTGGTCACGCCAGGCGACTTCCAGAACGATATCGCGAATACCAGCAAATCATCAAATCGGTGAATTATCCTTTTTCTGTGCAACGGCTGGATTAACGAGAGAGACACCATGTGGGATTTTATTATGCATATGCACCCTCTGCTGTTTCTCGGCTGTTTTGCCGTCATTGTTCCTGTCATTTATATTGCTATCGGTACTCTTATCGTTCTGACGCGGCCTGCGGCCAGAGATGAAAAAAACGCTGCCTATGTCGATCCCTGGCTACTGGCGTGGCTCACCGGAGAAGGTACCCGAGTGATCCAGCTGGCAATGTTTAGCCTGTTGCAAAAAAACTATCTCTCGATCCCGGAGGCCGGAATGGGTTTAGCTAACGGCCGCTATTCTTGCTGTGAAATGAACGTAATAGAAAGAATATTATTTGCCCATTTTGATGTACGAAAACCCTGTCATGAAGATTTGCCCAGTCACCTCAGTATCGCCGGAAGGAATATCTGGCAGACGCAAATACAAAACTCAGGTTTAGTCTTAAGTCCACTCCGCTATGCGTGTAATTTACTGATAATCGGCATTCCTTCGCTTGCCCTGGGAGCAATATTAGTCTGTAAGCTATTTATCTGTTTCGATCTTATCACTTACGACGTTTTAAGCGTTCTGTTGACGGCCGCAGGCAGTGTACTGTGGCTCGGATTATGGCTGGACGCGATAGCAAAAACTACCCGTCTGGATTTCAACGGCATCTCCCACAATGACGTTCATGCCTGCCTTGATGCTTTACGAGCAAAACTCGCGCGCAATAGCGATGAAATGGATGACGCAACGGCGATGCTTTTTGTGGCGGTGAATGGCGTAGATGCTCTTCCGGAGCACTACCGCGAATATAAAACGCTAATTGGGCCAGTTAGCTCTATCACTTCGCTTCGCACTGAGGATTAGGCGTCTCTGAAGAGATTACCCCGCAGAGCACCTGGCCTGCGGGGTAAAAGATGGTCTACATTGCATCCAGCGCTTTCTGCAGCTTCCAGATATAGCGCGGCGCCTGCGGAGCCGGGTGCTTCTTCACGACGTGCTCAAAGAAATCATCGGCGTCCATATCGTTAATCTCTTCAATTGCATCCTGGCGATTGGCTGAGAACGTTCGCAGCAGCGCGCCTGCGCCGTTGGCATAGGAAACCACTACCGCATAGCGCATCACCTGCGGGTCTTTAATCCCCGCCAGCGGACCGTTTTCAAGAATGCTAAGGTAAGCGGCCCCCATGGAAATATTGCGCTCGGGATTTTTCAGCTCGCTGACCGAAGGATCGCCGCTCCAGCCCATTCGCCGGTAGACATCGCGGCCGGATGTCGATGGTTTCAGCTGCATCAGGCCAACCGCGCCGGATTTGCTGACCACCGACGGATTACCGCCGGACTCAATAGCGATGATGGCAGTAATCAGCTGCGGATCAACGCCCCACGCTGCACCGGCTTTTTCGCTGATTGGCATCCATTGCATCGCCCGCTTAACCGGAACTTCCGGGTTCCACGGCGGGTTACGATAGTCGTGTTTTGAACTACAACCGGCCAACAATACAAATAAAAAAACAAACCCTCTCAATTTCACACATCTATCCTTTTTGGCTGAAGTTTGCCGCACGGAGATGACAATAAACGCTCCAGGCGGCATGATAACCCTTTCATTCTTAGCAAGGAATTGTCATGTCCCAGTTTTATCTCATCGCCCCTTCCGGTTATTGCATCAACCAGCAGGCGGCGAATCGCGGCGTTCAACGTCTGCAGGAGGCCGGGCATCAGGTCGCGCACCAGGAAGTCATTCCCCGTCGGGCGCTGCGGTTTGCCGGAACTGAGAATGAACGCCTAGCCGATATCAATCAGCTCGCCTCTCTGGAGGGCAACAACCGTATTGTGCTGGCGGTACGCGGCGGCTACGGCGCGACGCGCCTGCTGCCGCAGATCGACTGGCCGGCGCTAATCGCCCGCCAGCAGCAGGATCCGCTGCTTATTTGCGGCCACAGCGATTTCACCGCCATCCAGATGGGCCTGCTGGCAAAGGGTAGCATAATCACCTTCAGCGGACCGATGCTGGCCGGAAACTTCGGCGCCGAAACGATGGACGAATTTACCGAACACCATTTCTGGCAGGCGCTACGCAACCCGGCGTTTACGCTTGAATGGCACGGCGATGGGCCTGAATGTCGCGCCGATGGCACGCTGTGGGGCGGCAATCTGGCGATGCTGACCTCGCTCATCGGCACTCCGTGGATGCCGCAGATTAGCGACGGAATTCTGGTAGTAGAGGATATCAACGAGCATCCGTTCCGCGTCGAAAGAATGCTCTTACAGCTGCTGAATAGCGGTATTCTGGCGCGGCAGCGGGCGATTCTTCTCGGCAGTTTTACCGGCGCAAACACCAACGACTACGACGCCGGATACGATCTGCCAATGGTATACGACTACCTTCGCCGGCAGCTTAACATCCCGGTCATCAGCGGCCTGGATTTTGGTCACGAACAGCGCACGGTCACCCTGCCGCTTGGCGCCAGAGCGCTGCTTGTCAACAACGCCTCCATCACGACGTTAAGCATCAGCGGCCACCCGGTGCTGACAGAATAAAAATTCCTCTAACGCGTATCCTGAACGGCGTCAGATTGTTAAAATGGTGTAGTTTTTCATTTATCTTCACGCCGGTAAGGAGTACGTCAACATTGGACGCCGCTGCGGTCATCAGTCTGTTTATCCTGGGTTCTGTTTTAGTAACCTGTAGCATCTTATTAAGTTCCTTTTCCTCACGCCTCGGTATCCCGATTCTGGTTATCTTCTTAGCCATCGGGATGCTGGCGGGCATTGACGGCATCGGCGGCATTCCGTTTGACAACTACCCTTTCGCCTATATGGTGAGCAACCTGGCGCTGGCGGTCATCCTCCTTGACGGCGGAATGCGCACCCAGGCCAGCTCCTTTCGCGTGGCGCTGTGGCCCGCGCTGTCGCTCGCTACGGTCGGAGTCTTGATCACCTCGGCGCTGACCGGAATGATGGCGGCCTGGCTGTTTCATCTCGACCTGATTGAAGGGATGCTGATCGGCGCTATCGTCGGTTCGACCGATGCGGCGGCGGTGTTTTCCCTGCTCGGCGGCAAAGGGCTGAACGAACGCGTCGGCTCGACGCTGGAAATTGAATCCGGCAGTAATGACCCGATGGCGGTGTTCCTGACCATTACCCTCATCGAGATGATTCAGCAGCATGAAACCGGACTAAGCTGGATGTTCGCGGTGCATATCGTGCAGCAGTTCGGTCTGGGTATCGCTATTGGCCTCGGCGGCGGCTATCTTCTGCTGCAGATGATTAACCGCATTGTGCTGCCTGCCGGGCTTTATCCTCTGCTGGCGCTGAGCGGCGGGATTATGATTTTTGCCGCCACCACTTCTCTGGACGGCAGCGGCATCCTCGCGGTCTATCTGTGCGGTTTCCTGCTCGGCAATAAGCCAATTCGCAACCGCCACGGCATTCTGCAAAACTTCGATGGCCTGGCGTGGCTGGCGCAGATCGCCATGTTCCTGGTGCTCGGCCTGCTGGTGACGCCATCCGACCTGTGGCCTATCGCCATCCCGGCGCTACTTCTGTCAATGTGGATGATCTTTATCGCCCGACCGCTGTCGGTGTTTGCCGGCCTGTTGCCATTTCGCGGCTTTAACCTGCGCGAGCGGGTATTTATCAGCTGGGTTGGCCTGCGCGGGGCAGTACCGATTATTCTCGCCGTCTTTCCGATGATGGCGGGGCTGGAAAATGCACGCTTGTTCTTTAATGTGGCCTTCTTCGTGGTTCTGGTGTCGCTACTCTTACAGGGGACATCGCTCTCATGGGCGGCGAAGAAAGCTAAAGTTGTGGTACCGCCGATCGCGTCGCCGATTTCTCGCGTAGGGATGGATATCCACCCGGAAAATCAGTGGGAGCAGTTCGTTTATCAGCTCAGCGCTGAGAAATGGTGCGTCGGCGCTGCGCTGCGCGACCTGCATATGCCGCCGGAAACGCGTATTGCCGCGCTGTTCCGCGACAACGTGCTGCTGCACCCAACCGGCAGCACCCGACTGCTGGAAGGCGATATTCTCTGCGTCATCGGTCACGAACGCGATTTGCCCGCGCTGGGTAAACTGTTCAGCCAGTCGCCACCGGTTGCGCTCGACCAGCGCTTCTTCGGCGATTTTATCCTTGATGCTAACGCGAAGTTTGCCGACGTCGCGCAGATTTACGGTATCGATGGAGGTGAAGAGTTTCGCGATCGCCAGCAGTCGCTCGGCGACGTCGTTCAGCAGCTGTTAGGCGCCGTTCCGGTTGTCGGTGACCAGGTGGAATTTGCCGGTATGGTGTGGACGGTAGCGGAAAAAGAAGAAGACCATGTACTGAGGGTTGGCGTGCGCATGGCGGAAGATGAGGCGGAGTAACCGCCTCATTAAAAGTTACACTGTCACGACCGGTACGCGCGGCGCGAGAGCGCACATTAACTCATAGCCGACGGTGCCGCAGGATGCTGCGACATCGTCAATTTTAATTTCTTTGCCCCACAGCTCGACCGGCGCGCCAATCCCCGCCTGCGGACAGGGGGTTAAATCCACCGCCAGCATATCCATTGAGATACGTCCAACCGTCGCGGTGCGCACCCCGTCAACCAGCACCGGCGTACCGCTCGGCGCTAACCGGGGATAGCCATCGGCATAGCCGCAGGCAACAATGCCGATGCGTCGCTCCTCCGCCGCGCGCCAGGTCGCTCCGTATCCTACGGCTTCACCGGCTTTCAGATTCTGCACGGCAATAATTTCGCTGCTTAGCGTCATGACCGGCTTTAGTCCGCTGTTGGCCACATCCTGCCACAGGCCGGAAGGCGAAGCGCCATAAAGCACGATCCCCGGTCTCACCCAGTTAAAATGCGACTCCGGATGCCATAAGGTTGCCGCCGAGTTCGCCAGCGAGCGCGGACAGTCCAGACCTTCTGCCGCCTGCTCAATGCGCCGCATCGGCTCGACTATTCCCTCAGGATTTTCCGCTTCGGCAAAATGCGACATCAACGTCATTTCACTGACGTTGTTTAGCGCCCGCAGCTGCTGCCAGACGATTTGCAGACGATCCGGCATAAACCCGAGCCGGTTCATCCCGCTATTCACCTTGACGTAAATGTCGAGCGGCGCGTGCAGCTTCGCCTGCTGAAGGGCCTTTATTTGCCAGTTGCTGTGCACGCTGGTGGTCAAGCGGTATTTATCAAACAGCGCCAGCTCGTCAGCATGAAAAAAGCCTTCCAGCATCAGTATCGGCCCCTTCCAGCCCAGTTCCCGCAGCAGGATCGCCTCTTCAAGGTTCAGCATGGCGAAGCCGTCCGCGGCGCTCAGCGCATTCCAGACTCTCGCCAGGCCGTGGCCATAAGCATTGGCCTTGACCACCGCCCACAGCCGCGCTCCGGGAGCCGCGCGGCGTACAATTTGTTGGTTTTGTCGCAAGGCCGACATATCAATGCTGGCCTTTACAGGACGGGACATGAAAGCTCCTTGTTAGTTGTGAACGCCATGCAGATGCTGAACGCGGGCCGGAGTGAACCCGCGGCTATAGCGGGCGACGGCAAGATCGTCATACGGAATTGCCGGCGTGCGCCCGGAAATGAGATCGCTAATCAGTTGTCCTGAACCGCAGGCCATCGTCCATCCCAGCGTGCCGTGTCCGGTATTCAACCACAGGTTTTTATACCCCGTACGCCCCACCACCGGCGTCCCATCCGGCGTCATCGGACGCAGCCCGGTCCAGAAGGTAGCCTGTTCAACGTGACCGCCGCGCGGGAACAGGTCTCGCACCACCATTTCCAGCGTTTCACGCCGCGGCTGCAGCAGCTCTTTATTAAAACCGACGATTTCCGCCATACCGCCCACGCGAATACGGTTATCAAACCGGGTGATGGCGATTTTGTAAGTTTCATCAAGAATAGTCGAAACCGGAGCGCCGTCTTCTTCGGCGATCGGAATCGTCAGCGAATAGCCTTTTAATGGATAAACCGGAATATCCACCAGCCCTTTCAGCATGGCCGTCGAATATGAACCGAATGCCATAACGTAAGCGTCAGCTTTAATAATTTCTGCGCCGCACTTCACGCCGGAGATCAGCTCCCCTTCATAGAGCAATTCATCTACGGGAGTATTGAAACGGAAGGTCACGCCCGCCTGTTCCGCCATCGCGGCCAGACGGGTGGTGAAAAGCTGGCAGTCACCGGTTTCATCATTGGGTAAACGTAAACCACCGGTCAGCTTATGACTCACTTCAGCCAGAGCCGGTTCAACTTCCAGCAAACGATTCGCCTCCAGCAGCTGGTAAGGCACACCCGCCTCGCGCAGCACGGCAATATCGCGGGTGGCGTTTTCGAACTGTTTATCCGTCCGGAAAAGCTGAAGGGTACCGCCCTGCCGGCCTTCATACTGGATACCGGTACTCTCTCGCAGCGCCTTCAGGCAGTCGCGGCTATATTCGGCCAGCCGCACCATTCGTCCTTTATTTTCCATATAGTGGCGTGTATCGCAGTTGCGCAGCATCTGCCACATCCATTTTAGCTGGAAGCGAGTGCCATCAAGACCGATAGCCAGCGGCGCGTGTTTCTGGAACATCCACTTAATCGCTTTCAGCGGTACGCCCGGCGCCGCCCACGGCGCGGCATAGCCGGGGGAGATCTGCCCGGCGTTAGCGGCGCTGGTCTCTTCTGCAGGCCCCGGCTGACGGTCGATAACCGTCACCTCGTGTCCTGCCTGGCTTAAATACCAGGCGCTTGCAACCCCTACCACCCCACTTCCCAGTATGACGACGCGCATAGCGGCTCCGTAATAGTTAAAGAACAATCATCTGATTACAAATTGATAACCCAGATGAAAATATTATTCAACATACGCTTTATTTATGGTGACTTATCTCACAGGATTCTGCGCCACATCAGGTGTTATCGATTTAAAATCTCCTGCTACACTTCATTTTTCTACAGAATAAAATTCTGTTTATCTCTCAATACATCGCCTTTCAGCTTGTGAAATCGCGAAGAAAAGAAAATGTTGATGGACGCAGTTTGCGACGCCGTGTTCTATGCTTGTTTAGAGGTTTTCCGTACAGAGAAAACCATCAACAACGAGGGCGCGCTAATGGCTACGATTGATTCCATGAACAAGGACACAACCCGTTTAAGCGATGGACCCGACTGGACTTTTGAGCTGCTGGAGACCTATCTGGCAGAAGTCGACCGGGTGGCGAAACTGTACCGTCTTGACACCTACCCGCACCAAATCGAAGTCATTACTTCCGAACAGATGATGGATGCCTATTCCAGCGTCGGGATGCCAATTAACTATCCGCACTGGTCGTTTGGTAAAAAATTCATTGAGACCGAACAGGCCTATAAGCATGGTCAACAGGGGCTGGCCTATGAAATCGTGATTAACTCGAACCCCTGTATCGCTTATTTAATGGAAGAGAACACGATTACCATGCAGGCGCTGGTGATGGCGCATGCCTGCTATGGGCACAACTCGTTTTTCAAAAATAACTATCTCTTTCGCAGCTGGACCGATGCCAGCTCAATCATTGACTATCTGATTTTCGCGCGTAAATACATCACCGAATGTGAAGAGCGCTACGGCGTTGATGAAGTTGAGAAGCTGCTCGACTCCTGTCACGCCTTAATGAACTACGGCGTCGATCGATATAAACGTCCGCAGAAAATCTCGCTGCAGGAGGAGAAAGCGCGGCAAAAAAGCCGTGAAGAGTATCTGCAAAGTCAGGTGAATATGCTGTGGCGTACGTTGCCGAAGCGCGAAGAGGAAAAAACCATTGAAGCGGCCCGCCGCTATCCTTCGGAGCCACAGGAGAACCTGCTCTACTTTATGGAAAAAAACGCGCCGCTGCTGGAGCCATGGCAGCGGGAGATCCTGCGCATCGTGCGCAAGGTCAGCCAGTATTTTTATCCGCAGAAGCAGACTCAGGTAATGAATGAAGGCTGGGCTACCTTCTGGCACTACACCATCCTTAACCATCTTTATGATGAAGGAAAAGTAACGGAACGCTTTATGCTGGAGTTTCTGCATAGCCATACTAATGTGGTGTTCCAGCCGCCTTATAACAGCCAGTGGTACAGCGGCATCAATCCCTATGCGCTGGGGTTCGCCATGTTCCAGGATATCAAACGCATCTGTCAGTCGCCGACGGAAGAGGACAGATACTGGTTCCCTGATATCGCCGGTTCTGACTGGCTTGAAACCCTGCATTTCGCGATGCGCGATTTCAAGGATGAAAGCTTTATCAGCCAGTTCCTGTCGCCGAAAATCATGCGCGATTTTCGCTTCTTCACCGTGCTGGATGACGATCACAATAACTATCTGGAAATATCCGCTATTCACAATGAAGAAGGATATCGTGAGATTCGCTCAAAGCTTTCGGCCCAGTACAATCTGAGCAATCTCGAACCCAATATCCAGGTCTGGAATGTCGATCTGCGCGGCGACCGTTCACTCACCCTGCGCTATGTACCACATAACCGGGTACCGCTGGATAAAGGCCGCCGTGAGGTGCTTAAGCATGTCCATCGCCTGTGGGGGTTTGACGTTCTTCTGGAGCAGCAAAACGCCGACGGTAGCGTAGAGTTGCTGGAGCGCACTCCGCCGCGGCCAAATCCGCTCTAGCGGTTAAAAAGCAAAACGCCCGGTCATAGTACCGGGCGTTTTTTATTCACTTCTGGGTTTAGCGCATATTAATCGCTAAATCACCCGGCAGATTCTTCTGCATACGGTGCCAAATCTCACCGCTGTCATGACCGTAGCGGCGCACGATATCATAGACCTGCTCATGCAGACCCTCTTCACATACTTTAGCCAGCTGATGGTAGAAGCCGAGCGCCAGACTACGCGCTTCCGGATTGGCAAAATAGTGACGGCCGATGCGGGTATATAACCCTTTCATGCCGTTGAGGATGAGACCGTAAACAGGATTACCTGAAGCAAAAGCTAAACCACGGAAAATGTTATAATCCAGTTCGGCAAAAGCATCGGCGTGATCTTCAATTTCACGCGCGCTCGCCAGAACCTCCTGCGCCTTATCGGGATGCTGACGAAAAGCGGTGCGGATAAAAATAGTTGAGATATTAGTACGCACGGACAGCAGGTTATCAATCAGCTGCGGTACGCTGTCATGGTCGAGACGCGCCAGAGTTTCAAGAATATTCAGACCTGAAGTTTCCCAGAAATTATTCACCTTCGTGGGTTTACCATGCTGAATCGTTAACCAGCCATCGCGAGCCAGGCGCTGCAACACTTCACGTAAGGTTGTACGGGTTACACCAATCAGTTCAGAAAGTTCACGTTCAGCGGGAAGAATTGAACCAGGAGGAAAACGGTTATTCCAGATACTTTCAATGATGTACTCTTCAGCGAAACCCGCAGGGCTTTGCGCCTTAATGACCATAATAAGATTTCCATTACACAGCGTTGCTATTGTACTCATCATACCAGAGCGGTCATAAGGCAGATAGCGCCATGAAGTAATTAAAAAGGGATCGCCGTTTCATTTTCTGCTTTTCACTTCACACTTTCTTTTGCCGAAGAACGTGATGCGAAGAAAGTTGCGTCCCTTTTTGCGCAACTGGTAATCTTGCATGCAGGTACGTATAAAATCCCGTTTCAAAACTTGACGGAGAAAGGATGTCTGTCGTGGAAATGTCTTATGGTCGTGCGCTATGGCGCAATTTTCTTGGCCAGTCTCCGGACTGGTACAAGCTCACACTCATCGTTTTCTTAATCGTTAATCCGTTAGTATTTTATCTGCATCCGTTTATTGCCGGCTGGCTGTTGGTTGCCGAGTTTATCTTCACTCTGGCGATGGCGCTCAAATGCTACCCACTCCTGCCGGGCGGCCTGCTGGCGATTGAAGCCGTCTTTATCGGTATGACCACGCCCGGGCATATCCGGGAAGAAGTGGCCAGTAATCTCGAAGTCCTCCTGCTGCTGATGTTCATGGTGGCCGGGATCTACTTCATGAAGCAGCTGCTGTTGTTCATATTTACCCGTTTGCTGTTGGGCATTCGCAGCAAGATGCTCCTGTCGCTGGCGTTTTGCGTCGCCTCCGCCTTCCTATCGGCCTTTCTCGACGCCCTGACCGTCGTCGCAGTGGTAATTAGCGTCGCCGTTGGCTTTTATGGCATTTATCACAAGGTTGCGTCAGCGCGGCCGGACGATGACGATATGCTCGACGATAGCCATATCGATCAGCACTATCGCGATGTGCTGGAGCAGTTTCGCGGGTTCTTACGTAGCCTGATGATGCATGCCGGCGTTGGCACCGCCCTCGGAGGCGTCATGACCATGGTCGGTGAACCGCAGAATCTGATCATTGCCAAAGCGGTTGGCTGGCATTTTGGCGAGTTCTTCCTGCGGATGCTCCCTGTCACCTTACCGGTGCTCTCCTGCGGCCTGATAACCTGCCTGCTGCTGGAGAAATTCCGCCTGTTCGGCTACGGCGAACCGCTGCCGCCTACCGTACGCAAAGTGCTGGAGGATTTTGACCAGCGCAGCCGCCAGAGCCGTAGCCGTCAGGATCGCCTGCGTCTTATTGCCCAGGGGATTATCGGCGTATGGTTAATTATTGCGCTGGCGCTACACCTTGCTGAAGTCGGCCTGATTGGCCTGTCGGTAATCATTCTGGCGACCACCTTCTCCGGCATCACCGATGAGCACGCCATTGGTAAGGCGTTTACCGAAGCTCTGCCGTTTACCGCGCTGCTGACGGTCTTCTTTGCCATCGTGGCGGTGATTATCGATCAGCACCTGTTCGCCCCGGTCATTGATTTTGTTCTACAGGCATCGCCGCACGCTCAGCTCTCGCTGTTTTATCTGTTTAACGGCCTGCTGTCGTCGATATCAGATAACGTTTTCGTCGGCACCGTCTACATCAACGAAGTGAAAGCCGCGCTCGAACAGGGCACCATCAGTTTGCCGCAGTTTGAGCTGCTGGCGGTAGCGATTAATACCGGCACTAACCTGCCATCCGTCGCCACGCCGAACGGTCAGGCAGCCTTCCTGTTTCTGCTGACTTCCGCGCTGGCCCCGCTGATTCGCCTTTCCTATGGGCGAATGGTGTGGATGGCGTTGCCCTATACTATCGTCCTGACTCTGGTGGGTCTGGCATGCGTTGAGTTCACCTTGATGCCGGCGACTCAGTGGATGCTGGATCATGGCTGGCTGGTTACGCCGCAGCTGCTCAAATAAAATCCCCCTTGCCCGGAGCGAAAATTCGGGCATCCCTGTTCCTTTACGCAATATTTTCAGACTAGCTGCTGGCGTCGCTTCGGTTTTCGTTTACACTGCCATGATTTAGCATGTTCCAGGGAAATGATTATGTTGCGATATTTAAACCAGTGCTCACGGGGACGCGGTGCCTGGCTCCTGATGGCGCTAACCGCCTTCATTCTTGAATTAGTGGCTTTGTGGTTCCAGCACGTGATGTTGCTGCAACCGTGCGTAATGTGTATTTACGAGCGCTGTGCGTTGCTTGGCATTATGGGGGCGGGTATTGTTGGCGCCATTGCGCCTAAATCGCCGCTGCGCTACGTAGCCATTATGATTTGGCTCTACAGCGCCTTACGCGGTCTGCAGCTGGCATGGGAGCACACCATGATCCAGCTGCATCCATCCCCTTTCCAGACCTGCGATTTTGCCGCTCGTTTCCCGACGTGGCTGCCGCTGGATAAATGGCTGCCTCAGGTTTTCGTTGCTAGCGGGGACTGCTCGGTACGCCAGTGGGAATTCCTGACGCTGGAGATGCCGCAGTGGCTGGTCGGGATCTTTGCAGCCTATCTGGTGGTCGGTGTGCTGGTTCTTATCGCGCAGCCGTTTAAACCTAAAAAACGCGATCTCTTCGGCCGCTAAGACCAATTGCTGGTAAAAGCGCTCCTCCGGGAGCGTTTTTTTTGCCCGTAAGCTAGCGTTGATGACCTGAAGTTATCGAGCAAAACGGCGATGCGCAGTACAATATCAACTTTTGGGTCGCAGAAGAGGCCGGCCTGTTCCATGCGAAGAAAAGTGATTGCGCGCCTTACTGCGCCCAGTCTGGCTTATTTAAAATATGATCCTGCCAGTCAACGACGGTGGACTCTTTCACCGCAATATGACGAACGGAAATACGTTCACCATGCATTGCCACCTTCGAGCCGGTTAATAGCGGATGCCAGTGCGGCAAAGGCTTACCTTCCGCCAGCAGACGATAGGCGCAGGTCGGCGGCAACCATTCAAACGTCGGCAAATTGTCGCGCGTTAACTTGATGCAGTCCGGCTCATATTCGAAGCGGCGCTCATAGTTACGGCACTGGCAGGTCTTAATATTGAGCTGACGGCAGGCGACGTTGGTGAAATAGATTTCATCGGTATCTTCATCCATCAGCTTATGCAGGCAGCACTGTCCGCAGCCATCGCAAAGTGATTCCCACTCCGCATCGCTCATTTCGTCCAGCGTTTTTTGTTGCCAGAAAGGTTGTTCGCTCATTGGGATGTCCGTCATTGCAATTCAGGGTGCACCTTATAACCAGTCTGGCACGCCGATGCAAGTTTTGCCGCCCGGCGAAGGCGGCAAGCGGGCGTTACAGCACGCGGGTGGTTAGCGAGAATCCGTTGAAACCGACTTCCAGTTCGTCGCCGCTGCTTAACGGCCCCACGCCTTCCGGGGTACCGGTCAGCACCACATCACCGGCCTTCAGGGTGAAGAAGCGCGACATATAGGCGATAAGCGGGACGATTTTATGAATCATGTCGGCCGTCGAGCCCTGCTGACGGACATCGCCGTTCACCTTCAGGCTCAGCGTCGTATTCTGCGCGTCGCCCTGAAACTCGGCGGCGGGAATAAATCCAGAAATCGGACAGGAATTGTCAAAGCCTTTCGCCTTTTCCCAGGGCTGACCGGCCTTTTTCATTTTACCCTGCAGATCGCGCAGAGTCAGATCCAGCGCCACGCCATAGCCGGCGATGGCTTTGAGCACATGTTCTTCAGTTGCCTGACGCAGCGTACCGCCAATCAGCACCGCCAGCTCCACTTCATGATGCACCGACCCCAGCCCTTCAGGAAGCACCAACGGCTGGCGGATATCGCATAGCGCCGTCTCTGGTTTAATAAACAGCACCGGCTCTTCCGGCGTCGCGCTGCCCATCTCCAGAATGTGCTTTGCATAGTTACTGCCCACACAAACTACCTTGCTTACCGGATAATCCAGTAGCGCCCCCTGCCAGTTATGATGTTGGTACATTATTTTCCCTCTGTGGGTTAATCAGATTTATTCCCCTGTTCCGCCAGGTGTTTCTTGAGTAAGTTTTCAGACGGTGGAGGAAGTTGAAGGTAATAGCCCTGATCGGTCAGCGCCTGTTTCACTTTATCCAAATCGGCATGAATGAGTTTTTTTCGTCCATCGAGCGGCAAAATCATTGCCAATTTAGGCGTACCGAAGCTATACATTAATTCGTCGGGAACGCGGGAGAAATCGTCCTTTTTTTCGACATATAAATAGGTTTGCTCACGTTTAGTACTTCGATAGATCACACAAAACATAGTTTTACTCGGAATTAGACCTGTGGTCACTTGCCTCAATATATGAGTGACTATAACATGCCTTTTAGTCTTCGGAATATCGCCGCACTTCAGCGGGTGATAAACAGCAAATTGAGTAAGGCCAGGATGTCAAATACGCCAATCGAACTTAAGGGCAGTAGCTTCACCTTATCTGTGGTTCATTTGCACGATGCAAATCCCGAGGTTATTCGTCAGGCGTTAGAAGACAAAATCGCCCAGGCTCCCGCCTTTTTACGTCATGCTCCCGTGGTAGTAAATATCAGCAGCATTGAAGATAACGTCGACTGGCGCCCTCTTCATGAAGCTATTGCCGCCACCGGCCTGCGTATTATGGCCGTAAGCGGATGTAAACTTCCTCGGCTGAAAAGCGAAATTGACCGCGCCGGGATCCCTTTATTAACCGAAGGGAAAGAAAAAGTGGCTCGTCAGGCCGCGCCTGAACCCGTCACCCCACCGCCAGCTGTTAATCAGATCACAAAAACGCGTTTGATTGATCAGCCTGTACGTTCCGGACAGCGTATTTATGCGCCACACTGTGATCTAATTGTTACAAACCATGTGAGTGCCGGGGCTGAACTTATCGCCGATGGTAATATCCATGTATATGGCATGCTGCGGGGTCGTGCGCTGGCGGGCGCTGGCGGTGACAGAGACGCCCAAATATTTTGTACTAACCTCTCGGCGGAACTGCTTTCCATCGCGGGGGAATACTGGCTGAGTGATAACATTCCGGCCGAATTTTATGGCAAAGCGGCCCGTCTGCGTTTAGACGACAGCGCTTTGACGATTCAATCGTTGAATTAATCCCTTTTTAACAAGGAATTTCTATGGCACGCATTATTGTTGTGACTTCGGGTAAAGGAGGCGTTGGCAAGACCACCTCCAGCGCGGCCATCGCTACTGGTTTGGCCCAGAAGGGAAAGAAAACGGTCGTGATCGACTTCGACATCGGCCTGCGTAACCTTGACCTGATCATGGGCTGTGAACGCCGGGTCGTATATGATTTCGTCAACGTCATCCAGGGCGATGCTACGTTGAACCAGGCGCTTATCAAAGACAAGCGCACCGAGAACCTCTACATCCTCCCGGCCTCCCAGACGCGTGACAAAGACGCCCTGACCCGCGAAGGCGTAGACAAAGTTCTTGAAGAACTGAAGAAGATGGATTTTGATTTTATCGTCTGTGATTCCCCTGCAGGCATCGAAACCGGTGCGCTGATGGCGCTGTATTTCGCAGATGAAGCCATCATCACCACTAACCCGGAAGTCTCCTCCGTTCGCGACTCCGACCGTATCCTCGGCATTCTTGCCTCCAAATCCCGCCGTGCGGAAAAAGGTGAAGATCCGATCAAAGAGCATCTGCTGCTGACGCGCTATAACCCAGGCCGCGTAAACAAAGGCGACATGCTGAGCATGGAAGACGTGCTGGAAATTCTGCGCATCAATCTGGTGGGCGTGATTCCGGAAGATCAGTCCGTGCTGCGCGCGTCTAACCAGGGCGAACCGGTTATTCTGGATGACGCCTCTGATGCGGGTAAAGCCTATGCCGATACTGTTGAACGTCTGCTCGGAGAAGAACGTCCTTTCCGCTTCGTAGAAGAAGAGAAGAAAGGTTTCCTCAAACGCCTGTTCGGAGGATAAATTATGGCATTACTCGACTTTTTTCTCTCGCGGAAAAAGAACACGGCCAACATTGCGAAAGAGCGCCTGCAAATCATCGTTGCGGAGCGCCGTCGCGGCGACGCGGAACCGCACTATCTACCGCAGCTGCGTAAAGACATTCTCGAAGTGATTTGCAAGTACGTGCAAATCGACCCGGAAATGGTTAGCGTACAGCTTGAGCAGAGAGACGGTGATATTTCGATTCTGGAGCTGAACGTGACCCTGCCGGAAACTGAAGAGTCGAAATCCTGAGCCTGAAGGTATAAAAAAACCGGCTTCGCATAGCGTCGCCGGTTTTTTTTACTTTGCAAACCAAACGTTAGCGCGGGTATTCGCTTAAGAGCGCATTCAGGCGATCGGCCATCAATTCACCGCGCCAGCCGGAAACCAGCTCGGGCTGCCCGTTGCCGTTTTTAAGTCCCCAGTGCCAGTTCAGCAGCTGGTTAATCTGTCTTCTGGATGCCAGCAGCTCCGCGCTGACGCCTTTCTCGGCGCTCACCGCCTGCACAAGCGCTTTAATCTCCTTAAACAGCTTGCGGTAGCCCGGCATGTCGATCAGGTTCTGCAGCGGCTCTGGAAGCGCTTCTTCCGGTAGCGCTTGCGCTTTCTCAACAAGACTTAATAGCGTCTTGCCGTGGAAGCGAATTTCGCTGCCTGAGAGACCCAGGCTATCAAGTTCACCCAGACTGCCAGGCATATAGCGCGCCACGTTCCATAAGTGTTCTTCGCGGATAACAAAATTGACCGCCAGGTCGCGCTCGCGCGCTTTACGCAGACGCCAGTCCGCCAGCAGCTGCAGACAGCCCAGCTGACGCGTACGCAGCTGCCAGGCATTGCCGATATCTCGCCACGCCTGCGCGGGATCCTGAACTTCCTGACGACGCTGCTGCATCAGCTGACATTCATCCAGCGCAGCGGAGAGCCAGCCGGCGCTCTCGGTTTCAGCCATCAGTTTTCCGGCAATCGGCAGCAGATACCACACATCGGCAGCGGCATAAATACACTGGCGTTCGGTCAACGGACGCGCCAGCCAGTCGGTACGCGACTCGCTCTTGTCCAGCGCCACGCCGGTATATTCTTCAACCATCGACGCAAATCCCCATGACATCGGGCGACCGCAAAAAGCGGCCAGAATTTGCGTATCGATCAGCGGCTGCGGCATCAAATGAAAGGCATTAAGGAATACTTCCAGATCTTCACTGCCGGCGTGCAGAAATTTGGTCACATCTTTATTCAACAGCAGCTCGCGCATCGGCTCCCAGTCGGTGATGACCAGCGGGTCAATCAAAGAGACCTGGTTGCCGTCAAACAGCTGAAGCAGGCCAAGCTGCGGATAGTAGGTGCGGGTACGGACAAACTCTGTATCCAGCGCGATGGCGGAAACCGCGCCTGCCGCTTCACAGATAGCGCGAAGGCCATCGTCGGTGGTGATCATCTGATAGTTCAAATCATACTCTCTTAACTTGCGCCCATAAAAAACGCCGGCTTAACCGGCGTCTGGCGATTAACTCTTAACTCAGGCTTTATTGTCTACTTTAGCGCGGGCTTCGTCACGCAGTTCTCGACGTAAAATTTTCCCGACGTTGGATTTCGGCAGTTCGTCACGAAACTCAACCAGCTTAGGTACCTTGTAGCCGGTGAGCTGCCGACGGCAGAAGGTGATCAGCATCTCATCCGTTAACGCTGGATCTTTTTTGACCACGAAAATTTTCACCGCTTCCCCGCTGCTTCCGGACGGCACGCCTACTGCCGCAACCTCCTGAACGCCGGAGTGCTGCATCACCACGTCTTCAATTTCATTTGGATAGACGTTGAAGCCCGAGACAAGAATCATATCTTTTTTGCGATCGACAATACGCAGGAAGCCTTCTTCATCCATCACCGCGATATCGCCGGTGTGCAGCCAGCCGTTTTTGATAATTTCGGCGGTCGCATCAGGACGCTGCCAGTATCCCAGCATCACCTGCGGCCCTTTAATACACAGTTCCCCCGGTTCTCCCGGCGCAACTTCATTATCATCGTCATCCACCAGCTTCGCTTCGGTGGACGGTACCGGCAGGCCAATACTGCCGCTGTGATAGTCAATATCGTGCGGGTTGACGCTCACCAGCGGAGCGCACTCCGTCAGGCCATAGCCCTCAAGGAGATACTGTCCGGTCAGCTTAACCCAGCGCTCCGCAACCACCTGCTGCACCGGCATTCCGCCGCCTGCGGAGAGGTGCAGGGAGGAGAAATCAAGCTGCTGAAACTCTTTGTTGTTGAGCAGCGCGTTAAACAAGGTATTTACCCCGGTCATCGCGGTGAAAGGATATTTCGCCAGCTCTTTCACCAGGCCCGGAATGTCGCGCGGATTGGTGATCAGCAGGTTCTGCCCACCCAGCTCAATAAACAGCAGACAGTTCATGGTCAGCGCAAAGATGTGGTACAGCGGTAACGCGGTAACGACCAGCTCTTTCCCGCGGTGGAGCAGAGGCCCGTAGGTGCCGTTAACCTGCTCAAGGTTCGCCAGCATATTACGGTGCGTGAGCATCGCCCCTTTCGCTACCCCAGTTGTCCCGCCGGTATATTGCAAAAAGGCCAGATCCTGAGGAACAATTTCCGGCTTGATATACTGCATGCGATAGCCGTGATGCAGCGCGCTGCGAAACGAGATAGCGTCAGGCAGGTGGTATTTTGGCACCAGCCGTTTGATGTACTTGACCACAAAGTTAACCAGCGTGCCTTTCGCCGTAGAAAGCTGATCGCCCATACGGGTTAAAATCACGTGCTTAACCTGGGTTTTATCAACCACTTTTTCCAGGGTATGCGCGAAGTTGGAGACAATCACAATGGCGGCAGCGCCGCTGTCGTTCAACTGATGCTCCAGTTCTCGTGGGGTATACAGCGGATTGACGTTCACCACGATCATACCCGCGCGCAGGATACCAAACAGCGCCACCGGATATTGCAGCAGGTTAGGCATCATCAGGGCGACGCGGTCGCCTTTTTGCAGGCCTAAGCCTTCCTGAAGATAAGCGGCGAACGCCCGGCTGCGCTCCTCCAGCTTACGATAGGTCATCACCTCACCCATGTTGATAAATGCCGGTTGATCGGCATAGCGGGTAGTGGCGTGTTCAAACAGTTCAACCAGGGATTGATAGCGGTCAGGGTTTATCTCCGCAGGCACATCCGCGGGATAACGATTTAGCCAAACCTTTTTCACTGCATCACCTCTGAAATAGTTATTCGTCGTCATCACAGCCCCTGATCAACAAACATTTTGTTAACATTATATTAACTCAGCGTACCAGTTTATTAATTAGGCGTTGTACAGGTTGCGAAGCACGTCACTATTTATTTTTCTTATTTCACTGAAAACGAAGAAACAGCGGACAGGCCGCTGTTTCTTTTTGCTCATAAAACCCGCGAAATCATTCAGTTACAACGTTTCTGACTTCTGCCGGGCCCGGGTTATACCAGCCCCAGCCGCCGTGGCCATAGCCCCACGGACGCGGCCCGAACATCCACGGGTCGATCGGCTGCGGCGGCATGACCACCTGCTGCACGACGTTCCAGCGCTTATAGCCGGTAACATTCATCAGCATGAATTGATACGCCGTATTGCCAACTTTACCGTCAACGACGCCGACAATCGGGCCAACCACCGTAACCAGCTGTCCGCGAAAATCCACCGGGTCGATAAATCCGTTAACATCGGCAAAAATACGCCCGCGCGACGGCTCGCCAAGCCCCGGACGCGCTGCCTCATCGAGCTGTACGGTGGCAATTTCCAGCCGGGTTTTACCCTGCTGATTCAGCACGTTGACCACCTTGCCGCCAAAACGCGCTTCCTGACCGATATACAGCTGCGGCGCGTTCATCACGCGGACTAAATCCTGCTGCGGCGTCGGGGTGGTGCCTTTAATGGCATCCGGAACCGAAACGCACCCGCTCAGCGCAGCGACGCATGCAGCCGCGACCACCCAACGCACTACCGTTTTTTGACCCGTCATGACGCGACTCCTTCCTTTTTCTCAGACTTATAGTTACTGAGATTCACTCGCGGCCAGGAAGTTTCTTCCATGCCACTTCGTTACGTAAATAAACTGGTTCCGCGTGTTCGACGGCGACGGTTTTCCCTGCCGTAAACAGATGGCACGCCAGCGGCAGCATATCCTGCGCTTCAGGAAGTTCGATTTCTCCCGCGGTGAGCGTTAAACCACAGCCGTTCGCCATATCCGGCCACGCCTGCCAGCCGGTGCCAACGGTGGCCCACTCGCCTTCGAGCTGCTGCAGACGCTCGCGAACCGCTTCCGGCTTGAGAACCGCTTCGCTCTCTTCGCCGTGCCAGACGCCCTGCTCATCGCGCTGGTACTCCGCCCAGTAAACTTCGCCCATTCTGGCATCAATGGCCGCCAGAACGCGGGTTGCTCCGGTTTTTCGCCAGGCGCCCTGCGCCATGGTCGCTAACGTGGAGACGCCGATCATCGGCAGTTCGGCTCCCAGCGCCAGCCCCTGCGCAATCCCGATACCAATGCGCACGCCGGTAAAGCTGCCCGGCCCGCGGCCAAAGGCCAGCGCGTCCAGCTCGGTTAATCGCGTGCCGCTTTCATTGAGGACCTCCTGCACCAGGGGCAGGATACGTTGAGTATGTTCACGGGGGCAGATTTCAAAATGAGCACTAAGGGTGCCATCATTCCACAGCGCCGCGGAGCAGGCCTCCGTGGCGGTATCGATAGCCAAAATTTGCATGGGTTGTCGCGCTCTCGCTCTAGCAGATTGACAAAATGGCGCGCAGCTTAGCACATTTTGCGCCGGATTACCTCGCCGGCGGCACCGCAAGAAAATGCACCGCACGGCGGATATCGCGCGTTCGCGGCGCGGGAGGAAGGCTGGCGAGAAATACCGCCCCATAGGGACGCATCACCAGACGGTTGTCGCAGATAACCAGTACTCCGCGATCGTCGATATCGCGAATCAGCCGCCCCACACCCTGTTTAAGAGTAATCACCGCATCCGGTAGCTGCACCTCATCAAAAGGGTCGCCGCCGCGCAGACGGCAGTCTTCCATGCGCGCCTTGAGTAACGGATCGTCCGGCGAGGTGAACGGCAATTTGTCGATAATCACCAGCGAAAGCGCATCACCGCGCACGTCTACCCCTTCCCAGAAGCTGCTGGTCGCCACCAGCAGCGCATTCCCGGCGCTGACGAACTGCTGCAAAAGCTGGCCTTTACTGGTCTCCCCCTGCAGCAGTACCGGCAGGGTCATGGTGGCGCGGAACTGCTCCGCCAGATCGCGCATCATGGCGTGGGAGGTGCAAAGCATAAAGCAGCGCCCGTCGTTAGCCTCAATCAACGGCTTGAGCATTGCCGCCAGATGCCGCGCCGCGCCGGGCTGGTTGGGTAAAGGTAAATTGCGCGGCACGCACAGCAGCGCCTGGTGGGCGTAATCAAAGGGGCTGGGCAGCAGCAGCGTTTGCGCGTCGCTAATCCCCAAACGATCGGTGAAATGGTGCAAGTCGTCATTGACCGATAGCGTCGCCGAGGTAAAGATCCAGCTCCCGGATTTTTGCGCCATCACCTCTTTAAACTTATCCGCCACCGTCAGCGGGGTTAGCGCCAGGGTAAAGTTGCGGGAGGTACACTCATACCAGTAGCTAAAGCCCGGCTGGTTGGTCTCTTTCAAGCGCTTCAGACGTCCGCGGTAAATGGTGGCCCGCTCAAAGGCGGCATCCAGCAGCGCTGAGCGTCCCAGCGACAGCTTTGCCACGTCGTAACAGAGCTCAAGAGCATCATCAAGCAGCAGGAGCGCGCGCTGGATGTTGTTATCCGCAAGAAGCTCGCGCAGATTGCCGCGATAGCCCGGCTCTCCCAGCTGCAGGCGAAAATCCTGCGCGCTCTGGGCCAGTCGATCGGCGCACTTCTGCAGCTGCTGAGTGTCTTTAAGCTCGGTGCGATAAGCAATAGTGATATCTTTTGCCAGGTCCAGCAGCTGACGGCTGGAGAGCGATTGCCCGAAATACTGGCTGGCGATGTCCGGCAGCTGATGCGCTTCATCGAAAATCATCACTTCCGCTTCCGGAATCAGCTCGGCAAAGCCGCTCTCTTTGACCACCATATCGGCGAGAAACAGATGATGGTTGACCACCACCACGTCGGCATCCATCGCCTTTTTCCGCGCCTTAACCACAAAACAGTCTTTATATAACGGGCAGTCGCTGCCGAGGCAGTTATCGTTGGTGCTGGTGACCAGCGGCCAGGCCTGGGAATCTTCGGCCACGCTGGCGCAGGTGCTGATATCGCCATCGACGGTTTGGTTAGACCATGAGCGCAGCAGAATAACATCGCTGAGGGTTTGCACCGGCAGATCGCCCCCGGCAAGCGCCTGCTGCTCCAGACGCTCAAGACACAGGTAGTTCGAGCGCCCTTTCAACAGGGCCAGCTTGCCGCTGAACTTCAGCGCTTTGGCGACGGTAGGCAAATCCCGACTGTAGAGCTGATCCTGTAACGCTTTCGAGCCGGTGGAGATAATGACTTTTTTATTTGCGCGCAGCGCCGGCGCAAGGTAAGCGTAGGTTTTCCCGGTTCCGGTGCCCGCCTCAACCACCAGCGGACGGGTTTCTTTAATCGCGCTGGCGACGGCGAAAGCCATCTGGCGCTGCGGCTCGCGTGGTTTGAATCCCGCAATCGCGCTGGCCAGCTGGCCGTCTGCTGCAAAATCGTCGATCACATTACCCCCTGGTTATTTGGACAGTGATTATGTCAGGGTGGAGTCGTTTTCGCCAGTGCAGGTAGTGACGCAGGTGAAACATTATGGCAGTCTTGCCGCAGTTTGATGAACCGAACATAGAGGAAATTAAAATGACAATTACGCGTATTGATGCCGAAGCCCGCTGGTCTGATGTCGTTATTCATAACCAGACGCTGTACTACACCGGCGTGCCGTCCAACCTTGACGCCGATGCCTGCGCGCAAACCGCCGATACTCTGGCGCAGATTGACGCGGTGCTGGAGAAACAGGGCAGCAACAAGTCGCGAATTCTTGACGCTACCATTTTCCTCGCCGACGGCGCAGATTTTGCGGCGATGAACCAGGCCTGGGATGCATGGGTCGTCGCCGGTCATGCGCCGGTACGCTGTACGGTACAGGCGAAACTGATGAACCCGAAGTTCAAAGTCGAGATTAAAATCATCGCCGCAGTGTAAGACAGCCGTAGCCCCGTAGCCCGGGCAAGCGTAGCTCCGCCCGGGAAGAAGCCGCGCCAGAGCCGCTATCCGGCGCATTCCCCGGATAGCGGCGTAAACGCCTTATCCGGGTTACATATCAGCCGCCGGAGGGCAAGAAACATTGTGCTATCAGCCCGGACACCACATCAGCTGTTCCTTAAGTTGCAGCGTTTCCTGCGGCACACACTTCAGCGCTTCACGATAGCTGGCGGATTGTTTTGCGTAGCCCCGCACCGATTGCAGCAGCACCCGCAGCGCGCTATCCCACACAATCCCCTGCAGGTCGCTGTACGGCCAGAGATCCGGTTCGCGGATAAACGGCACCAGGTAATCTATCCCCTGCTTCACCCCTCGCCCGTCGCGGATGGTGTTCCAGCGATCGAACTCGACGTGTTCGGCGTAGCGGTTAAGCAGCAGATGCGCTTCCAGGTTAAACAGCGAGTAGTGGAACGGAATTGTGCGTTCAAGCTCCATCGTCTGCTTACCATCCTGGTCAATCTGCGCCGCCATCCGCTGGGTGATCCCCTGCTCAATGATCCGCGCCGCCAGCCCTTTATCGCCGTAGAATAAGGCGTTAACCGTCCGCTGGGCGTCATACCAGGTACCGTGGTTGTTGTGCCAGACGTACTCCGAGTGGCCGATTTCGCTGTAGTACATCCAGTGATTAAAATCCCGGAACCACTGGTGCAGGCCGATAATATCGTCGGTATCCAGCACGTTCGCCGAACTAATCAAGCCGATAGTATCGACTACCATCCACATTAAGCGGGTGTCAATCAGCCCGGTCCCACGGCCGGAAACAATTCCCGGAATCGCCTGGCCATAGTTCAGATGCGGATTCATTCGCGTTTCAGCATCGAGGAACCAGCAGCGGATCTGAACGGCCGCCGCCTGTGCGTACTGGCGCTGACCGGTGAAATACCACGCCAGCCCCAGCGTCAGGCACCGTTCACACATGCGGATAATGCGCGAGGTGTCGGTATCGTTATTTTCACACTGCGGGTTGATATGCCCGTCGCGGCGAATATACGGCAGCCCGTTGGGGCGCCGTGGGTTCGGCCACCAGTAGGTGCCCAGACTGTAGTAATCGTGGGCGTCGCCGCTGGCCGGGCGCAGTTTTTTATGCACCACGCTTTCCGGCGCTTCACGACGCAGAGTGTCGGCCTCCGAAACCAGTTTGCTCAACGCCAGCTGCAGCGGCGAGAACGGCTGTTTTAAGCCCGCACGCGCGTTTTCCAGACAGGTTTCGTCAAGAGTGTACAGCTTCATCGCCACCTCAGCTCCCCTCCCGGCACGCTATACGCTGGCCGCTCTGCGCATCAAACAGATGCACGCCGGAAAGCTTCGGCTGCAGCCAGATGCTGTCGCCTTCTTTCACTTCCAGCCGCTGTTTAAATACCGAAGTAAACGCACCGCCTACGGTATCGCAGAACAGCTGCATATCCGAACCGGTGTTCTCCACCGCCGTGACCTTTGCTGCCAGCGCGTCATCGCGCGCCTCGTGTACCACGTTGACCTGTTCAGGACGAATGGCATATACCACCCGCTGACCGTCGGTGACCTGTAATCCCGCGGGTAAAGCCAGCAGGGAGCCATCTTTCAGCCGCAGGCTGGTCGCACTGCCGCTCAGCACAACTTCGCCAGGCAGCTGGTTAATCTCCGGTGAGCCGATAAACCCGGCAACGAACAGATTCGCCGGCTGGTCGTACAGCTCCAGCGGCGTCCCCGCCTGTTCAATTCGCCCGTCGCGCAGAACGACGATCATCTGCCCCATGGTCATAGCTTCAATCTGATCGTGGGTGACGTACACCGAGGTGGTTTTCAGCCGACGATGCAGTTCGCGGATCTCGCCGCGGACCTGGGTACGCAGCTTGGCGTCAAGGTTTGACAGCGGTTCATCAAATAAAAACACCTGCGGTTTGCGCACGATAGCGCGCCCCATCGCCACGCGCTGGCGCTGACCGCCGGAGAGATCTTTTGGTAAGCGTTCCAGTAGCGGCTCCAGGCCCAGCAGCGCAGCGGCTTCATTCACCTTTTGATTGATCTCCGCTTTCGGCAGCTTAGCCATCTTCAGGGCAAAGCCCATATTTTCTCGCACCGTCATCTGCGGATAGAGCGCATAGCTCTGGAATACCATCGCGATATCGCGCAGCTTCGGCTCCACCTCGGTGACGTTACGTTCATTGATATGCACCTCTCCGCCGGAGATCTCCTCCAGGCCGGCAATCATGCGCAATAACGTAGACTTGCCGCAGCCGCTGGGTCCAACAAGGACGCAGAACTCGCCGTCCGGGATAGTCAGCGACACATCTTTAATCACGTGCGCATCACCATATGATTTACGTACGCTATTCAGTACAACAGATCCCATTGGTAACTCCTTATCCTTTGACCGCGCCGGACATAATCCCGCGATTGAAATGTTTTTGCAGACCCAGATAGACGATGATGCTGGGCAGCATCGCCAGCAGCGTAATGGCGATAAAAATGTTCGGCGTGATGCTCTCATCGGTACGCAGCGTGCCGAGGATCACCGGAATCGTATTCAGGCTGTCCTGATTCACCACAATCAGCGGCAGCAGGTACTGATCCCAAATCATAATGAAGCCGAACGTCACTACCGTACCGAGCGCCGGTTTCACCAGCGGCAGGATCACGTGGAAGAAGATCTGCCATTCGTTGGCGCCGTCAATTCGCGCCGCCTCTTCCAGCTCTTTCGGAATCGCCGACATAAATTCGGTCAGCACAAAGATGGAGAACGCCCAGCCGACGACCGGCAAAATCATTCCGAGATAGCTGTTGTAGAGCGAAGCATCGATAAACGGCAGCCGCCAGTTAATAATCATGTACAGCGGAATCGCGATAACCTCTTCGGGCAGCATCATGGTCGACAAAATCACCAGGCTCACCAGCGCCACGCCGCGAAACTTCTTACGTGCCAGGGCATACGCCGCCAGCGCGCTGACCGACACCTGCAAAACGGTGCCAAAGAACACCACCAGGATCGAGTTCAGCAGATACTGCCAGACGCCGATATCCATCCACGCGAAAATGAAGTTCTCAAACGAGAATTGATTCGGCCAGGCCAGCAGTTCGCCCGGCTTCACCGGCGCGCCGCTGAATGCGGTGGCGACGATGCCCCAGAACGGCCCGACAAAGACGATCAGCAGCAGCGCGTAGATGCACCAGCGTCCTGCTGTATCCCAACGTTTACTTAACATCGCGGCTCCTTAGTAACGTGCAATACGTTTTTTCAGCGTCAGATGACAAATGGTTAAGAAAACCGTGAAAGTGAAGAGCAGGAACGACACCGCCGAAGCGTAACCGTAGTCAAACTGCTCAAAACCCAGTTTGTAGATGTGGGTCATGACCATTTCCGTGGCGTTAGAAGGTCCCCCGCCGGTGGTGGCGTACACCTCGGCAAACACGCGGAAACCACGAATAAAGGAGAGCATCAGCACCACCGAGAGCGCCGGGATCATGCCGGGCAGCGTGACGTAGCGCAGACGATTCCACCAGTTAGCGCCATCCACGTTCGCCGCATCGTATAAATCACGGCTGATCCCAGCCAGGCCGGCAATAAAGATCACCATGTTGTAAGGCACCGCTTTCCAGATATGCAGCAGCATGATGACCCCCAGCGCCTGATCGGAACTGGCCAGAAAACCCTGATCGGCTACGCCAAACCAGCTGAGAATGTGGTTAACCACGCCGTTGGGCGTCGGATTGAACAAAATACGCCACATTTCGGCGACGATCGCCGCGCTGGTGACCGCGGGTAAAAAGATGGCGGTTCGAATAAAACGCAGGTGGCGCGCCGGGCCTTCCAGCAGCATGGCCAGGAAGAACGCCAGGATAGCCGCGGCAAACATCGTTACCACCACGTACAGCAGCGTATTCACCACCGCCGCGTGCAGCGCTACGTCGGCGAAAGCGCGGGCGAAGTTATCGAGCCCCACCCATTCGTCCGGCTGATTAAAGTTGACCTTGTAAAAGCTCATCACCAGACCCTGAATCATCGGGATAAACTTAAACCAGCTAAAAATAATCAGCGCTGGGGCTAAAAACAGCCACGGGATCAGCGCCCGCTTACGCTTTGCGCTCAGCCATCCGGTTGAGTCAGGCGAAGCGGCCTGCTTTATCGGCGAGGACTTCGTCTCATGCAGCGTCATAACCTATGTCCTCAGTTAGCCAGAACGTTTTGTTTTTTCAGCTCAGCGTTAACCTTGCCGTCGATAGTCTTCAGCTCGGCGGTGATATCGCTGTTGCAGTCGGCAAAAATTCGGTTAAAGCCTTCGGCTGCCACCTGGCGCACCGGCGTCCAGTTGGGAATTTGCGGCACGTAGCGTCCCTGTTCATTGTAAAGTCTGGCGAACGTCTCCCAGCGCGCGTCCTGATAAACGGATTTGACGTCGACGTTCTTATTCACCGGCAGGCGCACCACCGGTATATGCTGGCTCCCTTTGCCCATACCGATTTCCTGACCTTCCGGGGAGATCATAAATTCGATAAATTTGCGCGCCGCCTCTTTTTGTTTACTGCTCTTCATCATAAAGACCGTGGTGCCCTCCGCGAGAATGGCTTCGCCTTTTGGCCCCACCACCGGAACCACTTCAAAGTTGTCTTTACCCGGGTCTTTATCGAACAGCGCAATGTGGTACGGGCCGCTGAAGAACATGCCGCTTTGCCCGGAGCGGAAGGATGGGATAACGTCGGCGGTGGTGGCGTTAATCGCGCCCGGCTGGGTGACTTTTTCGCACATCATGCTGCGCATAAAGGTCATCGCCTGAACTACTTCCGGCGTATCGAGCGAAGCGCTGAATTTTCCGCTCTCTTCTTTAACGAAATCGCCGCCCGCCTGCCAGATAAAGCTGCTCATAAACCAGCTGGCGTATCCGCGAGTGGTGGAAGCGGGAACAATAAATCCGTAGGTATCATTTTTGCCGTTGCCATCGGGATCCTGGGTGGTGAAGGCTTTCGCCAGGGCCTGGATATCATCCCAGCTCTTAGGCTGCGGCAGTCCCAGTTTTTCCCGCCAGTCTTTGCGCACAAACAGGGCGAAAGTTTGCGCCGAGGTCGGAACGCCGTAGTACTTACCGTCGATATAGCGGGTACTCTTCCATGCCGTCGGGAATAGCTGGTCGCCGCCCGCGATCGCCTGCGGGTCAATTTCTTCGGCAATTCCCAGCTGGATAAACTGCCCCAGCGAAGCCGCGTCGTTAAAAATCAGGTCGGGTAAGGCGTTGCCCGCCGTAGCGCGCGCGAGGCGCTGTTCAAAGTCAGTGGTAGCGTTGAAGTACTCAATTTTGATACCGGTTTTTTCTTCAAACTTTTCCGCTTCTTGCTTGTAGATATTTTTGGAGTCGTTGCTGGCGCGGATCCAGACGTTGAGAGTGGTCGCGGCATAGCTTTGGCTAACGCCGAGCCCGAGTGCGGTAAGAAGTAATAGTGAACGTAATTTATTAGCAGACATGGTTGCATATCCTTTATTGTAGGGCACAAAGGTAATTAAATTCTCAATTAATACATAAAAAGGAACCTGAATATTGCTCAGGTGTTAATACGGCTGACAAAAGAAATATTTCCATTCATTAGATAGAAATGTATTTCCCAATACAACTACACTAAAAAGAAATTGCGTTTCAAAAAGCAGAAAATTGAGACAGATCACACCAGGAAGTGACAAAAAAAGTGACAAAAAACAAATAACAATATAAATCAATGCATTATAAATTTACTACTTTTGTTAAAAAAATCAAAAAATATAGAAAAAAGGCAAATACCGTGATCTGCACTGCATTAAAAACGTCATTATTTATCCATAACGATAAACTTGATGGATCTCACAAAAAAAATCACTTTGTCTTTTACACTGCTCGCCAGCGAATATTCAAATATATTGTTTTTAATTACACCGCCTGTTTCATGCGTCATTTAAATACGCGACAGGTATAATTCTGTTGTTATCTTTTCTCATATTTGCAGAAGGGTTATCACTATGAACTCAATACCTCACCGAGGTTTGTTATGCGTTGCGCTGTTCTGTTCCAGCCTGAGCGGCTCCCTGTACGCTGCCGAGCCGTACACCCTGGACGGCAAGGATTTAGCGTTTAGCCGCGAGCAGATTGCCGCCAAAGATCCGCTATTTGTTCAGGCCCAGGCAGCTCTGCTAAAAAAAGCCGATCTGGCGCTCAAGCATCCGCTGTTCTCAGTGATGGATAAAACGCTGGTCGCCGCCAGCGGCAATAAACACGACTATTATAGTTTTCCGCCGTACTGGTGGCCGAATCCCGATACCAAAGACGGGCTACCGTATATCCGCAAAGACGGGCAAACCAACCCTGACGCCAATAGCGACGCCACCGATAAAAACCGGCTGGTGAAGATGAGTAATGATGTATCCACTCTGGCGCTGGCGTGGTTTTTCTCCCACGACGATCGCTACGCGCAAAAAGCGGCTGCCCAGCTGAAGACCTGGTTCCTCGATCCACAAACGCGCATGAACCCCAATCTGCAATACGCTCAGGCCATTCCCGGCATAAATACCGGACGCGGTATCGGCATTATTGATAGCCGTGCGCTGGTTGAAGTGGTTGACGCTATCGCCCTGCTGCAATCCTCTGATGCGCTCAACGAGAACGACGTTAGCGCCTTGAAGCAGTGGTTTGGCGAGTATTATCACTGGATGACCACCAGCCAGAACGGTTTCGAAGAAGATAACTGGCACAATAATCACGGCAGCTATTTTGATATGCAGGCCGCTACCTTCGCTCTGTTTAGCGGGAAAACTGACGAGGCAAAGCAGCGCCTGCACATCACCCAGCTGCGGCGCATTGCGGGTCAATTCGATACCGAAGGCCGTCAGATGGGCGAGCTGGAGCGTACTCGTCCCTGGCACTACAGCAATTTCAACCTTGAAGCCTATAACCGCCTCGGGCGGCTGGGCGAGAAAGCGGGCGTCGATATCTGGAACTTCACTCTTGACGGTCATAGCCTGCGCCAGGGCTATCAGTACATTGCCGGCTTTATAAACAGCGATACCCCATGGCCATGGAAAGATATCGATAAAATGGATGACAAGAAAGCGCTACGCAATATAGCCACCGCCGCCCACGCGTGGCCGGAAGATCCTCTGTTCCGTGATAAAGCGCAGTGGCTGCGGGCGAAGTACCCCGACGATATCACCACGCTCATCGCCCCGCTTACCCCCTCTTCAGAGGTAAGGGATAACCGCTAATGAAACAATTTTCTGGGCTCTGGCCCGACATTGTCGCACGTGCGGCCGCTCCGGACGGGGTGCTTGAACGGCTGGTACAGGATGCGCAACCGATACTTCATGCAGCGGTACTTATTCCGCAGACCGGGATTGCCAGCTGGAATCTCTACTACTTTTGTCCGCACCACGGCGTGCGGTTAACGTGGCGGGCGGATACGCCTCACCAGCATACCTGCCCGGTCGATGGTGAAATATTTAGCGGCGAACCGTGGGACGGCGCATGGTGGCGTGAGATGAACGGGCGTAATGCCAGCGCATGCCAACAGCTCGGACTGATATGGCAGTTGACCGGAGAGACAGCCTGGCGCGATAAAGTGCGCTCAATACTCATGGGCTACGCGGATGTCTATCCGGATTATGAGATTCACGGCGATATACCCAATAATGGTCCGGGTAAAATGAACGCTCAGACCCTGTGCGAAGCCAACTGTATTCTGGAAATGGCGCTGGGCTATGACTTTATTCGCGATAGCCTGACGCCAGAGGAGCGGCAGCATATCAGTGAAAACCTGCTGCGCTGTGCGGCAGCGTTTTTGCGCGAACACCGCACTGCGCAGATTCATAATCACGAAGTCAAAATCAGCGCGGCGCTTGGCGTACTGGGTTTCATTCTCGAAGATGAGAGCCTGCTGGAATTCGCTGTTAACGAGCCTTACGGCCTGCGCTGGCAGCTGGAAAATGGCCTGCTGGCTGAAGGGCTTTGGTTTGAGGGTTCTGTTCATTACCACTACTACGCGCTGCAGGGCTTTTTCGCCTTTGAGAAGCTGGCACGCGGTACGCGCTGGAGCCTGCTGGATGGCCCGTGGTATCAGCCGATGCTGAAGTTCCCGCTGTCGCTGCTGCTGCCGGACGGTACTTTCCCACGGCTTAATGACTGCCTCGCCGGACAAGAAAAGCTGCATCACCGGGATCTTTACGAGTTCGCCTGGTTTATCTGGCGCGACCCGCAGTATGCCGCCGTGCTGCAGTTTACCGAAGCGTCGCCCGATGAACGTGAAACTTTACTCTGGCGCGAACAGCCTCTGCCGGAATCCCCCCTGCCGCTCATCCCGCAGCGGTCGCTGTTTGCACCGGGCGCAGGCCTGACGTTATGGCGACGGCAGCAGCAGGCGCTGTTGATCAAGCACACTCCATGGGGCGGCGAGCACGACCATTACGACAGGCTGGGGCTGATGCTCTGGCACCGCAACGGTTGGCTGTTAACGGATATGGGCACCACGGGCTACGGTGCGAAAATGCACTACGACTATTACAAAAACAGCGCCACTCACAATACGCTGGCAGTTAATCAGACCAACCAGCCGCCGGCTAATCCTGAGGTACTGGGCTGGCATATGGATAACGACTATCTGTGGCTGGATACCGAGGTTGACTGGGGCAAACCGCCGCCGCAGCTGAACAGCCATAGCCGCGTCGAGTGGGACACCGCCGCCTGGAAAGACGTACGCTTTCGCCGTCGACTGATGTGGATTGAAGACGTGATTATCGATCTGTCCACCGTGGAGAATCCGCATCGCCAGCAGCTCGACTGGACTCTGCATTTGGCAGCGCAGGCGCTGGATCAGAGCGGTACGCCACAGCCCTTTTCGCTCAGCGGGCCGCTTCGGCATATGAGCAACGCAACAGCGACGCCGCTGAACGGCTGCCAGCCGCGTCACTTTGCGCGCGGCGATAACACCGTCGCGCTCTGGCTGTCCGGCGATGGCGAACTCTGGCAAGGTCTGGCGCCAGATAACCCGGCGATAAGCGATCTCAGCTATCTGGTGATCCGTAATCATCTGCCACAGGCGCGTTTTGTCTGCCTGTGGGATCTGGCAAACAGCGCGCCGCTGACGGAAGTGAAGGTGCAACATACCCCTGTCGGCACGCAGGTTACCTACTGGCGCGGCGATCGCGTGACGCACGTGATGCTACACGACGATCCCGCAAGACAACCCGATGCTATCCTTCCGTTCGCGGAAAGCAGCATCGCATCTCAATACGCGGAGTAATTTACTCGTCTTCATCCTCAAAGCGCGCCACAATCCGATCGCCGGTATGCGAGGCGCGCAGTTCATCTGCCACTAAAGCAATGGCCTGACCGCTGCTCATGCCCTGCGACATCAGCTCCTGAATTCTTTCAACTGCTTTTTGCTGTTGCTCGTGGCTCAGCGAAGGTAAACCTGCAAACATCACTCACTCCTGCTACATTGTGGGGCGTAATTATTTCACGCCGTCCTCTTGTATACCAGCGGGCGGTAACGATCAGGATTGAAGAAGACGATGCTGTCCCCCGCTATTATTTCCCTGCCCTGGCGTCCGGATGCCGCTGAACACTATTTTAGCCCATTAAGTTCCCAGCCCTGGGCGATGCTGCTGCACTCCGGCTTTGCCGAACATCCGCATAATCGTTACGACATTATTGTCGCCCAGCCGCGCGCAACGCTGGTGACCAGCGGTCAAACTACCGCCATAAACGAGGGGGATACCGTCGTCACCTCAGCCGCCGATCCGCTCACTCTTCTTCATCAGCAGCTGACGCGCTATAACCTGGAGCCGAAGGCTCACCCACACCTGCCGTTTCTTGGCGGCGCGCTGGGGCTGTTCGGTTACGATCTGGGCCGCCGCTTTGAAGCCCTGCCGTCGCATGCGGACGCGGATATCGCGCTGCCGGATATGGCGGTAGGGATCTATGACTGGGCGCTGATTGTCGATAATCAGCGCCAGGAAGTATCACTGCTCAGCTATGACGATCCGCAGGCGCGCCTGGCGTGGCTGGAAGCGCAGCACTCTGTGCCCGTAGAACCCTTCAGACTCACCTCGGAATGGCTTTCCAATATGAGCCGTGAAGAATATGGCGCGAAGTTCCGCCAGATTCAGGCTTATCTGCACCGCGGCGACTGCTATCAGGTGAACCTGGCTCAGCGGTTTACGGCAGGCTATCGCGGGGATGAGTGGCAGGCTTTCCGTCAGCTTAACCACGCCAACCGCGCCCCGTTCAGCGCCTTTATTCGCCTGCCGGAAGGCGCCATCTTAAGCCTCTCGCCTGAGCGTTTTATCCAGCTCAGACAAGGTGAAATTCAGACCCGTCCCATTAAAGGGACCCTACCGAGATTAGCCGATCCCGGGCAGGACCAGCTGCAGGTGCAAAAGCTGGCGAACTCGACTAAAGATCGCGCCGAAAATCTGATGATTGTCGATTTAATGCGTAACGATATAGGCCGGGTTGCCGTGCCCGGCAGCGTTCGCGTGCCCGAGCTGTTTGTGGTTGAGCCATTTCCTGCCGTGCACCATCTGGTGAGCACCGTCACCGCCAGACTGCCCGCCCATCTGCACGCCGCCGACCTGCTGCGCGCGGCGTTTCCCGGCGGCTCTATAACCGGCGCGCCGAAGGTCAGAGCCATGGAGATAATCGATGAACTGGAGCCGCAGCGGCGCAACGCGTGGTGCGGCAGCATCGGATATCTCAGCTTCTGCGGCAATATGGATACCAGTATTACCATCCGTACGCTTACCGCCTGGCAAGGGCAGCTGTACTGCTCCGCCGGCGGCGGAATTGTAGCCGATAGCGAAGAGGCGGCGGAATATCAGGAAACTTTTGATAAAGTTAATCGTATCCTGCATCAACTGGAGAGCTAGAACATGGCGGACAGCGCCCTCGAACTTGACGATTTCCTTTCGCGTTTTCAGCTTCTGCGCCCGCAGCCGACGCGCCATGCGCTCAACCAACGTCAGGCCGCGGTGCTGGTACCGATTGTTCGCCGCCCCCGGCCAGGGTTACTGCTGACCCAACGTTCGCCGCTGATGCGCAAACATGCCGGTCAGGTCGCCTTCCCCGGGGGCGCCGTGGATAACAGCGACGCAACGCTGATTGCCGCCGCCCTGCGCGAGGCGCAGGAAGAGGTGGCAATCCCGCCCGAATCGGTTGAGGTTATTGGCGTTTTGCCGCCGGTCGATAGCGTGACCGGTTTTCAGGTCACCCCGGTGGTGGGTATTATTCCCCCGGACCTGCACTATCACGCCAGCCAGGATGAGGTCGCCGCGGTCTTCGAGATGCCGCTGGCCGAGGCGCTGCGTCTGGGGCGCTACCACCCGCTGGATATCCATCGCCGGGGCAATTCGCATCGCGTCTGGCTCTCCTGGTATCAGCACTATTTTGTCTGGGGCATGACCGCCGGCATTATTCGCGAGCTGGCGGTACAGATAGGCTCCCGTCCTTAGCTATACTCAAACTAAGACAACGTTCTCGGCATTAGTAAATCCGCGGTTATCCATTAGTTTAATTCATGTGAATACTTAAGCTGATAACGCAGTTCCCTCTTACACTATGCGCAGTTATTACATCGTTGCCGCACCCGCGGCAACCCTGTCAGGAGTGTTAGCGTGATTAGTATATTCGACATGTTCAAGGT
>OEPS010000004.1_pt1 | contig 120158 bp, 105 predicted proteins | sample 1539411 | NCBI WGS metagenome assembly OEPS01 (sample SAMN02671747, study PRJEB22543) | soil metagenome | biome: bacteria | place: China:Hunan Province, Lengshuijiang City | collected 2012-10-15 | depth 0.08m m
TGCTGAGAAATTTGTTTTATATTTTTTTTAGTAGAGCAAATATAGAGTGTCTTTCTTTTAATGTTAAAAATAATCTTGAATATTAACTAATTTTATTTTGCTAATTTTTTATCTGTATTGATTGCTCCGCTTTGACCATTTTTAATAGGTATGGCAGAGCGGACTTAATAGGGAATTCTAATCCTGTGGTTGAGTAAGAGTCTCTGGGTTATTGGCGTCATTTTCTATCAATTCATTTTGCCGGGCGGCCGCTGTTACTCTGTATTGATTGATAGCAATCATTATTGCTAACCCTGTCACCAGCAGCGCCAGAGCGGCAGAGACCGCTAAGCTGCCTGACATCCCAAGATAATGATTCATCCATGCGTAGGCAAACGGCGATATGGCGGCCAGAAGCTGGGCGGGAATCAAAAGAACACCGGTCCGCTGGGCATAATCCTCGGCGGCAAAAAGCTGCAGCGGTAGAGTGGCTTTAAATACGGTTGTCAGGCCATTGATCGCGCCGTAGCCTAATACAAATGCTCCTGCGCACCAGGAGAGATAAGGCCCACTCAGACCAACGACGAAGCAGAGAGGCATCAAAAAGGTCGTCAATATCGTTAGCTTCAGCGGCGTTAGTATGGAACCCGACACGACTTCGAGAAAACGAGCGCCCGTTTGCCCAATTCCCCACAGCATCCCCACTGCGACAGGCAGCCCGAAGCTGGCGATAAACTCCGGAAGATGCGTCGACGTGCCGTTTGAGACGAAGGTAATCAGCGCAAAACGATGCGTAAAGCAGAGCCGGACGTCGATCGTGCTTTGAAAGCCGCTGGCTTTTTTTCACCCTTATCGGCAACGGTAATTTGGTATTCGGCATTCCCCACAGCAGCGTAGCGCTAAGCACGCCGAACAGGGCATACATCAGGAGAGCGTGCCGCCAGTCCGTCTGCGTCAGTAACCATGCGCCAAGCGGCCAGAACAGAGCCGAGGCCAATCCTCCGGCCAGAGTCACGCGCGAGATGGATAACCTGGCGCGCTGTCCATAGATATTTACCAGCGCGGCGAATAGCGCGTCGTAAAGCGCCAGCCTCATACCGACACCGGTCAGGAGCCAGGCGGCGTACCAGCCCGTCAGGCTATGGACGTAAGCCATTATCAGACAGCCTGCTGAAATCATCAGGGTACCGGTCACGACGACCCGTTGGCCGCCAAAGCGGGCCAGTAGCCTGGCGACAAACGGGGAGATAATCGCCATCATGAACATAGCAAGAGTAAGACCTAAGTAGATTTCGGCTGTGGCCCAGTCGGTTTCCTGAGCGATAGACCTGGCGAAAGTACCGGGCATATAAAACGATATTCCCCAGTTAATAAGCTGATTGCATCCGGCGGTAAGAGTGACAAAGCGCGGTGCAGCGAGTAATTTTGCAGGTGTATTCATGAGTTTCCATTTTGTTACGCTGTTGTCGGCAGCATACCCCGCGCGCTAATGTGCGGGCAGTCCGGTACATTTATGACCCTTATAAGAGAAACTTTGTGATGACGATGCTCAATCTGGGAAATCTGGCGACGTTCCGCCTGGTCGTACAGCGTGGAAGCTTCTCAGCAGCTGCTGACCTGCTGGGGCTGTCGCAGCCTGCGGTGAGCCTGCAGGTGCGTCAGCTGGAGCAATTTCTGCAGACCAGACTGCTTGAGCGAACGGGGCGAGGTATCAAAGCGACGGCGGCAGGAGTCGCGCTGCTGGCGCATAGCGAGCAGATTGAACAGGCGGTGAACGCCGCGCTGCAATCAGTTAGCGAGTTTAATCGTGAAGTCAGCGGTTCGATAACGCTGGGTACCGGCGCAACGGCCTGTATCCATCTTTTGCCACCGCTGTTGTTAAAGCTGCGCGAACAGCATCCGCTACTGACCGTCGGCGTCACCACCGGTAATACTCTGGATATTGTTCGAGCTGTTGAAGAAAATCGCCTTGATTTAGGGTTAGTTACGCTTCCGGTAAGCGGACGTAACCTGGCTGTGACGGCAGTTATGGATGAAGAGTTTGTCGGTATTCTGGCTAGCGATAGGGATGTCTTGCCGTCAGCGCTGACTCCTGAAGTTTTGCAGATGCTGCCGTTTATCGCTTTTGAATCGGGGAGCGGAACCCGGGATCTGATCGATAGCTGGTTTCTCGCAGACGGGCGGAGGATTGCTCCCGTAATGCAGTTAGGCAGTATTGAGGCTATCAAACGCATGGTGTGTGCGGGACTGGGATACAGCATTGTGCCGCGTACGGCGGTAGAGCATGTGCAGGATCGCATCGGCTTAAATGTGCAATCCTTGACTCCGCTATTGTATCGTCAGCTAGGCATCGTAATGAGGCAGGATAAAATCATTAGCAAAGGTATTGCTGAGCTTCTGCGTTTGCTGTAGCGAGTAGTAAGCAATTAGGCAGGCGCTGCGCGCTTATTTTTGGATCGGCGTTTTCAGTGAATCAGAAGGTTCAACGATGATAGTTGATGGCTGCGATTGCTTTTTGTCCTGATGATGGTACCAGGCACCGATAGAGGAGTAGACGAAGCGTCCAAAGAAAAAGATAAAGCTGATAAGCAGTACGATACGGGTCATGCGACGGTTAAATCGATGTCGTTTACGCATACTGGGTGCCTGACTCACAAAAGGTTCCTTAAAGTATACCCAGAGGATGGGCGATGTGGGTATTAAGGCACAGGAAAGCGGAAGGGTCAATTGATGAGGATGTAAAAATCCCAGAGCTAAAACATTAATTAATGTTATATAAGATAAACCTCGTATTTACATGCTTTCTGCTCAGGAGCAATAGATGTTAAAAAGCAGGTATTATTAATATTAGCTAGGTGATTTCTTGATTTATATCAACCGTCTGTTTTCACCGACAACTAAAATCACCAGCCAGTTCCGCGTCTTTATTCACGGCGCGATAGTGACGGTCGGTTGGATGCCTGCCTGAATACACCCTGCAGGATTTGGGGTTATCCGTTGAGCATCTATGAGCATAATTAAACTTTACAGGCAATATCGGGATAAATGGTGGGCGCTACCGCTTATCTTACCGGCATTGTTGCTTCCAATATCGCGATGGGCTAATACTGCTGCGTTGCTGGATGGCAATGAAGTCTATCTTTACTACTTACCCCTGGCATTAGTTCTGAGCCTGATGCTGTTTTTTGGCTGGGCTGCGATTCCGGGTATCGTTCTCGGTTTGCTACTTTCCATTACGCGCGGCATGACGCTGGAAGATTCGATCGGGGTTATTTTCCATTTTCTTATTCCGACCGTCCTGTGCTGGGGTGGATACCGAATTTTTGTGCCGCGAAGGCAGCAAATATCACACGGTAATGTAGGGTTAATGCCTCACCGTCTGTTCTGGCAAATGTTTCTGCCCTCATCTATTTTTCTGATTCTTTCGCAGCTGGCTGAGTATCTGGGCATTCATCCGCGCGCCACGGGGTTGATTGGCGTTAATCCATTGAGTTTGCGTTCTTTAATTACGTTTCAGGCCTTGATGGTGGGATGTTTAACGGGCGTGCCGTTGTGCTATTTTTTGATTCGTATTATCAGAAATCCGACGTATATCCGCGGATTTATTTCTCAGGTCCGCTTGCAAATCGACCCAAAAATCAAGCGTGTTGAAATAGCATTATGGGCAGCGACGCTGTTGATATTCCTGGCTTTACTCTTAATGCCGCTAACTAATCAAAGTACTATCTTTAGTACAAACTATACCTTGTCATTGCTTATGCCGGTAATGCTATGGGGAGCAATGCGTTTTGGCTATCGTTCTATCTCATTGATATGGGCGCTAGTTTTAATTGTTATTATCCATTTTCATTATCAATATCTGCCCCACTCGCCGATGTATGATAATCAGCTGGCGATTACTTCCTCCAGCTACCTTGTTTTTTCATTTATTATTGCCTATACGGCGATGCTGGCGACGCAACAGCGGGTGATTTATTCGCGAATGCGAAGAATGGCCTTCATTGATCCGGTTGTACGTTTGCCTAACATCCGGGCGCTGAGCCGGGAATTAAATAAATCTTCCTGGTCAGCGCTGTGCTTTTTACGTATTCCCGAGCTGGAAATATTGGGCCGCCATTATGGTGTTTTGTTGCGTATTCAATACAAACAGATGCTGGCAGAATCACTCCACGGATTGCTGCAGCCCGGAGAAAATATCTTTCAAATGGCCGGGCATGAGCTGGTGATCCGTCTGAACAGTGACGATCATCAACGGCGAATTCCTCTGCTCTATGAACACCTGAAAAAATTCCGTTTTGTCTGGAATGGAATGCCCCTGCAGCCGCCCGTGGGATTTAGCTATTGCAACGTTCGTTCCCCGGTGATCCATCTGCATTTACTGCTTGGTGAGCTCAACAGCGCGGCCGATCTTTCACTGGCGACCGGCAGCCCTGAGAACTTGCAGCGTCGCGGAGCCATCACTTTGCAGCAGGAACTAAAAGACAAAGTCACGATAATGAATCAGCTGGTGAAGGCGCTGGATCAGGATCGCTTTGTCCTGATGGCGCAGCCGATAGTGGGTATCCGGGGGGACTGCTACCATGAAGTTCTGCTCAGGATGTTGAACGACAATGATGAAATCATCATGCCGGAGGTTTTTTTACCCGTGGCGCACGAGTTTGGCCTTTCGGCACGTATTGATAGCTGGGTTCTCGAACATACGCTTATCTTTATGGACAAGCAGCGCAAGAAGCTTCCGGGAATGCGCCTGGCAATTAATATTTCACCTTTTTCGGTGAGCAACAGCCATTTTCATCTGCAGGTGAAAACGCTGCTGGAGCACTATGACATCGAGCCGTGGCAGATTATTTTTGAACTGACAGAAAACCATTCACTGACCAATCCTGAACAAGCGCGGAAAACCCTGGCGCAGCTTCAGGAGCTGGGCTGCCGGGTGGCAATTGATGATTTTGGCACCGGTTATGCCAGCTATGCGCGGCTGAAAACGATGAATGCGGATTTGCTGAAAATTGACGGCAGTTTTATTCGTAATCTGGTCTCCAGCAGTCTGGACTATCAGGCGGTCGCTTCCATTTGCCTTCTTGCGCGGATGAGAAATATGCAGGTGGTAGCCGAATATGTCGAAACGCCGGATATTCGTCAGGCGGTAGTGTCGCTGGGGATTGATTATATGCAGGGTTATGATATCGGCAAACCGGCTCCGCTGGAGGCGTTGGTTGAGGATTAACAGGCGAATGGGCCGGAAGTCCGGCCCACAAGGGATAAATTAGCTAGCCGCGTCAGGCTTCTCTTCTTCGCTGATTTTCAGCCACCAGTCAGGAACGCCTTCCCAGTACTCCTGCTCTTTTTCCATGTCAAGCAGCACCAGCGCATTCTGGCTAAACCAGTCATGCGGAAACGTGAGCGTCCAGTGGTTCGCCTCGGTTTTCAGCGTGAGAGTCGGCGGCGTTGTCGTTGCCTGACGTTGGTTATTCAGCAGGACGCCAAGGCGCAGTAGCTGAATTAACGGCAGAAACTGTTTTTTCTTAAACAGCGTAAAACGCGGTAAATCATCCAGCTTGATGGCCTTTCGGTGATAGCGAACCAACGTTGCCATCAGCATCTGCTGTTCCTGATTAAAGCCTGGAAGATCGCTGTTTTGCAGGATGTAAGCCGAATGACGGTGCATACCGCTATGGTTAATATTTAAACCGACTTCATGCAGCATGGTTGCCCACTTCAGCAGCGCAGCCAGATGAGGATTGGCAAGTTTGGGATTTTGCTCCAGCCATTGCTCATAAATGTGCGTGGTGGTTTCCAGTACCCGACGCGCCTGTTCGCGGTCGATATTATACTGGTTAGCCAGGCTTTGCGCGGTGCGGCTACGGATATCCTGATGACGGAAACGTCCTTCCATTTCGTACAGAACGCCTTCGCGCAGGGCGCCATCGGACAAACGCAGTTCTTTAATCGCCAGCGCGTCAAATACTCCGCACAGGATAGCCAGGCCGGGAGCAAAAACGGCTTTGCGGTCTTCTGACAGCCCAGGCAGGCTCAGCGAGTCGAAGTTTTTGTACTTCAGCAGCTCTTCGACCAGCATCTCAAGGCGCTCAGGGGTGATGAAGCCGTCTTTCTCGCCCATTGCCACCAGCACTTCGTGAGCGGCTTTAATGGTACCCGACGCGCCCAGGGCGACGTTCCAGCCCTGAATGCGGAACTGCCACGCCAGCGTTTCCAGCTTTTGCACGGCCGACAGACGCGCGCGCTGAAAATTCTCTTTATTGATGACGCCGCCAGCGAAATAGGCCTGAGAGAAGCTTACGCAGCCCATCCGGCGGCTTTCCACCAGGCGAGGCTCGAAATCTTCACCGATAACCAGCTCGGTAGAGCCGCCGCCGATATCAATGACCAGCTTACGGCCTCGCTCCGGCTGCGTATGCTCCACGCCCATAAAAATCAGTCGCGCTTCTTCGTTGCCGGGGATTATCTCTATCGGGTAGGGGATGACTTCTTCCGCGCGCTTGAGGAATTCGGCGGCGTTTGTCGCCTGACGCAGGGTGTGCGTGCCAACGATGCAGACGCTTGACGGATCAAAACCCTGCAGGCGTTCGGCGAATAGCGACAGGCAGTTCAGCCCACGCGTAATAGCCTCTTCGCTCAGTACAGAGTTTTCATCCAGACCATCGGCCAGATGTACGCGCTGTTTAAGACGACCGATGATCTGCATTGCCCCGTCAACGACACGGGCGATCACCATATGAAAACTGTTCGAACCGAGGTCGACCGCGGCGAACTCCTGCGGTCGAGGGGCTTTTTCGTTTATTGGCATAGGTTAATCGGGCTGTTCAAGTGATTTGAGGTAGTCGTATATCGCCATCTGTGCGCGGACTTTGCGGCGATTGCCGCGGGGCACGTAGCGATTACTCAGTTCTTTATCAAGATAGCGTGCTTTCACAGTATCGTTGAATAGGAGATCGAAAATATCCAGCACGCGCTGTTTCAGGCGCGGATCCAGCAGCGGCGCGGCGACTTCGATACGATAGTCGATATTGCGCGTCATCCAGTCGGCGGATGATAGCCAAACCTGCTTTTCGCCGCCGTTTTCAAAGCAATAAACCCGGTCATGCTCAAGGAAACGGTCAACAATGCTGATCACCCGTATGTTTTCGCTTATTCCTTCCAGACCGGGGATCAGCGAGCACATACCGCGAATGAGCAAATTAACCGGCACGCCTGAGCTTGAAGCGGCGTAGAGACGGTCTACCAGGCCTTTATCGACCAGGTTGTTCAGCTTCAGCATAATCCCTGATGGCTCACCATTTTGCGCGTTGGCAATTTCGCGATCGATCATTTCATAAAGCAGACGACGCGAGTTTTGCGGCGACACCAGCAGGTAGTCGAAGCTTACCGGACGGTATGGATTTTCAATAAAGTTAAATACCCGGCGGACTTCATTGGTGATGCGCGCATCAGCCGTCAGCAGGGAGTAATCGGTATAAAGACGCGCGGTCTTCTCGTTGAAGTTGCCGGTACCGATATGCGCATAGCGAACAACTTCATCGCCTTCTTTACGGGAAACAAGGAACAGCTTGGCGTGAATTTTCAGCCCTGGAGCAGAGAAAATAACGTGTACGCCGGCTTCGGTCAGGCGTTTAGCCCAATGAATATTGGCTTCTTCGTCAAAACGCGCCTGTAGTTCCACCACCACCGTGACTTTCTTACCGTTGTGGGCGGCATGAATCATCGAATCGATAATCCGTGAATCTTTCGCTACCCGGTAGATGTTGATTTTGATCGCCAGTACGCTCGGATCGAAAGAGGCCTGGCGCAGCAGTTCAAGAACGTGTTCAAAAGTGTGGTACGGGTAGTAAAGCAGTACGTCGCGTTCGCGGATCGCGTCAAAGCCGTTACGGAATTTATCAAACCACAGATGACGCAGGCGCGGCATCGGCTTATTGACCAGGTTAGCTTTGCCGACGTTCGGGAAGCCGATAAAATCTTTGAAGTTGTGGTAGCGGCCGCCCGGCAGCATCGAATCGTAATTGGAGATGGAGAGCTTATCGCGCAGCATTTCGACCATTGCGTCCGGCATATCGCGCTGGTAGACGAAACGCACCGGCTCGGCGGTCAGACGCTGTTTCAGGCTGGAGGACATCAGCTCCATCAGGCTCGATTCCATTTCGTGCACCAGATCGTATTCGGCGTCACGTGTCATTTTCATCGAGTAGGCGTTAAGCGCATCGTAATCGAAAAAACCTTTAAAGATATCATCAAGGCAATAGCGCAGGATGTTATCTAACAGAATCATCGGTTTACGGCGGCGTGGCGCTTCCGGCGGCAGGTTCACAAAACGCGGCACTTTGTCTGAAGGGATCTCAAGCAGCGCGTAATTAATGGTGTCCCCGCGAATAATTTCGACGGCCAGGTAGGTGTAATCATCCTTCAGAAACTGCACCAGATCCGTTTCGCGGTTAATCAGGATCGGCGTGATGTGCTGACGAAGATACAGCTTGAAGTAGTTACGCAGCCATGACTGCTGGTTGACGGAGAGCTGGCGTTCATTAATCAGGAAAATCTGGTTACGCGCCATTTCCAGCAGCAGTTCATTATATAAACCGTCAAACTCCTGATCGGCCTTAAGGACGCGAGCCTGAATTTTGCCCAGCAGGTGGCGAGAGTGTGCGGTACGGCCTTGTTCTTCGCTGATGATGATGCGGCGCTTAAGTTCGGCAAAGCGCACTTTATAAAATTCATCGAGGTTGTTGGAGTAAATCCCCAAAAAGCGCATGCGTTCGATCAGCGGATTGCTTTTGTCCGCCGCTTCCTGAAGTACGCGCTCGTTAAAGGACAACCAGCTGAGTTCTTTTTCGATGTATAGCTTTTCCTGGCCCATTACAGCTCACACTCCGTTTTACTCACAGGACATAGACTATTATGACGAAATTTTCCGCATAGCGATTCACTCTGTCACAACAATATGACAGGAAGAAGAATTATTTCTTCAATATGCTTGATTGTTAAACGATTTTAATCAAAAAAAAGCCCCGCGGGGATAAACGCAGGGCGATGGGTTACTCTTCGGCGGCGTAGCCTTGCGGCGGTAGCCTCATTCCATCAAGCCAGGCTTCGTTTCCCTGAGAGCGCAGACGGCCGTCGACAAACCAGCTGATAGCCAGGGGATAGATATCGTGTTCCTGAGCCTGAACGCGAGCGGTAATATCGTCTTCGGTATCTTCAGCGAATACCGGCACTTTAGCCTGCAGAACCACCGGGCCGCCGTCCAGTTCGTCGGTGACGAAATGCACCGATGTTCCGTGCTCGTCATCGCCATTTTCCAGCACCTGGCGATGGGTATGTAGCCCCGGATATTTTGGCAGCAGGGAAGGGTGGATATTCAGCAAACGCCCCTGGTAGTGCGCGACAAAAGCCGGGCTGAGAATACGCATATAGCCGGCCAGAACCACCAGATCCGGCGCGTAGGCGTCGATCTCGTGCATCAGCTGGCGATCGAAGGCTTCACGATTGGCAAACTGACTGGCGGCGAGCGCATGAGCCGGAATATTAGCCTCACGCGCACGCTCAAGGCCGAAGGCGTCGGCCTTATTGCTGAAGACTGCACGCAGGGTGCCGTTGATTTTCTTCCGGGCGCAGGCATCAATAATCGCCTGCAGGTTGCTACCGTTACCGGAAATCAGCACCACAATGTTTTTCATTCAATGACCACACGCTGTTCGGAATCAGAGGCTTTGATATAACCGATTTTCCACGCGCTTTCACCTTTGTCGTTGAGGAAAGCAACCGCTTTATCCGCCGCTTCGGCCGGGAGCGCGATAACCATGCCAACGCCGCAGTTAAAGGTGCGATACATCTCGTGGCTGCTGACGTTACCGGCGGTTTGCAGCCAGTTGAAGACTTCCGGCCACTGCCAGGAGGATTCATCAATGACCGCCTGAGTGTTGTCCGGCAGAACGCGCGGAATGTTCTCCCAGAAGCCGCCGCCGGTCAGATGGGCGATGGCGTGCACGTCGACGCTGGCAATCAGGTCGAGCACGGATTTCACATAAATACGGGTCGGCGCCAGCAGGTGGTCAGCCAGCGGCTTACCGTTGAGATCGGTGGTTTGCGGGTCAACGCCGCTGACTTCGATAATTTTGCGTACCAGAGAGTAGCCGTTAGAGTGCGGGCCGCTGGAGGCCAGCGCCACCAGGACATCGCCATCGGCTACTTTGCTGCCGTCGATAATTTCTGATTTTTCTACCACGCCGACGCAGAAACCCGCCACGTCATAATCTTCGCCGTTGTACATGCCCGGCATTTCCGCCGTCTCGCCGCCAACCAGCGCGCAGCCCGACTGCAGACAGCCTTCGGCGATACCGCTGATTACGCTCGCCGCAGTATCGACATCCAGCTTACCGGTCGCATAGTAATCAAGGAAAAACAGCGGCTCAGCGCCCTGAACGACGAGGTCGTTTACGCACATGGCGACCAGGTCGATACCGATAGTGTCGTGACGCTTCAGATCCATCGCCAGACGTAGCTTGGTGCCGACGCCGTCGGTGCCGGAAACCAGTACCGGTTCGCGATATTTCTGCGGCAGTGCGCACAGCGCGCCGAATCCGCCCAGTCCACCCATTACTTCCGGGCGACGGGTTTTTTTCACCACGCCCTTAATACGGTCGACGAGAGCGTTGCCTGCATCAATATCCACGCCGGCATCTTTATAGCTGAGAGAGGTTTTATCGGTCACTGCGAAGTCTCCACGCGTTTGCGGTAGCAATAAAAAACGGCGCAATTCTAACAGGGATAGCAAACGTTTGCGAGCCTGCTTTGCTGTCGAGGCAAAACGGTCGTTAAGTGCGCAAATTTGATACCCTTCACGAAAATGAAACCGGGTACATTCTTATGCTTGCCAGCGTACCTGGTAATAATCATCATGCCAATGAAACCGGTTTCTTTTTTTGCTGCCAGAAGAGCTAAGCCGTGATAATCGGCGGCGGGATAGCGGAACGGTCGGGCTTTCTGGCCCTGCTGCGCGAACACCTGGCCTGGTATGGCATCGCCGACGATATCGATACCGTCAGCCATGGCAACGATGCCGGACTGGTGGGCGCCGTTTACCATTTCAATCAGCAATACCGGTCGCATAGCGGCGACTGCGCATAGGGAGAGAACATGTCTGGATTTAAAGAAGGTTTTCTGTGGGGCGGTGCGGTAGCAGCGCATCAGCTGGAAGGCGGCTGGAAAGAGGGCGGGAAAGGGATTAGCGTCGCCGACGTGATGACCGCAGGCGCGCACGGCGTAGCGCGTGAAATCACCGACGGCGTGCTGCCGGGGAAAAACTACCCTAACCACGAGGCGATTGATTTCTACCATCGCTATAAAGACGACATTCAGCTGTTTGCTGAAATGGGCTTCAAATGCTTCCGTACCTCCATTGCCTGGACTCGGATCTTTCCGCTGGGCGATGAGCAAGAACCTAATGAAGCCGGGCTGCAGTTTTATGACGACCTGTTTGATGAGTGCCGCAAGCACGGCATTGAGCCGGTGATTACACTCTCCCATTTCGAAATGCCGTACCATCTGGTGACCGAGTACGGCGGCTGGCGTAACCGTAAGCTGATTGATTTCTTCGTCCGCTTTGCGCAGGTGGTGTTTACCCGCTACCAGCATAAAGTGAAGTACTGGATGACCTTTAATGAGATCAATAACCAGGCCAATTTCCACGAAGATTTTGCGCCGTTTACCAACTCCGGTCTGAAATATTTGCCGGGTGAAGATCGCGAACCGGTTATGTACCAGGCGGCACACTATGAGCTGGTGGCCAGCGCGCTGGCGGTTAAGGCCGCTCGCGAAATTAACCCAGCGCTGCAGATTGGCTGCATGATAGCCATGTGTCCAATTTACCCGCTGAGCTGCGCGCCCAACGATATGATGATGGCGATGAACGCGATGCATCGGCGCTACTGGTTTACCGACGTGCACGTGCGCGGCAAATATCCGCAGCACCTGCTGAACTACTTCGAGCGTCGCGGTTTTGCGCTGGATATCACCGAAGCCGATCGGATTGCGCTGACTCAGGGCTGCGTCGACTATATCGGCTTTAGCTACTACATGTCGTTCGCCACGAAAGCAACGGATGATAATCCGCAGCTGGATTATGACGAAACCACCAGCCTGGTCTCCAACCCGTACGTGCAGAAGTCTGACTGGGGCTGGCAGATTGATCCCGTCGGGCTGCGCTACTCTTTAAACTGGTTCTGGGATCACTATCAGCTGCCGCTGTTCATCGTGGAAAACGGCTTCGGCGCCATCGACGTGCGCGAAGCGGACGGTTCGGTGGATGACCAGTACCGTATCGACTATCTCTCCGCCCATATTGCAGAGATGAAAAAAGCGGTCGTTGAGGATGGCGTCGACCTGATGGGCTACACCCCGTGGGGCTGTATCGATCTGGTTTCCGCAGGCACCGGTGAGATGAAAAAACGCTACGGATTTATTTACGTGGATAAAGACAATGAGGGTAACGGCACGCTGGCGCGTAGCCGCAAGAAATCTTTTGCCTGGTATCAGCAGGTTATCCGCAGTAACGGTGAAACGCTGTAAATAGCCGTTAAGCCCCGTCCAGCCCCGCATTCGCGGGGTTTTTTTATTTTGTCTTATACTGGCTCAGGCAGCGTAAAGCATTTTGGTTGATCGTGGTCAAACATATCGGCTATGGCGCGCAAGGAAAAAAGCGGTATAATCCCGCGATTTTTTTTGTGGCTGCCCCTCAGAGGAGAAAGAGAATGAAGATCGTGGAAGTGAAACACCCACTCGTCAAACACAAGCTGGGCCTGATGCGTGAGCACGACATCAGCACCAAACGCTTCCGTGAACTCGCCTCAGAAGTTGGCAGCTTACTGACTTACGAAGCCACTGCCGATCTGGAGACTGAAAAAGTCACTATCGAAGGCTGGAATGGCCCGGTAGAAGTTGAGCAGATTAAAGGCAAGAAAATTACCGTTGTGCCGATTCTGCGCGCGGGTCTGGGAATGATGGAAGGCGTGCTTGAGCACGTGCCAAGCGCGCGTATCAGCGTGGTGGGCATCTACCGTAACGAAGAGACCCTTGAGCCGGTTCCTTACTTCCAGAAGCTGGTTTCCAATATCGATGAACGTATGGCGCTGGTGGTTGACCCGATGCTGGCAACCGGCGGCTCGATGATCGCCACCATCGATCTGCTGAAAAAAGCGGGCTGCTCCAGCATTAAGGTACTGGTTCTGGTAGCTGCGCCGGAAGGAATTGCTGCGCTCGAGAAAGCGCATCCGGACGTCGAGCTGTACACCGCGTCAATCGACCAGGGTCTGAACGAGCACGGATACATTATTCCGGGGCTCGGCGATGCCGGCGATAAGATTTTTGGTACGAAATAAATGATGAATTAGAAAAAGCCGACTTTGAGAGTCGGCTTTTTTTTGAATAAAACACAGCAACAGTAATCAACAAACGACTCTCAGAGGAAAATGCCATGACGCGCCGTGCTATCGGGGTGAGTGAAAGACCGCCGCTTTTACAGACAATCCCGCTTAGTTTGCAACATCTGTTCGCCATGTTTGGCGCAACGGTACTGGTGCCCGTTCTGTTTCATATCAACCCGGCCACGGTACTGTTGTTTAACGGTATCGGTACGCTGCTATATCTTTTCATCTGCAAAGGCAAAATCCCGGCCTATCTTGGATCGAGCTTTGCGTTTATCTCTCCGGTGCTGCTTCTGCTGCCGCTGGGATACGAAGTCGCTCTCGGCGGCTTTATTATGTGCGGCGTGCTGTTTTGCCTCGTCTCCTTTATTGTTAAAAAAGCCGGAACCGGCTGGCTGGATGTGATGTTCCCGCCGGCGGCGATGGGCGCGATTGTTGCGGTTATCGGCCTTGAACTGGCGGGCGTCGCGGCGAACATGGCCGGCCTGCTGCCCGCTGACGGACAATCTCCTGACAGCACAACCATCATTATTTCGCTGGTGACGCTGGCGGTGACGGTTTTTGGTTCGGTACTGTTCCGCGGCTTCCTGGCGATTATCCCGATTTTAATCGGCGTTCTGGTCGGCTACGCGCTCTCCTTCGTAATGGGCGTTGTCGATACGACTCCAATTGCCGAGGCCCACTGGTTTGCGCTGCCGACCTTCTACACGCCGCGCTTTGAATGGTTTGCCATTTTCACCATTCTGCCTGCCGCGCTGGTGGTCATTGCCGAGCACGTTGGGCACCTGGTGGTAACGGCCAACATTGTCAAAAAAGATCTGATCCGCGATCCTGGTCTGCATCGTTCAATGTTTGCCAACGGCCTGTCTACGGTGATCTCCGGATTCTTTGGCTCAACGCCGAATACCACCTACGGCGAGAACATTGGCGTCATGGCGATTACCCGCGTCTACAGTACCTGGGTTATCGGCGGAGCGGCGATCATTGCGATTCTGCTCTCCTGCGTCGGCAAGCTGGCGGCGGCGATCCAGATTATCCCGCTGCCGGTAATGGGCGGGGTCTCTCTGCTGCTTTACGGGGTGATTGGCGCATCGGGTATTCGCGTGCTGATTGAATCCAAAGTGGACTATAACAAGGCGCAGAACCTGATTCTGACCTCCGTTATCCTGATCATCGGCGTGAGCGGTGCAAAAGTGCATATCGGTGCCGCTGAGCTGAAAGGCATGGCGCTGGCGACCATTGTTGGCGTCGGCCTGAGCCTGATCTTCAAGCTGATTAGCGTCCTGCGCCCGGAAGAGGTCGTCCTCGACGCGGCGGACAGCGAAGAAGCAAAACATTGATCCTTATACCGGGCGGCGATCCTGCCCGGTTCTCTCCTCGTGTATTTCTGTGCTAAACTCACCGCGTTTTTCTGAAAGCCTATGTTGAGGTCCATCTGAACGCACCGGCACAGCTCTCTTTGCCACTGTATCTTCCCGATGATGAAACTTTCGCGAGTTTCTGGCCGGGCGATAACCCTTCTCTTCTTGCTGCCCTTCAAAACGTGCTGCGGCAGGAGCATAGCGGATACATCTATATTTGGTCACGCGAAGGGGCGGGGCGCAGCCATCTCCTGCACGCGGCCTGTGCGGAACTCTCCCAGCGCGGCGATGCGGTGGGCTACGTTCCTCTGGACAAACGAACGTGGTTTGTTCCTGAAGTGCTGGACGGAATGGAGCAGCTCTCGCTGGTGTGTATCGATAATATTGAATGCGTGGCGGGCGATGAACTGTGGGAGATGGCCATCTTCGACCTCTATAACCGCATCCTTGAGTCAGGTAAAACCCGGCTGCTGATTACCGGCGACCGGCCGCCGCGCCAGCTTCAGCTGGGTCTGCCGGATCTGGCGTCGCGTCTCGACTGGGGGCAAATCTATAAGCTGCAGCCGCTATCGGACGAAGATAAGCTTCAGGCGCTTCAGCTGCGTGCCAGACTGCGCGGTTTCGAAATGCCGGAGGACGTCTGCCGGTTCCTGCTTAAGCGTTTAGATCGTGAAATGCGTTCGCTGTTTATGACGCTCGATCAGCTCGATCGCGCTTCGATTACCGCTCAGCGCAAGCTGACTATTCCTTTCGTCAAAGAGATCCTCAAGCTTTAGCGAAGCTGCGGCTCGAGGATCCTGCATTTAGTTTACGATTTCCAGAACCTGCTCCGGCGGGCGGCCGATACGGGCCTCGCCGTGGCTGACAACGATAGGCCGTTCAATCAGCTTCGGATTTTCGATCATCGCCTGGATGAGGGCATCTTCGCTGAGCTGCGGATTCGCCAGATCCAGAGACTTATAGAGATCTTCTTTCTGGCGCATTAATTCGCGCGCGCTGGCCATCCCTAACATTTTCAGCAGCTGGCGCAGCGTGGCGGCATCCGGCGGCGTCTCCAGATAGAGCACCACTTCGGGGTCGATGCCGTTAGCCTTCAGCAGGCTCAGCGTGTCGCGGCTTTTGGAGCAGCGGGGATTATGGTAGATTTTGACCGTATCGGACATCAGATCTCCTTACATTTTCTGGTACGGTTTGAAGCGTTCTTGCAGCTGGCGCAGCTGATCGATACGCGCATCGTAGCGGGCCTGCTGCAAACTGCCTAATTTCACCTGTGAACTGGCGCTGCTGAGCAGGGTGATGGCCTGATCGAGGCGGCCAACCAGCGCCATTCCTTCCGCTCTTGCAGCCAGCTCCTGATCGCGATTCCCCAGTTTGGCTTCCGCCTGCGCCAGAAGCTCCCAACCGTTGCTGTCATCTTTGTTATTGAAGGTGTAGCGATTAAGGATATTCGCCGCTTCCGCCGGCTGCCCGCCTTCCAGCAGGGCGTTAGCGAGGTTTAACTGCAGCACCGGGTTAGTACGTAGCTCGCGGGCGCTTTTCAGGCGATTAATCGCGTCCGTAGCTCTCTTTTGCCCCAGATCGATATCGGTGGCGAGGTCAAGATACCAGGCGTTTTGCGCGTCGGCGCTCAGCAGCGGCTGTAGCGTTTTGCGCGCCAGGTCGAAATTGTTGTTGCCCATCGCCAGCAGAGCCCGGCCATACTGCGCGGCGTGCTGCTCGCGAATATTGCCTTTTTCCCAGCTGCTCAACAGGTCGTTACCCAGCTTATTGTCGCCGGAGGTATACATTCCGAGCGTTCTGGCTTTCGCCAGGTAGAAATCAGCTGAGGATTGTACGACAACCGGGCGCATTTGGTTCGCGCGGTTGCGGGCATCGGAAAGCCGGCTTTCCGGCAACGGGTGGGTCAGCAGCATTTCCGGCGGGCGGGTCGAGTAGCGCGATTCATCCAGCAGCTTACCCATAAATGCAGGCATTGCCTGCGGATCGAAACCCGAACGCTGAAGGACCTGAATACCAATGCGGTCAGCCTCTTCTTCGTTTTGGCGGGTAAAGCTGATCAGCCCCTGCTGGCTGCCCGCCAGAGTCCCGGTCAGCGCGGCCATACCGGCCTGCGGGCTGGCCATTGCCAGCAAAATTGAGCCCAACGCACCGACCCAGGTTAGCGGGGCGTTACGCTTTTGGTCTTCCATCGCGCGCGCGAGGTGGCGCTGGGTGACGTGAGAAATTTCGTGCGCTATTACCGACGCCAGCTCGCTTTCGTTATCCGAGTAGCGGAACAAGGCCGAATGCAGTACGACGTTACCGCCGAAGAAAGCAAAGGCGTTAATTTGATCGTTATTAATCAGATAAAAGTGGAACGGGGTGCGCACCGAATTGGCGTGCGAGACCAGGCGCATGCCTAAACCGTTAATATATTGCACCAGCAGCGGGTCATTGATTAACGGCGCGCTACCGCGCAGCTGGCGCACGTAGTAATCTCCCATCTGCATTTCCTGACCGATGGAGAGCGTGCTTCCTGCGGAGGTGCCCATGTCCGGCAGGGTGTCTGCGGTATCGGCAAAAGCAGGTAATATTGAACCCAGCGTCAGCGACGCGATGACGGTCGCCACCAGCGTTTTCTTCAACTGCCTGAACATAACCTCTGTCCTTTCATGTAGGTGTGCCAGTTTGACCGACTGTGCGGCGTAATGTTCCCTGACCGCAAGTTCAGCGAGTTTAGCTGTCGTTGAGGTCATTGAAAATATCATATTCACGCGGTGGTTAATGTTTGTGGTTTTAACCATAAAAAGCGAAGTCTTTTTTGTGACATTTCGATACAATTCCTGGGATTATTACAGCTTTGCTCTTCAGGGAAGGGTTTTATGCTTCAGATGTTAATGCAGTGGTACCGTCGACGGTTCAGCGATCCGGAGGCGATAGCGCTGCTGGTCATTTTGCTGGCGGGTTTCGGCATTATGTTTTTCTTCAGCGGCCTGCTGGCACCTCTGCTGGTGTCGATTGTTTTGGCCTATCTGCTGGAGTGGCCTACCGTCAGGCTGGAGCGTATCGGTTTTTCACGTACCTGGGCTACCTCGGTCGTTCTGATTCTGTTCGTCGGTATTCTGCTCCTGATGGCGTTTGTGGTGATGCCGGTGGCCTGGCAGCAGGGCATTTATCTGATTCGCGATATGCCGGGAATGCTAAACAAACTCTCTGATTTTGCCGCGACGGTGCCGCGTCGTTATCCGGCCTTAATGGATGCCGGAATTATCGACGCGATGGCGGAGAATATGCGCAGCCGGATGCTAACCGTCGGCGATTCGGTAGTGAAGTATTCATTGGCCTCGCTGGTTGGGCTGCTGACGCTGGCGGTCTACCTGGTGCTGGTCCCGCTGATGGTTTTCTTCCTGCTGAAAGACAAAGAGCAGATGCTTAACGCCGTGCGCCGGGTGCTGCCACGCAATCGCGGGCTCGCCGGGCAGGTGTGGAAAGAGATGAACCAGCAAATTACCAACTATATCCGCGGCAAGGTGCTAGAGATGGTTGTTGTCGGAGTGGCGACGTGGATTGGCTTTATCCTGTTTGGCCTCAACTATTCGCTGCTGCTGGCGGTGCTGGTGGGGTTCTCGGTATTAATCCCTTATATCGGTGCTTTTGTGGTCACCATTCCGGTAATTGGCGTGGCGCTGTTTCAGTTTGGCGCGGGAACCGAGTTCTGGAGCCTGTTTGCGGTTTACCTGATCGTTCAGGGGCTGGATGGCAATCTGCTGGTTCCGGTACTGTTCTCGGAAGCGGTTAATCTGCACCCGCTGGTCATCATTCTGTCGGTGGTCATTTTCGGCGGTCTGTGGGGGTTTTGGGGCGTGTTCTTCGCCATCCCGCTGGCGACGTTAATCAAAGCGGTGGTGCATGCCTGGCCGGATGGCATGACAGTGGAAGAGAGTTAGCGAAAGCTGCAGAGTATTTCCTGAAAAAGACGCCGGGTGGTTTGATAACGACCCGGCGTCTTGCGTTTGTTGTAGCGTCAGGCGTTTTCTTTCAGCCAGTTCAGCACCACATCGTGGTGATTGCTGGTCTTGAAATCATCAAACACATGTTCGATTTTGCCGTTAGCGTCGATGAGGAAGCTAATACGATGAATGCCATCGTAGGTTTTCCCCATAAAGGTTTTTTCACCCCAGATACCGAACTGCTCGCAAACCTGATGATCTTCATCAGACAACAAGGTGAAGTTCAGCAACTCTTTTTCGGCGAAACGGGAGAGTTTTTCTGGTTTATCCGTACTGATGCCCAGTACCTCAACGCCTGCTTTTTTCAGGTCGTCCATATTATCGCGTAAACCGCACGCCTGTACGGTGCAGCCCGGGGTCATGGCTTTCGGATAAAAATAAACCAGAACTCGCTGTCCCTGGAAGTCGGTCAAATTTACTTCCTCGCCGTCCTGGTCCGGTAAGCTAAATTTCGGTGCAATATCACCGGCTTTCAGTGGGTTCATCACTCAAACTCCATCCTGTTCATCATGCTGTGAATAATTAACGATGTTAATACTGCCTTGTGCATTCAGTTCTGTACATAGGGCTTTGAACGCTTGTTCGATATTTGATGCATTTTGCGTAGTCGGGCTGTGGGCGGTGATTTGGATAAAAAGCTGTGCTGAATCGTCGTTTGCTCCCGGCTGAGTGCGGGAAACCAGTTCGGCAATATTCATTTTCCACGTATCGCACAGAGCAGTAAATCGCTCAATAATGTGCGGTGAATCCGGCACCTCAACCTGAACCCAGACGGTGTTCTGCATCGCCTGAGGGGGTCTCGCAGTTGTTCGCTTCATCACGATAAGCAGATCCAACTCGGCGCCTTTCAGCGGCAGAGTTGATTCAATCAGGTTAATGGCATTCCACGAGCCGGAAAGCAGCATGATAAACGTAAACTCATCGCCAAGCATGGCCAGCCGACTGTCTTCGATATTACAGCCGCAGCTGCTGACGTGACGAGTGATCGTATTCACGATGCCTGGGCGGTCAGCACCCAATGCGGTAATAACCAGATAGTGTTGTAATGAGGCTGTCAAACCTGTTCTTCCTTTAAAAAGGTGAGGTAACGTTAGGAAAGCATAAAAAAAACCGGCATACAACATCCCTGATGGCATCGGGTCTCTTGCTTTTATTGCGGCACCAAACGTAACATTGAGAATCTTGTCCCACTTATGCTCTGAGGATGGCCCATGTTTACGGGAAGTATTGTAGCGCTTGTCACGCCGATGGATGAAAACGGCAACGTTTGCCGGTCAAGCCTGAAAAAACTGATTGATTATCATGTCGCCAACGGAACCTCGGCGATCGTTTCGGTAGGTACTACCGGAGAGTCCGCAACATTGAGCCATGAAGAGCATGGTGACGTGGTTATGCAGACGCTGGAACTGGCCGACGGGCGTATCCCGGTCATTGCCGGTACCGGTGCAAATTCAACCGCGGAGGCGATCAGCCTGACCAAGCGGTTCAACGATAGCGGTGTGGTTGGCTGCCTGACGGTAACGCCTTATTACAACCGTCCGACTCAGGAAGGCTTGTTCCAACACTTTAAAGCTATTGCAGAACATACTGACCTGCCGCAAATCCTGTATAATGTACCGTCCCGTACCGGTTGCGATATGCTGCCTGAAACCGTCGGTCGTCTGGCGGAAGTCAAAAATATTATCGGTATTAAGGAAGCAACGGGGAACTTAAGCCGCGTTCATCAGATCAAAGAGCTGGTTTCAGATGACTTTATTCTGCTGAGCGGCGATGACGCGACCGGAATGGACTTTATGCAGCTTGGCGGTCATGGCGTGATTTCCGTAACGACTAACGTTGCGGCGCGTGAAATGGCCGAGATGTGCCGACTGGCGCTAGCAGGTCAATTTGCCGAAGCTCGTGCGATTAACCAGCGTCTGATGCCATTGCATACCAAATTATTTGTCGAACCCAACCCTATCCCGGTCAAATGGGCCTGTAAGGCGTTGGGTCTTGTGGCGACCGATACGCTACGCTTGCCGATGACCCCGATTACCGAAAACGGTACTAAGGTCGTTACCGCAGCGCTGAAGCATGCCGGTTTGCTGTAAAGTTTAGGGAGATTTGATGGCTTACTCAGTACAGAAGTCGCGCCTGGCGAAGGTTGCGGGTGTTTCGCTGGTTCTACTCCTCGCGGCCTGTAGTTCTGACTCGCGCTACAAGCGTCAGGTTAGCGGCGACGAGGCCTATTTGCAGGCTACGCCGCTTAGTGAACTTCACGCGCCGGCAGGAATGATTCTGCCGGTTCAGGTGGGTGACTATAATATTCCGGTTGCGACCAGCACCGGTAATGTAGGCAAAGCACTGGATATTCGTCCGCCGGCTCAGCCTCTGGCGCTGGTCAGCGGAGCACGCACGCAGTTTAACGGTGATACCGCGACGCTGATGGTGGAAAACGGCCGCAGCGGTTCTCTGTGGGCGCAGGTTGCAAGCATCGTGCAGTCGAAAAACTACACCATTTCTAAACGCGACGATGCCAGCCAGACGCTCACTACCGACTGGGTCGAGTGGAATCGCCTCGATGAGGACCAGCAGTACCGCGGTCGCTATCAAATCTCAGTTAAACAGCAGGGCTATCAGCAGGCTGTGGTGGTGAAGCTGGTAAATCTGGAGCAGGCGGGTAAACCCGTTGCCGATCCGGTTGCGCTACAGCGCTACAGTACTGCCATGCTGAACGTCATTTCCGAAGGTCTGGATCTGAACGCCACCAGCGCACAGAACGCCGCGCAGAAAAATGCCGGGGCGACCTTTGACGTGCAAAGCGGCGCTGATGATACCGGGCTGCCGATGCTGGTCGTTCGCGCGCCGTTTAACCTGGTGTGGCAGCGCCTGCCGGGCGCGCTGGAAAAAGTGGGCATGAAGGTAACCGATAGCTCCCGTTCTCAGGGCAGCTTCTCCGTGACCTATAAACCGCTATCCGACAGCGCATGGACAGATCTGGGCGCTCGCGACCCGCAGCTGGCCTCCGGCGATTATAAACTGCAGGTAGGGGATCTCGATAACCGCAGCAGCCTGCAGTTCATCGACCCGAAAGGCCATACCCTGACGCAGTCGCAAAACGATGCCCTGGTCGCCGTATTCCAGGCTGCATTAAGTAAGTAATTAACAGGGCTGGAGCAATCCGGCCCTTTTTAATGTATAGTGACGCAAACGTGTGCGTCGGCAGAAAAGCACAAATTTTTATCGTTAATCATCACTGGAGTGACAAAGATGCAAAAGCAAGCTGAGTTGTATCGTGGTAAGGCGAAGACGGTATACAGCACCGAAAACCCGGATCTGTTGATACTCGAATTCCGTAACGATACGTCAGCAGGGGACGGCGCTCGCATCGAGCAGTTCGATCGTAAAGGCATGGTGAACAACAAGTTCAACCATTTCATTATGAGCAAGCTGGCGGAAGCGGGTATCCCGACCCAGATGGAAGCGCTGTTGTCCGATACCGAGTGTCTGGTGAAAAAGCTGGATATGGTGCCGGTGGAGTGCGTTGTGCGTAACCGTGCCGCCGGTTCGCTGGTGAAACGTTTAGGGATTGAAGAGGGCATTGAGCTGAACCCGCCGCTGTTCGATCTGTTCCTGAAAAACGACGCCATGCACGACCCGATGGTCAACGAATCCTACTGCGAAACCTTTGGCTGGGTGAGCAAAGAGAACCTGGCGCGCATGCAGGAGCTGACCTACAAAGCTAACGATGTGCTGAAAAAGCTGTTCGACGACGCTGGCCTGATCCTTGTGGACTTCAAGCTGGAGTTCGGTCTGTTTAAAGGTGAAGTGGTGCTGGGTGACGAATTCTCCCCGGACGGCAGCCGCCTGTGGGATAAAAAGACCATGGATAAAATGGACAAAGACCGTTTCCGCCAGAGCCTCGGCGGCCTGATTGAAGCATACGAAGAAGTTGCTCATCGCCTGGGCGTTAAGCTCGACTAATCCCCGACGCCAGAAGAAGATAGCTTCTTCTGGCGCTCTTCTTGCTGTTTCCTGTGGTAATCCTTCGCTGAACCGCCTACGATCTTATTCATTGGTTAATATGATGAATTGAGGTGCTTATGCGCTGGCAAGGACGTCGCGAAAGCGACAATGTTGAAGATCGTCGTGGTCAATCCGGTTCTCCTCTGGGCGGAGGAGGCGGTTTTCGTCTCCCCAGCGGCAAAGGCGGCATTGTGCTGCTGATTGTTATCGTGGTGGCGGGATATTACGGCGTCGATTTAACCGGTATGTTGACCGGTGAGCCGGTATCTCAACAGCAAACCACCACTCAACGCTCCCTGAGCCCGCAGGATGAAGAAGCCGCGAAATTCACTAAGGTGGTTCTGGCGGATACGGAAGACACCTGGGGCGCAATTTTTAAAGATATGGGCCGCCAGTACCCGCAGCCAAAGCTGGTGATGTATCGCGGCGCAACGCGCACCGCCTGCGGCACCGGGCAGTCGGTGATGGGGCCTTTTTACTGCCCTGCGGACAGCACGGTGTATATCGACCTCTCATTCTACGATGAAATGAAAACTAAGCTCGGCGCGGGCGGCGATTTCGCTCAGGGCTACGTTATTGCCCACGAGGTTGGCCACCACGTACAAAAAATGCTGGGTATTGAATCGAAAGTGCGTCAGCTACAGCAAAATGCTTCACAGGCAGAAGCGAATCGCCTGTCGGTGAAGATGGAGCTACAGGCGGACTGCTTTGCCGGCGTCTGGGGCTACAATATGCAGAAACAGGACGTGATGGAGACTGGCGATCTGCAGGAAGCGCTGAACGCCGCGGAGGCGATTGGCGACGATCGCCTGCAGCAGCAGAGCCAGGGGCGCGTGGTGCCGGACAGCTTTACTCACGGTACGTCGCAGCAGCGCTACACCTGGTTTAAGCGCGGTTTTGATAGCGGTGACCCGGCGCAGTGCAATACCTTCGGCAGCTCGCTGTAAATACTGCCGGTCATGGATGAACTGCTTCAGCTGACGGCGCAAATGGCGCACGAGGGCATTCGTCGTCTGCTGGTACTCAGCGGCGATGATGCCTGGACCCTGCGTCAGGCGCATAGGTTACGTACTACGCTCTCAGGCGACGTTCTGTGGGTTGGCCCGCAGCCGATGCCTGAGCCGTACGTCTCGTCTGCGGCCCTTAAATCGCTGCTGGGTCGCGAATATCAGCACGCCTTTTTCGACGCTCGTGACGGTTTTGACGTTGCGGCGTTTGCCGCGTTGGCCGGTACGCTGCGCGCCGGAAGCTGGCTGATATTGCTCACTCCCGATTTTGCGCGATGGCCAGCCCGCCCCGACGCGGATTCTCTGCGCTGGAGCGACACTCCCATTCCCATACCCACGCCGAATTTTGTTGATCGCTTTTGCCAACAGATAATGGCCGATACCGCGTCTGTTCTCTGGCGGCAGGGCCATGAACGGGTGGTGCCCGAATATCCCGCGCGTGCGCGATGGCACCCCGCGGATGGCCATCCGCAGGCGGAGCAGGCCGCCGTTCTTGCTGAGCTGGCTGACCTCCCTCCCGGTATTGCCGCGCTGACCGCCGAACGCGGGCGGGGAAAGTCCGCCCTCGCGGGAATGCTGATTCGCCAGCTGGCAGGCGATGCCATCGTCACGGCACCGTCGCGCGGGGCGACGGAGGTGATGGCGGCTTTTGCCGGTGAGGGGTTTCGTTTTATGGCCCCCGACGCATTACTGGCCTCAGAGTGTAAGGCAGGCTGGCTGATTGTCGACGAAGCCGCCGCTATCCCTGGCCCGCTGCTGCGCCAGCTTGTCGCCCGTTTCCCGAGGGCGCTGCTGACCACAACCGTACAGGGATATGAAGGTACCGGACGCGGTTTTTTGCTTAAGTTTTGCGCCAGTTTTGCGCATTTGCGGCAGTTTACCTTAACGACGCCTGTCCGCTGGGCCAGCGGCTGCCCGCTGGAGACGACCATTGCTCAGCTGCTGCTGTTCAACGACGAGACCTTTCAGATCCCGCCAGCTGGTGAAGCGGTACTGGAAAGCGTCAGCCAGGAGAGCTGGCGGCGGCAGCCTGCTTTAGCGGAAGCGATGTATCAGCTGCTCTCCGGCGCGCACTATCGCACTTCGCCGCTGGATCTACGGCGCATGATGGATGCGCCGGGACAGCATTTCACCTGCGCCCGCAGCGAGCGGCGAATTGCCGGTGCGCTGTGGCTGGTGGAGGAGGGCGGTCTTGAGCCGTCGCTTAGCCAGGCAGTATGGGCCGGCTATCGTCGCCCGCGCGGTAATCTGGTGGCGCAGTCGCTGGCGGCGCACGGCGGTAGTCCGCTGGCGGCAACGTTAACGGGGCTGCGAATCAGCCGTATTGCCGTACACCCGGCCCGCCAGCGTGAGGAGCTGGGGCAGCGATTGGTCACATGGGCTGCCAGCCGGGCTTTGGATCGGGATTATCTCTCGGTCAGTTTTGGCTACACTCCCGAACTGTGGCGATTCTGGCAGCGCTGCGGTTTTACGCTGGTGCGCCTGGGGACTCATCGGGAAGCCAGCAGCGGCTGTTATACCGCGATGGCGCTTTATCCTCTCAGCGAGGCTGGCCGTCAGTTGGCAAGCGAAGAGGCCCGGCGTCTTTTGCGCGATGAGTTCTGGCTGCGCGGCTGGCGAGACGATCCTTCGCCGCTGACCGCGCAGGAAGAAGAGTCTATCCTTACAGGTGAGGACTGGCTGGAGATCGCGGGTTTTGCGTTTGCCCATCGTCCGCTGCTGACGGCGGCCGGGAGTCTGAATCGCCTGCTTATGCAGGTGGATTTGCCGCTTCCGGCGCTGCGCGCTCGTCTGAAGCATCAGGGTGAGGCAGAACTTTGCCGTACGCTGGGCCTGTCCGGACGGAAAGCGCTTCTCGTCAGGCTGCGCGAAGAGGCGGCTCAGGCGTTATCAAGCCTGGATGCGGTTCGCGCCAGCAATCTTCGCCGGCAGGTCGAAATGCTGCAATTTTTTTAACTAACTCCTTCAGTTAAATGGCATGGTCATATTTCGTCTGCGGCGTAAACTTTCTTGCAGACACTAAGGAGACAGCCATGAAACACGACCATTTTATTGTTCAAAGCCCAGCGACACCCGCACAGCAACTGCTGCTGCTGTTTCATGGCGTCGGCGATAACCCGGTGTCCATGGGGCAGATCGGCAGCTGGTTTGCGCCGCTGTTTCCCGATGCGCTGATTGTCAGCATCGGCGGCGCGGAGCCGTGCGGCCCGCCTCCGGGACGCCAGTGGTTTTCCGTACAGGGCGTCAGCGAAGAAAACCGCCAGCAGCGCGTAGATGCGATTATGCCGACCTTTATTAAGACGGTTCGTTACTGGCAGCAGCAAAGCGGCGTTAGTCCGCAGGCGACGGCGCTGATTGGTTTCTCGCAGGGGGCGATTATGTCGCTGGAGAGCATTAAAGCCGAACCGGATCTGGCATCGCGGGTGATTGCATTTAACGGCCGCTATGCGACTCTGCCCGAGACGGCGACGACGGCAACTACGATTCACCTGATCCACGGCGGTGAAGATCGCGTTATCGATCTGGCGTGGGCGGTTGCGGGGCAGGAGGCGCTGCAGCAGGCTGGCGGGGACGTGACGCTGGATATCGTCGAGGATCTGGGGCATGCGATTGACGATCGCAGCATGCAGTTTGCTCTCGACCATCTGCGCTTTACCATACCGAAGCACTATTTTGACGAAGCGCTCAGCGGCAGTACGCCGAAAGACAGCGATATTATTGAACTGCTGTAAATAAAAAACCCGGAGGCGGCGCGATGCGCCTGTCCGGGCTACTTGACCCGCAGACGGGCAGTAAACCCGCAGCCCGGGCAAGGCGCGTCAAGCGCCGCCCCCGGGAAAAGGGAGCAGAGTGGAATAATTTCCCGGAGGCGATGCTGCGCATCTGTCCGGGCTACCGGCTCGCAGACGGGCAGTAAACCCGTAGCCCGGGCAAGGCGCGTTAAGCGCCGCCCCCGGGGAAAAGGGAGCAGAGTGGAATAATTTCCCGGAGGCGATGCTGCGCATTTGTCCGGGCTACTTGACCCGCAGACGGGCTGTAAAACCCGTAGTCCGTCTCAGCGATGCGCAAACCGCGGAGACGTAACAGAAGTAAGATGTTACTTCTTCTTCGACTGGTCGTTCTTCGGCCAGTCATCATCATCGTCCCACTTATCGTTAAAGTCGCGATGCGGCGGCAGATCCGGCTTGTTGTTAAGAAATTTTTTGTGGTCAACGCGGGTCAGATCTTTAATCACGTTGATCATTACTCCCACCAAAAATACCAATACCAGGATCCACCAGTATTTCGATAGCCAATCCATGCGCTTACCTCTTATCTGTTTTGATGCCGTCAGGCGACCAGCTGTTCCATGATGCGTTGGTACATCCGCGCCAGCAACTGGAGATCGGCTGCGTTAACACACTCGTTTATTTTATGAATGGTGGCATTCACTGGCCCCAGTTCAACCACCTGCGCGCCCATACGCGCGATAAAACGCCCGTCGGACGTGCCGCCGTTCGTCAGCAGCTGCGGTTTTATTTCATTATAGTGCTCAATGGCGTTAACCACCGCATCTACCAGCTTACCGCGGCTGGTCAGAAACGGCTGGCCAGAAAGCCACCAGTCAACGCTGTAGCGCAGCTCGTATTTCTCCAGCAGCGCCACAACGCGAGCTTTAATCATTTCGTCGGTCAGCTCGGTGCTAAAGCGGAAGTTGAACTGCACGAACATGTCGCCGGGAATGACGTTGTTGCTGCCGGTCCCGGACTGCACGTTAGCGATTTGCATGCTGGTTGGCGGAAAAAATTCGTTGCCTTTATCCCATTCGATATTCACCAGTTCTGCCAGCATCGGCGCGGCGCGGTGTACCGGGTTATCGGCGAGATGCGGATAGGCAACGTGTCCTTGCACGCCGTGAATGGTCAGGTTGCAGGTCAGCGAGCCGCGACGGCCGTTTTTGACGACATCGCCGACGATCTCGGTGCTGGACGGTTCGCCGACCAGGCAGTAGTCCAGGCGCTCGTTGCGGGCCATTAACGCTTCTACAACCTTAACGGTACCGTTTTTGGCGCTGGCTTCTTCATCGGAGGTGATGAGGAATGCCAGTCGGCCTTTATGGTCCGGGTACTGGGCGACAAATCGTTCGGCGGCAACCACCATCGCGGCGAGCGAACCTTTCATATCCGCAGCGCCGCGGCCAAACAGCATGCCGTCGCGAATGGTGGGCTCAAAAGGGGGGTTGATCCAGCGATCCGCATCGCCTGACGGAACAACGTCGGTATGGCCGGCGAAGGCCAGCGTTTCCCCGCGCCCGCGCCAGGCCCAGAAGTTTTGCGTATCGCCGAAATCCATCGGTTCAACGGTAAAGCCAATCGCACGCAGACGTTCAATCATCAACGCCTGGCATCCCGCATCGTCGGGGCTGAGGGAAGGGCGGCGAATAAGCTGCTGAGCCAGCTCAATGACCGGGCAAGACATAGACTACACCTCGTTAAACTGCTGATAACTTGATTCACTGAAACCCAGCAGCATAGGCTGACCGGGCGCACAGAGCAATGGGCGTTTGATGATTGCCGGCATTTCCAGCATCAGCTTCGCCGCGGCGTCGGCGTTATCGATACCGGCACGAACCGTTTCGTCCAGCTTGCGCCACGTTGTTCCCCGAGTATTGAGCAGCGCTTCCCAGCCGAGTTCAGCAATAAAGGTATCGACTAAACTGCGATCCAGGCCATCGACACGATAATCATGAAAGCGATATTCTATCTGATGGGCTTCCAGCCAGCGGCGGGCTTTTTTTATGGTGTCGCAGTTTTTTATCCCGTACATCGTGAGCATGATTAAACCTTTTCCGTTGAATTAAACGATTGCTGAGAATATTCTGAATATATAAACCTTTAATAAATGATACGTGAATTGCTTTAATAAATATCGTTTTTTCCCCAGCTATATACACCCGGTGTTACATTTTACCTGTTTTTTGCCCTCTGGCTCCCGGCGTCCCCTGGTATCTGGCCGGATCCTGCGATTTATGCCGATGAACAAATGTTGCTAAATGTTGCTGTTGGTCACATTAAACTGCGCGAAATTAGCTCATAGTACTTACGAATGAAAGGGAGAATTCCGCAGGAGGTCATTATAGTAATCAGAACGATAGCGCAAACAAGCTTTTAACCATTTATGAATTTGCATAAAATCACCCATAATAATAAGAGAGGCAATTATGATTGAACACGAGCTGGGGAACTGGAAAGACTTTATCGAAGGTATGCTTCGTAAATAATTTTCCGCAATAAAAGCTGGCGATTCCACGAGCAGAATATTAATGCAGTTGAAGCGACCATATGATAAAGGCGACACATCCGGTCGCCTTTTCTGTTATTTGGCCCCGGCGAAAATATCGTCAGGGCATGTCCGGGCTAGAGCGGCCTTTCCTTAAGCGGGAAGCGGCGGCGCACCAGTACGAAGAACAGCGGCACGAAGAAGATAGCCAGTACGGTGGCGGAGATCATCCCGCCCATCACTCCTGTACCGACGGCGTGCTGGCTGCCGGAACCAGCACCGGTACTGGTAGCCATCGGCAGCACGCCGAAGATAAACGCCAGCGAGGTCATCAGAATTGGCCTCAGGCGCTGACGGCAGGCGGAGAGCGTGGCGATTAGCAGATCCTCACCTTTCTGGTTAAGCTCATTGGCAAATTCGACGATAAGAATGGCGTTCTTCGCCGACAGGCCAATCACCGTCAGCAGGCCTACCTGGAAGTAAACGTCGTTTTCCAGACCGCGCATCCAGGTCGCGAGCAGCGCGCCGATAACTCCCAGCGGCACCACCAGCATCACCGAGAACGGTACCGACCAGCTTTCATACAGCGCCGCCAGGCACAGGAAAACCACCAGCAGCGAAATAGCGTACAGCGCCGGGGCCTGGGCTCCGGAGAGGCGCTCCTGATAAGACATCGCCGTCCATTCGAGGCCGAAGCCGTTCGGCAACTGTCGGGCCAGATCCTCCATAATCGTCATGGCGGTACCGGTACTAACGCCCGGTGCGGCTTCACCGACAATTTCTACCGCTGAGTAGCCGTTGTAGCGTTCCAGACGCGGTGAACCGGTCTCCCAGCGCGAGCTGGCGAAGGCGGAGAAGGGCACCATCTTGCCGCTGTTGTTACGCACGTACCACTGATTGATATCATCCGGCAACATGCGATACGGAGCCGCCGCCTGAACATACACCTTCTTCACGCGGCCGCGGTCCATAAAGTCGTTGACGTAGCTTGAGCCCCACGCGGTTTGCAGCGTATCGTTGATATCATTGATGGCGACGCCCAACGCCTGCGCTTTACGCTGATCGATATCGATCTGCAGCTGCGGACTGTCATCAAGGCCATTGTGGCGTACGCGGGTTAGCTGATTATTTTTGGCGGCCAGCTCAAGCAGGGTATCGCGGGCGGACATTAGCGCTTCGTGTCCGTTGCCCGCGTGGTCCTGCAGTTCCATATCGAAACCGGCGGAACTGCCCAGCCCGCTGATCGCCGGCGGGCTGCTGGCGAAGACGCGTGCCTCTTTAATTTTGCTGAACGCTTTGGTTGCGCGTTCGATGATGGCAAAAGATGAGCCGGTTGCGGGATCGCGTTGGTCCCAGTCCTTCAGGCGTACGAACATGCGCGCAACGTTCTGGCCGTTACCGCCGGGGCCGGAACCGATGGTTGCGAATACCGATTCGACGTTTTCTTTCTCATTTTTCAGGAAGTAGTCTTCCGCCTGCTGTACCACTTTCAGGGTTTGCTGCTGGGTCGAACCGCTGGGTAACTGTACCGAGGTGGTGAACATCCCGCGGTCTTCCAGCGGCAGGAAGGAGGTCGGCAGATGCAGGAACAGAAATACCATTCCGCCCAGCAGCAGGACGTAAATCATTATCCAGCGCAGCGAGCGATGAAGAATTTTTCCCACGGCGGATTCGTAGCGGCTGGCGTTGCGGTTAAACATGCGGTTAAACCAGCCGAAGAAGCCCCGCTGTCCGTGGCTTTCTCCTTTATGAATGGGTTTTAGCAGCGTGGCGCACAGCGCAGGCGTCAGGATCATTGCCACCAGAACCGACAGCACCATCGCTGAAACAATGGTAATTGAGAACTGGCGATAGATGGCGCCGGTAGTGCCGCCGAAAAAGGCCATCGGCACAAAGACCGCCGACAGCACCATGGCAATACCGACCAGCGCGCCCTGGATCTGGCCCATCGATTTTCGCGTTGCTTCACGCGGCGAGAGGCCTTCCTCGCTCATGATACGCTCGACGTTCTCCACCACCACAATGGCATCGTCCACCAGCAGGCCGATCGCCAGCACTACCGCGAACATGGTCAAGGTGTTAATGCTGTAGCCGCAGGCGTAGAGGACGGCAAAAGTTCCCATCAGCACTACCGGAACGGCGATGGTAGGAATCAGCGTGGCGCGGAAGTTTTGCAGGAACAGATACATCACGAGGAACACCAGCGCGATGGCTTCAAGCAGCGTTTTCACCACGTCGGTAATCGACGCTTTGACAAAGGAGGTGGTTTCGTAAGCGACTTTATATTCCAGCCCGTGCGGGAAGTATTGCGAGAGTTCGTTCAGCCGGCTGATGACACGTTCGGCGGTGGCCATTTCGTTCGCGCCGGACGCCAGTTTAACCCCCAGGCCGGATGCCGCCTGGCGATTGTAGCGGCTGAGATAATCGTATTTTTCCGCGCCCATTTCGACGGTGGCGACGTCCCCAAGGGTGACCTCTGAGCCGTCCTGATTCACCCTCAGAGTGATAGCGCGAAACTGTTCCGGGGTTTGTAACAGCGATTGCGAGTTAATCGTCGCGTTCAGCGCCTGTTTATCTACCGACGGCGTGCCGCCCAGCTGGCCGACGGCGATCTGCGCGTTCTGCGAAGAAATTGCATCGGTGACGTCTTTTGCCGTCAGCTGAAAGCTGTTGAGCTTCGCCGGATCGAGCCAGATGCGCATCGAGTACTGGGAGCCGTAGGCGTCAATATCGCCGACGCCGTTTACCCGGCTGAGCGGATCCTGAATATTACTGGCGACGTAGTCGGCGATATCCTGTTTATCCATGCTGCCGTCGGTGGAGACAAATGCAATGGTCAGGATATTGGTATCCCCGGTTTTGCGCACCGTCACGCCCTGGTTTTGTACGGCCTGCGGCAGTTTTCGCATCGCCGACTGCAGTTGGTTCTGCACCTGCTGGACGGCTTCGTCCGGGTCGGTACCGGCGGTAAAGCTCAGCATTACGCTTGCCTGCCCGGTGCCGCTGCTCTGGGATGACATGTACATCAGATTGTCGAGGCCGGTCATATTCTGCTCGATAACCTGCGTGACGGTGTTTTCCAGCGTCTGTGCCGAGGCGCCGGGATAGTTTGCTGTGATCCGCACGTTTGGCGGGGCAAGTTCGGGATATTGCTCAACGGGAAGCGACAAAATTGCGAGCGTACCGGTCAGGCATAAGAGAATTGCCAGAACCCAGGCAAAAATGGGGCGATCGATAAAAAAATTCGCCATCAGAATTTGGACCTCATTTTGCACATTTTATTGTTATTGCATAGCCTGTGACACTCTAGCGGTAAGCCTACAGGCAATCGTGGAGAAAATAAGGAGATAGTGTAATTTATCGTGTGCCTTTTATGGCAGCGTAAAGAACCGTCCTTCTATCTCTATCGGTGTCATCCTTTCTGTGCGTCGTCGCAGCCGCTCAAGCGCAGCCTGTTATCAATTAGCTAAATAAAACGTAATTTCATTTAAGTCAAAAAAATTGATCCAACTCGGGTTATTACCAAAAAATCGGCGACCTGTGCAAATGCACATTGTTCCTGCACCGATTTGTCGGGTAATAGATAGGCATGCGAATTTAGGGGTTATTCACCAATAAGACTGAAGGATGTCATGAACCACTTTATTTTAAGCGATAGTCATAAGTGCATCGGATGCAAGGCTTGTGAAGTTGCCTGCGTCATGGCGCATAACGATGAGCAGCATGTATTGACCCCGCAGCGTTTTCTGCCGCGCATTACGGTTATCAAAAGCGAGCAAAAACGTAACGCCGTAACATGTCACCATTGTGAAGGGGCGCCGTGCGCCCGCAGTTGTCCAAACGGCGCTATCAGCCAGCTTAACGGCAGCGTTCAGGTCAATCAGGAAAAATGCATCGGTTGTAAATCCTGTATGGTTGCCTGTCCGTTCGGCGTGATGCAAATCGTCCTGACGCCGGTACAGGAGGGCAGAGTCAAAGCGACGGCGCACAAATGCGATTTATGCCAGGGGCGCGAAGAGGGCCCCGCCTGCGTGCAAAACTGTCCGGCCGAGGCCCTGCAGCTGGCGACGGACGGTACGCTCCTGAATCTGGCCAAACAGCGGCGTCAGCGCACGGCGCATCTGGGCCATTCCGGCGCCGGGATCTCATCTTGTTCCGCTGGCAAAGTCGCTCAGATGGAGGCGATACCGCCGCGCGGTGAACCAGATAAGCTCTCCGCTGAGGCGCGTAAGACAAATTTTGCCGAAATCTATCTTCCGTTCAGCGCCGGCCAGGCCAACCGTGAGGCGGAGCGCTGCCTGAAGTGCGGTGAACACAGCATTTGTGAATGGACCTGCCCGCTGCACAACCATATTCCTCAGTGGATCGAGCGGGTGAAAGAGGGGGATATTTCCGCCGCCGTTGAGCTTTCTCATCAAACTAATTGCCTGCCGGAAATTACCGGCCGCGTCTGCCCGCAGGATCGTCTGTGTGAAGGCGCCTGTACGCTGCGCGATGAGCATGGTTCGGTAACTATTGGCAACATTGAACGCTATATCTCCGACCAGGCGCTGGCCAGCGGCTGGCGGCCGGATCTTTCCCGGGTCGTGGAAAGCGGTAAACGGGTGGCGATTATCGGCGCCGGCCCTGCCGGACTTGCCTGCGCCGACCGCCTGGTGCGCAACGGCGTAAGTCCGGTGGTGTTTGACCGGCATCCGGAAATCGGCGGTCTGCTGACCTTTGGCATCCCGGCGTTCAAGCTGGATAAATCTTTGCTTGCCCGGCGGCGTGAAATTTTCACCCAGATGGGCGTGCGCTTTGAGCTTAACTGCGAGATAGGTAAAGATATCCCGCTGACCACGCTGCTTGACGAATATGATGCGGTATTCATAGGCGCGGGAACCTATCGTTCGATGAAAGCGGATCTGCCGAATGAAGATGCGCCCGGCGTCTATGATGCGCTGCCGTTCCTTATCGCCAACACTAAACAGGTGATGGGGCTGCTGGAGCTACCGGAAGAACCGTATGTTAATACCGAGGGGCTGAACGTTGTGGTGCTCGGCGGTGGCGATACGGCGATGGACTGCGTGCGTACCGCGCTGCGCCACGGCGCAAAGCAGGTAACCTGCGCCTATCGTCGCGATGAAGCCAACATGCCCGGCTCGAAGAAAGAGGTTAAAAACGCGCGCGAAGAGGGAGCGCAGTTTGAATTTAACGTCCAGCCGGTCACTCTGGAACTGGACGCCAAGGGGCGCGTCAACGGCGTACGCTTCTTGCGTACCCAGCTTGGCGAGCCGGATGCCCAGGGGCGCCGCAGCCCGTTGCCGATCCCGGGGAGCGAGTTCGTGATGCCTGCCGATGCGGTGATTATGGCTTTTGGTTTCCACCCGCACGGCATGCCGTGGCTGGAGTCGGTGGGCGTTAAGCTCGACAGCCGCGGGCGAATTAAAGCCCATGTCGAAAGCCGTTATCGCTACCAGACCACCCATAGCAAAGTATTTGCCGGCGGCGACGCGGTGCGCGGCGCCGATCTGGTGGTGACCGCGATGGCGGAAGGTCGCCACGCGGCGCAAGGGATTATGGATTTCCTGGGCGTAAAATCGATTCCGCTTCACTAACGACAAAGCGGGTTCCGCAGCGTAGTATGGCAACGTCATTTCACGCTGTGGGGCCCGTATGTCACTCAATATCAACGTTATCAAAGATAAAATCCTCTCCGAAAACTGGTTTGTTTTACGCAATATGACCTATGAGCTGACGCGCAGCGACGGCAGCGTGGTGCGCCATAAACGCGAGGTCTATGACCGCGGCAACGGCGCGACCATCATGCTTTACAATCGCCGCAAGCAGAGCGTGGTGCTGGTCCGCCAGTTCCGCGTCGCGACCTGGGTAAACGGTAACGAAGACGGTATGCTGATTGAGACCTGCGCCGGACTGCTGGATAACGATGAGCCGGAAGCGTGCGTGCGCAAAGAAGCCATTGAAGAGACCGGCTTTGAAGTCGGCGAGGTGCGTAAGCTGTTTGAGCTGTATATGTCTCCCGGCGGCGTCACCGAGCTTATCCATTTCTTTATCGCCGAATACAGCGATGCCCAGCGGGCCAACAGCGGTGGCGGCGTGGATGATGAAGAGATCGAGGTGCTGGAGCTGCCTTTCAACCAGGCGCTGGCGATGATGGCGAACGGGGAAATCCGCGATGGCAAGGCGGTGATCCTGCTGCAATATTTGCAAACCTCCGGGTTGATGACCAGGGATCTCTGATAAATCCGATTGAGTAAAACCTTACCGCTGGAGAACATAGCCGCTGTGTATGGCGAATTCGTCGGGGTTGTGCCGCTCATGCTGCATCGGGTTATTTTTATTGTACTTTTCGGTTTGCTGCCGACCTCACTGGTTCGGGCGGCGCCGGCGCAACAGCTGTTCAGCGACTGGCAGGTGACCTGTAACAATCAAAACTTCTGCGTGGCCCGCAACGTTGGGTTACACCACGGCCTGGTGATGACCCTTACCCGCAGCGCCGGGGCGGCGACCAGCGCTAGTCTGCGTATTGAACTTGGCGGCGTTAGCAACCCCGTTGCCGCGCTGGCGCCGATTGCGCCGCGCCTTCAGCTCGATGGCAAGCCTCTGATCGTTGACGATAAACACTGGCTGATTGCCGATAAACTGCTGAAAACTGACGATGGCGTTACCATTGATGCTTTTTTACAGCAGGTGCAGGACGCGCAGAACATCACGCTTGCCAGGGATCTCCAGACTATTTCTTTGCAAGGGCTGAAAGCCGCCCTGCTGTTTATCGATAGTCGGCAAAAGCGAGTAGGCAGCGAAACCGCGTGGGTAGAGAAGGGGGAAGAGCCGTCGCGCAGCGTTCCGCCTGCGCCGGCGCTGCGCTCAGTAGCGAAAATCGATATGGCGCAGCTGCCTCTCGGCCGCGATGAACTCAACGATTTAATGGATTACGGCAACGAACGAATGAACAGCAGCGCCTGTTCACTGGATCCGTTTCGCCGCGAGGTGCGGGTTGCCGCGCTGACCGACGAAAAAGTGCTCTTGATGACCAGCTGCGAAGCGGGCGCTTACAACACCATTTGGCTGGCGTGGCTGGTTTCGCGCCAGCGCCCGTATATCGCTCACCCGGTACGCCTTACGCTGCCGTTCCAGCCGCCCGGCGACGCCCCGCGTGAAGTTGAGCTGGTAAACCTCAGCTATGACGATCGCCACCAGGAACTGGTCACCCTCGATAAAGCGCGCGCCTCCGGCGACTGCGGGACACAAACGCGCTGGCGCTATGACGGCCAGCGGTTTAGCCTTGTTCGCCACGCGCAGCAGCCGCAGTGCGATAGCTGGCAGGGGCCAGACGCCTGGCCCACGCTATGGGTTACCCGTTCAGTATCTCATCGCCCATACTGATAATATTCTCAACGGTAAAGCCGAAGTAAGGGAACAGCTTATCGGCAGGGGCCGATTCGCCGTAGCCGGTCATGCCGACAATTTTCCCTTTTAGCCCCACGTATTTATACCAGTAGTCGGCGATGCCGGCCTCGACGGCCACCCTGGCGCTGACGTCCGATGGCAGGACGGATTCCCGATAAGCCTCGTCCTGAGCATCAAACACGTCGGTCGATGGCAGGGAGACCACGCGCACGTTCACTCCTCTGGCCAGCAGCTTCTCCGCCGCCAGTACGGTGATCTCGACTTCTGAACCGGTGGCTATGAGGATCAGGTCCGGCTTACCGCCGGCGTCCTTCAGCACGTAGCCGCCGCGGGAGATATTCTGTACCTGCTCCGGCGTGCGCGCCATCTGCGCCAGGTTTTGTCTGGAGAGAATCAGCGCCGTCGGCCCGCTGTGGCGCTCTACCGCCAGTTTCCACGCCACCGCGGCTTCCACCTGATCGCACGGACGCCAGGTACTGAAGTTTGGCGTCAGGCGCAGGCTGGCCAGCTGCTCTACGGCCTGATGGGTTGGACCATCTTCGCCGAGCCCGATAGAGTCGTGGGTATAGACCATGATTTGCCGCGCTTTCATCAGCGCCGCCATCCGCGCCGCGTTGCGGGCATATTCGACGAACATCAGGAAAGTGGCGGTATAGGGGACAAACCCGCCGTGGTGCGCGATGCCGTTGGCGATGGCGGTCATCCCGAATTCACGCACGCCGTAGTGAATATAGTTACCCGCCGGATCCTCTTTAAGCGACGATGAACCTTTCCAGATGGTCAGGTTGCTTGGCGCAAGGTCGGCTGAACCGCCCAGCAGCTCAGGAAGATGCGGGCCGTAGGCATCAAGGGTATTTTGCGAGGCTTTACGGGTGGCGATTTTGGCCGGATTAGCCTGCAGTTCAGCGATATATTGCTGCGTGGTTTCATCCCAGGATTCAGGCAGGCCGCCGCTCATGCGACGTGTAAATTCAGCTGCCAGTTCAGGATAAGCCTGCTGATAGGCAGCAAACTTCTCTTGCCAGCTTTTCTGCGCTTTTTGTCCTTTTTTGCGCGCATCCCAGGCCCGGTAGATCTCTTTAGGAATTTCAAACGCCGGATGGTGCCAGCCGAGTTTCTGCCGCGCCAGCGCCACTTCTTGTTCTCCGAGCGGAGCGCCATGAGCCTCCTCTTTCCCGGCTTTGTTCGGCGAACCAAAACCTATCACCGTACGGCAGATAATCAGCGAGGGCTTATCCTTCACGCTCTGGGCTTCCAGAATCGCCTTTTTCACGGCTTCCGGGTCGTGGCCGTCGATTTCATGCACCACGTGCCAGTGATAGGCCTCAAAGCGTTTTGCCGTGTCATCGGTAAACCAGCCTTTGGTTTCGCCATCAATAGAAATGCCGTTGTGATCGTAGAAGCCGATCAGTTTGCCCAGTCCTAATGTCCCCGCCAGAGAGCAAACTTCGTGAGAAATCCCCTCCATCAGGCAGCCATCGCCCATAAACACGTAGGTAAAGTGGTCGACAATGTCGTGTTCCGGCTGATTAAACTGCGCTGCCAGCGTGCGCTCGGCGATAGCCAGACCAACCGCATTGGCCAGACCTTGCCCCAGCGGCCCGGTGGTGGTTTCAACCCCCGGCGTATAGCCAATCTCCGGATGGCCCGGCGTTTTTGAATGCAGCTGACGGAAGTTTTTTATCTCTTCGATGGGCAGGTCATAGCCAGTCAGATGCAGCAGGCTGTAAAGCAGCATCGAGGCGTGACCGTTGGAGAGAATAAAGCGGTCGCGATCGTACCAGTGGGGGTTTTCTGGATTGTGCTTAAGGAAATCGTTCCACAGCACTTCGGCGATATCGGCCATCCCCATAGGCGCACCGGGGTGGCCGGAATTGGCTTTCTGGACAGCATCCATACTCAGGGCGCGGATGGCGTTGGCTAGTTCTCTACGGGACATAATGTGCTCCTGAAACAATACGTTGCATGAGTTTTTATTGGATTAGGATAGAGAGGGTGATGAGAGACATAACTAAAAAGCATAGCAGATGGGGCTATCATTGCCCGCGAAACTAAGTTACATAACGATTATAAATCGATAACAAACATAACTTTGTTATGGCGAGAGTTTGGCGGTGTTCAAAGTTTACGAAGCCGTCAGGCGAGATACTAGGTGCCCTTTAGGGTGAACACCAGGTACGCCATTACGTTTCACCCCCTACGATAGATACGTGAAAGGAACGATAAAATGGATGAGCAGTTAAAACAAAGCGCCCTTGATTTCCACGAATTCCCTGTCCCTGGCAAAATTCAGGTTTCCCCGACAAAACCGCTTGCTACCCAGCGCGATCTGGCTCTGGCCTACTCGCCGGGCGTCGCCGCCCCTTGTCTGGAAATCGAGAAGGATCCGCTGGCAGCCTATAAATATACCGCTCGCGGCAATCTTGTGGCGGTGGTCTCTAACGGCACGGCCGTACTGGGGCTGGGGAATATCGGCGCTCTCGCCGGTAAGCCGGTGATGGAAGGCAAAGGCGTTCTGTTTAAAAAATTCGCCGGTATCGATGTGTTCGATATTGAAGTTGATGAACTGGATCCGGACAAATTTATCAACGTCGTCGCGGCGCTGGAGCCGACTTTCGGCGGTATTAACCTCGAAGATATTAAAGCGCCGGAGTGCTTCTACATTGAGCAACAGCTGCGCGAGCGCATGAATATTCCGGTATTCCATGACGATCAGCACGGTACGGCGATTATCAGTACCGCAGCGATTCTGAACGGTCTGCGGGTGGTGGAGAAAAACATCTCCGACGTGCGGATGGTGGTGTCCGGCGCGGGCGCGGCGGCGATTGCCTGTATGAACCTGCTGGTGGCGCTGGGGATGCAGAAACACAACATCGTGGTCTGCGACTCAAAAGGCGTTATCTATAAGGGCCGCGAGCCGAATATGGCGGAAACCAAAGCGGCCTATGCGGTAGAGGACAGCGGTAAACGCACGCTGGATGACGTGATTGACGGGGCGGACATTTTCCTCGGCTGCTCGGGGCCGAAAGTGCTGACTCAGGAGATGGTGAAGAAAATGGCCCGCGCGCCGATGATCCTGGCGCTGGCCAACCCGGAGCCGGAAATTCTGCCGCCGCTGGCGAAAGAGGTGCGCTCCGACGCTATTATTTGTACTGGCCGCTCCGACTATCCGAACCAGGTGAACAACGTGCTGTGCTTCCCGTTCATCTTCCGCGGCGCGCTGGATGTCGGCGCAACGGCGATTAACGAAGAGATGAAGCTGGCGGCGGTGCACGCGATTGCCGAACTGGCCCACGCCGAACAGAGCGAAGTGGTGGCCTCCGCCTATGGCGATCAGGACCTGAGCTTCGGCGCAGAATATATCATTCCGAAACCGTTCGACCCGCGCCTGATCGTGAAGATCGCGCCGGCGGTGGCCAAAGCGGCGATGGACTCCGGCGTAGCGACCCGCCCGATTGAGGATTTTGATGCCTACATCGAGAAGCTCAGCGAGTTCGTCTACAAAACGAACCTGTTTATGAAGCCGATTTTCTCGCAGGCGCGTAAAGAGCCGAAGCGGGTGGTGCTGGCGGAAGGTGAAGATACCCGCGTGCTGCACGCGACTCAGGAACTGGTCTCTCTTGGGCTGGCGAAACCGATTCTGATCGGCCGTCCTGGCGTTATCGAAATGCGTATCCAGAAGCTGGGTCTGCAGATTAAAGCCGGCGTTGATTTTGAGATCGTGAATAACGAATCCGATCCGCGCTTTAAGGAGTACTGGAACGAATACTACAACCTGATGAAGCGCCGCGGGATCACCCAGGAGCAGGCCCAGCGCGCGGTGATCAGTAATACTACGGTGATTGGCGCGATCATGGTGCAGCGCGGCGAAACCGATGCGCTGATCTGCGGCACCATTGGTGATTATCACGAGCACTACAGCGTAATACAGCCGCTGTTTGGCTACCGCGAAGGGGTTCACGCCGCCGGGGCAATGAACGCGCTGCTGCTGCCGAGCGGCAACACCTTTATCGCTGACACCTACGTCAATCACGATCCGTCGCCGGAGCAGATTGCCGAAATCACCCTGATGGCGGCGGAAACCGTTCGTCGTTTCGGGATTGAGCCGCGAGTGGCGCTGCTGTCGCATTCCAACTTTGGATCTTCAGACTGCCCGTCAGCCAGCAAAATGCGCCAGGCGCTGGAGCTGGTGAAGGCGCAGTCGCCGGAGCTGATGATCGATGGCGAGATGCACGGCGATGCCGCGCTGGTGGAAAGCATTCGTAATGAACGGATGCCGGACAGCCCGCTGAAAGGCTCGGCGAATATCCTCGTGATGCCGAATATGGAAGCGGCGCGTATTAGCTACAACTTACTTCGCGTCTCCAGCTCCGAAGGCGTAACCGTTGGACCGGTGCTGATGGGCGTCGCGAAGCCGGTACATATTCTGACGCCGATTGCTTCAGTACGGCGCATCGTGAATATGGTCGCGCTGGCGGTTGTTGAAGCGCAAACTCAGCCGCTATAATTTTATTTATTTAATTCAGGCGCGGGAAATTTTCCCGCGCTTTTTTTATTTCTTTTTATACCCTTCATACTGCAAGTTGCATGGGCGTTGGCTACGCTCGTTCGCCCGAGTCATTTACTTGAGTAAGCTCATCGGAACTTTCTCGCTTGCCGCCTTCCTGCAACGCGAATTATTTTGGCTTTATACGTCCTGTCTGAAAATTAAAGTCTTGTGGGGATAAGTGATCTACCTCACTTTTCAAATCGACTTGCCGAATTTTGTTATTTACTCCAGCCGGAAATTGTCACGATAAGCCCAGATTTTAGCGGAGCGGCGAATCATGGATAAAGAACGCATCATTCAGGAATTTGTACCCGGTAAACAGGTCACCCTGGCGCATCTGATTGCGCACCCGGGCGCAGAGCTGGCGAAAAAAATCGGCGTTCCTGAATCCGGCGCTATCGGCATTATGACCTTAACCCCAGGAGAAACCGCGATGATCGCCGGTGATTTAGCGATGAAGGCCGCCGATGTGCATATCGGTTTTCTCGACCGCTTTAGCGGCGCGCTGGTGATTTATGGTTCGGTTGGGGCGGTTGAAGAGGCGCTGCTGCAGACGGTAAGCGGTCTCGGTCGATTATTAAATTATACCCTCTGCGAATTAACTAAAAGCTAATTAGAGGCTGCGATGAAGCGTATTGCATTTGTCGGAACGGTGGGCGCGGGAAAAACAACGCTATTTAATGCGCTACAGGGAAATTATTCCCTCGCCAGAAAAACGCAGGCCGTGGAATTTAATGAAAAAGGCGATATCGACACCCCGGGAGAATATTTCAGCCATCCCCGCTGGTATCACGCATTAATTACCACGCTACAGGATATCGATACGCTGATTTATGTCCATGCGGCAAATGATACTGAAAGTCGCCTGCCGGCCGGGCTATTGGAAATTGGCGCGAATAAACGACATATCGCCGCAATCAGCAAAACGGATTTGCCGGACGCCGACGTCGCCAGGGTTCGGCAGCTGCTGCACGGGATGGGGTTCCAGGAGCCGATTTTTGCGCTCAACGCTCACGACCCGCAAAGCGTAGCGCATCTGGTGAATTATTTGAATGAGCTCAGCCAAAAGGAGGAAGGGGCAGGTGAAGAAACTAATCACAGCTAACGATATTCGTGCGGCCCACGCACGCGGCGAACAGGAAATATCGCTGGTCCTGCGCGCCAGCATCATCACTCCGGAAGCTCGCGAAGTGGCGGAGCTGCTGGGCGTTGTCATCAAAGAGTGCGATGAGTCTGCGCCAGCGGCGTCAACAGCTGCAGTCGCGGAAAAAACCGAAAGCCAGCGCATTCGCGAAACCATTATCGCGCAGCTGCCGGAAGGGCAGTTTACCGAAAGCCTGGTGGCGCAGCTGATGGAAAAGGTGATGAAGGAGAAACAGTCGCTGGGGCTTGAGGCGATGCAGCCGGGCTTTAAGTCGGTCACCGGTAAAGGCGGCGTCAAAGTCATTGATGGCAGTAGCGTGAAATTCGGCCGCTTCGACGGTGCCGAACCGCACTGCGTCGGCTTGACGGATCTGGTGACAGAACAGGATGGCAGCAGTATGGCTGCAGGCTTTATGCAGTGGGAAAACGCCTTTTTCCCGTGGACGCTGAACTATGACGAGGTCGACATGGTGCTGGAGGGCGAGCTTCACGTGCGTCATGAAGGTGAAACCATGGTTGCCAAAGCCGGTGACGTGATGTTTATCCCGAAAGGCTCCAGCATTGAGTTCGGCACCCCATCGACCGTGCGCTTCCTGTACGTCGCCTGGCCTGCGAACTGGCAAACGCTATGAAAGATTTCATTACCGAAGCCTGGCTCAGAGCGAACCATACGCTCAGCGAAGGGGCAGAGATTCATCTGCCCGCCGACGTGCGTCTGACGCCATCGGCCAGGGAGCTGCTGGAGAGCCGCCGCCTGCGCATTAAGTTTATCGATGAGCAGGGGAGCCTGTTTGTCGATGATGAAGCGCAGCAGCCGCAGCCGGTACACGGTTTGACCAGCAGCGACGCGCATCCGCAGGCCTGCTGCGAACTGTGCCGTCAGCCGGTGGAGAAAAAACCGGACACCCTGACCCATCTGACGGCGGACAAAATGGTCGCCAAAAGCGACCCGCGGCTGGGTTTTCGCGCCGCCCTCGACGCCACCATCGCCCTGGCGGTATGGCTACAAATCGAACTGGCGGAACCCTGGCAGCCGTGGCTGGCGGATATCCGTTCGCGGCTGGGCAATATTATGCGCGCCGACGCAATGGATGAAGCGCTGGCGGCGCAGTCTATCGTCGGGCTGAACGAGGATGAGCTGCACCGGCTTTCCCACCAGCCGCTACGCTATCTCGATCACGATCATCTGGTACCGGAAGCCAGCCACGGCCGTGACGCCGCGCTGCTCAATCTGCTGCGCACCCGGGTTCGTGAAACGGAAACGCTCGCCGCGCAGGTCTTTATTACCCGCAGCTTTGAGGTTTTACGCCCGGACATCCTGCAGGCGCTCAACCGTCTCTCCAGCACCGTCTACGTGATGATGATTTTAAGCGTGACGAAGCATCCGCTCACCGTCAGCCAGATGCAACAACGCCTGGGAGGAGAGCAATGATTATTGAACGCGCGCGTCAATTGGCTTTGCGTTCACCCGCCCGGGTGGTGTTTCCGGATGCGCTGGACGAACGCGTCCTCAAAGCGGCGCACTACCTGCAGCAGCAGAGACTGGCAAAACCGATACTGATCGCCAGCCCCTTTGCCCTGCGCCAGTTTGCCCTCAGCCACCGCCTGCCGCTGGACGGTATTCAGGTCATTGACCCGCACAGCAACCGGCACATGCGCGAAGCGTTTGCCCGGCGCTGGCTCGCCCGCGCCGGAGAAAAAACGCCGCCGGACGCGGAGGAAAAACTCAACGATCCGCTGATGTTCGCCGCCGCACTGGTTAGCGCCGGTAAGGCCGACGTGTGCATTGCCGGCAATCTCTCGTCAACGGCTAACGTGCTGCGCGCCGGATTACGCATTATTGGCCTTCAGCCTGGCTGCAAAACGCTGTCGTCGATCTTCCTGATGCTGCCGCAGTTCGTCGGGCCGGCATTAGGCTTCGCCGACTGCAGCGTGGTGCCGCAGCCGACGGCGGCGCAGCTGGCGGATATCGCCATCGCCAGCGCCGGGACGTGGCGGGCCATCACCGGTGAAGAGCCGCGGGTAGCGATGCTGTCTTTCTCCAGCAACGGCAGCGCCCGTCACCCTAACGTCGCCAACGTACAGCAGGCCACGGAGATTATTCGCCAGCGCGCCCCGCAGCTGATGGTAGATGGCGAACTGCAGTTCGACGCCGCCTTCGTACCGGACGTTGCCGCGCAAAAAGCGCCAGCCAGCCCGCTACGGGGCCGGGCCAACGTGATGGTTTTTCCCTCGCTGGAGGCGGGCAACATTGGCTACAAAATCGCCCAGCGGCTGGGCGGCTATCGCGCCGTCGGGCCGTTAATTCAGGGGCTTGCCGCACCGCTTCACGACCTCTCCCGAGGCTGTAGCGTGCAGGAAATTATCGAACTGGCGTTAGTGGCAGCCGTGCCGCGCCAGACTGACGCGAGTCGGGAAAACGACCCGCAAACACTGGTTGTATAAACGGTCCCGTTCTGGACCCCATGAGAGGAAAACACAATGGAAGCATTAGGAATGATTGAAACCCGGGGCCTGGTTGCGCTGATTGAGGCCTCTGATGCGATGGTGAAAGCCGCGCGCGTGAAGCTGGTTGGTGTGAAGCAGATTGGCGGCGGTCTGGTTACCGCGATGGTGCGTGGCGACGTGGCGGCCTGTAAAGCGGCCACCGATGCGGGCGCCGCGGCGGCGCAGCGTATTGGTGAGCTGGTCTCGGTACACGTTATTCCGCGCCCCCACGGCGATCTGGAAGAGGTGTTCCCAATCAGTTTCAAAGGCGACAGCAACATCTAAATGGGATAGCAGGCCCGGACAGCCCTGGCCGGATGGCGATGCGCTTATGCGGCCTGCACACAAAACGCGGAGGCGGGTATGAAACTGGCAGTCGTCACGGGACAAATTGTCTGTACCGTCCGCCATCAGGGACTGGCGCACGACAAGCTGCTGATGGTGGAGATGATTGATGCCGCAGGCAAGCCCGACGGGCAGTGCGCCGTCGCCATCGACAGCATCGGCGCGGGTACCGGTGAATGGGTGCTGCTGGTCAGCGGTAGCTCGGCGCGACAGGCACACCGCAGCGACGCGTCTCCTGTCGATCTGTGCGTCATCGGGATCGTCGATGAAGCGGTGGCTGGCGGCCAGGTGATTTTCCATAAATAGGACTGAACATCATGAATCAACAGGATATTGAACAGGTGGTGAAAGCGGTACTGCTGAAAATGCAAGATAGCAGCCAGCCGGACAGCGCCGTTGATGAAATGGGCGTCTTTGCATCCCTGGATGATGCCGTCGCGGCAGCAAAGGTGGCCCAGCAGGGGCTGAAAAGCGTGGCGATGCGCCAGCTGGCGATTCAGGCCATTCGTCTTGCTGGCGAAAAACACGCCAGAGAATTAGCGGAACTTGCCGTCACTGAAACCGGCATGGGACGCGTTGACGATAAGTTTGCCAAAAACGTGGCGCAGGCGCGCGGTACGCCGGGCGTGGAGTGTCTCTCCCCGCAGGTGCTGACCGGCGATAACGGCCTGACGCTGATTGAAAACGCGCCGTGGGGCGTGGTGGCTTCGGTCACGCCATCCACCAACCCGGCGGCGACGGTGATTAATAACGCTATCAGCCTGATTGCCGCGGGCAACAGCGTGGTGTTCGCGCCGCATCCGGCGGCGAAAAGGGTCTCTCAGCGGGCGATTATGCTGCTCAACCAGGCGGTAATTGCCGCTGGCGGCCCGGCCAACCTGCTGGTCACCGTAGCGAACCCGGATATTGAAACCGCCCAGCGGCTGTTTAAGTACCCCGGTATCGGTCTGCTGGTGGTGACCGGCGGCGAAGCGGTGGTGGAGTCCGCGCGCAAGCATACCAACAAACGTCTGATTGCCGCCGGGGCCGGTAACCCGCCGGTGGTGGTCGATGAAACCGCTGACCTGGCTCGCGCCGCGCGGTCCATCGTCAAAGGCGCCTCGTTTGATAACAACATCATCTGCGCCGACGAGAAGGTGCTAATCGTGGTCGACAGCGTTGCCGACGAACTGATGCGCCTGATGGAAGGCCTGCAGGCGGTCAGGCTCACCGCCGCTCAGGCCGAGCAGCTCCAGCCGGTGCTGCTGAAGAATATCGATGAACGCGGAAAAGGTACCGTCAGCCGCGATTGGGTGGGCCGCGATGCGAGCAAAATTGCCGCGGCTATCGGTCTGCACGTCCCGGAGCAGACGCGCCTGCTGTTTGTTGAAACCTCAGCCTGTCATCCGTTTGCCGTTACCGAACTGATGATGCCGGTGCTCCCTGTCGTACGGGTGGCCAGCGTTGAAGAGGCGATCGCCCTGGCGGTGCAGCTGGAAGGCGGCTGCCACCATACGGCGGCGATGCACTCGCGCAATATCGACAACATGAATCAGATGGCGAATGCCATTGATACCAGCATTTTCGTCAAAAACGGGCCGTGTATCGCCGGGCTCGGACTGGGCGGGGAAGGCTGGACCACCATGACCATCACCACGCCAACCGGAGAAGGGGTGACCAGCGCCCGCACCTTTGTGCGTCTGCGCCGCTGCGTGCTGGTGGATGCATTTCGCATTGTATAAGGGATGAAAGATGGCGCACGACGAACAACTTTGGCTCACCCCCAGGCTGCAAAAAGCGGCTGCCCTGTGTAATCAGACGCCTGCCGCCAGTGAATCACCGCTGTGGCTGGGCGTGGATTTGGGCACCTGCGACGTGGTGTCGATGGCGATCGACGGCGATAGCCAGCCGGTTGCAGTGTGCCTCGACTGGGCCGACGTGGTGCGCGACGGCATCGTCTGGGATTTCTTCGGCGCCGTCACCATCGTGCGCCGCCATCTCGACGCGCTCGAACGGCAGCTCGGCTGCCGCTTCACCCATGCAGCCACCTCATTCCCGCCGGGCACCGACCCGCGTATTTCGATCAACGTGCTGGAGTCCGCCGGGTTAGAGGTGAGTCACGTACTCGATGAACCGACCGCGGTGGCGGACCTGCTGCAGCTCAATAACGCCGGGGTGGTAGATATCGGCGGCGGTACCACCGGGATCGCCATCGTTAAGCAGGGGGAAGTGACCTACTCCGCCGATGAGGCGACCGGCGGTCACCATATCTCCCTGACTCTGGCCGGAAACCGCCGCATCCCGCTGGAAGAGGCGGAGCAGTACAAGCGCAGCAACGCGCAGGAGATCTGGCCGGTGGTGAAACCGGTGTACGAAAAAATGGCGGAGATCGTTGCTCGTCATATTGAAGGGCAGGGAATTGCTGATTTATGGCTGGCGGGCGGCTCCTGCATGCAGCCAGGCGTGGACGCGCTGTTTCGCAAGCGTTTCCCGGAACTACAGGTGCATTTACCGCAGCACAGTCTGTTTATGACCCCGCTGGCGATAGCCAACAGCGGGAGAGAGAAAGCGGAGGGAATCTATGCAAGCTGAACTGCAGACGGCGCTCTTTCAGGCCTTCGATACCCTGAATCTGCAGCGGGTGAAAACCTTCAGCGTGCCGCCGGTAACGCTGTGCGGCCTGGGCGCGCTCAGCGCCTGCGGGCAGGAAGCGCAATCGCGCGGCGTAAGCCATCTGTTTGTGATGGTTGATAGCTTTCTGCATCAGGCGGGAATGACCGCCGGGCTGGCGCGCAGCCTGGCGATGAAAGGCGTAGCGATGACAGTCTGGCCGTGCCCGCCGGGCGAGCCGTGCATCACCGACGTCTGCGCAGCGGTGGCGCAGCTGCGCGAAGGGAAGTGTGACGGCGTAGTGGCCTTTGGCGGCGGTTCGGTGCTGGACGCGGCGAAAGCGGTGGCGCTGCTGGTCACTAACCCTGAGCAGACGCTAAGTGCGATGACGGAAAGCAGCGTACTGCGCCCGCGTCTGCCGCTGATTGCGGTGCCAACCACCGCCGGAACCGGTTCTGAAACCACCAACGTGACGGTGATTATCGATGCCGTCAGCGGGCGCAAACAGGTACTGGCGCACGCACTTATGATGCCCGATGTGGCTATTCTCGACGCCGCTCTGACTGAAGGCGTTCCACCGCCGGTGACGGCGATGACCGGCATTGATGCGCTGACCCACGCCGTTGAAGCTTACAGCGCGCGCAACGCCACGCCCTTCACCGATAGCCTGGCGATTGGCGCGATTGCGATGATTGGCCAGGCGCTGCCGAAGGCCGTTGGCTACGGTCACGATCTTGCCGCGCGGGAAAGCATGCTGCTGGCTTCCTGTATGGCGGGGATGGCCTTCTCCAGCGCCGGTCTGGGCTTATGTCATGCGATGGCGCATCAGCCCGGCGCGGCGCTGCATATTCCGCACGGCCAGGCCAACGCCATGCTGCTGCCGACGGTGATGACGTTTAACCGGATGGTATGCCGCGAACGGTTCAGCCATATCGGCCGGGCGTTAATCGCTAAAAAAGCCGATGACCACGAGGCGATTGCCAGGGTGTGTGAACTGATCGCTGAAGTTGGCCTGAGCAAACGGCTCTCTGATGCCGGGGCCGTGCCTGAACATTTCGACGCATGGGCGCAAGCGGCGCAGGAGGACATTTGTCTGCGCACCAATCCACGCACCGCCAGCCGGGAGCAGATTATCGAGCTGTACGCGGCGGCGTACTGATGCGGCGTTAACCCGGGCGAATTTTCCTGGAGGCATGCGGCTGTGGCCTTCCCGGCTAGCGCTGCGCTTAGCCGGGCTACAGGATCGCAGCCGTCTGCTATTCCGTAGCCCGGGTACGGCGTTCACGCCGCGACCCGGGAAAGTCCCCGGAGTACGGCTAATGACCCGGCATCCACAGAATTTACAAATCACAAATGACAGGGAGTAAGGGCTATGGGAATTAACGAAATCATCATGTACATCATGATGTTCTTTATGCTGATTGCCGCCGTGGACAGGATCCTGTCGCAGTTCGGCGGTTCGGCGCGCTTCCTCGGCAAGTTTGGTAAAAGCATTGAGGGTTCCGGCGGCCAGTTTGAAGAGGGTTTTATGGCGATGGGCGCGCTGGGCCTGGCGATGGTCGGGATGACCGCGCTGGCGCCGGTACTGGCGCACCTGCTCGGGCCGGTGATTATTCCGCTGTATGAAATGCTCGGCGCCAACCCGTCGATGTTTGCCGGGACGTTGCTGGCCTGCGATATGGGGGGCTTCTTCCTTGCCAAAGAGCTGGCGGGCGGCGACGTGGCGGCGTGGCTCTATTCCGGCCTGATCCTCGGGGCGATGATGGGGCCGACGCTGGTGTTCTCCATTCCGGTTGCGCTGGGAATTATTGAACCGTCCGATCGCCGCTACCTGGCGCTGGGCGTGCTGGCTGGGATCGTGACGATTCCAGTCGGCTGTATCGCGGGCGGTCTGGTGGCGATGTACTCCGGCGTGGAGATTAACGGCCAGCCGGTTGAGTTCACCTTCGCGCTGATCCTGATGAACATGATCCCGGTGCTTATTGTGGCGGTGCTGGTGGCGCTGGGGCTGAAGTTTATTCCGGAAAAAATGATCAATGGTTTTCAGGTCTTCGCCAAATTTCTGGTGGCGCTGATTACCATTGGCCTGTCGGCGGCGGTGATCAAGTTTCTGCTTGGTTGGGATCTTATTCCGGGGCTTGACCCGATCTTTATGGCCCCCGGCGACCAGCCCGGCGAGGTGATGCGCGCCATCGAAGTGATCGGATCCATCTCCTGCGTGCTGCTCGGCGCTTATCCAATGGTGCTGCTGCTGACCCGCTGGTTTGAAAAGCCGCTGATGCGCGTTGGTAACCTGCTGAAAATCAACAATATGGCGGCAGGTGGGATGGTGGCGACGCTGGCCAACAATATCCCGATGTTCGGCATGATGAAGCATATGGACACTCGCGGCAAAGTCATCAACTGCGCGTTCTCCGTCTCCGCCGCATTCGCGCTGGGCGACCATTTAGGCTTCGCCGCCGCCAATATGAACGCCATGATCTTCCCGATGATTGTCGGCAAGCTGATCGGCGGCGTCACCGCGATTGGCGTGGCGATGCTGCTGGTGCCAAAAGATGAAAATGCGCCGGCAGCGGTGAAAACCGAAGCGGAGGCGCAATCGTGAAGACTCGCCAGCTGCTGAGCGTCGGCATCGATATCGGCACCACCACCACTCAGGTGATCTTCTCCCGCCTGGAGCTGGTTAACCGTGCGGCGGTGTCGCAGGTGCCGCGCTACGAGTTCATCAAACGCGAAATTAGCTGGCAAAGCCCGGTCTTCTTCACCCCTGTCGATAAGCAGGGCGGCCTGAAGGAGGCTGAACTTAAGGCGCTGATTCTGGCGCAGTATCAGGCCGCCGGTATCGCTCCTGAAGCGGTGGATTCCGGGGCAATCATTATCACCGGCGAAAGCGCGAAAACCCGCAACGCAAGGGCGGCGGTGATGGCGCTCTCGCAGTCGCTGGGCGACTTTGTGGTGGCCAGCGCCGGGCCGCATCTGGAGTCGGTGATTGCCGGTCACGGCGCCGGGGCGCAGACCCTCTCTGAACAGCGGATGTGCCGGGTGCTGAACATTGATATCGGCGGCGGTACCTCGAATTACGCGCTATTTGAAGCGGGAAAAGTCAGCGCCACCGCCTGCCTCAACGTTGGCGGGCGTCTGCTGGAGACCGACGGCCAGGGGCGGGTGGTTCATGCGCATCAGCCGGGACAGATAATTGTCGATGAAGTTTTTGGCCCCGGTACCAACGCTCTGACGCTGACCGCCGGGCAGCTGGCGCAGGTGGCGCGTCGGATGGCGGAGCTGATCGTCGAAGTCATCGACGGCACGCTCTCTCCGCTGGCGCAAAAGCTGATGCAAACCGGCCTGCTGCCCGCAGGCGCGATACCCGAGGTGATTACCCTTTCCGGCGGGGTGGGCGAGTGCTACCGCCACCAGCCCGCCGACCCGTTCTGTTTTGCGGATATCGGGCCGCTGCTGGCGACGGCGCTACACGAGTATCCGCGCCTGCGCCAGATGAACGTGCAGTTCCCGGCGCAAACCGTGCGCGCCACGGTGATTGGCGCCGGGGCGCACACGCTCTCGCTTTCGGGCAGCACCATCTGGCTGGAGGGGGTTGCGCTTCCGCTGCGCAATCTGCCGGTAGCGATCCCGCTTGATGTATCCGATCTGCTGAGCGCCTGGCAGCAGGCGCTGATGCAGCTCGATCTGGATCCTGTTACGGATGCTTACGTACTGGCGCTCCCCGCAGCGTTACCTGTGCGCTACGCCGCACTTCTCATGGTTATTGACGCGCTGACCGCATTCGTCGCGCGCTTTCCCAATCCGCATCCCCTGCTGGTGGTGGCGGAGCAGGATTTTGGCAAGGCGCTGGGCATGCTGCTGCGCCCGAAGTTACAACAGCTCCCGCTGGCGGTCATCGATGAGGTGAGCGTGCGGGCGGGGGACTATATCGACATTGGTACGCCTCTTTTTGGCGGATCGGTTGTGCCGGTGACGGTGAAATCACTCGCATTTCCTTCCTGAGGGAACGACTTATGAAACTAAAGACCACATTGTTCGGCAATGTTTATCAGTTTAAGGATGTAAAAGAGGTGCTGGCTAAAGCCAACGAACTGCGTTCGGGGGATGTGCTGGCGGGCGTGGCGGCGGAAAGTTCGCAGCAGCGCGTGGCGGCGAAACAGGTGCTCTCCGATATGACGGTCGCCGATATTCGCAATAACCCGGTAATTCCGTATGAAGAGGACTGCGTGACGCGCCTGATTCAGGACGACGTCAACGAAACCGCCTATCAACGAATTAAAAACTGGACCATCAGCGACCTGCGCGAATACGTACTCAACGATGAAGTCACCAGCGACGATATTGCGTTTGTGCGTAAAGGGCTGACCTCGGAAGTGGTGGCGGCGGTGGCGAAGGTCTGTTCCAACGCCGACCTGATCTACGGCGCGAAGAAAATGCCGGTGATTAAAAAAGCCAACACCACCATCGGTCTACCGGGCACCTTCAGCTGCCGCCTGCAGCCGAATGATACCCGCGACGACGTGCAGAGTATCGCCGCGCAAATCTATGAAGGGCTCTCTTTCGGCGCGGGCGATGCGGTGATCGGCGTTAACCCGGTGACCGATGACGTGGAGAACCTGACCCGCGTCCTCGATACCGTCTACGGCGTTATCGACAAATTCAGTATTCCTACCCAGGGCTGCGTGCTGGCGCACGTCACCACGCAAATTGAAGCCATACGCCGCGGCGCGCCGGGGGGGCTTATTTTCCAGAGCATCTGCGGCAGCGAAAAGGGACTAAAAGAGTTCGGCGTGGAGCTGGCGATGCTCGATGAAGCGCGGGCGGTGGGCGCCGAATTCAACCGTATCGCCGGAGAAAACTGCCTCTACTTTGAAACCGGGCAGGGGTCGGCGCTGTCGGCTGGCGCGAACTTCGGTGCCGATCAGGTGACGATGGAGGCGCGCAACTATGGCCTGGCGCGGCACTACGATCCGTTCCTCGTTAACACCGTGGTGGGCTTTATCGGGCCGGAATACCTCTATAACGATCGGCAGATTATCCGCGCCGGTCTTGAAGATCACTTTATGGGCAAGCTGAGCGGCATCTCGATGGGCTGCGACTGCTGCTATACCAACCATGCCGATGCCGATCAGAACCTCAACGAAAACCTGATGATTCTGCTCGCCACCGCCGGTTGCAACTACATCATGGGCATGCCGCTCGGCGACGACATCATGCTCAACTATCAGACCACCGCGTTTCACGATACCGCCACCGTCCGTCAACTGCTGAATCTACGGCCGTCGCCGGAGTTCGAACGCTGGCTGGAAACCATGGGCATTATGGCAAACGGTCGTCTGACCAAACGGGCGGGCGATCCGTCACTGTTCTTTTGATGACGCGGGGATGACACATGATGGATCAAAAGCAGATTGAAGAAATTGTACGTAGCGTGATGGCGTCAATGGGGCAACCGCCAACGGCGGCGCCTGCGCCCCAGGCGGCGAAATGCGCCAGCCAGTGTGAGATAACGGCGGAAAGCTGCGCGCTGGATTTAGGCTCGCCGGAGGCGAAAGGCTGGATTGGCGTACAGCAGCCGCATCGTGCGGAAGTGCTGACCGAACTGAAGCGCAGCACGGCGGCGCGCGTGTGCACCGGCCGCGCCGGTCCGCGTCCGCGCACCCTTGCGCTGCTGCGCTTCCTCGCTGACCACTCGCGCTCCAAGGATACGGTGCTGAAAGAGGTGCCGGAAGAGTGGGTGAAAAACCAGGGATTGCTCGAGGTGCGTTCCGAAATTAGCGACAAGAACCTCTACCTGACGCGCCCGGATATGGGCCGTCGCCTGAGTCCGGAAGCGATTGAGGCGCTGAAGACTCAGTGCGTGGCGAATCCTGACGTCCAGGTGGTGGTTTCCGATGGCCTCTCCACGGATGCGATTACCGTCAATTATGAAGAGATCCTGCCGCCGCTGCTGTCGGGGCTGCAGCAGGCCGGGCTGAGGGTCGGTACGCCGTTCTTCGTGCGCTACGGGCGGGTCAAAATCGAAGATCAGATTGGCGAGATCCTTGGCGCGAAAGTGGTGATTCTGCTGGTGGGCGAACGTCCGGGGCTGGGACAGTCGGAAAGCCTCTCCTGCTACGCCGTGTATTCGCCGCGCGTGGCGACCACCGTCGAAGCGGACCGGACCTGTATTTCCAATATTCACCAGGGCGGCACGCCGCCGGTAGAAGCCGCCGCGGTGATCGTCGATTTGGCCAAACGCATGCTGGAGCAGAAGGCCTCCGGCATCAACATGACTCGTTAAGGAGGCATCATGCCTGCATTAGATTTAATTCGCCCCTCGGTGACGGCCATGCGCGTGATTGCTTCAGTGAATGACGGCTTTGCCCGCGAGCTTAAATTACCGCCGCATATACGTAGCCTCGGACTCATCACGGCAGATTCTGATGATGTGACCTATATTGCCGCAGACGAAGCGACAAAACAGGCGATGGTCGAAGTGGTGTATGGCCGCTCTCTCTATGCCGGTGCGGCTCACGGCCCGTCGCCAACCGCCGGTGAAGTGTTGATTATGCTGGGCGGTCCGAACCCGGCGGAGGTTCGAGCCGGGCTGGATGCGATGATGGCGCATATTGAAGGCGGAGCGGCGTTTCAGTGGGCCAACGACGCCGAAGATACGGCGTTTCTGGCGCACGTAGTTTCGCGTACCGGCTCTTATCTCTCGTCGACCTCTGGCATCGCGCTGGGCGATCCGATCGCCTATCTGGTGGCGCCGCCGCTGGAGGCCACCTTCGGCATCGATGCGGCGATGAAATCGGCCGACGTTCAGCTGGTGACCTACGTGCCGCCGCCGTCGGAAACCAACTATTCGGCCGCCTTTTTGACGGGAAGCCAGGCCGCGTGTAAGGCCGCCTGTAACGCCTTTACCGATGCCGTTCTGGATATTGCCCGTCATCCCATCCAGCGCGCGTAAGGGGGGAAGCGATGATTAACGCCCTGGGATTACTGGAAGTGGACGGTATGGTCGCCGCCGTTGATGCGGCGGATGCCATGCTGAAGGCGGCCAATGTGCGCTTGCTCAGCCACCAGGTCCTCGACCCCGGCAGGCTGACGTTGGTGGTGGAAGGCGACCTGGCGGCATGCCGGGCGGCGCTGGATGCCGGAAGCGCTGCGGCGCAGCGTACCGGGCGCGTTATCAGCCGTCGGGAGATTGGACGCCCTGAAGAGGATACCCAGCGGCTGATCGGCGGTTTCCAACGGCAGTCGCAACCGCCCGAGCCGCCTGTGAAAGCGGAATCATCAGCGCCCTTACTGGCGCTGCTGGCTTCGACCCGTCAGGGAATGACGGCAGGGGAAGTGGCCGCACATTTCGGCTGGTCGCTTGAGGAAGCCAGAAAAGCGCTGGAGCAGCTGTTTTCTGCCGGAGCGTTGCGTAAACGCAGTAGCCGCTATCGCTTAAAAAACTAACCAGTCGGAGGTGCCGGGAACGCGAAAGCGCTCCCGGTTCAAAAGATCATGAAAAAGAAACAACCGGCAAACCTGCACCATCTTTATCATGAAGCATTGCCCGAAGACGTTAAACTGACGCCGATGATCGAGGTGGATAACGTCCACCAGCGACGCACTACCGATGTCTATGAACATGCCCTGACGATTACCGCCTGGCAGCAGATTTACGACCAGCTTCATCCGGGGAAATTTCACGGCGAATTTACCGAAATCCTGCTCGATGAAATTCAGGTCTTTCGCGAATATACCGGTCTGGCGCTGCGTCAGTCCTGCCTGGTGTGGCCGAACTCCTTCTGGTTCGGTATTCCGGCAACCCGCGGCGAACAGGGATTCATTGGCTCACAGTGTATCGGCAGCGCTGAAATCGCCACCCGTCCCGGCGGTACGGAGTTTGAACTTAATACCCCGGATGATTACACCATTCTTGGGGTCGTTATCTCGGAGGACGTTATTTCCCGGCAGGCCAGCTTCCTGCATCATCCGGAGCGCGTGCTGCATATGCTGCGTAACCAGTCGGCGCTGGAAGTCAAAGAGCAGCACAAAGCGGCGCTGTGGCGCTTTGTACAGCAGGCGCTGGCGACGTTTAGCGAGACGCCGGAAAACCTGCATCAGCCTGCGGTACGTAAAGTGCTGGGGGATAACCTGCTGCTGGCGATGGGGGCGATGCTGGAGGAGGCGCAGCCGATGGTCACCGCCGAGAGTATCAGCCATCAGAGCTACCGTCGGCTGCTGTCCCGGGCGCGGGAGTATGTACTGGAGAATATGTCGGAGCCGCTGACGGTTCTTGATTTGTGCAATCAGCTGCACGTCAGCCGCCGCACGCTGCAAAACGCCTTTCACGCGATTCTGGGGATTGGGCCGAACGCGTGGCTCAAGCGCATTCGGCTCAACGCGGTGCGTCGGGAGCTAATCAGCCCGTGGTCGCAGAGCGTAACGGTTAAAGATGCCGCGATGCAGTGGGGATTCTGGCACCTGGGGCAGTTCGCTACCGATTATCAGCAGCTGTTCGCCGAGAAACCATCGCTCACGCTGCATCAGCGGATGCAGCAGTGGGCATAATGAGCGGCCGGAGAAGCGCGCGTTTACAGCCAGTCGCGCACCTGAATAAACTCGCTTAGCGCCGCTTCCGGGCTGCCCGCTTCCGGTTGATATGCGTATTCCCAGCGTACCAGCGGCGGCATCGACATCAGAATAGATTCGGTGCGGCCGCCGGTTTGCAGGCCAAACAGGGTGCCGCGATCCCACACCAGATTGAACTCCACGTAGCGGCCGCGGCGGTAGAGCTGAAAATCGCGCTCGCGCTCGCCCCAGCTCATCTCCTTGCGTCGTTCGACAATCGGCAGATAAGCATCGGTGTAGCCGTTGCCCACCGCCTGCATAAAATCGAAGCAGTGGTCGAAGTCCGGAGTATTCAAATCATCGAAAAACAGGCCGCCGATCCCGCGCTGTTCGTTGCGATGCTTAAGGAAGAAGTAGTCGTCGCACCACTTTTTATAGCGCGGGTAAACCTCTTCGCCAAAGGGCTGACACAGGTCGTGGGCGGTACGATGCCAGTGTACGGCGTCTTCTTCAAAGCCGTAGTACGGCGTTAAATCAAAGCCGCCGCCGAACCACCATACCGGATCGGCCCCCGGTTTTTCCGCGATAAAGAAGCGTACGTTGGCGTGACTGGTGGGAATATACGGGCTGCGTGGATGTACAACCAGCGATACGCCCATGGCTTCGAAGCTGCGACCCGCCAGTTCAGGACGGTGCGCGGTTGCGGAAGCCGGCATTGCCTCGCCGTGTACGTGTGAAAAGTTAACGCCAGCCTGCTCAAAGATACCGCCATCGCGCAGTACCCGGCTGCGCCCGCCGCCGCCGCCTTCCCGTCGCCAGCTATCCTCGACAAAAGCGCTGCCGTCAACGGCGCTGAGCTTTTGGCAGATGGCGTCCTGAAGCTGAAGGAGGAAAGATTTTACCTGGTGCGCGTCGGGTTTCATTAACGTCTCTTCGAATGGGCTTTCTGGTTATCGAACCAGTGGAAATAACTGATAATGCCGTTGGCGATCGCGGTGGCGATTTTCTGCCGGAAAGCAGCGGTGCCGAGCAGCTTCTCTTCGTTCGGATTGGTAATGAACGAAGTTTCTACCAGCACCGACGGAATGGATGGTGATTTCAGCACCACAAACGCCGCCTGCTCGGTATTGCTGCTGTGCAGCTTATGCACCGGCTTGATCTTTTTCAGGATATGCGATCCGAGCGTCAGGCTGTTTTTGATGGTATCAGTTTGTACCAGGTCGAACAGCACTTGCTGTAACAGGTGATCTTTATCCGTCGTTTTCTTGCCGGCCACTTCGTCCGCCCGGTTTTCACGATCCGAGAGATACTTTGCCATGGCGCTACTGGCGCCCCGGTTGGAGAGGGCGAAAACGGAAGCTCCGGCCGCGCTCGGGTTAGTGAAGCCGTCAGCGTGAATCGACATGAAAAGATCGGCCCCATGCTGGTGGGCAATTTCAACGCGATCGTAGAGAGGAATAAAGGTGTCGCCGCTGCGCGTAAGCCGCGCATCAATACCGTTGCTGCGCAGAATACTGCGCACGTTTTTGGCGATCGCCAGCACGACGTGTTTCTCTTTTGAACCGTTATGACCGATAGCGCCGGTATCAATACCGCCGTGGCCCGGGTCGAGCATCACGACGCGTTTAGCGCCTTTTTTCTTCGCTGCGGGTTTGCTGTGCCCGTTGGATGTTTTCAACGGCTGTTGTTCTTTCGCGCTGGCCTGTGAGGCGATCCCTGAAAGCGTGATTGCTGCCAGCCCGGCTTTCAGCACCTGGCGGCGCGAAGCAAGTATTTTTAATGGTTTAAAAGTGCTCATTCGGCCTGAATTGCAAACAAGTGGTGACTAATGTTATATCGTATCGTGTTTTCCGTTACGACCATTCATAATAAGAATTGTTTTACTTTTCATTTCAATACATGACAAAGTCATATTATGCCATTTTTTGCGGCTCATTGCGCCTGATATTGGCTATCCGGCGCAATCGCGCCATAATCACTGTTTTTAACCGTCAATGGTGGGCAATACCATGGAGATTCGCGTTTTTCGCCAGCAAGATTTCGAAGAGGTTATTACCCTGTGGGAGCGCTGCGATCTCCTGCGTCCATGGAACGATCCGGAGATGGACATTGAACGTAAGTTAAACCACGATACCAGCCTGTTTCTGGTTGCTGAGGTTAACGGCGAAGTGGTTGGCACGGTGATGGGCGGTTACGATGGTCATCGCGGGTCTGCTTATTACCTTGGCGTACACCCGGAATATCGCGGTCGCGGTATTGCCAACGCGCTGCTCAATCGGCTGGAGAAAAAGCTGATTGCCCGCGGCTGTCCGAAAATCAATATTATGATACGTGAAGACAATGACGTAGTGCAGGGGATGTATGAACGTCTGGGCTACGAGCATTCGGACGTGCTGTGCCTCGGCAAGCGCTTAATTGAAGATGAAGAATACTGAATTTATTCCTTCCGATTTCGATACCCATGGTCGCCTGCGTTTGCCGTTTCTATTCTGGTGCGTGCTGCTGCTTCAGGCGCGAACCTGGGTGTTGTTTCTGATGGCAGGCGCATCTCGCCAGCAGGGCGACGCGCTGCTGAATCTGTTTTATCCCGATCATGATAATTTTTGGCTGGGGTTGCTGCCCGGTATTCCGGCGGTGCTGGCGTTTATTATTAGCGGCCATCGGCAGCGATTTCCCCGGCTCTGGCCCGCGATGCGCTGGCTGCTGGTGTTTTCTCAGTTTTTACTGCTGGTCTGGCAGCCGCTGCTGTGGTTTAGCGGTGAATCGCCTTCGGCGGTGACCATTTCTCTGCTGGCGGCGGACCTTTACGCGCTCTGGTGGCTGCTAAGCAACCGTCGATTAAAAGCCTGTTTTCGCGAAGAGCAGGTTTAACGGCACTTTTTGCCGATCGCGCACTCCAACTTGCGTTGAATTAATCAGAAAGGACTGTGTCATGAAATCGCTACGTTTACTTCTCTGCGCATTACCGCTGGTTTTAACCGGCTGCTCGACGATGAGCTCGGTTAACTGGTCGGCGGCCTATCCGTGGAACTGGTTTGGTTCCTCAACGGAGGTAACCGAGCGGGGCGTAGGCAATCTGACGGCGTCAACGCCGTTGAACCAGCAGGCTATTAGCGATGCTCTTGGCAGCAGCTACCGTCTGCGCAGCGGCATGAAAACGGCTAATGGCAATATTGTGCGCTACTTTGAAGCGTTAAAAGACGACCAGGTCGCCCTGACTATCAACGGCGAGAGCGGGACTATCAGCCGTATTGACGTGCGCGATAGCAATATTAAAGCGGCAGGCGGTGTGAAAATTGGCACCCCGTTCAGCGATATCTACAGCAAAGCGTTTGGCAACTGCCAGAAAGGCGGTCACGACAGCGGCGCGGTGGTGGAATGCAAGGCGGAGGGCAGCCAGCATATTAGCTATGCCTTTACCGGTAACTGGAGCGGCCCGGAAGAGTTGATGCCTTCCGATGATACGCTCAAAAACTGGAAGGTGAGCAAGATTATCTGGCGTCGCTAATTTGATCTGAAGTGATTCGACGTACTGAAAAAGCGAGTACAATAGCCGCTTAAAAGGCCACAGCGTTGTGGCTGTACTATTTCAGGAGGAGCGATGTCTCAGGTTCAGAGCGGCATTTTGCCGGAACATTGCCATGCGGCGATTTGGATTGAAGCGAATGTCAAAGGCGATGTTAATGCCCTGCGCGAAGCCAGCAAGGTTTTTGCCGATAAGTTAGCCACCTTTCAGGCGAAATACCCGGAAGATAAGCTGGGAGCGGTGGTCGCTTTTGGTCATGACGTCTGGCGTCAGCTGAGCGGTGGCGTTGGGGCTGAAGAGTTAAAAGACTTTCCGGTCTACGGCAAAGGCCTGGCGCCGTCGACTCAGTATGATGTGCTGATTCACATTCTGTCCGCTAAGCACGAGCTGAACTTCTCAGTCGCCCAGGCCGCGATGGCCGCTTTCGGCGCGGCTGTCGAAGTTAAAGAAGAGATCCACGGCTTCCGCTGGATTGAAGAGCGCGATCTGAGCGGCTTTGTCGATGGTACCGAAAACCCGGCAGGGGAGGAGATCCGTCGCGAAGTCGCGATTATAAACGACGGCGTGGATGCGGGCGGCAGCTACGTATTCGTTCAGCGTTGGGAGCACAACCTCAAGCAGCTTAACCGCATGAGCGTGACCGATCAGGAGATGATGATCGGTCGTACTAAAGAAGCCAACGAAGAGATTGACGGCGATGCTCGTCCGGAAACCTCTCATCTGAGCCGCGTGGATCTGACAGAAGATGGCAAGGGGCTGAAGATTGTGCGTCAGAGCCTGCCGTACGGCACCGCCAGCGGGACTCACGGTCTCTACTTTTGCGCTTACTGCGCGCGTCTGCACAACATTGAGCAGCAGTTGCTGAGCATGTTCGGCGATACTGACGGCAAGCGCGATGCGATGCTGCGTTTCACTAAACCGGTGACCGGCGGATACTACTTTGCGCCGTCGCTGGATAGACTGCAGGCGCTGTAAACTTTTCCCCTCACCCTAACCCTCTTCCCACAGGGGAGGGGGGATCGATCGGCGTTGTTGGTGAGTACAGTTTCTCCTCGGCGCGGCAGGCGGAACGATCGGCGTTGTTGGTGAGCTCGAGCGCCGACTGCCTTTCTCCCTCTCCCTCAGGGAGAGGGCCGGGGTGAGGGTATCGGCGACTCAAGCGCTTCAAGTATCCTCTCCATCACCGCCTCCTCATGATGTTCAAACTCATTATTCCAGAAACGTAAAACCTGCCATCCCTGACCCTGCAACCAACGGGTGCGACGGGCATCGTAAACACTCCTCTCATCGTGTTGCCCGCCATCCAGCTCAATCGCCAGCTGTACTGAGCAGCAGGCAAAATCTAGAATATAGGGGCCAACGGGATGCTGGCGGCGAAACTTATAGCGAGCAAAGCGACGGTCGCGGAGTAAATACCACAGTCGACGTTCCGCGGGCGTTAAGCTACGTCTGAGCTGGCGAGCTAATATCTGTGCATTTTTCATGTCAGCACAGTGCCCGCTTACCCACCGTTTGTCATAATGACACTTCGCTTCTGGAAGCCGAATTCAGAAATGCTTTCCCATGTCCTTATTCTCTTTTCGACTTCCAAATCGCCAAACGGTATATAAAACCGTTACTCCTTTCATCGCCGTTATAAATATGATGAACAGCAGAAAATCATCAAATTTAATAAGGGTGCGCAATGGCCGTTAAATCACTGAAAAAAGGATATCTGGCGCTGGCTGCTTCTGTGCTGCTGGTTGCGCAGGCTCAGGCGACTGAACTGCTGAACAGTTCTTACGATGTTTCCCGCGAGCTGTTTGCCGCCCTTAACCCACAGTTTGAACAGCAATGGGCGAAGGATAACGGCGGCGATAAGCTGACCATTAAACAATCGCATGCCGGGTCATCAAAACAGGCGCTGGCGATTCTGCAGGGGCTTAAGGCCGACGTGGTGACCTACAACCAGGTCACTGACGTACAGATTCTGCACGATAAAGGCAAGCTGATCCCTGCCGACTGGCAAAGCCGTTTGCCGAATAATAGTTCGCCGTTTTACTCCACAATGGGATTCCTGGTCCGCAAGGGCAACCCAAAAAATATTCACGACTGGAATGACTTAGTACGTTCCGACGTAAAACTGATTTTCCCGAATCCGAAGACCTCAGGCAATGCCCGCTATACCTATCTGGCGGCGTGGGGCGCGGCGGACAAGGCTGACGGTGGCGATAACGCGAAAACCGAGCAGTTCATGACCCAGTTCCTGAAAAACGTCGAAGTGTTCGATACCGGCGGCCGCGGCGCGACCACGACCTTCGCCGAACGCGGACTTGGCGACGTGCTGATTAGCTTCGAATCGGAAGTGAATAACATTCGCAAACAGTACGAAGATCAGGGATTTGAGGTTGTTATCCCTAAAACCAACATCCTTGCTGAATTCCCGGTGGCCTGGGTGGATAAAAACGTGCAGTCCAACGGAACCGAGAAAGCGGCTAAAGCCTACCTGAACTGGCTCTACAGCCCGCAGGTGCAAACGATCATCACCGATTATTACTATCGCGTGAATAACCCGCAGGTGATGGATTCCCTGAAAGATAAATTCCCGCAGACTGAACTGTTCCGCGTGGAGGACAAGTTTGGTTCCTGGCCGGAAGTGATGAAAACCCACTTTGCCAGCGGCGGTGAGCTGGACAAACTGCTGGCGGCGGGGCGTAAGTAATGTTTGCTGTTGCATCAAAGCGGGTGTTGCCGGGCTTTACCCTGAGCCTCGGCACCAGTCTGCTGTTTGTTTGCCTGATTCTGCTGTTGCCGCTGAGCGCGCTGGTGATGCAGCTCTCTGAAATGAGCTGGGGCCAGTACTGGGAAGTGATCAGTAATCCTCAGGTAGTGGCGGCTTATAAAGTGACGCTGCTGTCGGCTTTTGTGGCGTCAATTTTTAACGGCGTATTCGGCCTGCTGATGGCGTGGATCCTGACGCGCTACCGCTTTCCGGGCCGCACGCTGCTGGATGCGCTGATGGATTTGCCGTTTGCGCTACCGACGGCGGTGGCGGGCCTGACGCTGGCCTCTCTCTTTTCCGTCAACGGCTTTTATGGCGAATGGTTGGCGAAGTTTGATATCAAAGTCACCTACACCTGGCTGGGCATTGCCGTCGCGATGGCCTTTACCAGCATTCCGTTCGTCGTTCGTACCGTGCAGCCGGTACTTGAAGAGCTGGGGCCGGAATATGAAGAGGCGGCGGAAACGCTGGGCGCCACGCGCTGGCAGAGTTTCCGCAAAGTGGTACTGCCGGAGCTTTCACCGGCGCTGCTGGCCGGAATTGCGCTGTCGTTTACCCGCAGCCTGGGGGAGTTCGGCGCGGTGATTTTTATCGCCGGTAACATCGCGTGGAAAACGGAAGTGACCTCGCTGATGATTTTTATTCGTTTGCAGGAGTTTGATTACCCTGCCGCCAGCGCCATCGCTTCGGTGATCCTCGCGGCATCGTTACTGCTGCTGTTTTCAATCAACACCCTGCAAAGTCGCTTTGGCCGACGTGTGGTAGGTCATTAATGGCGGATGTAACTGAATTGAAGCGTTATGACGCACCCCGCATTAACTGGGGAAAATGGATTCTGATCGGTATCGGGATGCTGGTTTCCGCCTTCATTCTGGTTGTGCCGATGGTCTATATCTTCGTGCATGCCTTTAGCAAAGGGCTGATGCCGGTGCTGCAGAATCTCGCCGACCCGGACATGCTGCACGCTATCTGGCTGACGGTGATGATTGCCTTAATTACCGTACCAGTAAACCTGGTGTTCGGGACGCTGCTGGCGTGGCTGGTGACGCGTTTTACCTTTCCTGGCCGTCAGCTGCTGTTAACGTTGCTGGATATTCCGTTTGCCGTTTCGCCGGTGGTGGCGGGTCTGGTCTATTTGCTGTTTTACGGTTCTAACGGCCCGCTGGGCGGCTGGCTCGATGAGCATAATCTGCAAATTATGTTTGCCTGGCCGGGCATGGTGCTGGCGACCATCTTTGTAACCTGTCCGTTTGTGGTTCGCGAGCTGGTGCCGGTGATGATGAGCCAGGGCAGTAATGAAGATGAAGCGGCGATTTTGCTCGGCGCTTCCGGCTGGCAGATGTTTCGCCGGGTGACGCTGCCGAACATACGCTGGGCGCTGCTCTACGGCGTGGTGCTGACTAACGCCCGCGCTATCGGTGAATTTGGCGCCGTGTCGGTGGTTTCAGGCTCGATCCGCGGTGAAACCTTATCGCTGCCGTTACAAATTGAACTACTGGAGCAGGATTATAATACCGTCGGTTCGTTTACCGCCGCGGCCCTGCTGACGTTAATGGCTATTCTGACCCTGTTTTTGAAGAGTGTGGTGCAATGGCGTTTGGCCAATCAGGAAAAACGCGCGCAACTGGAGGGAAATCATGAGCATTGAGATTGCCAATATTAAGAAGTCTTTTGGTCGCACCCAGGTGCTGAATGATATCTCGCTGGATATCCCTTCCGGACAGATGGTTGCGCTGCTGGGCCCGTCGGGCTCCGGAAAAACGACGCTGCTGCGTATTATTGCCGGGCTGGAGAATCAATCCAGCGGTCATATCCGCTTCCACGGTACCGACGTCAGCCGCGTACACGCGCGCGACCGTAAAGTTGGCTTCGTGTTCCAGCACTACGCGCTGTTTCGTCATATGACGGTGTTCGATAATATCGCCTTCGGTCTGACGGTACTGCCGCGTCGTGAACGGCCGAACGCTGCCGGTATTAAAGCGAAAGTAACCAAACTGCTGGAGATGGTACAGCTGGCGCATCTGGCAGACCGCTATCCGGCTCAGCTTTCCGGCGGGCAGAAGCAGCGCGTAGCGTTAGCGCGCGCGCTGGCGGTTGAGCCGCAAATTTTGCTGCTGGATGAACCCTTTGGTGCGCTGGACGCTCAGGTGCGTAAAGAACTGAGACGCTGGCTGCGTCAGCTACATGAAGAGCTAAAGTTTACCAGCGTATTTGTGACCCACGATCAGGAAGAAGCAACAGAAGTCGCGGATCGCGTGGTGGTCATGAGCCAGGGGAATATCGAACAGGCCGACGCGCCCGATCGAGTATGGCGTGAGCCAGCTACCCGTTTTGTGCTGGAGTTTATGGGCGAGGTTAACCGTCTTAAAGGCACCGTTCGCGGCGGACAGTTCCACGTTGGCGCCCATCGCTGGCCGTTAGGCTATACCCCTGCATACCAGGGGCCAGTCGATCTGTTCCTGCGTCCGTGGGAAGTGGATATCAGCCGCCGTACCAGCCTTGAGTCGCCGCTGCCGGTACAGGTGCTGGAAGCGAGTCCGAAGGGGCACTACACCCAATTAGTTGTGCAGCCGCTCGGGTGGTATGACGAACCGCTAACCGTGGTACATCAGGGGGAAGAGGCGCCATATCGCGGGGAACGCCTGTTTGTCGGCCTGCAGAACGCGCGTCTGTATAATGGTACCGAGCGTATTGAACCGCGCGAGGAGCTTGCTCTGGCGGAGTCGGCCTGATAGCTTAATCCCTAAGGTTATCGCTGTTTTCGTAACGGCAGGATTTGGTCTCCCGGATAAGACGCGATGCGTCATCACCCGGGGGACGTTTGCAGGCCGGGTAAACTCTCCCCGGCCTTTTTATTGGGCAAAAAACGTGAATACATTAGAACAAACGATTGGCAATACGCCTCTGGTCAAGCTTCAGCGCATGGGGCCGGATAACGGCAGTGAGATTTGGGTCAAACTAGAAGGCAATAATCCGGCAGGTTCCGTGAAGGATCGCGCTGCGCTTTCGATGATTGTCGAAGCCGAAAAGCGCGGAGAGATTAAGCCGGGCGATGTGCTGATTGAAGCCACCAGCGGCAATACCGGTATTGCGCTAGCGATGATCGCCGCGCTTAAAGGCTATCAGATGAAGCTGCTGATGCCGGACAATATGAGCCAGGAGCGTCGTGCCGCCATGCGCGCCTACGGCGCCGAGCTGATTCTGGTGACCAAAGAGCAGGGAATGGAAGGCGCACGCGATCTGGCGCTGGCAATGGCCCAGCGCGGTGAAGGCAAGCTGCTCGATCAGTTCAACAACCCGGATAATCCTTTCGCGCATTACACTACCACCGGGCCGGAAATCTGGCGGCAGACCGGCGGACGGATTACGCATTTTGTCTCCAGCATGGGGACTACCGGCACTATTACCGGCGTTTCCCGTTTTCTGCGCGAGCAGGATAAAGCGGTCAGTATCGTCGGCCTGCAGCCGGAAGAGGGTAGCAGTATTCCCGGAATTCGCCGTTGGCCTGCTGAATATATGCCGGGGATTTTTAACGCACAGCTTGTGGACGCGGTGCTGGATATCCATCAGCTGGATGCGGAGAATACTATGCGCGCGCTGGCGGTGAAAGAGGGGATTTTCTGCGGCGTCAGTTCAGGCGGCGCGGTGGCGGGCGCGTTACGAATTGCCCGTGATAATCCCGGAGCGGTAGTGGTGGCGATCGTCTGCGACCGCGGCGATCGCTACCTTTCTACCGGCGTGTTTGGCGAAGAGAATTTTGCCCAGGGCGCGGGGATTTAAACCTCGGGAGCGTCGAGCAGATCGGTACCGTAAGAGTTATCAACGGTACATAGCCAACGCTCGCCCTGCTGACGAAAGACATAGGTTGCGCGCCGCGTGATCTGAGTTATCCCGGCTTCCGCAGTCGGGATGTCCAGCCGAGTCTCCATGATCACCAGCGCATTGCCGCCGCCTTCAATAATCTCCATTTTACCCTGCGTCACCACCAGCCGATGCTGGAAATAGTCGGCAATGGCGATAAACGCCCGGCGAATATTTTCTTTCCCTTTGACCACCATGCCCGGTTTGACAACCAGCGCGGCGTCTTCCGCATAATATTCCAGCAGGGTATCGTAATCCTCCTGCGAAATAGCGCGATCGCAGGCCTCAATGGCGGCTTTTAGCTGTAGGTTGGGGTTGTGCATTTCCGGCGCCCTTTAAGTGAACTATTTTTCCTCTGCCGCGAGCGTTTTGTCCGTCTCAGCGAGCAGCGCGTGCAGATAAGGCTTTGCGTTTTCATCGTTTTTTCCCGGGATTTTAACGATATAAGGTTTTCCGGTAATAGATGAGGATGAGGCGACTTTATCAATAAACTGCTCAGCAGTATTGATACGGTTACGAGTATTGCCTAATTTCAAACGCAGGTGCGATACCGCTTCCTCACAGGTATGGGCATCGCCATTACGCACGAAAGTCAGCTCTTTTTGTTGCGCCAGGGCATCCAGCATGGCGTTAATACGCGCTTCTTGCCAGGCGTTAAGTTTCGCTGCGGCGGGGAGCGCGAGGAACAATGCGATAACCGCGCAAAGAATTTTTTGCATTTTGAATCCCTTCGATAGTGACAATTACGTCAGATTCTACTCTGTTCGCGGTAGCTTAGTTTAATTTTCAGAAAAAGAACGCTGTACGCTTATTTTATCGAGCAACGTACGGCGTTTCTGGTTCATAAGGTGTCGGCGTCTTCCGCTAGCGTTAAATTCCATTATTGTTGTTGTAATATCTGGCATAAGTCATTGGCAAGCTTATTAATTTCACTCTCGCTGAGCGTTGCAATCGATAGCCTTAGCCCGTGCGCCGGGGCGTTAATTCCGAACGTTTCGCCTTCGCGAACCAGCCAGCCGGCACGGGCAAGGCGAAGCGCTATCCGCTGGCTCGGCTCTGCCAGCGGGAACCAAAAATTAAGGCCATCTCCCGGCGTAAGATGGGTTATTCCGCACCTGGCGAGCCCGCTAATCAGCTTTTCATGCTGCTGACGATAGTGGCGCCGACTCTCGTCCAGGGAAGCCATAAAAGCATCATCGTTAAGGCAGGCAAACACCAGATCCTGCAGCAGATGGCTGACCCATTGGCTACCGGAGTTAAGCCTGAGACGCAGCGCCGCCGACGTCTCTGAATCGCTGGCGACGATGGCCAGGCGCATGTCCGGCCCAAGGGTTTTCGATAGCGAGCGCACCAGCGCCCAGCGCTGGTTTTCTGCGGCAATAGGGGTATACCAGGGCGTGGAGGAGAGCAGCGCAAAATGGTCATCAACAATCACCAGAACCTGCGGATAGCGGGCCAGAATTTCGCGTATTGCCCGGGCACGAGACTGGCTGAGGCTGCAGCCGGTTGGATTATGCGCTCGCGGGGTAATAATGACCGCCCGCGCGCCGTTGCGCAGCGCCTCCTCAAGGGCCGCAGGCTGCATGCCTTCACCATCGACCGGGACCGGTGAGGGCTTAAAACCGGCATAGCGCAGCATATTGATACTACTGAGAAAACAGGGGTCTTCGATTGCTACGCTATCCCCGGGCAACAGCAGGGCGCACAGCAGGCGCTCCAGTGCGTCAACTGCGCCGCTGGCAAGATTAATCTCGGCCTTTCTAGCCAAATCTTTGCCGATCCAGGAACTGGCCCAGACGGCCAGCCGCGGCTCTACCGCCGCATCGCCGTACAGGCGAGGGGCTAAAGACACTGCCTGAATGTAGTTCTTGAGGTTCGCCAGTCGGCGAGGATCGGGATTGCCGCTGGAAATATCCTTCAGCCTAGAAGAAGGATCGCCCCCTTCAAGCGCGGGAAGCGTATTATGCGTTTTAATCGCGGTACCATTGCGCCCCTGGCTGATGGCCAGACCGGAGGTCACCAGTCGCTTATAGGCGGCAGCGACGGTATTACGGTTAACCGACAATTTGCCAGCCAGCTCGCGTACCGGCGGCAAAACATCGCCAGCTTTTAGTACGCCGCTTTCTACCAGGTAGCGAATGTTATCGAAGATTTCACTGGCAGTTTTTCCAACGATCATTATTGACCTATGACAAAATGAATTTTAGCATAGGACGAATAATAATCAGAGTCTGAGTCGCTGTCCAGCGGGAGGAGAAAGGATGGATCAGCAGGATGAAATACAATCGGTGCTCTTTAACGATAAAAGCCGGGCGCTGCAGGTTGATATTGTGGCCGTACAATCGCAGGTGGTTTACGGCAGCGTAGGAAACAGCATTGCGGTACCGGCGATCAAGCAGCACGGACTGCGGGTCATGGCGGTGCCGACGGTGTTGTTCAGCAATACTCCGCACTATGATACTTTCTACGGCGGCGTAATTCCCGAAGAGTGGTTTGCCGGTTATTTAAAAGCGCTGGAGGAGCGCGATGCGCTACGTGAACTGCGGGCGGTGACTACCGGTTATATGGGCAGCGCGGTGCAGATCAAACGTCTGGCGCAATGGCTGCTGCGCATTCGCCAGCAGCATCCTGGACTATGTATTCTCGTCGATCCGGTCATTGGCGACGTGGATAGCGGTATCTACGTAAAGGCCGAAATACCTGACGCTTATCGTACCCATTTGCTTCCGCTGGCGCAGGGGATCACGCCGAATCTCTTTGAGCTTGAGACGTTGAGCGGCTTGCCTTGTCGTAATCAGCAGGAGGCGATTACGGCTGCCCGCAGCCTGCTCTCCGATTCACTGAAATGGGTCGTTATTACCAGCGCGCCGGGAGCGGATAATGCGACTATCAACGTGCTGGTGGTTAGCGCAGAGTCGGTTGAGGTGGTGGAACATCCGCGCGTTGAGACTGACCTAAAGGGAACGGGCGACCTCTTTTGCGCTGAGCTGGTGAGCGGCCTGGTTTGCGGATTGTCGCTGGGCGAAGCCGCTCATGCCGCCGCGCAGCGGGTGCTGGCGGTAATGACCTGGACCAAACGCCACGGCTGCGATGAGCTTATTCTTCCGCCTCCGGGAGAGCGCGTATAAAGAGCTATCGATTAGTGGAGCTTCGGCAGGAGAGAGGCGTCGGGCAGTACGAAACTACGGTCGCCAGGAGCGGTAAGGTATCTGCGACGTTGTGGCGCATCAGGTAATTGGCCGGTGTTTGATAGCGAGACGCGAATACTGGAAAGTCGCTCCGAAGGAATGAAAATACCCGCGTTATCGACCGTTAAAAAACGGTGAGATAAAAAAATGGCGCCCTGAGAGGCGCCATTTTTCTGCGGCAAGAATTACTTCTTGATGCGGATAACCGGAGTTTCACCCACGGTCACGCTACCGGACAGTTTGATCAGCTCTTTGATCTCGTCCATGTTGGAAATAACAACCGGAGTCAGGGTAGACTTGGCTTTTTCTTCCAGCAGAGGCAGATCGAATTCGATAACCGGGTCGCCGACTTTCACACGCTGGCCTTCTTCAGCGATACGTTTGAAGCCTTCGCCTTTCAATTCAACGGTATCAATACCGAAGTGAACGAACAGCTCGATGCCGCTATCAGATTCGATTGAAAACGCATGGTTGGTTTCAAAAATTTTACCGATGGTACCATCTACCGGCGCAACCATTTTGTTGCCAGTAGGTTTGATAGCAATGCCATCACCCACAATTTTTTCCGCAAAAACTACATCCGGCACGTCTTCGATGTTGACGATCTCGCCAGAGAGCGGGGCAACAATCTCAATAGTTCCGGTGTCTTTTTTGTCATCAGAAACCAGAGATTTCAATTTATCGAACAAACCCATGATCTTCTCCTAAGCAGTAATTTGGGCCGCGCATCTCGTGAATTAGCAGATTGTTTTTTCTTCAATGAACTTGTTAACCAGCGTCATTAACTCGTCCGTTGTCGGTTGAGCAAGAGCCTGCTCTGCTAATACTTTCGCATCTTCGAAGTTCGTGTTACGAATAATCTTCTTAATGCGCGGGATGGAAATGGCGCTCATAGAGAACTCGTCCAGACCCATACCCAGCAACAGAAGTGTAGCACGTTCATCGCCCGCAAGCTCACCGCACATGCCTGTCCATTTGCCTTCAGCATGAGAAGCATCAATAACTTGCTTAATCAGCGTCAGCACGGACGGAGACATTGGCTGGTAAAGATGTGAAATCATATCATTACCACGGTCAACTGCCAGAGTATACTGCGTTAAATCATTGGTACCGATACTAAAGAAATCAACTTCTTTGGCTAAGTGACGAGCAATTGTCGCAGCGGCAGGGGTTTCCACCATGACGCCAATCTCGATTGCTTCGTCAAATGCTTTACCTTCGTCGCGCAGTTCCTGCTTGTAGATTTCAATCTCTTTTTTCAGTGCACGCACTTCTTCAACAGAGATGATCATCGGGAACATGATGCGCAGTTTACCGAAAGCGGAAGCGCGCAGAATAGCGCGTACCTGGTCGCGCAGAATTTCTTTGCGATCCATTGCGATACGCACGGCGCGCCAGCCGAGGAACGGGTTTTCTTCTTTCGGGAAGTTCATGTACGGCAGCTCTTTGTCGCCGCCGATATCCATGGTGCGAACGATAACGGCCTGCGAGCCGCACGCTTCGGCAACCGCTTTATAAGCTGCGAACTGCTCTTCTTCAGTTGGCAGGGAGTCGCGGTCCATGAACAGGAATTCAGTACGATATAAACCTACGCCTTCTGCGCCGTTACGCTCGGCACCTTCAACGTCGCGTACGGTACCGATATTGGCGCATACTTCAACCTGATGGCCGTCCAGCGTAATTGCCGGCAGGTCTTTCAGCTTAGCCAGTTCCGCTTTCTCTTCAGCGACCTGTGCCTGCAGGTTGCGCAGTTCTTCGATTTGTTTATCGCTCGGGTTAACCAGAACCTGGTTATTCACCGCGTCGAGAATCAGATAATCGCCGTTTTTCACCTGGGTGGTCACGCTACCGGTGCCCACGATGGCCGGCAGTTCAAGGGAACGCGCCATAATCGAGGTGTGGGAAGTACGGCCGCCCGCGTCGGTGATGAAACCCAGCACCTTGTTCAGGTTCAGCTGTGCGGTTTCAGACGGGGTGAGGTCAGCTGCAACCAGGATAACTTCATCCTGAATCGCGCTCAGATCGATGATGGCCAGGCCGAGGATGTTGCGCAGCAGGCGCTTACCGATGTCGCGTACGTCAGCCGCACGCTCTTTCAGGTATTCGTCATCCAGTTCTTCCAGGGCAGTAGCCTGACCTTCGATAACTTCATTGGCTGCCGCATCGGCAGTCATATGCTTATCTTTAATCAGGGCTATGATTTCCTGCTCAAGCTCCTCATCTTCCAGCAGCATGATGTGCCCTTCGAAGATGGCTTCTTTTTCTTCACCGAAAGTTTCACCAGCTTTGGTTTTGATGACCTCCAGCTGGGCGGAGGCCTTGGTGCGGCCGTTCAGAAAACGTTCAACTTCCTGATCAACCTTATCGGCAGAAATTTTCTTCCGGTCGATGACAATTTCATCTTCTTTCAGCAGAAGAGCCTTGCCGAAAGCGATACCCGGGGATGCTAAAATGCCTGAAATCATAACCCTACCTTACTTGTGACTGATATTAAAAAGAACCCGTGAACTTACTCGAGTTCAGCCATCAGTTTAACCAGATGCTCAACTGCTTTTTGCTCATCTTCGCCTTCGGCAGAGAGAGTCACAACGGTGCCCTGGGTCAGGCCCAGAGTCTGCAGTTTGAACAGGCTTTTGGCGCTGGCGCTTTTGCCGTTGGAGGTTACAGTGATCTCAGAAGTGAAGCCTTTTGCTTCTTTAACAAACTGAGCAGCAGGGCGGGTGTGCAGACCGTTCGGAGCGGTAATGGTAACTTCTTGCTGGAACATTATATTTCCCCAACTTATAGGTTTAGTGTTGTGGACCTAAAGTTTAGCCTAACGGCCAAACTTTAGCCTGTATCGTTAGCGCCGGCATCACGTGTCGGGCTCCGGCCCCAGCAGCAACGAATCGCAGTGGAAACCTTCAGGCCGTTAACGTCTACCACGTCATTAAACATTATGCCGCTAAAGGAAGACTTGAACCAAATCATAAAATCGATTCAGCTTATGGAAATCCTTACCGGAATAATTTCGCGCATCGAAATAAATGTGCTGGTTAAATACCAGACCCAACGAAGTGAATCAATGCCAGGAGGGGTAAAAGTTTGATGTGCGCCACAAAAAAGCACCTGAAAAGGTGCTTTTTTACACGATATTAACAAGCTGGCATTACTGTTGCAGTTCTTTCTCTGTGAACAGATCCGCGAACAGTGCAGTGCTTAAATAGCGCTCACCTGAAGAAGGTAGGATAACCACAATATTCTTATTGGTAAAGGATTCATCTTCCTGCAGCTTCAGCGCGGCGGCAACGGCAGCGCCGGATGAGATCCCAGCCAGAATGCCTTCCTCTTCCATCAGACGACGCGCGGTGGAAATCGCTTCTTCGTTAGTGATGGTCACTACTTTATCAACCAGTTTTAAATCCAGGTTGCCGGGAATGAAGCCGGCGCCAATACCCTGAATTTTGTGCGGGCCTGGCTTGAGTTCTTCTCCCGCAATCGCCTGAGAGATGACCGGGGAATCGGTAGGCTCTACCGCAACGGTAATCAGATCTTTTTTACCTTTGGTGCCTTTGATATAGCGGCTCACGCCGGTCAGAGTACCGCCGGTACCGACGCCAGAAATGAATACGTCGACCTGACCATCGGTATCTTCCCAGATTTCCGGGCCGGTGGTTTTTTCATGAATTTCCGGGTTAGCCGGGTTGCTGAACTGCTGCAGCAGAAGGAATTTTTCCGGGTTGCTGGCGACAATTTCTTCGGCCTTCTGGATGGCGCCCTTCATGCCTTTCGCGCCTTCGGTCAGGACCAGATTAGCGCCAAGGGCTTTAAGCAGCTTGCGGCGTTCAATGCTCATGGTCTCCGGCATCGTCAGCGTCAGTTTATAACCGCGAGCTGCAGCAACGTAGGCCAGAGCAATACCGGTATTACCGCTGGTGGGTTCTACCAGTTCAACGCCAGGTTTTAGCACGCCGCGTTTTTCGGCATCCCAAATCATATTGGCACCGATACGGCATTTTACGCTAAAGCTCGGGTTACGAGATTCTACCTTTGCCAGAATGCGCCCGTTACCGATGCGGTTCAGTCGTACCAGCGGCGTGTGGCCGATAGTCAGGGAGTTGTCTTCAAAAATCTTACTCATGGCCTGTCCTTAACTGTATGAAATTTGGGAGTACGGCTCCAGCATACCCGCTTAAAGAATATGCGGAAGTAAGGATTTAGCATATCTATATTCGGAAGAGAAATAATGGCAATCCAGAAGTAATAAGGAGCGGCATAAGCCGCTCCGGAAGAGAACGCGTTATTTCCACATCGCATGCTTGTCGCGGTAACAATCAACCCACATTGCCGTCGCGCCGCAAATAGCTACCGGCAGAATAACCAGATTCAGAACCGGGATCATGGTAAACAGACTGGTCAGGGCGCCAAACTGCATATTGATCGCTTTGCGGGTACGTAGCGCCTGACGCATCGTTTTAAACGGCACTTTATGGTTATCGAAAGGGTAGTCGCAGTACTGAATTGCCAGCGTCCAGGCGCTGAACAGGAACCACAGTACGGGGGCGACGGTCTGGCCAACGCCGGGAATGAAGTAGAGGAGTAACAGCACGATGGCTCGCGGAAGATACCAGGCGAACTTTTGCCACTCCCGCTTCATGATGCGCGGCACATCTTTCACGATGCCGAAAACCCCCACGTCTGGAGGCGTTGCGCCCGTCAGGCGCGCTTCAAGCTGCTCGGCCAGCAGGCCGCTAAAAGGCGCGGCAATCCAGTTGGCAATAGTCGAGAAAAAGTAGCCAAAGACCAGCAGAATAGAAATGACCACGATGGGCCATAGCAAATAGTTAAGCCATTGCAGCCATTCGGGAACGTGGCTCATCAAAGAGGGAATCCAGCTGCCGAGGCGAGTAAACAGCCACCAGAAGGCACCACCCATCAGCACAATGTTGACGAGTAAAGGAAGGAAGACGTATCGACGGATCCCCGGCAGCCCGATCAGCTTCCAACCCTGCGAAAAATAGTAGACGCCACTGCGCGGGGTCGTTACGGATGATGAAACCATAGTCAGATAATGCTCCTTTTGTGACATCCAGAATGAATGCCGGGCTATTTTATCGGGTTAGCAAACAATAACCAGTTAAGAAATGTTCGAAAAAACAGCAAAAAGCACGATTTAGTTCATCTTTATGTAGTGAAAGCCCCAGACGCACTTGCACTTGATGTAATCGACAAATACTCTTAGTGAGTAAATGTTTGCCGTGGTGGCAAGGTGTTAGAACAACAGAGAATATAATGATGCAGGATTTGCGTCTGATATTAATCATTGTTGGCGCGATCGCCATAATCGCTTTACTGGTGCATGGTTTCTGGACCAGCCGTAAAGAACGTTCCTCGATGTTTCGCGATCGCCCACTGAAACGTATGAAGTCTCGCGACGATCAAGAGTCGGAAGGCGATGACTTTGATGACGATGTTGAAGGCGTTGGTGAAGTCCGGGTTCATCGGACTAATCATGCGCCGGCTGGCGTTCATGGGGAGCATGAAGCACCTCGTCAGCCGCAGCACCAGTATCAGCCTCCTTATGAGCGTCAGGCTCAGCAGCCGCCTGTGCGTCCGGAGGAGCCTGTCCGTGCCCCGCAGGCGCCGCAGCAACAGCCTGTTCATACCCAGGCGCCGGTTCAACAACCGCATCACGCCGTGCCGCCTCAGCAGCCGGTGATGCAGCCGCAGCCAGTACAGCCTCAGCAGCCCGCGCAGCCTCAACAGCCGTTGCAGCCGCAGCAACCCGTTCAGCATGCGCAGCAGCCGGTTCAGCAACCGGCCGCCGCTCCTGCGCCTCAGCCGGCGCCTGAACCTCAGGCCCCTGAGCCTCAGCAGGCAGCACCGCAGCCTAAAGAGCGTAAGGAGACGGTCATTGTGATGAACGTCGCCGCGCATCATGGTTCGCAGCTTAATGGCGAGCTGTTAATCAATAGTATTCAGCAGGCGGGCTTTAAATTCGGCGATATGAACATCTTCCATCGCCACCTCAGCCCGGACGGCAGCGGTCAGGTGCTCTTTAGCCTGGCCAATATGGTCAAGCCTGGCACCTTCAATCCGGACAGCATGGCGGATATGATGACGCCCGGGGTGACTATCTTTATGCAGGTTCCGTCCTTTGGCGATGAACTGCAAAACTTTAAGCTGATGCTGCAATCGGCACAGTACATCGCTGATGAAGTCGGTGGCGTAGTGCTGGACGACCAGCGTCGTATGATGACGCCGCAAAAACTGCGTGAATATCAGGACCGCATTCGTGAAGTGAAAGAGGCTAACGCCTGATTCATCTTCTTGCGTTTCATCGACTTATCCTGAACCCCCGCCCGTCGGGGGTTTTTTATCATTGATGGTGTGATATGGAATCGAACGAACAAAAACTGACTGAACTGCGAACCACGCTTCGCCATCATGAATACCTGTACCACGTCATGGATACGCCGGAAATCCCTGATGCTGAATACGATCGGCTAATGCGTGAACTACGTGAACTGGAAGCTCAGCATCCTGAACTCATCACGCCGGACTCTCCCACCCAGCGGGTTGGCGCAGCGCCGCTGGCTGCGTTCGGCCAGGTGCGCCATGAAGTCCCTATGCTGTCGTTGGATAACGCCTTCGATGAAGAAAGCTTCCTCGCGTTTAATAAGCGCGTTCAGGATCGCCTGAAAAATACCGATGACCTGACCTACTGTTGCGAGCTCAAGCTGGATGGCCTGGCGGTCAGTATCCTGTATGAAAACGGCTTACTGGTCCAGGCGGCGACCCGCGGCGATGGGACGACCGGCGAAGATATAACTTCCAATGTGCGTACCATCCGCGCCATCCCTCTGAAATTACGCGGTGACAATATTCCGCAGCGGCTTGAGGTTCGTGGCGAAGTTTTCCTGCCGCAGGCCGGCTTCGAAAAAATTAATGAAGAGGCGCGAAGGACCGGTGGGAAAGTCTTTGCTAACCCACGTAATGCGGCTGCCGGTTCGTTACGCCAGCTCGATCCGCGGATTACCGCGAAGCGTCCGCTGACTTTCTTTTGCTATGGCGTAGGTGTACTGGAAGGCGGTGAGCTGCCACGGAGTCACTCGGCGCGTCTGGAGCAGTTTAAGGCCTGGGGGCTGCCGGTCAGCGCCCGTGTAAAACTCTGCCATACGCCAGAGGAAGTGCTTACTTACTATCGCAAGGTGGAAGAGGATCGTCCGACTCTGGGGTTTGATATCGACGGCGTGGTCATCAAAGTCGATTCTCTGGAGCTGCAGGAACAGCTGGGATTTGTGGCCCGCGCGCCGCGATGGGCGATAGCGTTCAAGTTTCCAGCTCAGGAACAGATGACCTTCGTACGCGATGTTGAGTTTCAGGTTGGGCGTACCGGCGCCATCACGCCGGTTGCGCGTCTGGAGCCGGTACACGTCGCCGGAGTACTGGTCAGCAACGCGACCCTCCACAATGCCGATGAAATAGAGCGCCTGGGACTGCGAATCGGCGACAAGGTAGTCATTCGTCGTGCCGGGGATGTTATTCCCCAGGTCGTGAATGTCGTGCTTTCGGAACGTCCGGAGGAGACCCGGGAAATAGTCTTCCCTACGCATTGCCCGGTATGTCATTCCGACGTGGAGCGCGTAGAGGGCGAAGTGGTTACTCGCTGCACCGGTGGTCTTATCTGCGGCGCGCAGCGTAAAGAAGCGCTCAAGCATTTTGTCTCTCGCCGCGCCCTGGACGTTGAAGGGATGGGCGATAAAATCATCGATCAGCTTGTTGAGAAAGAGTACGTACATACGCCAGCCGATCTCTTCCAGCTAACGCCGGGTAAACTCACCGGGCTGGATCGCATGGGGCCGAAATCAGCGCAGAACGTGGTGGATGCCCTCGAAAAGTCAAAAGAGACAACTTTTGCCCGCTTCCTTTATGCGCTGGGGATCCGTGAAGTCGGCGAGGCGACGGCGGCAGGTTTAGCCGCCCATTTTGGCACCATTGAAGCACTGGAACAGGCATCGCTTGAAGAGCTGCAAAAAGTGCCTGACGTCGGGATAGTGGTCGCCACGCACGTACGTAATTTCTTTGCTGAAGAGAGCAACCGTGAAGTGATTGCTCAGCTGCGTAAAGAAGGCGTTCGCTGGCCTGCGCCGGTGGTGGTCAATGCTGAAGAAATTGATAGCCCATTTGCCGGGAAAACGGTCGTTCTGACCGGCAGTCTGAGCCAGCTCTCGCGCGATGATGCGAAAGCGCGGCTGGTCGCGCTGGGTGCTAAGGTTGCGGGCAGCGTGTCGAAGAAAACCGACCTCGTTATCGCCGGGGAAGCTGCCGGCTCTAAGCTTGCCAAAGCCCTGGAGCTGGGGATTGCGGTGATTGATGAAGAGGAAATGCTGCGTCTGCTCGGAGAGTCGCATGGATAAAGAGCAGCTTATTGAAATTGCCAATACGGAAATGCCGTTTGGCAAATATAAAGGGCGTCGCTTAATTGATGTGCCGGAAGAGTATTTGCTGTGGTTCGCCCGTAAGGAGCAATTTCCCGCCGGGCACCTTGGTGAACTGATGGCATTAACCCTGTTGATTAAAACAGAGGGACTGACCAGTCTGGTGCAGCCCCTTAAGCGTCCGCGTTAAGCCTCGGAGGCGCGGTTTTTTTCCTGCGCCTGTAACGCTTCCGCCTGGCGCTTGTAGCGCCGAGCCAGAACCGCGCACACCATAAGCTGAATCTGGTGGAAGATCATCAGAGGCAGCACCATGATCCCCAGTATTGAGGTCGGAAAGAGAATATTGGCCATCGGAATTCCGTTTGCCAGGCTCTTTTTCGACCCGCAGAAGACTATCGTAATTTCATCCGCTTTATTGAACCCGCATTTGCGTGCAACAAAGACGTTGATGGCAATCACAATTGCCAGCAGCACGATGCTGACAATAACGATAAACAGCAGCGATCCAATGCCGACTTTGTGCCAGATGCCGTTCACGACCGCCTCGCTGAACGCCGAGTAGACCACCAGCAGGATGGAGGTCTGGTCGGTTTTCGAGATCCATTTTTTATGTTTGGCCACCCAGTTGCCAATCCATGGGCGAGAAAGATGACCCAGCACAAACGGCAGGAGCAGCTGCAGCATAATTTTGCCGACCTGCTCCAGACTCCCGCCCGCGCCGTGCAGATTCATCAGCAGGCCGACAAGCAATGGCGAAATAAAGATCCCCAGCAGGCTTGAGGCCGAAGCCGAACAGACGGCAGCCGCGACGTTGCCGCCCGCCAGCGAAGTAAACGCGATAGCGGACTGGACGGTGGCGGGCAGAATGCAAAGGTAAATAAACCCGGTATACAGCGCCGGATCAACGTTAATAGGCGCCCACCAGGCGAACAGCACGCCAAGAACGGGAAAGACGATAAAGGTGCTGCACATTACCCAAAGATGCAAACGCCAGTGGCTTCCCCCGGCAACGATCGCCTCACGAGAAAGCTTTGCGCCGTGCATAAAGAACAGCAGCGCGATGGCGGCGGTGGTTAAATGTTCAAAGAAGGGGACAAATCCGCCGCGGGCAGGGAAAAAAGAAGCCAACAGGACGACGGTCACTAACGTCAGAGTGAATGGATCAAGAATGCGGAAAAATTTCATAAACGCTCCTGAAAATCGATGTTGCTATTGTGCTTTCTTTAGTTTGAGAAATAAAATCGATTTATTGCATCTATTCATGAATAAAAGAGATGAATTACACGCTGCGTCAGTTGAAGGTGTTTGTGACCGTTGCTCGCGTCAAAAGCTTTAGCCGGGCAGGGGAGAGTATTGGTCTTAGCCAGTCGGCGGTAAGCCATAGCGTTAAAGAACTTGAGCATCAAATCGGCGTACGTTTGCTGGACCGGACAACGCGTGAAGTGGTGCTCACGGAAGCCGGGCAGCAGCTGGCGGTCCGACTTGAACGCCTGCTCGATGAATTAAACAGCACGCTGCGTGAGGCCGGGCGCGTCGGGCAGCAGCTTATGGGAACCGTCCGGGTGGCGGCCAGCCAGACCATTTCGGCTCATCTGATCCCCCAGTGCATTGCCTCCGCGAATCAGCTTTATCCGGAGATCGATTTTGTTCTCCACGATCGGCCCCAGCAGTGGGTTCTGGAGAGTATTCGCCAGGGAGAGGTTGATTTTGGCATTGTTATCGATCCAGGAGCCGCAACCGATTTAGAGTGCGAAACCGTACTGGCAGAGCCGTTCTTATTGCTTTGCCGCTACGATCATCCCTTTGCTGAACAGGATTCGGTGAGCTGGCTGGCGCTACAGCACCAGCGGCTGGTGCTTCAGGATTATGCCTCTGGTAGCCGTCCGCTTATTGATGCGGCGCTTTCGGGATTCTCAGTTGCTGCGAATATTGTGCAGGAGATAGGCCATCCGGCAACATTGTTCCCAATGGTTGAGTCGGGGATAGGTATCAGCATATTACCCGCGCTGGCGCTCCCTCTCCCGCAGGGTAGCCATTTGCAGGTGAAGCGACTCACGCCGGTGGTGCAACGTCAGTTGATGCTGGTGCGGCGTAAAAATCGCTCACTTTCCACTGCCGCTGAGGCGCTGTGGGAGGTGGTGCGGCATCAGGCCAGCCAGTTGACCTCTCAGCGTGAGAACGACCCTTTGTATCAGATATGAAATCAATAGCTTTTTTATATTAAACGTCCGAGAAAACTGTATTGGTAATCGATTGCGTAGCATCGTTATATCGACATTGTACCCAATCAATTATCGATTCTTCAGTTTAAGGACAGCTTATGAGCGACACTCTTTTCTCCCGGAACCCGTGGTATAGCGCCGATATTATTCGCGGCTACAAACCTGATTTCACGCCGCGCGTGGCGTTTATTCTTGGTTCTGGTCTTGGAGCGCTGGCAGAACAAATTGAAGATGCGGTGGCTATCTCTTATGAAAAGCTACCTGGCTTCCCGGTTAGCACCGTGCACGGTCATGCAGGTGAACTGGTGCTTGGTCATCTGGCTGGCGTTCCCGTCGCCTGTATGAAAGGGCGGGGCCATTTCTACGAAGGACGGGGCATGACGGTAATGACCGATGCCATCCGGACCCTAAAGCTGCTGGGTTGCGAACTGCTGTTTTGCACTAACGCGGCTGGTTCGTTGCGCCCGGAGGTCGGGCCGGGTAGCCTGGTGGCGCTTAACGATCATATTAACACCATGCCGGGTACGCCAATGGTGGGCCTGAATGATGAACGTTTCGGCGAGCGCTTCTTTTCGCTGGCGAACGCCTACGATGCGGATCTCCGCGCAGTTCTGCACAGCGTCGCGGCAGAAGAGGGTTTTCCGCTCACTGAAGGAGTCTTTGTTTCCTATCCCGGGCCGAATTTTGAAACGGCGGCAGAGATTCGCATGATGCAGATTATCGGCGGCGATGTGGTGGGGATGTCGGTGGTGCCGGAAGTGATCGCCGCGCGTCACTGTGGGATGAAAGTGGTTGCGGTCTCTGCAATCACTAACCTGGCCGAAGGACTGGGCGATGTGAAATTATCCCATGCGCAAACTCTGGCGGCGGCCAAACTCTCGCAGCAGAACTTTATCAACCTGATCTGCGGCTTTTTACGCAAACTGGCCTGAAAATAATAAATATTGACCCCGTACGCGGGGTCTTACTTTAATGGCAAGGAACGGAAAAATGGGTATCGCCTCTCGCTTAAAGCTCATGTCGTTTTTGCAATATTTTATCTGGGGAAGCTGGCTGGTAACCCTGGGTTCTTACATGATAAACACGTTGCATTTTACCGGTGCAAACGTCGGTATGATTTATAGCTCTAAAGGGTTGGCGGCAATTATCATGCCCGGCATTATGGGAATTATTGCCGATAAATGGTTACGCGCGGAACGAGCCTATATGCTCTGCCACCTGGTCTGTGCCGGAGTGCTGCTTTATGCAACCACCGTTACCGACCCGGATACAATGTTTTGGGTAATGCTGATTAACGCGATGGCCTATATGCCGACTATCTCGTTGTCTAACAGTGTTGCCTATTCCTGTCTGGCGCAGTCTGGCCAGGATCCGGCGACGGCATTCCCGCCTGTTCGCGTGTTCGGTACTATCGGTTTTATTGTCGCCATGTGGACGGTGAGTCTGATGGGGCTGGAGTTAAGCAGCGCCCAGCTGTATATCGCATCTGCCGCATCATTGTTACTGGCGATGTACGCGTTCACGCTACCGAAAATTCCCGTGGCTGAGAAGAAAGCCAGCACCACCCTTGTCAGTAAACTGGGGCTGGATGCATTCGTACTGTTTAAAAATCCGCGGATGGCCATTTTCTTTTTCTTCGCAATGATGCTGGGAGCGGTGCTGCAAATTACCAACGTCTTCGGGAATCCCTTCCTGCATGATTTTGCCCGCAACCCGGAGTTTGCCGACAGCTTTGTCGTGAAGTATCCCTCTATTCTGCTTTCGGTTTCGCAGATGGCGGAAGTCGCTTTTATTCTTACCATTCCGTTCTTTCTTAAACGTTTTGGCATCAAAACGGTAATGCTGATGAGTATGCTGGCGTGGACGCTACGCTTTGGTTTTTTCGCCTTTGGCGATCCGTCTCCGTTCGGTTTTATTCTGTTGCTGATGTCGATGATCGTGTACGGCTGCGCATTCGACTTCTTTAATATTTCAGGTTCGGTTTTCGTGGAGCAAGAGGTTAGCTCGAATATTCGCGCCAGCGCGCAGGGACTGTTCATGACGATGGTTAACGGCGTTGGGGCATGGGTTGGCTCGATCCTGAGCGGAATGGCCGTTGATTACTTCTCGGTAGACGGGGTGAAAGACTGGCAGACTATCTGGCTGGTATTTGCGGCCTATTCATTCATTCTGGCGATTATTTTTGCCCTGTTCTTCAGATATAAGCACGAACCCGAGAAGCTAATGCAGAAAGAGCTGGCACATTAATGCTTTTCAGCGGCGGGATCCCGCCGTTTCATTTAGTGTGATGCAATGTGGTAACTTTGCGCATTATCCTTCGCCTATGGAGCGCATCGCACATGGAACGCACGCATCGTATCGATCTGAAGTTATTGCGCTATTTTCTGGCCGTCGCAGAAGAGCTGCATTTTGGTCGTGCGGCTGCCCGTCTGAATATGTCGCAACCTCCTCTGAGCATCCATATTAAAGATCTGGAACAGCAGCTCGGTACGCTGTTGTTTATTCGCCATTCCCGCAGCGTAGCGTTGACCCATGCAGGAAAAATTCTGATGGAGGAGTCCCGCCGCCTTCTTTCCAGTGCGAATCAGGCTCTGGCGCGTGTGGAACAGATTGGCCGAGGGGAGGCAGGGCGGGTAGAACTGGGCGTGATAGGTACGGCAATGTGGGGAAAAATGCGCCCGGTAATGCGCCGCTTTTTGAAAGAAAACCCTAATGTTGAGGTGCTCTTCCGGGAAAATATGCCTGCGATGCAAATGGCGATGCTGGAACGACGAGAACTGGATGCCGGAATCTGGAGGATGGCCACGGCTCCTTCGCCAGGCTTTACCAGTCTGCGCTTGCATGAGTCCTCTTTTCTGGTGGCTATGCCGGAAGAACATCCTCTTACCCTGCGTCAAGCGATCCCGCTTGAGGCGCTGCGTAACGAATATTTTGTCACCATGCCCTCAATCCATACCGACTGGACGTTTTTACAACGCGTTTGTCAGAGCGCCGGATTTTCGCCGATGATTGTCCGCGAAGTGATGGAGCCGCAAACCGTACTGGCAATGGTGAGCATGGGGATTGGTATCACGCTTATCGCGGACAGCTACGCGCAGATGACGTGGCCTGGGGTTGCATTTCGACCGCTGGAGGAACGCATACCCGCTGATTTGTATATCGTATACGATCAGCAGCAGGCGACGCCTGCACTGACAAAGCTGGTGGAAGCGCTGACGGGGTGATTGTTGGCTCAGGATTGTATATCGCAGATAGCAAAAAAGCGCCACAAGCGCCATTTTTACAATAGTGGGTCGTGCAGGATGACTCGCTTCGGGCCATCGCCGCAGGCGGCTCCGTTGTCTCTCTTCGCGTTGTGCAAAATTGTTCCCGACAATTTTGTCGGCTCGAACCTGCCGCAGGTTCGAATCTTATATATCGCAGATAGCGAAAAAGCGCCTTTAGGGCGCTTTTTTACATTGGTGGGTCGTGCAGGATTCGAACCTGCGACCAATTGATTAAAAGTCAACTGCTCTACCAACTGAGCTAACGACCCGAAGTGGTGGGTGATGACGGGATCGAACCGCCGACCCCCTCCTTGTAAGGGAGGTGCTCTCCCAGCTGAGCTAATCACCCACTTCGGTACTTCAATTTTAATGCAAGAAATTCAGCTGGCGAGAAAGTGGTGGGTGATGACGGGATCGAACCGCCGACCCCCTCCTTGTAAGGGAGGTGCTCTCCCAGCTGAGCTAATCACCCACTTCGGTACTTCAATTTTAATGCAAGAAATTCAGCTGGCGAGAAAGTGGTGGGTGATGACGGGATCGAACCGCCGACCCCCTCCTTGTAAGGGAGGTGCTCTCCCAGCTGAGCTAATCACCCCCGCTGTGTGGAGTCGCATTATAGGGAGAGTTGAAAATGAGTCAACGCCTTTTCTAAATAATTTGTTTGTTCGTCGTAAAATTAAACAAAACGATCGCAATGTCATCTGTGACGCATGATTTATAAACAAAAAGGGCAAAGCGTGAGGTTGAAACGGGAACAACATTGAGGAATCAGCCTGTGGTGTTAGAATATTCCCCCATAAAATCTAACGAACACTGCCGCGTGTCGGCATCTTTATCAAACGTAAGGCCAATTCATGAAAATCAAAACTCGCTTCGCGCCCAGCCCGACAGGCTATCTGCACGTTGGCGGTGCGCGTACTGCTCTCTATTCCTGGCTTTTTGCACGTAATCACGGCGGTGAGTTTGTGCTGCGTATTGAAGACACCGATCTTGAGCGCTCCACGCCGGAGGCCATTGAAGCCATTATGGATGGTATGAACTGGCTGAGCCTGGAGTGGGATGAGGGTCCATACTTCCAGACCAAGCGTTTTGATCGCTATAACGCCGTCATTGATGAAATGCTGGAAGCGGGCACGGCCTATAAGTGCTACTGCTCCAAAGAGCGTCTGGAAGCCCTGCGTGAAGAGCAGATGGCAAAAGGTGAAAAGCCGCGCTACGACGGCCGCTGCCGCCATGGTCATGAACATCATGCTGACGATGAACCTTGCGTTGTACGTTTTGCCAACCCGGAGAACGGTTCGGTGGTTTTTGATGACCAGATCCGTGGCCCGATTGAATTCAGTAACCAGGAGCTGGACGACCTAATTATTCGTCGTACCGATGGTTCCCCAACCTATAATTTCTGCGTTGTGGTTGATGACTGGGATATGGAAATCACCCACGTCATCCGTGGCGAAGACCATATCAACAATACTCCCCGTCAGATTAACATCCTGAAAGCGCTGAATGCGCCGGTGCCGGTATACGCCCACGTCTCCATGATTAACGGCGACGACGGTAAGAAACTCTCTAAGCGTCACGGCGCGGTCAGCGTTATGCAGTATCGCGATGATGGCTACCTGCCGGAAGCGCTGCTGAACTATCTGGTTCGTTTAGGGTGGTCAAGCGGCGACCAGGAGATTTTCTCTCGTGAAGAGATGATCAAGCTGTTCAGCCTGGGGGCGGTGAGCAAATCTGCGAGCGCGTTCAACACTGAAAAACTGCAGTGGCTGAACCATCACTATATCAACTCACTGGCGCCGGAATATGTGGCAACGCATTTACAGTGGCACATTGAGCAGGAAAATATCGACACCCGTAACGGCCCGCAGCTGGCTGAACTGGTAAAACTGCTGGGAGAACGTTGCAAAACGCTGAAAGAGATGGCGGCGAGCTGCCGTTATTTCTATGAAGATTTTGCCGAGTTTGATGCCGACGCGGCGAAAAAACATCTGCGTCCGGTTGCCCGTCAGCCGCTGGAGGTGGTGCGCGATAAACTAGCCGCCATTAGTGACTGGACGGCTGAAAATGTTCACCACGCTATTCAGGCTACGGCCGATGAGCTGGAAGTAGGCATGGGCAAAGTGGGGATGCCGCTGCGCGTGGCGGTGACCGGTGCAGGCCAGTCTCCGGCGCTTGACGTGACGGTACATGCGATCGGTAAATCACGCAGCGTAGAACGTATCAATAAAGCGCTTGCCTATATTGCTGAGCGGGAAAACCAGCAATCCTGATTTTGATAACGGCAATAACAAAACGGCGGGGTTAGCTACCCTCGCCGTTTTTTTTTGCCTATTTATCGGCATCCGTAATGCTGAGCCGGGAGAGAAATCCGCTGATCCCCTCGCGAGCAAGAAGATCGCGCAGGCGCAGCTGTTCGGCCGGAGTCATCAGGCGCAGCGTCTCGACAATCTGGCGCCAGATTGCATCAGCATCGTTCACCAGATATTTGACCGGCTGTTCGGCAAGCTGGTTGTCGAGCGACAGATGGCGCAGCGCGGGGATATTTGCCAGGAAATCGATAACCGGCCTGTCAATAACAATAAGGCGCGCGCGCCCACCTTTGACGCCGGGTATCGCTTCCGTCCGCCATTTTTGCTCTCTGGCCCAGCGGTTTATCGTTTGTCGGGCGAGATCAAGGCACTCAGCGAGTTCCGCTGGAGTCATTTTGTCTTTAAGTTTCATCATTATTTCACTGGTCGCGGATACCCAGTCGATTGAGTAGCCCGGTAATCCCTTCACGTAGCAGCAGCGACATAAACAGCTTTTGCTCTCCCGGCGTCATCTCTTTACACAGCGTGAGTAGCAGCGATTCTAAATCGCTATCTGTTGCGGAATAGGGGACTGGGTTTTCGGCCACGCGCTGTGCGCTGCGGATAAACTCGCGAACCTGCTCATTAACATGTACCAGGCGCGCTTTACCGCCCTGAACTCCGGGCCGCGGAGATGTCTGCCATCCCTCCTTACGTACCCATTTGTTAATCGTCTGTCGGCTGAAGCCAGTTAAATGCGCTATTTCTTCAGGTGTCATTCGTTCCTTGAGCATACTATTTCCTGAGTAAATATGTGGGAATTAGTTGCACATGTTATAGCATCCTTTTAGAGGAAAGGGTGACATGTTTAGCTTCTGGCTGCGATAAGGCTCGCAATGTCAGCCGTTTGCCTGCTTTTTCAGCGATCAAATAGCGGGGATTAATTTTGCCGTTGACACCTGGCGAAGGAATTCATATTATGCCGCCCGTCAACACGACACGCTTTACGTTACGGGGCTATAGCTCAGCTGGGAGAGCGCTTGCATGGCATGCAAGAGGTCAGCGGTTCGATCCCGCTTAGCTCCACCAAAACCTGCTCCCATCAGGTTTGGTTCGTAAAGAGGTCCTGTGGGGCTATAGCTCAGCTGGGAGAGCGCTTGCATGGCATGCAAGAGGTCAGCGGTTCGATCCCGCTTAGCTCCACCAAAATATCGAACCCTCGCTGCGGCGGGGGTTTTTCATTTCTTAACTATAAAAATGTAAAGCTGTTTCTGAATAAGTCAGCAAATCTCTGTTTAAAGTAATTTCAGATTTTTTCACAATGTAAAATCTTGCTTGCGCTTATTAAGCGAATTAATATTTATGCCCCCTAAAAATATTTATTGCAGCAGGAGTTTTAATTAACAATAATGATTGATCATTTTAACATTAAGATCAAAAAAACTCTGCTGGCTCTCCTGGTCTGCTTTATCGCAATTCCGCTCTCCAGATTTATTTCTCCACAAACCATCATTGATGGAAATCAAATTTATCTGGCATGGCTGCCGTTGAGCTTAATGTATTCCGTGCTGTTTATTTTCGGTCGCTATGCGGTTATCCCATTGATTATTGCATTTGCGATCACCAACAGCTGGATAATCGATCTGACCGTAGCTCAGGCAATGATTCTGCTATTTTGCCAGCTGTTCTCGGTTTTCATTTCCTGCGCCATTCTTTACTTTCAGCTTGGAAGGCGCTGGCGCGTAGGGCTGACGGCAAAGCATATGGGCGTAAGGATCTTTTGGGCGGGATTCTTTGCTCCGATCCTGTTGAAAGTCACTATGTATCTGGCGGGGCGATTTTTTTCGTTTCCGCTCGCGATTTCCAGCTATTTCGGCAATATGTCGGTTATCTACACCGTTATTGATATACAAAGCCTGATTAGCGCAGCATTAATTTTTACAACTTTCTTTTATTATCCGTTGCGGATGATTATCAGTCCGCGATATGCGAGAACGTTCTGGCGTAATCATTGCCAGCCGTGGCTGGTTCGCACGCAGCGGGTATTTACGGTGTATTGGTTTGTCGCCCTGACGGCTGTATTACTTGTGCTGTGTACACCTTATGATTCTGATTTTATTGCAGGTTATTTAGTCCCTCTTATTTTTATTTTGTATTTTATTGGTATTAGCCGTCTTGGGCATACGTTGATTCGCATTGCATGGTCTGTTTCAGCATTTTTGCTGGTCGCCTATAACCAGAATTTTTTACACGGTGTACAAACTGAATATTCGCTCTCATTTGTTCTTTCTGTATTGATCTCTTTTACTATCTGTTTGTTCTATATGGCAGATATTTATGCTCGTAGTGAAAGAATGAAGCTCAGATGGCGAGAGCAGGCGGAAGAAGATCCGCTTACGGGATTGCCGAATTTGCGCGCGCTGGAGAGCCACCTGCAGTGTCACCCTACTGTCGCCATCAGCAGCCTGCGCATTCAGAATCTGGATTTCCTTAGTCGTCACTACGGTATGATGATGAGAGTGGAGAGCAAAAAGCAGATCGTTCGTAAGCTGCAGCCTCTGTTAGCTCAGGGAGAGCGCATTTTTCAGCTGCCCGGTAGCGAGCTATTGCTGGTTCTCAATGGTCCGGAACCGGAAGCGCGCCTAAGCCATATTGTTTCGACGCTGAACCATAAAAAGTTCAGCTGGAATAATCAGGGATTGGATCTGGAGTTTGGCGCATCATGGGGCGCTTACAGCGGTATAGAGTCTGAGCTTCACCCGATGCTTGGCCAGCTTAGCTGGCTGTCTGAGCAAGCGGGCGCATCGCGCCGGGTACTCCCGCTGGATGCCGCTCAAGAGCAGATTTCCGATCAAACAAGCGAACAGGTACGGCTGCTGGCGCAAATTAAGCAAGCGCTCAATGAACGCGGGCTGGTGCTGTACGCCCAGCCTATTCAGGATGCCTCAGGGGAGGGCTACTACGAAATTCTTAGCCGTATGCGCTGCGGTGACACCATCATTACGCCGGATCGATTTATTCCGCTGATTGCGCAGTTTAATCTGAGCCAGCGCTTTGATATGCAGATTCTGGAAACCCTATTTAGTAGCCTTAGCCATCATCCCGGTAAGCATTTCTCCGTGAATCTGCTGCCCTACACGCTGATGCAAAAGGATAGCGCAGCACAGATTATCTCACTGTTTAAGCGCTATAACCTGGCGGCGGAGGCGATAACTATTGAAGTCACCGAAGAGCAGGCGTTTTCCGATGTTGAAACCAGTTTGCATAATATTCAGCAGTTAAGAGACTTCGGCTGCGCTATCGCCATTGATGACTTTGGTACCGGCTATGCCAACTACGAGCGCCTGAAAAGCCTGCAGGCCGATATTGTAAAAATTGACGGCTGCTTTGTGCGCGATATCGAGACCGATCCGCTGGATGCCATTATGGTTAAATCCATTATTGAGATGGCGAAGGTTAAGAAGATGAAAGTCGTGGCGGAGTATGTTGAAACGCCCGAGCAGCGGGAAAAGCTTCTCCAGCTTGGAGTCGACTACTTGCAGGGGTATCTGATTGGTAAGCCGCAGCCGCTGAGCGAACTGCAGGCGTAAAAAAGCCGGGGCTTGCCCGGCTTTCGCTTAATGAATATCGGATTACAGTACCAGTGCGGCGATAGATGCAGAGAGCACGCTTACCAGTGTGGAACCATAAACCAGCTTCAGGCCGAAGCGTGAAACCACGTTACCCTGCTCTTCGTTCAGTCCTTTAATCGCACCGGCGATAATACCGATAGAGGAGAAGTTAGCGAAGGAGACGAGGAAGATAGAGATGATGCCTTCCGCACGCGGAGAGAGCGTGGAGGCCACTTTCTGCAGATCCATCATGGCGACGAACTCGTTAGAAACCAGCTTGGTGGCCATAATACTACCTACCTGCAGCGCTTCACCTGCCGGGACGCCCATGACCCACGCAACCGGATAGAAGATATAGCCGAGGATCCCCTGGAAGGAGATACTATAACCGAACCAGCCGGTGACGGTGGCGAACAGGGCGTTCAGCGCGGAAATAAGCGCGATAAAGCCGATCAGCATTGCGGCAACGATAATCGCCACTTTGAAGCCCGCCAGGATGTATTCTCCCAGCATTTCGAAGAAGCTTTGCCCTTCATGCAGGTTAGACATCTGCAGATTTTCTTCGCTTTCGTCTACGCGATAGGGGTTAATCAGCGACAAAACGATAAAGGTACTGAACATGTTGAGTACCAGCGCCGCAACGACATATTTTGGCTGCAGCATGGTCATGTATGCGCCCACGATAGACATGGACACTGTAGACATCGCCGTTGCAGCCATGGTGTACATGCGATTGCGGGACATCTTGCCAAGGATATCTTTATAAGCGATAAAGTTTTCTGACTGGCCCAGAATCAGCGAGCTGACAGCGTTGAAAGATTCCAGTTTGCCCATGCCGTTAATTTTGGACAACACGGTACCGATGGCGCGAATGACGATAGGCAGAATACGAATATGCTGCAAAATACCGATCAGCGCGGAGATGAACACGATTGGGCACAAAACTTTCAGGAAGAAGAAAGCCAGGCCTTTATCATTCATATTGCCGAAGACGAAGTTTGTCCCTTCATTGGCGAAACCGAGGAGTTTCTCAAACATCTCCGAAAAGCCCTTCACAAAACCCAGACCAATGTCGGAGTTCAGGAAGAACCAGGCCAACAGCACTTCAATGACAAGCAGCTGAATGACATAACGAATACGAATCTGCTTACGGTTGTGGCTGACCAGCAAGGCCAGAATGGCAACCACTACGATCGCGAGAATAAAGTGCAAGACGCGGTCCATATTTGCTCCAAATATGAGGCAGGTTAAATTTCTGTGCACATTCTATGTAACAGGCGCAAAGAAAACGAGAGATAGAACACACTATTGCAAGGATATGTGACTAATGGCAGAAATAGTGATCAAACATGCATTTTTGTTATGTTACGTAAAAGTTTTAAAAGTTGCACTGATGTACTATTCTGATAGTTGATTAAAAGAATTTATCGTTTCCCGGCTTTAAGTTGCCGACCTGCTATCGTCCCCTCCTATCACAGCAATCATTATCACCGTTTTAAATGAACTTGATAATCATTCGCGTTTTGATAGCATAAAACATAGCAAAGGCTATATTTCCAGAGGCAGAAAATGACAAACAGTCGCGTTGAGAATAGCAGCGGTCGTGCAGCGCGCAAGATCAAGTTGGCCCTGATGGGACCTGCTTTCATTGCTGCCATTGGCTATATCGATCCGGGTAATTTCGCGACGAATATTCAGGCCGGCGCCAGCTTTGGCTATCAGCTGCTTTGGGTGGTCGTGTGGGCAAACCTGATGGCGATGCTGATTCAGGTGATGTCGGCGAAACTGGGTATCGCTACCGGTAAAAATCTGGCAGAACAAATTCGCGACCACTACCCGCGGCCGGTAGTGTGGTTTTACTGGGTGCAGGCGGAAATCATCGCGATGGCCACCGATCTTGCCGAGTTTATTGGCGCAGCTATTGGGTTTAAGCTGGTGCTCGGCGTCTCCTTGCTGCAGGGCGCGGTGCTGACGGGAATCGCGACGTTTCTGATTCTGATGCTACAGCGTCGCGGTCAAAAACCGCTGGAGAAAGTGATTGGCGGACTGCTGCTGTTTGTCGCTGCGGCATATGTCGTTGAACTCATTTTCTCCCAGCCTGCGCTGGCACCGTTGGCGAAAGGAATGCTCGTACCGTCTCTGCCGACCAGCGAAGCGGTATTTCTTGCCGCCGGGGTTCTGGGCGCAACCATCATGCCGCATGTCATCTATTTACACTCATCGCTGACCCAGCATCTGCACGGTGGGACGCGTAAAGAGCGGTATAACGCCACGCGCTGGGATGTGGCGATTGCCATGACTATCGCTGGTTTTGTCAACCTGGCGATGATGGCGACCGCTGCCGCGGCTTTCCATTTCAACGGCCATACCGGTATTGCCGACCTCGATCAGGCCTATCTGACGCTGGAGCCTTTGCTGAGTCATGCGGCAGCGACCATCTTTGGCCTGAGTCTGATAGCAGCGGGACTATCTTCGACGGTAGTTGGCACTCTGGCGGGGCAGGTGGTGATGCAGGGCTTTATACGCTTTCATATCCCGCTATGGTTTCGTCGGGCAATCACCATGCTGCCGTCGTTTATTGTGATTTTAATGGGCCTTGATCCGACGCGTATTCTGGTGATGAGTCAGGTATTGCTGAGTTTTGGTATCGCTCTTGCGCTGGTGCCGTTGCTTATATTTACCAGCGATTCCCGATTAATGGGCGACCTGGTCAACTCCCGGTGGGTGAAAGTACTGGGATGGGCGATTGTCGCGGTGGTTGTGGGGCTCAACGGTTGGCTGATTGTAGGATCGATATTCAGCTAATTGTGACCATAAAAGGGAGCCGGATGGCTCCCTGTTGTCATTAGTGATGCCCGTGGCCATGGCCGCGACCGCCGTGACCTCGTCCCCAGCCGCCGCGTCTGTCGTCGCGGTCGTTCCAGCCTTCGCGATAGCCGCGTTCGTAGGCTTTGCGTTTATCCCAGCCACGATGCCAGCCGTTGTCATGACGATGCCAGCGGTTGTCGCGCCACTCATAGTGTTTACGCCAGTAATCACGGTCGCGCCAGCCGCCACCGTCCCAGTAGTTACCATAATTGTCGCGATCGCCAATTTGTAATTTTATAGATGGCAACAGGGTGATTTCACCAGCATTAGCGACCAATGGCGCTGAAGCCAGAAGCACTGCAGCCAAAATCAGTGACCTGAACATACTCTTCTCCTTCACGATCGGGGCCGTTGTCGGCCTGTTAACCTGATATTACGGGGCAGTAAAGCCCCATCGCATCGGAGGAACTCCTAAATCGCAAGCGAGAGCACTTTTTGCTAAAGTAAAAATGAATTTACACCGCAAGGATGGCATCGATGGCCGCCCGTTCTTCGGCGCTGAAATGGCGGTTTTCCAGCATGCCAATCGCATCGTCGAGCTGCGACGTTTTGCTGGCGCCAATCAGTACCGAGGTGATTTTCTCTTCGCGCAGCACCCAGGCGAGGGCCATTTGCGAGAGTTTCTGCCCGCGTGATTCTGCCAGCGCGTTCAATTGACGAATCTTCTCCAGTTTGTTTTCAGTTAGCTGATCCGGTTGCAGGAAGCGGCTACCGCTGGCGGCGCGGGAGTCTGCCGGAATGCCGTGCAGATAGCGGTTAGTCAGCTGGCCGCCGGCAAGTGGTGAAAACGCTATACTTCCCACCCCTGCGGTTTGCAGAAAATCGAGTAAACCTTCCTCGACCCCGCGTTCAAACATCGAGTATTTAGGCTGATGAATCAGGCACGGTGTACCGAGATCGTTAAGGATGTTGATGGCGTCACGAGCCTGTTCTGGCGGGTAATTCGATAATCCGACGTATAGCGCTTTGCCCTGGCGAACAATATGGTCCAGCGCACGCATGGTTTCCTGCAATGGCGTTTCGGGGTCGGGGCGGTGATGGTAAAAAATATCGACATAGTCCAGGCCCATGCGTTTAAGGCTTTGGTCGAGGCTGGCAATGAGATATTTACGCGATCCCCAGTCGCCATAAGGGCCGTCCCACATGGTGTAACCGGCTTTGCTGGAGATAATCAGTTCATCGCGGTAAGGCAAAAAATCTTCTTTCAGGATACGACCAAAATTGCTCTCTGCAGACCCTGGCGGAGGCCCGTAGTTATTGGCTAAATCGAAATGAGTAATGCCGAGGTCGAACGCGTGTCGCAGAAGCTGGCGGCTGGTTTCTACCCGCGTTTCGTCGCCAAAATTATGCCAAAGCCCAAGGGAAATTGCCGGCAGCTTTAATCCGCTATGACCGCAGCGGCGGTAGTCCATCGTTTGATATCGCGTGGCGTTTGCCTGGTAAACCATACTTCCTCCGCAGATAAAACAGGGTGTGTATACGTTTACACTAAAGAATGTTTGTCGCCGAGTACACTCCCTGAATGCGTAAATTTTGCTTTCCACCCCATTTGTTGAGCACAATCTGGACAGCCCATCTGCTTATCCAATACTCAAATTACCTGCACGAGAGGAGAGTATGGATATGCAACCGACTTATACCATTGGCGATTATCTGCTGGATCGTCTCGTAGATTGCGGCATATACCGCTTGTTTGGCGTACCGGGTGATTACAATTTACAGTTTCTCGACAGCGTTATCGCGCATCAGAAATTAGGGTGGGTTGGTTGTGCTAACGAGCTGAACGCGGCCTATGCCGCCGATGGCTATGCGCGTATTAAAGGCGCTGGCGCGCTACTGACGACCTATGGTGTCGGCGAGCTTAGCGCGCTTAACGGCATTGCCGGAAGCTACGCCGAACATGTTCCGGTCCTGCATATTGTCGGGGCTCCCTGTACCGGCGCGCAGCAGCGCGGCGAACTGCTGCACCATACGCTTGGTGATGGTGATTTCAGCCACTTTTCGCGTATGAGTGAACAAATTACCTGTTCCCAGGCGGTACTGGCGGCGGGCAATGCCTGCCATGAAATAGACCGGGTATTAAGTGAAATGCTAATCCATCATCGCCCCGGTTATCTGATGCTGCCGGCCGATGTGGCGAAGGCGAAGGCCACGCCGCCTGCTCACCGTTTGCTAATGGAAGGTCTGCCCGCCGATGATAATCAGCTGGCAGGATTTCGTGAGCATGCGCTGTTGATGCTGAGAAGCAGCCGTCGCGTATCGCTGCTGGCTGATTTCCTTGCCCAGCGCTATGGGCTGCAAAACGTCCTCAGAGAGTGGGTCGCTAAAGTACCGGTTTCTTTCGCCACCATGCTGATGGGTAAAGGGCTTTTTGATGAGCAGCAGAGCGGGTTTGTCGGGACCTATAGCGGCGTAGCAAGCTCCAGTCAGACTCGCGATGCCATTGAAAATGCTGATACCATCATCTGCATTGGCACCCGTTTTACCGATACCATTACCGCCGGGTTTACTCAGCATCTCCCGCAGGAAAAAACGATAGAAATCCAGCCCTTTGCCGTTCGGGTTGGCGATCGTTGGTTCAGCCGGATTCCAATGGAAAAGGCGCTTGATATTTTAATCGAGCTTTCCGCCACTCTGGCGGCAGAATGGACTACGCCAGACGTTCAGGCTCCCGGCGTAGGCGGCGAGCCTGAAGGCCGCCTGACGCAAAAAAATTTCTGGAGTACGGTGCAGAAACAGCTGCGTCCCGGGGACATAATTCTTGCCGATCAGGGAACGGCCGCTTTCGGGGCCGCGGCGCTTAAACTTCCAGCCGGCGCAACGCTGATCGTCCAGCCGTTATGGGGATCGATAGGTTTTACCCTTCCGGCAGCCTATGGAGCGCAAATAGCAGCGGCGGACAAACGGGTAGTGCTGATTGTCGGCGATGGCGCCGCACAGCTAACCATTCAGGAGATGGGATCGATGCTAAGAGATAAGCAACGTCCGCTGATTATGTTGCTTAATAATGAAGGCTATACGGTCGAGCGCGCCATTCATGGCCCTGAGCAGCGTTATAACGATATTGCGCTCTGGGACTGGAGCCGTCTGCCTGATGCTTTTGCCCCTGAAGTACCGTCGCGCTGCTGGCGAGTAACGCGTACGCAGGAGCTGCAAGAAGCGATGGACAGCAGCATTGCCTCAGACAGGTTAACAATGGTAGAGGTAATGCTGCCAAAAATGGATATTCCCGACTTTCTGCGTACGGTTACCCGGTCGCTGGAAGAGAGAAACAGCCGCGTTTAATCGCCGCGGCGCTTTGCGATCATCAGCGGTTTTCCGGCAAGTAATAGCCAGGCGGGAAGCATCACGATACACAGCAGCGGAAGTAAAGTGGAATCTGGCACCACTACCGCTGCCATAAACAGGCTTAACCAACCATCGCGCGTCACCACAAGCGTAAGTCCGAGAATCGCGCAGGAAACGGTGATAGCTGCCGGGACGGCATCCACGTGTGCATGCAGCATCAGCCCGAGCGCGACGCCGACAAAAACCGCCGGGAAAATTCGCCCGCCGCGAAAACCGCAGGCCGCGGCCAGCACCAGCGCCGCCAGCTTGACCAGAGCAATAAGCATGAAATCACTGGCGGTTAACGTCTGGCTAAAAGCTAATTGCTGCATCTCATCCAGACCCTTAAACAGAGTGATATGTCCGCCGATAACGCCAAGGATACCCAGGAGGAAGCCACCGATACCCAGGGTTAAGACCGGATTTTTCAGGCGGTGCATTAGTGCGTGTAAACGCGGTAAACACCAGACGCCAACCATACCGACGGCAACAGCGATAAGCGTAACGATAGCTCCGCTAAAGATATCGACAAGATGCCACTGATTGTAATGCGGGATTGGTAATGAAAAATGGGGATGGAAAAATAGCCCGGTGGTCAGAGACCCGGCCGCTGCGGCAAGCAGCGGCGCGAAGAGTCTGTCCCACAGCGGTACATCGTTACTGCTGTTTAGCGTTTGCGAAAAGATCAACGCCGCAGCAACCGGTGTTCCAAATAATGCGCCGATGGTGCCGGAAGAGGCAAGAATCGTCCAGTCCAGCGCGCTAACGCGCGGGAAAATACGGGAACCAAGCGCTACAGCGAGGGCGATATTAATCACCATGATCGGGTGTTCCGGGCCGAGACTAACGCCGCCCGCCAGGCCGAGGAGCAGCGCAGCGAGCAGGCCTGGCAGCACGCTGGTGCTTACTGGGGCGCCAATAAGTGACTCTGTGGCCGGGTCCGGACCTGCGTGACCAGGACTAAAGCGTATTACCAGTCCAACGGCGATACCGGTGCAGGTGAGGATAGCGATAGTCCAGAAAGGTCCGCTGGCGTTGATGCCTAAACTTGCCGGCAGGCTCTCCCATAGAATGCTTTGCAACACGGATGCCATTTTCATCGCCACAATTAATACCAGGCTGGCAGCAATACCAATCAAAATGGCCGGTATTGATAACAGCAGCATCGTTCTGGCGCGCGGGTGCAGCATGAAAATATCCTTCTGAAAGTTTCGTCGCATTACTTTGCCCGGGGGGGCTGAGAGCGTTGGCGCAAATGATGCTGAAACGATAAAGTAAAGATGTGTCCGGCAGTTGTGCAGCACAATATTTCATAAATTACAGACTAACTGTGACGCAAGTCGCTAAACCAAGGGCGCTTATGCGTTGGTCGTTGTTGTCAGGACGTCATGAATTTAGAGTGTGCCAAAAGAATCATTTTGACTTTAGCGGAGCCGTAACGGAATGACAAAATTTGCTTTAGTAGGGGACGTTGGCGGAACGAATGCCCGTTTGGCGTTATGTGATATCGCAAGCGGGGAAATTTCTCGCGCCAGGACCTATTCCGGGCTCGATTATCCAAGTCTTGAAGCCGTAGTGAAGGTCTATCTGGAAGAGCAGGACGTGAAGGTTGAAGATGGCTGTATCGCTATTGCGTGTCCGATTACCGGTGACTGGGTGGCTATGACCAATCACACCTGGGCTTTTTCTATCGCCGAGATGAAAAAGAATCTTGGCTTCTCGCATCTGGAGATTATTAACGACTTTACCGCTGTGTCGATGGCAATCCCGATGCTGAAAGCTGAACATCTGATTCAGTTTGGCGGTACGGCTCCGGTAGAGGGCAAGCCGATCGCCGTCTATGGTGCTGGTACCGGGCTGGGAGTGGCTCATCTGGTCCACGTGGATAAACGCTGGGTGAGCCTGCCGGGCGAAGGCGGCCATGTGGATTTCGCGCCAAATAGCGAAGAGGAAGGCATTATTCTGGAAGAGCTGCGTAGCGAGCTGGGACACGTCTCCGCCGAGCGCGTATTATCTGGCCCCGGATTAGTCAACCTCTACCATGCGATCGTTAAGTCCGATGGCCGCCTGCCGGAAAACCTGCAGCCTAAGGATGTGACTGAACGCGCGCTGGCCGATACCTGCATTGACTGCCGTCGCGCGCTGTCGCTGTTTTGCGTCATTATGGGCCGCTTTGGCGGTAATCTGGCGCTGACTCTTGGTACGTTTGGCGGCGTGTATATCGCTGGCGGTATTGTGCCGCGTTTTCTTGATTTCTTTAAAGCTTCCGGTTTCCGCGGTGGTTTTGAAGATAAAGGCCGCTTTAAAGCCTTTGTTCAGGATATCCCGGTCTATCTGATAGTCCACGACAATCCGGGGCTGCTGGGTTCCGGCGCACATCTGCGTCAGACTCTGGGGCAGATTCTCTGAGTCCTCTCTTACCCGGATATATTGTATATCCGGGTAAAATTCCCTACAGATGCATGAGCTGACGAAACTCTTTTACCTTGCTGCGGCTAACCGGAACCTGAAACTCTAAATCGCGAAGCCGCAGAATATAGGTGTTGTTGAACCAGGGTTCGATTTCGCGAATTTTGTTCAGATTGACGCAGTACGAGCGGTGGCAGCGGAAAAAGTGCGCTGACGGTAGCTTGTTACAGAACTCCGTGATATTCATCGGCATGACAAACGACTCCTTCCGGGTATACACGAACGTCATCTTTTCATGCGCCTCCGCATAGTAAATATCGTTGATGCTGGTGACGATAATTCGCTCATCTTTAATCAGATTAATCGTGTCGTTTTCTCTGATTGGGTTGGAAGCTGTGCCGGAGCCAGCGCTCACCTGCAGCTGTTGCCAGGCGCTGGTCAGTTTTTGAAGCATGTTGATGATGCGCGATTCCTGGTATGGCTTAAGAATGTAGTCAAACGCCTCCAGCTCAAAGGCTTCCACCGCATGCTCCTTCCAGGCGGTAATAAAAACGATAAACGGCTTGTGCGCGAACTGGCTGATATTTTGCGCCAACAGTACGCCATCGAGAGAAGGGATATTGATGTCGAGAAAAATGGCGTCGACTTTGTTGTGCTGTAAAAACTTCAGCACGTCCAGCCCATCGTCGAAGGTGCCGACAATCTCCATCTGACTATGCGTGTTAATCAACCAGGTGAGCTCCTGTTGCGCGAGGAACTCATCTTCCACAATGATGACTTTCATTTTTTCTCCGCTCATGACAGCAGCGACTCTGTTGCCGCCTGGGGGGCGTGTTGGGTTGGCACATAGAAGGCAATTTCTGTCCCCGGCGTCAGGCGTCGGATATGCAGACCTTCGCCATAAAGCAGCTTGACCCGATGATGAACATTGAGTAACCCGATTTTATTCCCCGGCATTTCATCAGCCTCCACTCTTGCTACCACCGCAGGATCGATACCATTTCCCGTATCGCGAACGCTGATTCGAACTCGATTTCCGCACTCATTAATGCCGATGGTCACCACGCCTTTTCCCTTGCAGGGCTGAATGCCGTGGACGATGGCATTCTCCACCAGAGGCTGAATAAGCAAACTGGGGATCATAAAGTTGACCTCATCATCAATATCATAAATCACCGTCAGCTTATCGCCGAAGCGAGCCTGCTCTATGGCGATATAATCCTTGATTTGATACAGCTCCCTTTTGATGTCAATTTGCTCATCATCTTTTAATTCAATGTTGTAGCGTAAATAGCGCGACAAATTAAAAATTAACTGGCGCGCGGTGTCCGGATTCAAGCGAATCGACGACGAAATCGCGTTCAGAGCGTTAAATAAAAAGTGGGGATTAATTTTGCTTTGCAGCGCGCGCAGTTCAGCTTTATTGGCCATCTCACGAAGCTGCTCGGCGCGCGAGACCTCCAGCTGCGTAGAGATGATTTGCGACAGGCCAATCGCCATTTCCTGCAACGAAGAGGTGATGCGATGCGCGTGGCAGTAATAGATTTTTAGCGTACCGGTGACGACGCCTTTTTCCCACAGCGGAATAACGAGCATCGAGTGTATTTCCGGCGTCCGATGAGCTTCATCATTGTTTTTGATAATGATTTTTCCATAGCGGATCGCTTGTTGCGTGGTCGGACTAATAAAGTCGTCGTTATTGCGGTAGTTGATTTCACCGACACCGACATAGGCCATTACGTGCTGGGTATTGGTGATGGCGACGGCATCGGCATTGATGTCGCGACGGATGATATCGCAGACCTGACGCAGGGACTCGCTATTGACGTGGCGAAACAGCGGCAGCGTTTTATTAGCAATATCCAGCGCCAGCTTTGCCTGACGGGCGGCGCTGGCCTCCTTTTCTCCTTCAACGCTCTGCACCAACAACACGATGAAGCCGATACATATGCTGCCAAGGATCATTGGGATACCAATTTTTGACACGATGTCGATTCCCAGCGCCAGGGAGGGCGCCCATACCACCACTAGGATCATTGTTAATGTTTCGCACAGCATCCCGGCAAGGATCCCCGCTTTCCAGCGCTGCGCTTTCGGAACTTTACGACTGATAAAACCGGAAAGCAGACCGGCGACAATGCTGGTAATAAAACAGGGGACCGCGGTGACGCCGTCTATATCGATCAGATAGCGATGTACGCCGGCAATGACGCCAACAATTGCGCCGACCCAGGGGCCGAAAAGGATCCCGCCGGACATCACGGCGATAATTCGTACGTTGACCAGCGATCCCTCTACCGGTACGCCGGACCAGGTACTGAAAAGGGCGAAGAGAGAGAAGATCGCGGTAACGGCCAGCAGCTCTTTTGGCGTGTGCGCGGATTTATGCAGAAGTTCACGAAACAGGCGCAGACGAATAAGAAAAAAGAGACAAATTAGCATTAATGCCGCGCGGTCAAAAACCGCCAGCAGCATAGTAAATATTTCGTGCATGAGTGCGCCGTGTTAATCGCGAGAAAGCAATATGATAGAAAACCTCACGACAGAAGACCAGCCGGAGACCTGAATAGGGAAAAGACTTACAATTAAAAGGGGATTAATCAGATGGGCTTCAGATTCAACAATGACAAGCAATCAACCCTTTCCAGGGTAAAATTAATGATATCAATACGTTAATTTTAATGTAGTCACAGAGGGGGCGGAAGATTTTTATGCCGCATTTAGCCGAACGGATGCCCGTTTTTACTGGCGGAAATATTTTTTAGCTACACTCTCGACAGCAGGCATTTTTTCGGGTTATTTTCTAAACGTGCTGCAAATGCAGCAGCGTCGCTCGGACGGTCCGGGCGCTAACGTCAATCCGAGGAATCTATGGCTGAATTCAGTCCTGAACGCCGTTTTACGCGTATCGATCGTCTCCCCCCGTACGTTTTTAATATTACCGCTGAACTGAAAATGGCTGCGCGACGTCGCGGCGAAGATATTATTGATTTCAGCATGGGTAACCCCGATGGTGCGACTCCGCCGCATATCGTCGAAAAGCTATGCACCGTCGCCCAGCGGCCCGATACTCACGGCTATTCTACTTCTCGTGGTATTCCGCGCCTGCGCAGGGCGATTTCACGCTGGTATCAAGAGCGCTATAACGTTGAGATCGATCCGGAATCTGAAGCGATTGTGACGATTGGCTCTAAAGAGGGGCTGGCGCATCTGATGCTGGCGACGCTTGACCATGGTGATACCGTTCTGGTGCCAAACCCAAGCTATCCTATTCATATTTATGGTGCGGTGATAGCCGGAGCCCAGGTGCGTTCGGTACCTCTTGTCGAAGGCGTGGACTTTTTTAACGAGCTTGAACGCGCTATTCGTGAGAGCTACCCGAAGCCGAAAATGATGATCCTCGGTTTTCCATCCAACCCGACCGCGCAGTGCGTTGAACTGGAATTCTTCGAAAAAGTCGTGGCGCTGGCGAAGCGTTATGATGTGCTGGTGGTGCACGATCTGGCCTATGCCGATATCGTTTATGATGGCTGGAAAGCACCTTCTATTATGCAGGTTCCCGGCGCGCGCGATGTTGCCGTAGAGTTTTTCACGCTATCCAAAAGCTACAACATGGCGGGCTGGCGTATTGGTTTTATGGTCGGTAATAAAACGCTGGTCAATGCGCTGGCGCGAATTAAAAGCTACCACGATTATGGTACCTTTACTCCGCTGCAGGTTGCGGCTATCGCTGCGCTTGAAGGCGATCAGCAGTGTGTTCGCGATATTGCCGAGCAGTATAAACGTCGGCGCGATGTGCTGGTCAAGGGGCTGCATGAGGCGGGCTGGATGGTCGAGTGTCCGAAGGCGTCCATGTACGTGTGGGCGAAAATCCCGGAGCAGTATGCGGCCATGGGATCGCTGGAGTTCGCTAAAAAGCTGCTGCAGGATGCGAAAGTCTGCGTCTCACCGGGCATTGGCTTCGGTGACTATGGCGATACCCACGTACGCTTCGCTTTAATTGAGAATCGCGATCGTATCCGCCAGGCCGTGCGCGGCATCAAATCTATGTTCCGCGCTGACGGGCTTCTGCCGGCATCGGCAAAGATAACCAGCGAAAGCAACGAGTAAAAAAAGGGAGCCCAGGAGGCTCCCTTTTTTAACACCGTTAAAGCTAGATCATCAGGGCGAAAGTACCGGCCCAAACGATGACCATAAAAGAAATGCCCATTAAAAAATATTTCACGACTCATCACTCCGCGGTCTCGGCGAGACGCCTTAAATGAATTTGCTCTTTATTACCTGCTCAACTATCGCTGACAAAAGCCAAACATTTTAGCCAGCGGTAGCGGTGAATTCTGAGCTCAAACAGCTCCAGATGGCGCTAATGTACGCCTAAAAAATGTGGGAAACAAGAGCCATTTTTTTATTAATTTTTAGTTACTTACGAGTGTCGTGATTAGGCGACACATTAATTTCATTCGGTATTAAATTTTATTCTGGCGACGGTCGTTAGCGATTGCTTTCGGTACAGATAGAGTCACTTGATTTTGGGCCTTTTTCTGCGTACCTGAAGGGCGGGACAAGGTCCCGCATGGTGAAAAAGCGTGTATAGCGTTTCAGCACTCTTCGCGACTGCTCTTACCGTTAGCGAGCCGGAAAAAGACAACGTCATGGTCATTAACGCTAATGCTCACAGCAAGAGGCATCGAGTGAAGCAGCTTAATGCCCGAATAGTTCCAATAGCCCGGCAGCAGATAAAACTAACTGCGTTTACTAACTGTTAAGGTTTTCCTGCGATAGCGGATTGATGCTGGAGAACCAGGGCCGATACCAGATCCCCATAAAAGTCAGCAATGACGAAGACAATGCCTGCCTGACGTTTGCGGTCTGAGCTTTAATCATGTCTATTAGCCGTGAACGATTTAGAAAAATATGCGGCCATATTACTGAGGGCTATAGCAAAAGTGATATCCTGGTACGCTCTACTATTATGATGATGGCTCTGAAAGAGGATTATCAGATATGGTTAGCCAGCGGCTAAGCATGCTCTGTCTCCGGAATCTTTTCTTGGTCTGAACCAACCAGACTCACGAAATTTTCATCATCCCAGGCCTCCAGCTATTCGTTAGCGTTCAATGATTGTCTGTTGAAACCTGGATTCAGTTGCATAAATTCATCTATAAAGTCGGTGAGCGTTATATTCTGTAAGGTGAATTGAGGTTCATTAATGACCTCCTTATTTAAAATAACTGAAGGTTGTTTAGCAATCTCCAGAGTGCGGCTGCTTATAGTATGCTCAAAAATTTTCTCAACATCTTTGCTAAGGATATAGATTTTATTGAGCGATACTGAAAGATGACTACTATCATCGGCAGAAAAGTAGCAAAAGAGAGTGTTTTTTGTAGGGGCTATTGCACTGACATTCTGTACCAGTTGGTTATGATCCGGGCATTCTCGTAGTTCTCCCAGATTTTTTTCGGCTATATGCCAAAGCCCGGAAACGATGGCCTTTATCTGGGTTTGTATCGCTTGATTACCATGAAGCGTTTCGATGGCAGAAACGCTCTCCTTTATCTCCAGAACGCGGTTAACTGTTGAATATTGTGACCATATTTCCTCTTTTTTTCTTAATATGTTGGTATGATTTAAATGATTCTCACTTTGTGGGTTAGCTATATCTATATTTTTCGATATAGCGATATTTAGCATTCCCGGGATGTTTTTTAACTTTATCGCGAGATTTATCGCGCCAATGTCGTGCCAGTGAAGTAAGTCTTCAACTTCACAGTTAAGCAGTTTCTGCGCTCGAAAGATCGAACAATACTCAAGCGGGGGAATATTGTTCAGTTTCCAGACGTTTCTTTCAATTTTATTCATGATGGTGACTTGCTTGTTGATAGATTAATATATTGTCGTTTATTTTTATGAGGGTGTTCATTCATTTTATCTAATATCAATCGTTCATGCTTTGATGAATCGCTTTTATTCACATGATTTGAGAATAATTTCAATATAAATTAATATCTAATGAAGTAGAGAGTATCTCTATTTTACGCAAATAGTGCTATTTATTTTTGCTATGAATAATTACCGGTATGGAGTATTTTTTGAATGAATCATAATAATAAAGTCATTCTACCTGCGGAAACTCGCGGTTCGATTTTATTTTTACCGAGCATCACCGGACTGAGATACATGAATGACCATTATGGTGACTACTCTCAGCTATAGACGATATGGTGAAAAAAAGAGCAGGGCGGCAGGTTTTATCAATGAGGCGACATGCTAACAGCCAGAAGATAGCTGATAGTGAGGCGTTATTAAGGTAATCAGAATTTCTGTGGAAAAGTGTCCCCTGCAGGAATCGAACCTGCAACTAGCCCTTAGGAGGGGCTCGTTATATCCATTTAACTAAGGGGACGAAACGGCGCGATTATAGCGCCTTTTCGTTTACAGGTTAAGCGGTGATGGACTGACTGCTCAAACTGTCGCCACTTATCGTTTTTTATTGGCTTTTGCTTTAGCTTTTTTCTCATGGCTCATATCGTTTCGGATCTGCGCATGGCTAAGTAAAGCAAATATAAAGGTCCCGCCGCAGATATTTCCGGCCAGCGTCGGCAGTGCGAAAGGCCAGATAAATTCCTGCCAGGGGAGCGTTCCATTGAAAACGAGATAAAAGATCTCGACGCTGCCCACTACAATATGAGTCGTGTCCGCCAGGGCGATAAGCCATGTCATCAGGATGATGACAATAATCTTTGCCGAACCCGCGGCAGGAAACATCCACACCATAGTGGCGACCAGCCAGCCGGAGATTATGGCGTTAGCGAACATCTCCAGCGGCGGGTTTTGCATTACCTTGAGACTAATTTTGAGGAAGGCTTCTCGGGTTGGTTCATCGAAAACAGGCATCACATCGAACGCCCACGCAGCAATCGCGGTCCCGATTAAGTTACCAGCCAGTACAATCCCCCATAAGCGTAACAACAGCCCAATATTGCCGGGCGTGGGTTTATGCATAATTGGCAGGACGGCGGTAACGGTATTCTCAGTAAAAAGCTGTTGTCGGGCGAGGATGACGATAACAAAACCAAAGGTGTAGCCTAAATTCTCCAGTAAAAAACCACCGGGGAGTTCACTGAGATGTACATGAAAGATGCCTTTGGCAACCAGAGAGGCCCCCATTGAAAGCCCGGCGGCAATGGCTGACCATAGTAGCGCCATAGCATCGCGCTCAAGCTCTTTCTCTCCTTCCTGACGAATCACTTCATGGGTGGCCATCGCTTGTGAAGGTAAATGTTCTTCATCAACCTCAATTTCTTCACCATTCTGTTTTTCTTCACTTTCTACTTCAACCTCATCACTATCATGGTGAGTTTGCGGTACCATAGCTTTTCCTCAACGACTGGTCTTTATTATAATCGTAGAGCGCTTTCAGCTATTCGGGTCGGGTAAGCTCCTAAATTCTTCACAATGACAAGATTAGCAATACGGAAATTGCAAAATGTGTATAAAATCGGGGCATCAACATCGATGCCAAAAAAGGCTATGCTGAAAGCTGACACATGCTTACGGGCGATATCTTCACGGAGGCTGCTGTCCTCGGATAACCCCCAGCGATAGCTTAAATTAACAGGGAGACACCTATGAATTTTCGCCTGTCGGCGCTTGCGCTTGGCGCCACATTGCTGGTGGGATGCGCCAGTTCTAGTTCTGGCGATCTACCGCAGGGGCGTTCAGATCCGCTTGAAGGCTTTAACCGTACCATGTTCAACTTCAACTACAATGTTGTTGATCCCTATCTTCTTCGCCCTGTCGCGGTGGCGTGGCGTGATTATGTTCCGCAGCCGGCGCGTAATGGTCTGAGTAATTTTACCAGCAACCTCGAAGAACCAGCGATAATGGTAAACTCCTTCCTCAAGGGCGATCCCTATAAAGGTATGGTGCACTTTACTCGTTTCTTCCTGAACACCCTCCTTGGTATGGGTGGCCTGGTTGATGTGGCTGGCATGGCTAATCCGAAACTGCAGCGCGTTGAGCCAAGCCGTTTTGGTAGCACGCTTGGCCACTATGGCGTCGGTTACGGGCCATATGTGCAATTGCCTTTCTATGGCAGCTTCACCCTTCGTGATGAAGGTGGTGATATGGCTGATGATTTGTATCCGGTTCTTTCCTGGCTGACATGGCCGATGTCTATCGGTAAATGGGTGTTTGAAGGAATTGAAACTCGCGCTCAGCTGCTGGATTCCGACGGCTTGCTTCGTCAGTCCTCCGATCCGTACATCTTAATGCGTGAAGCTTACTTCCAGCGTCACGACTTTATCGCCAACGGCGGCAAGCTTTCACCTAACGAAAACCCGAACGCGCAGGCGATTGAGGGCGATCTTAAAGATATCGATTCACAGTGATCGAATGGTAGAAAGTAAAAAGGGTGAACATGATGTTCACCCTTTTTTGTGGCTGCAGATTATCAGAAACGGTAGTTGAAGTTCGCGCCGTACAGCCAGGCTTTACCTTCGGATTTAAAGGTGTAAGGGCCTTCCTGAAATTCGACATGCTGACCGTGCATGTAGGAAACCCCCACATCGACTGACGCATCTTTATTGAAGGCGTAAGTCGTACCCGCGCTGAGCCACAGGCGGTCCTGGTCGGGAATTGAGATAGAGCGATTGGAAGCCGGGACTGGGCTATCATCAAAGGCGATACCGGTACGGAAGGTCCAGTTATCGTCGTAGTAATAAGTAGTGCCCAGGGCGATACGATAGGAATCTTTAAAGCTTTCGTCTTTATAGAAAAGCGTTTCGCCACCGCTGGTTTTTGTTGCTTTCAGCTCCTGGAACTGGCTCCAGCTGGTATACGCCAGGCTGTAGTGTACGGCCCATTTAGGTGCCACGCGGTTATAACCTGAGATTTCCCACATTTCTGGCAAGTTCAACGTCAGAGAGCCGCCAATGGTCGATCCGCCGGTACCGTAGGGCAGTCCCAGACCCAGGGCAGAGTTGATTGGATTAAGAGATGCTGGCAGGCTGCTCTTATAATCGCCATCAAAATCAACTTTGATTTCAGAGCGATAGGTAAAGCCGTAGCGGTTGTTTTTATCGACTTCATATAGAATACCGGCATTCCAGCCGAAGCCCCATTCATCCCCTTTAAGGCGAGCGATTTGGGTATCACGGCTGATACCGCCAGCCTGCTGGCCAATTGCGGCAGCCTGCGCCGGGGAGAGTTTCCCTGCTTTTATCATCCCAGGTATTTGATCGCCGATAATTTCCGGTAAATCACCTGCATAGCGCTCCAGCTTGGCTCGGGCATATACGGCGTCGAAGCCCAGGCCAAAACTCCAGTGATCGTTAAGACGATATGCGCCGCTCAGATTGAGGTTTAAGGTTTCAAGGTCGGTAGTGCCGCCCATTGAGCCAGCGGCAAAATCGTTATTGAACTCGGTGGCTAAACCATAGTTAGAAGTGAGGGAGGCACCCCAGCCGAACTGCTCGTTAATCGGCGCGACAAAGTGCAGGTTAGGCACCCATGCGGTAGGGGCGATATTGTCCTGGCTGGCGTCATTACCGATAATTGAACTGCCGGTAACGTTGACATCAGGATCGACGAAAATAGCACCGCCAGAGAAGGTCGGACGGTCAAACATCATGATTAACGCCGGGTTACGGCTGACGTTTCCTGCATCATCAGCAATAGCACCTTCACCTGAATAGGCGCGACCAAGGCCGGATGAAGAGAATTCATTTAACTGAAAGCCTGCCGACAAGGCCTGGCTTGAAACAAGTGCTACAGCCACTGCCAGGGCAGATTGGGTAAGGCGGGTTTTCTGGCTCATGCCCATAACCTCATAGAGTTATTTTTATTTAAACAATGTTACATGCTGTAACAGGAGCGCGAAGTGTAGGGTCTGCTTTACCACAGAGAAATCAGACCAGTGCGCTGAGTATAGGTCTGACCAGATGATATGTTGCAAGTTTGTTTATAAGTTTTTTCAATTGTGATCTAAGAAACGCGATCCAGTTGGCAAATTTGCCGTGGAACCACCTCCTCGAAGGAGACCATTTTTGTTTTGGATCATTTTTAAGTGTGATTTCGCTCACTTATATCCTTTGTCGACATTAACGACTGGAGGCGGGTATGTCCCGGGCGTAAAATAAGCGCATTGTTTATCTGGCACCCAGAGTGCATATACAGAGGAAATCTACGATGAGTAAATGCAGTGCTGATGAAACCCCGGTTTGTTGCTGTATGGATGTAGGCACCATTATGGACAACAGCGATTGCACCGCATCCTACAGCCGCGTGTTTGCTAACCGCGCTGAAGCAGAAACAACGCTTGCCGCATTAAGTGAAAGAGCGCGCAACGTTGAATCCGAGCCATGCAAAATCTCCCCTACCTTTACCGAGGTGGAAGGCGGCATAAAGCTGGATATCGACTTTGTCTTCAGCTGTGAAGCGGAAACCCTGATTTTTCAGCTCGGCTTGCGTTAATCCTTCCCCTGACGCCCCTCATAGCAGGGGCGTTATCTTTTCTATTCAATGTGTTTTGGCTCCCACTTTTTCTGTTCCCCGGTTGGCTTAATGTAAAATATTGGTTAAAACTGTTATCAGGTCAGACCACTTTGTTTTACTGATTAACAGGGGAGCGTTATGAGTCAGGCATTACCGCTAGTCACCCGCCAGGGCGACCGTATAGCTATAGTCAGCGGTTTACGTACTCCGTTTGCCCGACAGGCGACGGCATTCCACGGCGTTCCGGCCGTTGATTTAGGTAAGCTGGTGGTCGGCGAAATGCTGGCGCGCAGCAATATCCCCGCGGAAATAATAGAACAACTGGTCTTTGGTCAGGTAGTGCAGATGCCTGAGGCGCCGAACATTGCCCGGGAGATTGTGCTGGGAACCGGCATGAGCGTGCATACTGATGCCTACAGCGTCAGTCGCGCCTGTGCGACCAGCTTTCAGGCGGTGGCCAACGTTGCGGAAAGCCTGATGGCAGGGACAATTCGTGCGGGGATCGCCGGTGGGGCCGACTCCTCTTCAGTATTACCCATTGGCGTGAGTAAAAAACTTGCCCGGACGCTTGTTGATGCCAACAAAGCCCGCACCCTGGGACAGCGCCTGAAGCTATTTTCCCGTCTGCGTTTTCGCGACCTTCTCCCCGTACCGCCTGCGGTGGCCGAATACTCAACCGGCCTGCGAATGGGGGATACCGCCGAACAAATGGCAAAAACCTGGGGCATCACTCGTGAACGGCAGGATGCGCTGGCGCTTCGCTCGCACCAGCTTGCCGCCAGAGCATGGGAGGAGGGGAAGCTAGCGGCAGAAGTGATGACCGCCTATACCCCGCCGTTCCGCGAGCCTCTGGAACAGGATAACAACATTCGTAAAAACTCAACGCTGGCGGATTACCAAAAGTTACGCCCGGCCTTTGACCGTAAACACGGTAGCGTGACTGCCGCAAACAGTACGCCGTTAACCGATGGCGCGGCGGCAGTGATTCTGATGACCGAGTCCCGGGCTAAAGAGCTGGGTATTGTGCCGCTGGGCTATCTTCGTAGCTATGCGTTTACCGCTATCGATGTACGACAGGATATGCTACTGGGCCCGGCGTGGTCGACGCCGCTGGCTCTGGAAAGGGCAGGGCTGACGCTGGCTGATTTAACCCTGATTGATATGCACGAAGCTTTTGCCGCCCAAACGCTGGCGAATTTACAGTGTATGGCAAGCGATCGTTTTGCCCGCGAAGTGCTTGGCCGCTCCCAGGCTATCGGTGAAGTCGATGAGAGCAAATTTAACGTGCTCGGTGGTTCGATAGCCTATGGTCATCCTTTTGCCGCCACCGGCGCGCGAATGATAACCCAAACACTACATGAACTACGGCGACGCGGCGGCGGGTTTGGTCTGGTCACCGCCTGCGCGGCGGGTGGGTTGGGTTCCGCCATGGTTCTGGAGGCAGAATAATGGAAACCATATCGGCATTTACGTTTGAGGTTCGCCCGGACAATATCGCGGTCATTACTATTGATGCGCCCGGCGAAAAAATGAATACCCTGAAAGCTGAGTTTGCCAGCGAGGTTCGGGGGATTATCCGGCAGATCCGTGACAATAAAGAACTGCGCGGCGCGGTGTTTATTTCGGCAAAACCGGATAATTTTATCGCCGGGGCTGATATCAATATGATTGCCCGCTGTCATACCGCTCAGGAGGCGGAGGCGCTGGCCCGTCAGGGACAGCAAATCATGGCCGAGATTCACGGGCTGTCGATTCCGGTGATTGCCGCTATCCATGGCGCATGTCTGGGCGGCGGGCTTGAGCTGGCGCTGGCCTGCCACGGTCGAGTATGCAGCGATGATGATAAAACCCGGCTTGGTCTGCCGGAGGTTCAGCTGGGGCTATTACCGGGTTCTGGTGGAACCCAGCGTCTGCCGCGCTTAATTGGCGTCAGCCGGGCGCTGGAGATGATCCTGACCGGCAAACAGCTACGCCCGCGTCAGGCGCTGAAGGCCGGGCTGGTTGATGATGTCGTACCACGGGCGATTTTATTGCAAACCGCGGTTGAACTGGCCCTGAAGGGGCGCCCGGCAAGTCGAAGCGTGTCGGCGCGAGAAAGGATACTCGCGGGTCCTCTTGCCCGCAGCCTGCTGTTTCGTCTGGTTGCGAAAAAGACCTATCAGAAGACGCAGGGGAACTATCCGGCGGCAGAGCGCATTTTGCAGGTGATTGAAACCGGACTCGCTCAGGGCAGCGGTAGCGGATATGCAGAGGAGGCTCGCGCATTTGGCGAGCTGGCGATGACATCGCAATCACAGGCGCTGCGTTCGATTTTTTTCGCCAGCACCGATCTGAAAAAAGATCGCGGCGCAGAGGCTGAGCCTGGCGCGCTGCGCAGCGTTGGCATCCTTGGCGGCGGACTAATGGGCGGCGGCATAGCCTACGTCACCGCGTGTAAAGGTGGGTTGCCGGTACGTATCAAAGACATTCAGCCGCGCGGGATCAATCATGCATTGAAGTACAGCTGGGATCTGCTCGACAAACAAGTACGCCGCCGCTATCTGCGCGCCAGCGAGCGCGACCGTCAGCTGGCATTAATCTCCGGTTCTCTGGATTATCAAGGATTCGCTCATCGCGATGTGGTGATAGAAGCTGTATTTGAAGATCTGGCGCTCAAGCAGAAAATGGTGAGTGAAGTCGAACAGCACTGTAGTGCGGAAACTATTTTTGCTTCTAACACTTCGTCTTTGCCGATCGGTGATATCGCAGCGCACGCAAGCAGGCCGCAGCGGGTTATCGGGCTTCACTTTTTTAGCCCGGTAGACAAAATGCCGCTGGTGGAGGTGATTCCCCATTCAGGTACGGACCAGCAGACTATTGCGACGGCGGTAAAGCTCGCGAAACTGCAGGGTAAAACGCCCATTGTGGTGGCCGATAAAGCCGGTTTTTATGTTAACCGTATCCTGGCCCCCTATATTAATGAAGCAATGCGTCTGTTAACGGAAGGGGAGCCGGTAGAACATATTGATAAGTCTTTGGTTAAATTTGGTTTTCCGGTTGGCCCTATTCAGCTTCTCGATGAGGTGGGGATCGATACCGGTACCAAAATTATTCCCGTTCTGGAGGCCGCATGGGGGGAACGTTTTAGCCCGCCTGCAAACATCATTAGCTCGATTCTGAATGACGATCGCAAAGGTAGAAAAAATAACCGGGGTTTCTATCTTTATGAGCCAAAAGGGCGTAAAAGCAAAAAAAGACCCGACCCGGCGATTTACTCTTTGCTGGGAGTATCTTCTCCACAGGCTCGCTTATCCGCGCAGCAGGTGGCTGAACGTTGCGTAATGATGATGCTTAACGAAGCGGCTCGCTGCTTTGATGAGCGGGTTATTCGTAGCGCCCGGGATGGCGACATTGGCGCCGTGTTTGGTATTGGTTTTCCGCCGTTTCTTGGCGGCCCGTTCCGCTATATGGATAAGCTCGGTGCGGGGGAAGTCGCAGCGATTTTGCAGCGCCTGGCCGCACAGTACGGCCCGCGTTTTACGCCATGTGACACTTTGTTACATATGGCTGAGCAGGGGGCGACCTTTTGGCCCGCTGATGAACGTACGACCTAAGTTGTGGTCAAAGAAGGTAAATCCGCCAGTGAATGGTGCTGTCCTTTGGCGATTTTGTAAGCAATAGTTGACTATACTTACGCCATTGAGGTAAAAAACAGCGTTTCATTCGTTGAATGGATCAGGCACAATGCCCGGCCACCGAGTCGTCTGCGTATCAATTACGTCAGGAAGATTTCGGTGCTTCTGGTTAACAAAAGCGGTGCAATATGCAAGTTTTTATCATGCGTCACGGCGACGCTGCCCTCGATGCAGCCAGTGACTCGGTTCGTCCATTAACCGTCTGCGGTTGCGATGAGTCCCGTCAGATGGCAACCTGGCTGAAAGGTCAAAAAGTGGATATTGAACGGGTTCTTGTCAGTCCCTACCTGCGTGCAGAACAGACGCTGGAGATCGTTGGGGAGTGCATGAATCTGCCAAAAGATGTCGACGTGATGCCGGAACTCACGCCGTGCGGCGATGTTGGAATGGTCAGCGCCTATCTTCAGGCGCTGGCGAATGAAGGTGTGGCAACGGCGCTGGTCGTGTCCCATCTCCCTCTGGTGGGGTACCTCGTCTCAGAGCTGTGCCCGGGGGAAACTCCCCCGATGTTCACCACTTCGGCTATTGCCTGCGTCACGCTTGATACCAGCGGCAAAGGCGAATTCAACTGGCAAATGAGCCCCTGCAATTTGAAGATGGCGAAGGCTATCTGATTTCTTCCGGAGCTGACGTTTACGGAAGCTCCGGCGGTTGCCACTCTTCCACTTCAATCAGTACCAGCAGTGCGGCGTCGCCGCCGTACTCTTTTGGTGCCTGATGAAACGCCATAATATGCGGATGCTGAGCCAGCCAAAGCGGCGTTTGTTGTTTGAGAATATGCTTCCCATGCCCGTGCATTACGCAGGCGCAGAACACGTGTTCGCGACGGCAGGCGGCAATCAAAGCCCCCAGCTCCTGCTTGGCCTGCTGTTGAGTTAAACCATGCAGATCGAGAAACAGTTCCGGTGAATAATCACCGCGCCGCAGTTTTTTCAGTTCGAAGTGGCTGACGTCTGAACGTACATACTTAACCGAGCCTTCGGTATTCAGCAACGGCTGAAACTCGTCGGAAAAATAGTGGCTATTATCCGCCTGCTCCTGGAGCAGGCGCTTGGGCGGGACTTCAGTGATTTTTTTGCGCTGTGGGCGATGAACGATGGTGTCCTGTTTAATCTGACGCGTGCCGGTCATCAGCTGCCGGAACAATGCCTGATCCTCCTCGCTTAGCGGTGTTTTCTTTTTCATTACCAGATCTCAGTTTTTCTTTGCCGTTAGTTTACCCGACTCGCCGCGCATCCGGGCAAGGAAAACCTATTTTTCCCCTTTAGCCTGACGTAAGAATGCTGATTTATCCCCGTCTTCGTGGCAAACTAGCCGCCGAATTTATAGCAGAGCGTGCCCTGGGGGATAGCGTGGATAAAATTTTTGTTGATGAAGCCGTAAATGAGCTTCATACCATTCAGGACATGCTGCGTTGGGCGGTTAGCCGCTTTAGCGCTGCAAATATCTGGTACGGACACGGTACCGACAACCCGTGGGACGAAGCGGTGCAGCTGGTTATGCCATCGCTGTATCTGCCGCTCGATATTCCGGAAGATATGCGCACCGCGCGTCTGACTTCCAGCGAAAAACACCGCATCGTTGAGCGCGTGATTCGCCGCATTAACGAGCGCATTCCGGTCGCCTATCTGACCAACAAAGCCTGGTTCTGCGGTCATGAATTTTACGTTGATGAGCGCGTGCTGGTACCGCGCTCGCCGATTGGCGAACTCATTAATAATCATTTTTCCGGTCTGATTGACCACTATCCGCAGCACATCCTGGATATGTGTACCGGCAGCGGCTGCATTGCTATTGCCTGCGCATACGCTTTCCCGGAAGCGGAAGTCGATGCGGTGGATATTTCCCAGGACGCGCTGGCCGTAACCGAGCTGAACGTCGAAGAGCACGGTTTAATTCACAATGTTACGCCGATTCGTTCCGATCTTTTCCGCGACCTGCCGAAGGTGCAATACGATCTGATCGTAACCAATCCGCCGTACGTTGATGAAGAAGATATGTCCGACCTGCCGGGTGAATACCGTCATGAACCGGTGCTTGGCCTGGCTTCCGGCAGCGATGGTTTGAAATTGACTCGCCGGATTCTGGCCTGCGCGCCGGATTATCTCAGCGATGACGGTATCCTGATTTGTGAAGTCGGTAACAGCATGGTACATCTGATGGAGCAGTATCCTGACGTACCGTTTACCTGGCTGGAGTTTGAAAACGGCGGCGATGGCGTCTTTATGCTGACTAAACCGCAGCTGATTGCCGCCCGCGCGCATTTCGGCATCTATAAAGACTAAAAACAACACGCAAACATAACGACAAGAACGGAGCCGTGATGGCAGGAAATACAATAGGACAACTCTTTCGCGTGACCACTTTCGGCGAGTCGCACGGCCTGGCGCTTGGCTGCATCGTCGATGGTGTGCCGCCGGGCATTCCTTTAACCGAAGCCGATCTGCAGCACGATCTCGATCGTCGTCGTCCGGGAACGTCACGCTATACCACCCAGCGCCGCGAGCCGGATCAGGTTAAGATCCTTTCCGGCGTATTTGAAGGCATGACGACCGGGACCAGCATTGGTCTGCTGATTGAGAATACCGATCAGCGCTCTCAGGACTACGGCGCTATTAAGGATGTTTTCCGTCCCGGACACGCTGATTATACCTACGAACAAAAATACGGTCTGCGCGACTATCGCGGAGGCGGTCGTTCCTCCGCGCGCGAAACCGCTATGCGCGTGGCCGCCGGGGCGATAGCCAAGAAGTTCCTCGCTGAAAAATTTGGCATCGTGATCCGCGGCTGCCTGACCCAGATGGGCGATATTCCTCTGGCTATCAAAGACTGGGAGCAGGTAGAACAAAACCCGTTCTTTTGTCCGGATCCGGACAAAATTGAAGCGCTTGATGAACTGATGCGCGGCCTGAAAAAAGAGGGCGACTCCATTGGAGCGAAGGTGACCGTCGTGGCCGACGGCGTACCGCCGGGGCTCGGCGAGCCGGTGTTCGACCGTCTGGATGCCGATATCGCGCACGCGCTGATGAGCATCAATGCGGTGAAGGGAGTGGAAATTGGCGATGGTTTTGAGGTGGTCAAGCTTCGCGGCAGCGAAAACCGCGACGAAATTACCAATGCGGGTTTCCTGAGCAATCATGCGGGCGGTATTCTCGGTGGTATCAGCAGCGGTCAGCAGATCGTCGCGAATATTGCCCTGAAGCCAACCTCCAGCATTACCGTTCCGGGGCGCACGATTAATCGCTTTGGCGAAGAAGTTGAGATGATCACCAAAGGGCGTCACGATCCTTGTGTCGGTATTCGTGCAGTACCTATTGCCGAAGCGATGCTGGCGATCGTGCTAATGGATCACTTTATGCGTCAGCGCGCGCAAAACGGCGACGTGACGACATCAATTCCACGCTGGTAACAGATGAAAAAAACCGTTATCGCACTGCTGGCGCTCCTCGCCAGCGGTACCAGCCTGGCGGCGACGCCGTGGCAGAAAATCACCCAGCCCGTCAGCGGGAGCCCGCAGTCCATCGGCGCATTTGCGAATGGCTGTATCGTTGGCGCGCAGGCGCTGCCGCTAAACGCTACCGGCTATCAGGTCATGCGTACCGATCAGCGTCGCTACTTCGGTCATCCGGATCTCGTCCAGTTTATTCAGCGTCTGAGCGATCGGGTGCACAATAAAGGCATGGGAACGGTACTGATTGGCGATATGGGAATGCCGGCAGGTGGCCGTTTCAACGGCGGGCATGCCAGCCATCAGTCCGGGCTGGATGTCGATATTTTCCTGCAACTACCGCAATCCCGCTGGACTTCCGCACAGTTGCTGAAACCGCAGGCGCTGGATTTGGTGGCCCGCGACGGTAAACGCGTGGCGCCGTCTCTGTGGAGCCCGCAAATCAGTCAGCTGATTAAGATGGCGGCGCAGGATAGTGAAGTTACGCGCATTTTCGTCAACCCGGCGATTAAACAGCAATTATGCCTGGATGCCGGTGGCGATCGCGACTGGTTACGTAAAGTGCGCCCGTGGTTCCAGCACCGGGCGCATATGCACGTGCGTCTGCGCTGTCCGGCCGGCAGCCTCGAATGTGAAGACCAGGCTCCGCCTCCGGCAGGAGACGGCTGTGGTGCCGAATTGCAAAGCTGGTTTGAACCACCTAAGCCAGGATCAACCCCTCCTGTGAAGAAGGCGCCGCCTCCGCTGCCGCCTTCCTGCCAGGCGCTACTGGATGAGCATATTCTTTAATGGATAGTTTTATCGACCTTTTTATGGTGTCACCGACGGTTCTTGTCGTGCTGTTCTTTGTGGCTATTCTGGCGGGATTTATTGATTCGCTGGCGGGCGGCGGTGGGCTATTAACCGTCCCGGCCCTGATGGCGGCGGGCCTGCCTCCCGCGCAGGCGCTGGCAACTAACAAGCTGCAGGCCTGCGGCGGGTCGCTGTCCGCTTCGCTTTATTTCATTCGCCGCAAGGTAGTGAATCTGGCCGATCAGAAGCTTAATATTCTGATGACCTTTCTCGGTTCGACCGGCGGCGCGCTGCTGGTCCAGCACGTCCAGTCCGACGTTCTTAAGCAAATACTGCCTATTCTGGTGATCGGCATCGGTCTCTATTTTCTGCTGATGCCGAAGCTCGGTGAGGAGGACCGGCAGCGCCGTCTGTACGGACTGCCGTTCGCCCTGGTCGCTGGCGGCTGCGTTGGTTTTTACGATGGTTTTTTTGGCCCGGGGGCCGGCTCTTTTTACGCGCTGGCTTTCGTCACGCTGGCCGGGTTCAATCTGGCGAAATCGACCGCGCATGCCAAATTGCTTAACGCGACCTCTAACGTTGGCGGCCTGCTGCTGTTTATCATTGGCGGCAAGGTGATTTGGGCTACTGGTTTTGTGATGATGGCCGGGCAGTTTATCGGCGCGCGCGCGGGATCGCGTCTGGTGCTGAGCAAAGGACAGTCACTGATTCGACCGATGATCGTTGTGGTGTCGGCGGTGATGAGTGCAAAACTTCTCTATGACAGCCATGGACAGGAGATCCTCCACTGGTTGGGGATGAGCTAATGAACAGTACGCATAATTACGAACAGCTGATTGAAATTTTCGACGGCTGTTTTGCCGATGAATTTAATACTCGTCTGATCAAAGGCGATGACGAACCGATCTATCTTCCGGCAGATGATGACGTGCCTTACAACCGCATCGTCTTTGCCCATGGTTTTTATGCCAGCGGGCTACATGAGATATCGCACTGGTGCATTGCCGGGAAGGCGCGCCGCGAGCTGGTTGATTTCGGTTACTGGTACTGCCCGGACGGGCGCGACGCGATGACCCAGTCAAAATTTGAAGACGTCGAGGTGAAGCCTCAGGCGTTTGACTGGCTGTTTTGCGTGGCGGCGGGATATCCGTTTAACGTCAGCTGCGACAACCTGGAAGGAGATTTTGAGCCTGACCGGATAGCTTTTCAGCGGCGCGTGCATGCCCAGGTAATGACCTATCTGGAGCAGGGTATCCCCGAGCGTCCCGCACGTTTTATTCAGGCGCTGCAAGAATATTACCAAACGCCGCCTTTGACGGCAGAACAGTTCCCGTGGCCGGAAGACCTGCACTAAGGCCACGCTTTATATACCATGAGGAAAGATGATGATCGCGGAGTTTGAATCACGCATTCTGGCGTTAATTGACAATATGGTAGACCACGCCAGTGATGACGAACTGTTTGCCGGCGGTTATCTGCGCGGCCACCTGACGCTGGCGGTGGCCGAGCTGGAGGGAGAAGAAGCGCATACCGCGCAGGCGGTACACGAGAAAGTGGCCCAAAGCCTGGAAAAAGCCATCAGCGCAGGTGAACTGTCGCCGCCGGACCAGATTCTGGTGCAGGGAATGTGGGAAAGCTTGTATCAGAAAGCGATGCAGCAGTAGTACTCCTCAGCTGCAGCCCGGTGTTTGCTCCGCCGGGCCGATTTTCCCCGCTTATTTCACCGCCTTACCTTTCAGCAGCTTTCTTACCCATAAACGGTTCGGATTCAGCGCCGCTAGCGTTTCTTTGTCCATTGGTAATGGCTCATTGCTCATTTGCGCCGCCAGAATCTCTGCTGCCAGCGGAGCGGAGCATAGGCCGCGTGAACCCAGCGCTCCCAGCATAAACAGATTGTGGTAAACCGGCGCTTCTCCTGCCTGTTCATGATGTTCGGCCAGCGAGGCGTATTCACTTAAGGTGGCGTCATAATCAGGCACGTTACCCACCATCGGCAAATGATCGCGGGTTGCACAGCGCACGCCGCTGCGGGCTTCATTCGCGCTAACGTCAACCTCCCGCGCCCATTCCGCCTGCGGGAAACAGTCTATCAAGCGCTGCCGATTCTGCTGCTGATCGTCGGCGCTAAACGCGGTATCCGTCTGTCCGCGATGGTAGCTTGCGCCAATGCAGTGCTGCCGGTTATGCGGGTTTTGCGGCGTCAGATAGCCGTTGTAGCACAGGACCTGCCGCAGTGATGATAGCCCGGGCGTGGTCGGAATATGGCTGACCTGGCCGGCGACCGGGTACATGGGGAGATGCTCCGTCTGGCTGAAGCTGGTCAGCTGATGGCCATTAGCCAGCACGACTACCTCATGGTACTGCCGCTGGTTTAATTGCCAACCGCTATTCTCAGCGCAGATTGCCTCTACAGGATAATTATAGTGAATACGCAGTCCGCGAGCCGCGGCAAGAGCCAGTAGTTCAGTCGTTAACTGCTGAGGACAGAGCCAGCCTCCGGCAGGATAGGTTATTCCTCCGCAGCCGGTTTCGACGCCGGTTTGTTCGGCTGCGGCCTGTGCGTTAACGGCAACGGCGATTTCCGCAGGTAGATTCAGCTCAACCATCTGGGCGATTTTCTGCGCGCTTTTGACATCCCAGCCCAGCTGCGTCACTCCGCACCAGTCATGATCGAACATGACCGGAAGATGGTCGTAGAGGCGGCGGGCGAAAGTAAACGCCGCCGGGAAAAATTGAGCCAGAGCGGGATCGTGCTGGCTGAGCAGCGGATAGAGCGCTCCCTGGCGGTTTCCGGATGCCCCTTCTGCCGGAGCGCTGTCGGCGCAATATAGTGTCACCTGCCATCCGCGGCGCAGCAGCGACAGCGCGAGCAGGGCGCTGGCGATCCCTCCGCCGATAATCGCCGCATCGCGCTGCTCCGTGCCGCTGCGGGTAAACCACGGCGTACGCCCGGGAAAGGTCAGCTGCTGGTTCATTTCGCCGATGAGCATTTCGCGCTTGCGGCCAAAACCTTTGCGTTTCTGCATACTGAAACCGGCTTCCTGCAGGCCGCGGCGCACAAAGCCTGCGGAAGTGAAGGTGGCCAGGGTACAGCCGGGTCTTGCCAGACGAGCCATTGCCGCAAAGAGTTCCGCCGTCCACATATCCGGATTTTTTGCTGGTGCAAAACCATCAAGAAACCAGGCATCCACCTGCTGGTTCAGCGAATCATCAAGCCGATCGGTCAGCTCGTTGATATCGCCAAACCATAAATCCAGCGTTATGCGTCCGTCGTCCAGCAGCAGACGATGGCAGCCGGCGACAGGCAGAGGCCACTGCGCCTGAAGCTGCTCGGCCCATGGCGTCAGTTCTGGCCAGCTCTGATGCGCAAGGCGCAGGTCGTCTGCTTTCAGCGGAAATTTTTCGAAACTGATGAAATGTAATCTTTGCAGGGTAGCTTGTGGATGATGGCGAAGAAAAACGTCAAATGCCTGCCACAGCGTCAGGAAATTTAATCCGGTGCCGAACCCGCTTTCAGCCACGATAAATAAAGGGCGTGAATGAGTAGGGAGGCGTTCATTGAGCCGGTTTCCGTCGAGGAAAACGTAACGGGTCTCTTCCAGACCGTTGTCATTGGAAAAATAGACATCGTCAAAATCTCGGGAAACAGGTGTACCCTCAGCGTTGAATTCCAGGTTGGCAGGTTGTATGGCGTTTTGTTTCACGTAAGTTACTCGAATCACAAGGCGTAGAACGATCTTAACGATGTGTGTCTGAGGGCGCAAATTTATACACAAATTGGCTGATCGGACTTGTTCGGCGTACAAGTGTACGCTATTGTGCGACTCGAAACTTAATATAGTGCGACTTACAGAGGTATTGAATGAAACGTGCAGTGATTACTGGCCTGGG
>OEPS010000005.1_pt1 | contig 111404 bp, 89 predicted proteins | sample 1539411 | NCBI WGS metagenome assembly OEPS01 (sample SAMN02671747, study PRJEB22543) | soil metagenome | biome: bacteria | place: China:Hunan Province, Lengshuijiang City | collected 2012-10-15 | depth 0.08m m
CAGAGTTTCCCGGAGGCGATGCTGCGTATCTGTCCGGGCTACCGGCCCGCAGACGGCGGTGAACCTGTAGACCGGGCAAAAGGCGCTTTGCGCCGCCCCCGGGGGGCATGGCGCAGAGAAGCAGAGTTTCCCGGAGGCGATGCTGCGTATCTGTCCGGGCTACCGGCCCGCAGATGGCGGTGAACCTGTAGACCGGGCAAAAGGCGCTTTGCGCCGCCCCCGGGGGCATGGCGCAGAGAAGCAGAGTTTCCCGGAGGCGATGCTGCGCATCTGTCCGGGCTATCAGACCTTCAGGGCGTTCTGAACAGATCCAGCAGCATGGTGACCTGCTCATCGATGGGCGTTAAATCACGCTTAACGATCAAATGCAGCGGTGTGGCGCGCCGTGCGCCGTGGCCCAGCGGCAGCGCCTTTAGCAGCCCCTGTTGGAGCTGCGGGCGGATGCGTTCTTCCGGCAACCAACCGAAACCAACCTGATACAGCACCGCGTCAATAGCGGCATCAATAGTGGAAAACGTCCACGCATCGCGCGCGGACTGCGGATCGTTGTTACGGTCGGCGATGCGCACCAGCGGCCAGGGGGCCAGCGTGCTATCGTCCAGCGGTCCCTCGAGGTCTGACAGGGGGTGATCGCGATGGGCGACGGCGACAAAATCAATATTCATCAGCCATTCGCCGCGACCGGTAATATCCTGGCGGCGGGTCAGGACCATCACGTCCGCTTCGGTGCGCGCCGGGTGTTCTTCTTCAACGTTTTCCAGCACTTCGGTCAGCCTGACCTGCGTCTGCGGATAGCGCTGTTGAAACCGGCGCAGGATGGCGAACAATCGTTCGCGCGGAAAAATGCTGTCGACCACCAGGTCCAGCCGGGTTCGGACACCGTCGCGCAGGGTAGCTGCGTGGGTTTCGACATAGGCGAAAGCTTGCAGCAGCGGCTTCACCTGGCCGAGGAGCAGCTCGCCCGCGGGGGTCAGCACCGCGCGACGGCCAGATGGCGTGAGCAGCGTGACGCCGAGGCGCTCCTGCAGCAGCGCGAGATTATAGCTAACCGATGATTGACTGCGGTGGGTCTCTTCCGCCGCCTTCACGAAGCTACCCAGCTCGACAACCTTTTCCAGCAGCGCCCATTGCTCCAGAGTTGTTTTCTGCATAATTAATCTAAAAAGTGAATTGATTTAATCCAAACATAGCGTTATTCATCCATTTTTTAAAGCAGTATGCTTCTTCTCAACAAACAGAGGAGAACAGATTATGAGCACTTTCGACAAACATGACCTGAGCGGTTTTATCGGCAAACATCTGGTTTATACCTACGATAACGGCTGGAACTACGAAATTTACGTTAAAAACGCCACCACCCTTGATTACCGTATTCACAGCGGTATCGTCGCAAATCGTTGGGTGAAGGACCAGCTGGCTTACATCGTGCGCGTTGGCGAGAGCATCTATAAAATTTCCTGGACCGAACCGACCGGCACCGACGTGAGCCTGATTGTTAACCTTGGCGACAAACTGTTCCACGGCACCATCTTTTTCCCGCGTTGGGTGATGAATAACCCGGAAAAAACCGTCTGCTTTCAGAACGACCATATTCCGCTGATGATTTCTTACCGTGAAGCCGGTCCTGCCTACCCGACTGAAGTGATCGATGAGTTTGCCACTATCACTTTTGTTCGCGATTGCGGTGCGGATAATAATGAAGTTATTAATTGTCCGGCTAATGAATTACCTGACAACTTTCCTGCCAATCTGTAATTAATTCGATAAAGTGTGGTGCTGAGACTGGAATTTTTATATCGCGTAAACCATGTTTAAAGATGGTTTATTGGAATCTGGTTTAACTTCCGTTTACTTTCCGTCAGGGCGTTTCCGCTATTTCTTCGCAGTTGGGAACGCCACACCTCTTTTTAGTACGCCATGTTTTCTTTTATCTTCATGATTTTAAAAAAGATTGTGGTGAATATCTAATTAATATTAATTTCTTAATATTATCCTAAGCAAACCTGACTAAATTTAATAACATCTGAATTCAAAGTAATGAAACGCGCTATCGGGCCGATCTCGCTTTCATTTTCATTTTGTTTAAGTCAGCAGGTGCAGGATATTTCATATCGACCCGTCTTCGACGGGTCATTTACAGAGCAGGAACATGATGAGCGATTTTTTGCCGTTTTCGCGCCCGTCGATGGGCGACGCAGAGCTGGCTGCGCTGCGTGAAGTTTTACAATCAGGATGGATCACCACCGGACCAAAAAATCAGGCGCTGGAAGAGGCGTTCTGCACGTTAACCGGCAACCGCCACGCCATTGCCGTCAGTTCGGCGACGGGCGGTATGCACGTCACGCTGATGGCGCTGAGTATCGGCGCGGGCGATGAAGTTATCACCCCTTCCCAGACCTGGGTCTCCACGCTGAACATGATCTGTCTTCTCGGCGCGACCCCGGTGATGATCGATGTTGATCCCGATAACCTGATGGTTACTCCCGAAGCGGTTGAAGCCGCGATCACCTCACGAACCAAAGCTATCATCCCGGTACATTATGCGGGCGCGCCGGCGGATATCGACGCCATTCGCGCTATCGGCGAGCGTCACGGCATTCCGGTGATTGAGGATGCCGCCCACGCCGCGGGAACGTATTACAAAGGCCGCCACGTAGGCTGGCGCGGCACCGCCATTTTCTCGTTTCATGCGATCAAAAATATGACCTGCGCCGAAGGCGGTCTGGTCGTGACCGACGACGACGAACTGGCCGCGCGCATTCGCAGCCTTAAATTCCATGGTCTTGGGGTTGACGCCTACGACCGTCAGACTCTGGGCCGCGCCCCGCAGGCGGAAGTTATTTCACCGGGGTTTAAATACAACCTTGCGGATATCAACGCCGCGCTGGCACTAGTACAGCTGGATAAGCTTGCTCACGCCAATCAGCGTCGCGCCAAAATTGCTCAACGTTATCTGAGCGAGCTGGCGGACACACCGTTCCGTCCGTTGGTCTCGCCGTCGTGGCAGCATCAGCATGCCTGGCATCTGTTTATTATCCGCGTTGACGAAGCCGTTTGCGGCATCAGCCGCGATGCCCTGATGGAAAAACTAAAAGCCATGGGGATCGGCACCGGCCTGCACTTCCGCGCGGCGCATACGCAAAAGTATTACCGCGAGCGTTTCCCTGAAGTTTCATTGCCGCATACGGAATGGAACAGCGCGCGCATATGTTCCATCCCTCTGTTCCCGGACATGACCGATGACGATGTCACTCGGGTGATTTCCGCACTGCACCAGCTGTCAGGACGTTGATATGTTTAGCTATCCTCCCGTGAAAAAGGTCTCTGTTGTTATCCCTGTTTATAACGAACAGGAGAGCCTGCCGGAGCTTATTCGCCGCACCGACACCGCCTGCGCAACGCTCGGACGCCAGTATGAAATTCTGCTGGTCGACGACGGCAGCAGCGATGAGTCGGCGCGGATGCTGACCGAAGCCGCTGAGGCCGAAGGCAGCCATGTGGTCGCGGTGCTGTTGAACCGCAACTACGGCCAGCATTCGGCGATTATGGCGGGCTTCAGCCATGTCACCGGCGACCTGATTATTACCCTCGATGCAGACCTGCAAAACCCGCCGGAAGAGATCCCGCGTCTGGTGGAGAAGGCCGACGAGGGCTATGACGTGGTCGGTACCGTACGTCAGAATCGTCAGGATACCTGGTTTCGAAAAAGCGCGTCGAAGATGATCAACCGTCTGATTCAGCGCACTACCGGTAAAGCGATGGGCGACTACGGCTGCATGCTGCGCGCCTATCGTCGCCATATCATCGACGCGATGCTCAACTGCCATGAGCGCAGCACCTTTATCCCGATTCTGGCGAACACCTTTGCCCGCCGGGCGGTTGAGATCCCGGTGGTGCACGCCGAGCGCGAATTCGGCGATTCCAAATACAGCTTTATGCGCCTGATTAACCTGATGTACGACCTGGTGACCTGTCTGACCACTACGCCGCTGCGTCTGCTGAGCCTGTTCGGTAGCGCCATCGCTCTGCTGGGCTTCGCCTTTGGCCTGCTGCTGGTGGTGCTGCGCCTGGTGTTCGGTCCGCAGTGGGCGGCGGAAGGGGTGTTCATGCTCTTCGCGGTGCTGTTCATGTTTATCGGCGCCCAGTTTATCGGTATGGGCCTCCTTGGGGAGTACATCGGCCGCATCTATAACGATGTTCGCGCCCGTCCTCGCTACTTTATTCAACGTGTTGTTCGCCAGCCGGAAACGGCATCTCAAGAGGAAGATCGTTCATGAAAGCCGTAGTCTTCGCTTATCACGATATGGGTTGTGCAGGTATTCAGTCTCTGTTGGATGCCGGTTATGACATCGCCGCCATTTTTACCCATCCGGATAACCCTGGCGAAAACCATTTCTTTGGCTCCGTGGCGCATATTGCCGCCGAGCAGGGCATTCCGGTCTGGGCGCCGGAGGATGTGAACCATCCGCTGTGGATCGAACGTATCCGTGAGATAAACCCTGACGTGCTGTTCTCGTTCTACTACCGCAACCTGCTGTGCGATGACATCCTGAATATTGCCCCGCAGGGGGCATTTAACCTGCATGGTTCACTGCTGCCGAAATATCGCGGTCGCGCGCCGCTGAACTGGGTGCTGGTGAACGGCGAAAGCGAAACCGGCGTCACGCTGCATCGTATGGTTAATCGCGCCGATGCCGGCAATATCGTGGCGCAGAAAAGCGTGGCTATCGGCGCGGATGACGCGGCGCTGGCCCTGCACCGCAAACTCTGCGCTGCAGCGTCCGATCTTCTGGCTCAGGCCCTGCCGGCAATTCGCGACGGCAAAATCGAAGAGCGAGTGCAGGATGAAAGCCAGGCGACCTGGGTGGGCCGCCGTACGCCGGAAGATGGTCGTCTCGACTGGGAAAAATCGGCTCAAACGCTGCATAACCTCGTGCGTGCGGTTTCCGATCCGTGGCCAGGCGCGTTCGGCTATGCCGGGGCGAACAAATTTATCGTCTGGAAGTCACGGGTGCGTCACGATTTGACCGCCGCCAGAGCGGGTACGGTGATTTCCGTCACGCCGCTGGTCGTCGCCTGTCAGGAAGGGGCGTTAGAAATCGTCACCGGGCAGACCGAACACGGCGTATATATGCAGGGTACGCAGCTGGCGCAGGCGCTGGGGCTGGTTGCGGGCGCGGTGCTGAGCAGTAAACCGGTAGTGGCGATTAAGCGCCGTACCCGCGTGCTAATCCTCGGGGTGAACGGCTTTATCGGCAACCACCTCACCGAGCGTCTGCTGCAGGACGACAACTACGAGATTTACGGACTGGATATTGGCTCAGACGCCATCAGCCGCTTCCTCGATAACCCGCGCTTCCACTTTGTTGAGGGCGATATCAGCATCCACTCCGAGTGGATCGAGTACCACATTAAGAAATGCGATGTGGTGCTGCCGCTGGTGGCGATTGCCACGCCTATTGAATATACCCGCAATCCGCTGCGCGTCTTTGAGCTCGATTTTGAAGAGAACCTGAAGATTATCCGCGACTGTGTGAAATACGATAAACGCATCATCTTCCCGTCGACTTCTGAAGTGTACGGTATGTGTACCGATAACAACTTCGATGAAGATACCTCCAACCTGGTGGTCGGTCCGATCAACAAACAGCGTTGGATTTACTCGGTCTCTAAGCAGCTGCTGGACCGCGTTATCTGGGCCTATGGCGATAAACACGGCCTGAGGTTTACCCTGTTCCGTCCGTTCAACTGGATGGGGCCGCGCCTCGATAATCTCAACGCTGCGCGCATCGGTAGCTCCCGCGCTATCACTCAGCTGATCCTCAATCTGGTCGAAGGTTCGCCGATCAAGCTGATTGAGGGCGGCAAGCAGAAGCGCTGCTTTACCGATATTAGCGACGGTATCGAAGCGCTGTTCCGCATCATTGAGAATAAAGATGACCGCTGCAACGGGCAGATAATCAACATCGGCAACCCGGATAACGAAGCGAGCATCAAAGAGCTGGCGGAAATGCTGCTGGCCTGCTTTGAACGCCACCCGCTACGCGACCGTTTCCCGCCGTTTGCCGGTTTCCGCGAAGTTGAAAGCAGCGATTACTACGGTAAAGGTTACCAGGACGTTGAGCACCGTAAGCCGAGCATTCGCAACGCGAAGCGCTGCCTGAACTGGGTGCCGACGGTGGAAATGGAAGAGACGGTAGAACACACCCTGGACTTCTTCCTGCGTACGGTTGAGCTGACGGACGACAGTAAATCATGAAACAGGTCGGCTTACGCATAGATGTCGATACCTTTCGCGGTACGCGGGACGGGGTTCCGCGGCTGCTGACTCTGCTGAGCAAGCACGGGATTCAGGCAAGCTTCTTTTTTAGCGTCGGGCCGGACAACATGGGGCGTCATTTATGGCGCCTGGTAAAACCGAAATTCCTGTGGAAGATGCTGCGTTCAAAGGCCGCTTCGCTGTACGGCTGGGATATCCTGCTGGCAGGTACCGCCTGGCCGGGGCGCAGGATTGGCGCGGGAAATGAAGAGACGATCCGCGCCGCCGCGCAGGCTCATGAAGTTGGCCTGCACGCCTGGGATCACTATAGCTGGCAGGCGTGGAGCGGCGTCTGGCCGCAGGAAAAGCTGACCCTGGAGATTGAACGCGGGCTGCTGGAACTGGAGCGGATCATCGGTCGCCCGGTGACCTGCTCCGCCGTTGCCGGATGGCGTGCCGATCAGCGGGTCATTAGAGCCAAAGAGGCTTTTGATTTCCTCTACAACAGCGACTGCCGGGGAACCGCCCCTTTTCTGCCGCAGCTTGGTAACGGCGTTTTCGGGACCGTGCAGATTCCGGTGACGTTACCTACCTGGGATGAAGTGGTAGGCAGCGCGGTAGATAGTGCGTGCTTCAATCGCTATCTGCTTGATTGTATCCACCGCGACGCAGGGACCCCGGTCTATACCATCCATGCCGAAGTCGAAGGGATTGCCTTCGCGGAACAGTTTGATGAACTGCTGACTTTGGCCGCTCAGGAAGAGATCCAGTTTTGCCCGCTAAGCCAGCTGCTGCCCGCCGATTTCAGCGTGCTGCCGCGAGGCAAGGTGGTACGTGGTGAACTGGCCGGCCGGGAAGGCTGGCTTGGGCGTGAACAATTACTGAATTCGGGTGTTTGATGAAAAGCATTCGCTATGGCGCCTCTCTGGTCGCCCTTTTTGTCCTCTACTATTTACTGCCGCTCAACTTCCGTTTGCTCTGGCAGCCCGACGAAACCCGCTACGCGGAGATCAGCCGCGAGATGCTGGCGACCGGCGACTGGATAGTGCCGCACTTCCTCGGACTGCGCTATTTTGAAAAGCCGATTGCCGGATACTGGATCAACAGCATTGGCCAGTGGCTGTTCGGCCATAATAATTTTGGCGTGCGTTTCGGTTCGGTCTGCGCTATCACCGTCACCGCGCTGCTGGTAGCCTGGCTGGCGTGGCGTATCTTCCGCGACAAACGTCTTGCTATCCTGTCGCCGGTTATTTTTCTGAGCGCGCTGCTGGTTTACGGTATCGGCACCTATGCGGTGCTCGATCCGATGATCACCATGTGGCTGGCGCTGGCGATGTGCAGCTTCTGGGGCGCAGCGCAGGCCCAGAGCCATAGCGGTAAAATCCTCGGCTACGCATTACTTGGCGCGGCCTGCGGCATGGGCGTTATGACCAAAGGCTTCCTCGCCCTGGCGGTGCCGGTGGTTGGGGTGCTGCCGTGGATAATTGCGCGTAAGCGCTGGCGCGAAGTGCTGACTTACGGCTGGCTGGCGGTGGGCGTTTGCGTGCTGGTGGTGCTACCGTGGGGACTGGCTATCGCTAAACGCGAGCCGGACTTCTGGCGCTACTTCTTCTGGGTTGAGCATATTCAACGTTTTGCAGAAAAAGATGCTCAGCATAAAGCGCCGTTCTGGTACTACATTCCGTTCCTGATTGCCGGCAGCCTGCCGTGGCTGGCGATGCTGCCGGGGGCGATTAAGCGCGGCTGGGCCGAACGCGATGAGTCGCGCGGGGCGCTCTATTTACTCGGATGGGTGGCGATGCCGTTCCTGTTCTTCAGTATCGCTAAAGGAAAACTTCCGACCTATATTCTGCCCTGTTTCGCACCGCTGTCGATTCTGATGGCGCGCTACGCGCTGGATGCGGCAAAAGCGGGAGCGAAAGCGCTGAAAATCAACGGTGCGATTAACCTGGCCTTCGGTCTTATTGGCCTGGTCGCTGTGCTGGTAGTTTCGCCGTGGGGCTTTATGCACAAGCCGGTATGGAGCCATATCGAGCTGTATAAGTGCCTGCTGGCGGCGATAATATTCGGCTGCTGGGCATTAATGGGCTGGTTGGCGATGAAAGATAACGGTCGCCGCTGGACTCTCGCCGCCTGCTGCCCTCTGGGGCTGGCGCTGCTGGTGGGTTTTGCTATTCCAGATCGGGTTATCGACAGTAAGCAGCCGCAGTTCTTGGTAGATATCGTCAGCGAATCTCTGACGCCGAGCCGCTACGTGTTGACCAACAACGTTGGCATTGCCGGCGGGCTGTCATGGGAGCTCAAGCGCAGCGATATCATTCTTTACGACAAACAGGGTGAGCTGAAATATGGCCTGTCCTGGCCGGATGCGCAGGACCAGTTTGTTGATAAACAGCATTTTGCTGACTGGCTGGCGGAGCACCGCCAGCAGGGCCCTGTATCGCTGGTTCTGCTGATGGATAAAGGAGAGACGATGGCCGATTTATCGTTACCGACACCAGATAGCTCCTATGAGCTGGGGCGGGTCGTGTTTATTCAGTATTTGCCGCAATGAGCGTCTGGATCTGTCTGGTTTTCGCCAGCTTACTGAGCTGCGCCGGACAGCTGTGCCAGAAACAGGCCACCCGCCCGTCCAAATCCGGACGGCGCGGGCATCATATCCTCGGCTGGCTGGGCTTAGCGCTGCTCTCTCTGGGCTGCAGCATGCTGCTGTGGCTCAGCGTACTGCAGTCGATCCCGGTCAGCATTGCCTATCCCATGCTCAGCCTGAACTTCGTTTGGGTGACGCTTGCGGCATGGGGGATCTGGCGCGAACCGGTGGCGCGCCGCCACTGGCTTGGCGTGGGGCTGATTGTCGTCGGGATCGTTATTCTGGGGAGCCGCGTCTGATGGGCTTAGTCTGGGCGTTACTTAGCGTCGGTCTGGTGAGCGGCGCGCAGCTGCTGCTGCGCAGCGCGATGGTCGAACTGCCGCCGCTAACGGATTTACTCACCTTTCTCAACCATCTGCTGCATCTGCGGGCGGGCACTCTCGGCCTGGCGTTCGGCCTGTTGGGTTATCTCCTGTCGATGGTCTGCTGGTACTTCGCCCTGCATCAACTGCCGCTGGCGAAGGCCTATGCGTTGCTGAGTCTGAGCTACATTCTGGTCTGGGCCGCCGCCATCTGGCTCCCCGGCTGGCATGAGCCTTTCCACTGGCAATCGCTGCTCGGTGTGCTGCTGATTGTCGCCGGGGTGCTGACTATCTTCTGGCCGGTAAAGCGGCGGGGCTGATGCATCGGCGCTGCTTTGTCCCGGTGGCGCTGCGGGTTCACAGCCGTCTGCTAGTCTGGTAGCGCGGACAAGGCGCGTTGAGCGCCGCCTCCGGGAGATCTGCCGACACTGCCCCCAAAACGATAACTCTCAGGGCCAGCGTTTGATCACCAGCGAGGTATTAATCCCGCCAAAGGCAAAGTTATTGCTTTGCAAAAATTCGCAGTCAATCTTGCGAGCCTCACCCATAATGTAATCCAGCGTGCCGCAGTGGGGATCCGGCTTATGTAGGTTCAGCGTTGGCGCAAACCAGCCCTCACGCATCATATGCAGACTCATCCAGGCCTCCAGCGCGCCGCAGGCACCCAGAGTATGGCCAAAATAACTTTTCAATGAAGAGATTGGCACGTTGTCGCCGTAAATCGCCGCCGTCGCCAGGCTTTCTGCAATATCGCCGCGATCGGTCGCTGTGCCGTGAGCAGAGATATAGCCGATATCCAGAGCGCTCAGACCCGCCATTTTCAGCGACTTTTCCATGCAAATCTGCATCGTTTCTCGCTGCGGCTGGGTAATATGCGCCGCATCACAGTTAGTAGCAAAGCCAATAATTTCCCCGTAGATGGTCGCTCCGCGCGCTTTGGCATGCTCCAGCTCTTCCAGAATCAACGTACCTGCGCCTTCGCCAATCACCAGTCCGTCGCGTTGTTCATCGAACGGGGAGGGGGTAGTTTTGGGGACGTTATTGCGCTGGCTGGTAGCGAACAAGGTATCAAATACCGCAGCCTCTGAGGGGCACAGCTCTTCTGCTCCACCCGCTACCATCACCGTTTGATAACCGTGACGAATCGCCTCCCATGCGTAGCCAATTGCCTGGCTGCCTGAGGTACAGGCGCTTGAAGTAGGAATAACGCGACCGCGTAGACCGAAAAACAGCCCGGTGTTGACGGCGGTGGTGTGCGGCATCATTTGCACGTAGGTGGTGCCGGTGATGTTATTGGTGTGCTTTTCGGTCAACATGGTGGCGAATTCACTCACCGGCCCGGTACTGCCGGTTGAAGAGCCGTAAGCTATGCCAGTTTCACCGTTAGTTAGCACCACGTCGCCAATGAGTCCTGCCTGCTCCAGCGCCAGTTCGGTAGCGCGGGTGGACATCAGCGACACGCGCCCCATTGAGCGAATACGCTTACGGGTATAGTGCTCCGGAGGGGTAAAGTCATCCACTGGTGCGCCCAATAGTGTATGCAGCCCGTCATAAACCTGCCACTCCGGCATTTTGCGTACCGCGTTTTCATAAGTCAGTAGCCTGGCGGAGACATCGTGCCAGTTTTCTCCAAAGGCGGTGACGCCGCCGATCCCTGTAATCACTACGCGACGTGTCATAGCATCCCTCCGTTGATGGAAATCACCTGACGGGTTACATACCCCGCCACATCCGACATTAAATAGCTGGCAAGTCCGGCCACTTCTTCCGCGTGGCCCATCCGTTTCATGGGGATCATCGACATTGCCTCTTTCAGCGCGGCCTCTTCTATGTCAATCATCCCGGTATCAATCAGTCCTGGCGCAATGCAGTTGACGGTAATTTTGCGTTTCGCCAGCTCAATGGCCAGCGCTTTCGTCGCCCCGATAATCCCCGCTTTGGCCGCGCTGTAGTTCACCTGGCCTCGGTTGCCCATCACGCCGGAAACAGAAGAGAGCGTAATGATGCGTCCGCCCTTGCGCGCGCTAATCATTGGCATGATGCACGGTTGAATGACGTTGTAGAAGCTGTCGAGATTGGTATGAATCACCGAATCCCAGTCGTTATCGCTGAGCGCCGGGAAAGCCGCGTCCCGGGTAATGCCAGCATTGCTTACCACGCCGTACCACGGGCCGTGCGCTTCAATATCCTGTTCCAGCACTTTGCGGCATCGATCGCGTTTTGCCACATCAAAATTGAGCAGACGACCAGTGCCGCCAGCAGAGATAATGGAGTTCAGCGTTTCCATTGCGCCCTGCTCATCACTATGGAAGTGGACGCCAACACTAAAGCCGTCCGCCGCTAGCTGGAGGGCGATAGCGCGCCCGATGCCTTTGCTGGCGCCGGTAACCAAAACTGAACGACTCATGCTGACGCTCCTTGTTGAAATAAAGTATTAAGTTCTTCCGCTGTCGGCTGGAAGGTGTTGATCCGGCCAGAAGCCAACGTCTCTCCGTGCGCATCAATTACGCCTTCAAAGCTGCCAAAACGCTCATCCTGCATTAGCAGCGTAACGGTAATATTCAGCGTTAATCCGCCAGGCAGGATCCCCGCAGCGCAGACCAGTTCACGTGCGCCAAGCACCATACCTAAAGAAATCGCCTCTTGACCCTGCTGGTGACGGTGCCAGCCTGACCAGACGCCAACGGTCTGCGCCATCAGCTCCAGCGAGAACCAGCCGGGAAGATTGCCCTCTCCATCAAGAAACGGCGCCAAAACGCTGTTTGTTGAGACTTTAACTCGGCAGGTAGCGGATTCTTTCGTCACGCTTGCCACCTCTTCAATCAGCAGCATCGGCGCATCGTGCGGCAGGTATTCGCCGGGAGGAAAATAGTGGCTCATAAGACTCTCCCGAGCAGAATACTGGTGTTATTGCCGCCGAAAGCGAACGAGTTGGACAGGATCACCGGGCGTTCAAGGGGCTGCGGTTGCTCAATGATGCCGCAGGGAGGCAGCGTTTCATCGCGCGGCGACAGGCTGAAATCCTGGGGCGGCAACGGCAGGTCGCGCTGCAAAATCAGCATACTGATAGCCGCCTCGGTAATTCCCGCCGCGCCCAGCGTATGCCCGGTCAGGTGTTTGGTGGAGCTGCAGGGTACCGTTTCGCCGAACAGCTTGTTCACCACGCTGGATTCAATCTGGTCGTTAAGCGGCGTGGCGGTGCCGTGCATATTGATATAGCCCACCTGCTCTGGCGTTATCCCGGCGTCGTTCAGGGCCTGATGAATAGCGCGAATTGCGCCTTCGCCTTGTGGATGCGGTGCCGAAATATGGTACGCATCGCTGGATTCTCCCACCCCCAGCAGGGCGATGGGCTGAGGTTCGCGGGTCAGCAGAATCAGCGCCGCCCCTTCGCCAATAGTAATGCCTTTGCGGTCGCGGCCGAACGGCTGGCACAGCATCGGAGAGAGCGATTCCAGACTGTGGAAACCATTGATCGGCATTCGGCTCAGGGTATCCGCGCCGCCGACAATCGCCACGTCCGCCAACCCGGCTTCAATCAGGCGGCGTCCACTAATCATTGCCCTGGAGCTGGAAGAGCAGGCGGTCGATAGCGTGAATGCCGGGCCGTCCAGCGCCAGCCAGTGGCTGAGAAAGCGCGACGGGTCACCCAGCTCCTGCTGCGGGTACTGCCAGGCGGTGCTCTCCTTCCCGTTAAGCATTAGATTGACGTGCGCATCGCCTTCATCAAGTCCGGATGTGCTGGTGCCGAGCACCACCGCAACCCGGTCGCGTCCATATTGTCTGATGGCTTTATCAACCTGTGGCTGAATTTGTTTGAGTGCCGCCAACAGTAATTGGTTATTACGCGAACGATGGGCGCTGAACTCATCGGGAATATCCGGCAGTTCGCCGTCCACGCCGGCTAATACCGCATGCGGATACCCCTGTAGCCAACCCGAACGAGGTCGCATTCCGGGCGCAACGCCGCGTACCAGATTGGCGACGATCTCATCGTTGTCATTGCCCAGGGCGTTGATTATGCCGACCGCAGAAATGTAGATCATCTCAGTCACCCAGGTATTGAATGGTGATGTGGTATTTAAACACGTGCTGTTCGATGCTGATCGGCTCGCGTTTACCTTTGCGATTCAGGTAGGTGATTTCGGTAACCAGTTTACCGCGGGCGTTGCGCAGCTCGCGCTTATCGCCGTGGTCGGTAAGCGTCCAGCCCTGGGGTAACTGCGCTACCCAGGCGCTAACCGGCCAGTGGCTGAGCATCACGTCGGCCAGCACCTGGCTGGCTGGCGGCAGTTGGGGGACCACAATCGATTGTTCGCTGTGCAGCCCTTTTTCATCGTAGGTCACGAGGAACAGGCGAATGCCGACGGAAGAGAGTCCTGCGAGGGTGAGTTTTTTATTGTCAGCATTGAGCATTACCAGCAGCGACTGGGTTTTGCCGTTAAAGCTGCCGGTGAGTAGCTGCTGTGAACTGATCGCCGGAGAAATGGCTGGAGCCGGCAGCGTGACGCGCACACCCGGCTCGAGCCAGGCCTTAGGGCGTCCTTCTTGTTCCGGCTGCGAGTGGCTGCATCCGGCCAGTATCAGCGTGGCAACCAGTGCAGCGCCACGCCAGAATGTCTGTTTAATCATTTTCTTTTTTTCTCTTTTTCGTGGGCATCGCCAGCGGGGAAAGCAGGAAGGCGGTGAAGATACCGCTCACCAGCACAATGCCAAAGCTGCTGATAGCCTGGGTGGCGCTAAAGACCAGCATACCAAGCGTCAGCAGCGTAGTTAGCATAGCCAGCGTAATGGCCAGCAGCGATGTCAGCGGAGTCCCGCTCGGATTGCTGAAAAATAGCGTGTAGTTAATGCCTATTCCGAGCACCAGCACCAGCGCCAGCAGCGAGAACAGGTTTACCGCATGACCCGTTGGCGAAAGCGCGGCCAGCCCGCAGCCCAGCGATAATACAGATGGCACCAGGCTTATCAGCCCGTTGCGCCAACCAAGTCGCACGACTGCACCACAGGCAATGACCGCCAGCGCAACGCACAGCAGGCCAGTCAGGATATGGCGGTAAAGGGCGAATAGGTCATCGAAGCTACTTTTACGATCCACCCATGCTATACCACCAGGAAACAGCTTGCTCAGCGTGCCCACCTCTGCGCTGTTTCTCACGCCTTCAACCGGTACCAGCACGCCGCTTTCACCATCCGCCAGCGTCAGCCACAGCAACCGCCAGCCTTCGCTGGCCGGGCTGATAAGCCAGTCATCGACCGTTACCGGCATGGCGCTGAGCTCGGGATTTACTGCTGGTATTCCGGCGTTTTGTAACGCTTTTGCTACCGCAGGCGCTGCATTTTTCAGTAACGTTAAATCCTGCTGCTGGCGTTTGAGCGAATTCAGCGGAATAGTGCGATATCCGCTGATTAATCCATCGGCTTTTGCCTGTTCCAGCTGTAAGGTAAACCTCTCCAGCCGCTCCAGCGTTTGCTGGGCGGATTCGCCGTAAACCACAAACCACTTCTGGTCGACGCTTTGTCCGGTGAGCGCGGTAATCGCTTTTTCCTGGGCCAGAATGTCCTGCGGCAGCGCCTGTAGCTGTGAAATGTCATCGTCAACACGCAGCGTGGCAAGGCCTGCCAGTGAGAACAGCGCCAGCGCCACCGGCAGACCGACAGAGAGTTTTTTATTGCGTCGCCAGGCGGCCAGCCAGCGCAGCATGAGCACCATGGCCGGAACCGGGCGCACGGGCAGCCCACGACATAGCCACGGGTGCCAGAAAATTACCGTCAGGCAGGAGGCGCTTAGCCCTACCGCTGCGAAGACCGCCATCTGACGAATGCCGGGGAAGGGGGCGAGCATCATAATCAGATAAGCCGCAACGGTGGTCAGCAGCGCCAGAAGCAGCGCATTACGCACTTTGGCGAGGCTTTGCCATGGCGACGTTTCTGAACCGTGCACCATTCGTTCGGTCAAATAGTAGAGCGTGTAGTCTGCGGAAATCCCGATGATGCTCATGCTCATCACCAGCGTCATCAGATGCAGCTCGCCAAATATCAACAGCGTGACGACGGTGCCCGCGAGCGCGCCAATGCCAATTGAAATCAGGCACAGCAGCAGCGGGCGCAAGGAACGGAATACCGCCACAATCAGCAGGATCACGCCAAGCAGGGTGGCTATCCCAAGGGTGGAGATATCCTGCTTTGCCTGCTGGCTGGCGTAATCGTTGTAGAACATGGTCCCCCGCGACAACAGCTGCGCCTGCGGGTATTGCGCTTTAAGCTCAGCTTCCTGCGTCTTGAGGGTAGTAACCAACCGCTGCGTCTGCTGCATATCAAACGACGAACCGGCCAGCTCACCGTGCAACAGGTACCAGAAATTGCCCTGTTCATCCTGGGTTACCAGCCAACCGTCCATCAGCCTCAGGCGTTGGCCGTTTTTAGCCATTGCTAGCTGCGAGCCGCGCATCAGCATCAGCGGATCGTTTTGCAACTCTTTGCCGCTTACGCCGGAGAAGGCTGAGTAGAGCTGAGAAAGTATCCACTGGGCTTGCGCTTCGCCGCCGTTTTGCAGACGAGCTCGAGTGTCGCTATCGATAAGACCATTGCGATGCTGCCAAAAAAACGTTCCCCATGCCTGCTGGCTATCGGCGTCCATTGGGCCTTTCACTTCAGCCAGCGCCTGCGATTTCTGTAGCAGCGCCAGCCAACTGCGGGCAACCTGCGGGTCAGCTTTTTGGCCGGGGCTAACCAGCCAGACGAGCTGGCGGTCGAGACGCTGCATAAAACCGTCGTTGAGGCTCGGTGGGATCTCCCCCAGCGCCTGTTTTGGCAGCATCGCCAGCACACTGCTGTTAAGCCGCGCCTGAGGCAGTAGCGTCAGCAGTACGCCCAGCAGGAGCAGGCAGGCGATTCCCCATAGCAGCGCAGGGCGTTTACTGGGCGGCAAAGCGTTGGCGTTCGTCATCGGTCAGTTGCGCTGGAGTCAATTGATGTTGGGAAAGCGCGATATCGGTGCGATCGCCCTGCTTGTCGTTAAGTTGAATGCTTTCCAGATAGGTTTTTCCGGCTAAATCTATGGTCGCAAAAATTTTATCCAGCGGCGTGGTGATGGGCGTCAGGCGTAGCGTCCAGCGCTCTTCGCCTTTATCGACAAATTCCACGCGGAAATTCTCTTCAAGTACTTTGCGGTCTGCCTGAAATAGCGCACGCAGCAGATGGTTAAACTGGAACATCTGCGGGTTATTCTCGGCGGTGATAGTTTGCGGCGGCTGGCCGTTAATCACTTGCACCATGCGCTTGTCGTCGAGCAGCAACTGCATTGGAAAGGGGCTGGTTTGATCCCATAGTAAACCCTGGTCGCGAGCGATCAGCATTTTTCCCTGCGATCGCAGCGGCTGAGGAAGATCTTTAATGGTTCTTGTTTGATCGAAATGCGCCCGGACCACCGGCTGTTCGGTAAAGCGCTGTTGCAGATCATCTAGCGTCAGAGCGCTGACGAAAGGTGTGATAAGCAGCGCCAGCAGCGGTAAGAATCTCATGGCTTAACTCCCATACGTTCAAAAAGAATATTCGGGCTGACAAAGCACAGTTCATGGCTCTTTTCTTCGACCGCAACCTGAATGGTGTAACCCGTCGTCGCCCGCTTGCCGGTTTCGGCATCAAAAATTTCGTACCCAATGCGCAGGCGGTTTTCATACTCCTCGATACGTGCGCGGACACGAATGCGCTGCTCAAAGGTAAGGGGATTGCGGTACTTTACCCGCGCATCAACCACTGGCCACAGGTAACCGGAGGATTTCATCTGCCGGTAGCCGTAGTCGAACTGGTTTAATAGTGCTTCGCGGGCAATTTCGAAGTAACGGAAATAGTTGCCGTGCCAGGCCACGCCCATCATATCGACGTCATGGAACGGAATGGTCAGCTCGACTTCAGCCGTAAAGCGGGGATCGTTCAACACCCTTTACTCCTTGTTTTGGGTATCCGGCAACTGCCAGAAATCGAAAAAGTTAAACCAGTCGAGCGGCGACTGTAACGCATAGTGTTCCAGGCGTTCGGCATAGCGGTCGATGGTTTTCTGCAATGCCTCCTGACGTCCGGCGCGAGGCAACAGCAGCGGATCGGCGAACGGCTCGCAGTGAATGCGCAGCTTCCCCTGCTGGCGCAGGGCGAAAATAAGATCTACCGGACAGCGCAAAATGGAGGCAAGAATAAAGGGTCCCTGAGGGAACGGCGAGGCTTGCCCCATAAAGCGGCTCCAGCAGACGCGCCATTCGCCGCCGCGCTGGGGGTTGACCGCAATGCGATCGCCGACAATGGCAATCCATTCACCACGCTCCAGCTTCTCTTTGAGCAGGATAGCGGTCTCCGGGCCGATGTCGGTAACCGGCAGCAGGTTGAGTCCGGCCTGCGGGGCCATCTCTTGCATGATTTGCTTAAAGCGCTGGGCGTTGTCGCTAAATACCAGCGCATTAATGGTTTTACTGCCCTGTAATTGCGCCAGCGCGCGGCAGGCTTCAACATCACCCAGATGCGAGGCCAGCAGCAGCTTGCCGCGCGTTGAGCCAACGTTGAGCGCCTCTTCCGCGCCAGGTGAAAACACTACATCACGGCCCAGCTGTAGCTCGCCGCGCCAGCTGGCGATTTTATCAAGCATTGCATTGCCGAAGCGCAGGAAGTGCTGGTAGCTGGTGAGCGCTGGCGGCACCGGCATCTGGCGCACCGTTAGCTGTTCGCGTACGCGGATAATCCAGTTTTGCGAAGCCTTACGCGCCGTTGTTGCCGTTAACCAGTATGCGCCTGTCACCGGATAGAGCAGTAGCGAGAACGCCCTGCGCCCCAGTAAGCGCCACACCAGCAGCATCAATCGCATTCCCCACAGGCCTTTGACTTCCTGCTGACGCGCCCAGTGCGGCGAGGTGCGGCGAAAGATCAAGGATGGAATGCGCGGCAGCATGCCGAAGAACAGTCGCGTATGCATACGCGAGATGCGCAGATTGTCTTTGAGAGCATCGAAATGGGATAACCCGTCCTGCGGATAGGTGACGCGGGTGGGGACAAAATAGCTGGTATTGCCCTGCCAGTAGAGGCGAACCATGACTTCAGTGTCGAAGTCCATCCGTTTGCCGAGCGCGGAGCGCTGTGCAAGCTGTAGCGTAGGCGCGACCGGATAAACCCGAAAGCCACACATGCTGTCCTTCAACTGGAGAGAGAGCGTTTCAATCCACACCCAGATGTGGGTTATCCAGCGACCGTACAGACGCGAGCGGGGAATGGAATCATCGTAAATCGGCTGTCCTGAAATTAATGCGTCAGGATGCTCTTTTGCCAGTGCAAGCAGTTGAGGGATATCTTCGATGGCGTGCTGACCATCGGCATCAACCTGGACTGCATGGCTGAACCCGGCCTCCGCCGCGGCCTGTAAACCGCGGATCGTCGCGGCCCCTTTTCCGGCATTCTCCGGTAACCGAATTAAAGTCAGCCTGGCGGTATCTACGGCCAGCCGCTCCAGTTCCTGCTGGGTACTGGCATCGCTACCATCGTCAACCACAATGCAGGGCAGGGCAAACGGCTCAAGGCGCGCCAGCACGCGCGACATCATCGCGCCGTGGTTGTAGCAGGGGATTACCACGCAGGGCGTGAAATCTAACGGCATAAGCGAATCTTCCCGCTACTGGCGGTATGCCGCGCTTCGCCATTGTGGCGCTGAAAGCTAAAGGTAAGCATCTGGCGCTCTTCCTGCCAGTTCAGAGTGAGCGTGACGGTTGTTTCCGGCAATAGCGGCGCCTGGAACTTCACGTTTTGGATACTGTGAAAACGCCAGCCGGGCGTGAGCAGGGTAGTGGTATAGCGCAACACCCAATCAAGCTGCGCCACGCCCGGAAGCAGCGGCTGTACGGCAAAATGCCCGCTAAACCAGAACAGCGCAGGGTCGAGATACAAAGTGATTTCAATCTGATGAGGTTGTGCCTGATGGCGCTTGATTTCATGGGGTTTCATGAAATAACTCCTGTAATTGCGCATAGACACGCTTATTCATACTGTTAACCGGGATCTCGTCGATCGCTCGCCAGTAGCGTGGAACGGCAACCGGCTCCAGCCATGAGCTTAGCGCCTTGCGCCACGCCAACTCCTGCGTTTTCCCCCAGCGCTCGCGGGCGCTGTCATTCAGTACCAGCAATACGCCTAAGCTTTGACGGTTACCGCGCGCTATGGGCAATACCGCGGCATCAAGAATGCCTTCCAGCATTAGCAGGCGTTGCTCCACTTCGTTCAGTGAAATGCGTTTTTCTTCAATTTTGACTACCCGACCCCGGCGCCCGGTCAGGTTGAACTGACCGTTCCCGGTAAATTGCAGAATATCGTCGAGCAGCAACCCCTCAGCGTTTGCGATGAGCGGTGAAAACATGCGGAATGCTTTACCCTCCTGGCGGAAATGAATTTCAGGAAAGGGCTGCCAGGGGGAATCGTCCTGTTGGCGATAACGCCAGGCAATAACGCCGGTTTCGGTACTACCATAGATTTCATCCGGACAGATATTCAGCCAGTCGGTGGTCTGTGCGGCATCCTGCCAGGGCAGCATGCCGCCTGCGGAAAAAATCAGCTCGACCGGCGGAGGCGTCAGTTGATGGTCCAGACGTTTGAGAAATGCCGGACTACTGATAAACGCATACCGATATTCATGGCTCAATGCTGCCAGCTGTTCTGCATACCAGAGCATCGCCGCGTGTAGCGGCAGACTTAATGCCATCGGAAGGAAAATGCGAAACGTCAGGCCGTACAGGTGTTGAGGTACAACCGAAGCCACTACCCGGCAATCCGCCAGCCGTTCGGCAAAGCGCGCCGCCAGTAGCTCTGCTTCGCGATCGAGGAGGCTTATTGGTTTGTTCACGCGTTTTGGCTGGCCCGTCGAGCCGGAGGTAAACAGCTCAATGCATGCATCATTGCTGATCGCTGGAAACGTGACGGATTCTGCGGCGACCGTCATTGTGGAACTGACCACTCGCAGCGGGCCTTGCCAGCCCGGTGTTTTATCGCTAAGCACGCCATCAAACAGCGTATGCTGTTCATTTAATAATGATTCACGGCAGTGTCCGGGGATCACTGGCGTTTTACCCGCGTGCAGCGTCGCCAGAAGCGCCACGATAAACAAGTAGCTGTTCTCAAAGCACAGCGCCCAGCGGCTCCCTTTATGTCGTTGCAGGTATTCGATTAAGTGAGCAACATCATTGCGCAGATGTCCGAGCGTCCAGGTGTGCTCTTCCTGCCACGCTATTGGCGTCTCAACAGGACGCGGGGCGTTGAGCCACTGGGCCAGTGAAAGGGGCTGCTTCATTGTGAATCTCGCTTTATGACCCGTCGACGGACTAACCACTCCCCGGCCATCAGCGTTCCCATCAACAGATAGGCGATCATCCCGTTCCAGGCCGTCCATAGAGACATATCGCCATGTAGTGCGGTAAAGAGCGCAATGCCGCCGTTGAGGATGAAAAAGGTGCACCAGATTTGCGTCACGCGGCGGGTATAGCGCACGCCTGCTTGCGGAAGATTCGGTTCACTCAACCGGGCAAGACGCTCGACAATCGGCATTGTTGACCATAGCGATCCGCCAAAAACCACCAGCATAACGCCATTGACCACCACCGGGTAAAACAGCAGCAGCTGATGAGTTTTGAGCAGATAGCTGGCAATGCACAGCGTGATACCCGCGGCTGCCACCACCTGAGTCACCGCGCGCAGCGGCCCCGCCTGTCGCCGGGTCTGACGAAAGCGAAAATACAGGAGCAACGCCATAAGCGGTAACAGCCAGTGCAGGCTGTTATGCGCCAGGCCAAACCAGATTAAAAAAGGCCAGGCCAGCAGCAATATACCTGTCAGCAAGGTTACCACGGGCAATGAGCGTACGCCTGACACGGCGAATTACGCTTCTTTAAGCAGGCGTTCTACCGCATCGACGACATCCTGCACGGTACGTACTGCTTTAAATTCTTCCGGCTTGATTTTCTTACCGGTTTTCTTTTGCAGATGCACGATCATGTCGACAGCATCGATGCTGTCCAGCTCCAGATCTTCGTACAGACGTGACTCAGGTTTTATCTCCAGAGGATCCACTTCAAACAGCTTAACCAGCAGGGCGGAGACTTCTTCGTAAATGGCTTTTTGTTCAGTCATAGCGGACTCTCCTCAGGCACGTTGTGCTTGGATGAAAGATGCCAGAGTGGCTACGGAGAAGAAGTGCTGTCGCATCTCTTCGCTCTCAGCAGACAGCACCACGCCGTACTGGTTTTTTACTGCGAGACCTAGCTCCAGAGCATCAATTGAATCCAGACCCAGACCATCTCCAAACAATGCGGCTTCGGTTTCGATATCGTCAGCGGACAGTTCGTCCAGGTGTAATGTGTTTATGATCAGATTTTTAATTTCAAGATAAAGCGCTTGCATCATCAATTCCTGTGCCAGGCGTAGTAGCTGATTGTAATTGAAGCAAAAGATGCCGGTTTAGCTGCCTTGCTGCCAACGCCGGTTCGTGTAAATTTGCATCGTAAAATTGGTCGATTTGCAGTCGATCCCCAACCGCAATAGTGAAGTGCGGTTTAGTTGGTGGAGCGTCGTACCACTTACTCTGTTTGCCCAGCATATGCTCGGTACAGCGGATAACGACTACGCGTAGATCGCTGCCGCAGCGCACCGCGATATTGGCCGCGCCGCGTTGTAACGTCATTTTTTCGCCGGGCAACGTGCGCGTTCCCTCGGGAAAGATCAAAATAGTATCACCCTGTTGCAAACGCTGGCTGCTTGCGGGCAGCAGGGTATCGGCCTGATCGTTAATCAGATAATCGGCCGCGCGAACCACACCGCTGAGAAAGGGATTTTTCAGCAATGCGCTTTTTACCAGACAATCTGTCTCGGGCATAACCGAGGCCAGCATAACGTAATCGATCAGGCTGGGATGGTTAGCGACGATCAGACATCCGCTCTCCTGGCGTAAAATCTCGCAACCCTCAATCCGATAATCGAGCACGCCTACAGCTTTCGCGATAGTAAGAAAAAGACGGAAGCTGACTGAAATAGTGCGTCTTGCGAGGCGGCGGCGGCGGCCTTTATCACGGACAGCGACCAGCAGGAGATTAAACCAGATAATCGAGAGAAGCAGTCCGCCCAGTCCGAAAAGCGCGAAACAAAAACCGGTCATCGCCGCTCGCCAGATACGATTTAACTTTAACGCCACGCCGTTCATGAACGACTCCACTGCCACTCTACGCGCTCACCAGGAAGGATGAACGTAGCGGCACTCTGCAAATAGTGCTGTAAAAACAACAGGCTTTGCGGTAGTTCGGTCTCTTCACGAGGCTCGTGGCGCACAGCGGTACACCGCCATTCGCTCCCCGCTTCAATAACCCAGGCCGTCGCATAAGGCCAGGTCGGCATCATGGGCGGCAGCAGTGGATGGTAAAACTCTGGCAAGAAGCCGTCGAAGTCGACCATTAAAATGCGCTCGTAACCCGCATTCAGCAGACCTATAACTTCATACAATCCCTGCTGGAAGGTATCGCGCCCGGCAGAAAGCGAAGATGACACAATCGGCTTTTTTGCGGCGATAGTCAGATTACCTACTGCGGAGTTATGCACGGATAAAGCGAAATCTGTTGGGGAGAGCGCCTGCTCCGTCGCCAGCGCATGCAGGATCCGGTAGTTACGCTCCAGCTCTCCGTGGCGGCTGGTGTAGAGTACTGCATCGATGTGATGGCGGCGAAGCATCGCCAGCCCGCACTCAACAGCGAGCTTGCTACCGGAGCTAAGCCGGCGCGCAGTCATCATTGGCAGTTCCTTAAGCTTTGCTAATGGCGCTGCTGGATCAATGGCATGCAAATCACGTGACCAACGTTGCCACGCTTCGGTGTCACTGACCCCCGGCGCCATGGCCTGCCAGTCAATTATATTAAATGAAAATGTCATCCACTCGCGTCCGCGATCGATCAATGATTTTGCTGGCGTTAATTTGAACGCCAAAACAGCGATTAAGGCTGCTTAATTATTTTATTTTCTGGCATATCAATAAGGTATGCCCAACGCCTAAATTATCGTGGCGCTGTTCTACCTGAAATCCTGCCAATTCCAGATAGCGATAAAATTTTTCTACGCTGTAGAAGCGGCTATTGCCGTTTGCCATGCAGGTAAAATAGAGCGATGAGGCATTCAGGCTAAATGAGGCAGCTTCAAATTTTTGCGCATCCCAAAACAGCTCCAGAATACATAGTCTGGCGCCAGGCTTCATCACGCGTGCCACATTACCAAGCATGGTGATGATTTGTTCTGGTGAAAAACAATCAAGAAATTGGCTCATCCACCAGATGTCCGCATCTCCCGGCAGGTAGGCATCACTGAGCATATCCACAGCGTAGAAGCCGATACGATGAGCCAGTCCCGCATTTTCTATATTTTCGCGGGCTAGCGCAATTTGTTGCGGCAAATCTAATAACGTTACTGCGATATTTTCATCATACTGGCAGCAACGTAGCGCCCATTTTCCTGTATTTCCACCTACATCGTACAGGGTTGCAGGCTTGCTGGCGAATACATATGGCAATGCGGCGTTGAAGGCACCATCTGAATAGTAATGATCAAAAGCAAACCAGCTTTTACGCGCCGCCTGGGGTAGCTGCGATAGTGCCGGATAAATCGTTTGCCAGTCGCCAAAGACTTTTAATCCCGCTGGTTTCCCTTCCTGCAGCGCATTTTCCAGAAAGAACAATCCTTGATAACAAACGTCCTGAGTGAAATCCATATTTACTCTGGTCATCGTATCATGAAGTAAGAAGTGTCCTACTTTAGCGATATAATAGCGCTCCTCTTTATGGGTAAGGATGCGCCCGCTTAATCCCATATCCAGTAACACGCTGACGGCATATTCATTGACATCGCAATCCTTGCAAATGGCTTCAAGCGTTGCACCGAGTTTTCCTTGCTGATCCAGATAATCCAGTATGCCTGAATTTCGTAGACATAATGCGGTTTGAAAGAGCATAGGGGCGAAGGCAATACGCTGCGCTTCGGTAATGGCATCCAGTGCGCTGAGAGAGTCCTTTTTGTACACGTTCGGCACAACCTTATACTGTTTTACAGGAGAGTCGGGCCATTATTGGCCCGCAGATACATTCATTACTGAACCGAGCTTGAGCCGAGGTTAATCTGAATATCTTTATCGAGGTTATGTACCCAACGGTTATAATTTTTGTGAATCTTTCCACCGGAGGCCATCAGATTCAGGCTGCTGTCATAGTTGATGGAATAGCTGGTTGCGGAGTAGTTAATTTTAATTTCGGCAACGTGATCGCGCGTTTGCTGGCGAGCTTTTATTACGCCCGGACCGGCGTCTGACATAATCCATTCACGCTGGATGCCAGCCTTGAGAATAGCGTTTTTGACCTGAGCCTCGGTATGGCCTGCGCTCACTGTTGTCTGGATTTGTGCAATGGGCGCTGTGCGAGCGCAGCCTGCCAGAGCTCCGACAACCGCAGCGGCAACAGCCCAGCGAATAACCTTTTTCATAAATAATACTCCCTATTAATTTATTTGTTTGAGAAATGATTTGTACAATGTTAAAAGTATTGATGCGCTGATGTTATGCTACGCTTTTTTTATTACATATAATTAATGTATTCGTCTGCTTTTAAGCTTTGTGACAGAGGGATATCCTAAGTCTATTCTATTTTTAATATTGGAATAGAAACAATGGCACAGGATCAGAACGAACGCGAAAGTATAAGTAAATTAGTGTGTCCTATCAACGAATATGATCAATATAACTATTGAATAAGATTTTTGGTTTTCTGGATAGGAGATGGAGTGTAAATAGCAGGCTAATTATTTATTGTTGCGACTTGTAGGTAACGTTTATCTGAAAATCTTATTTTCCACATACCCGATTCCTCAAAATGCGGGTATGTGGATTATCGGCTAGCCCGGTAGCCTGCTTTTCGGCCGTCCGGGCCCGAGCAGGATGGCTAACTTACTGCCGCCTTTAGTGGTTTCCATCCATATTTTACAGACGCTGGTTAACGGCACCGACAGCAGCATTCCTACCGGGCCGAGCAGCCATCCCCAGACCAGCAACGAAAGAAAGACTACCAGCGTCGACATCCCCAGTCGGTGGCCCATCATGCGCGGTTCGAGAATATTACCGATAATCATATGTACGACTAAAAAGAGCGCGCCCACCAGCAGGCATTCATAATAACCGTTGAAGAGTAGCGCCTGGATCATTGGCGGGACGGCGGAAATCACCGAGCCAATGTTCGGCACATAGTTCAGCAGAAAAGCCAGCACGCCCCACATCAGCGCAAACTGAACGTCCATCAGCATCAGCCCTAACCAGATAATCACCCCGGTCCACAGGCTGAGCAGCGTTTTCAGCGCCAGATAATGCGAAACGCCTTTCAGGGCCCGGTGCAGACCGGCGATATGGATTTGCGGGTTATTGAGGGCAAAGCGGAGTTTATAAGGCACATGGCGGACTTCAAAAAGCATAAAGACCACGGTCATGACCAGCAAAATGACGCTGGCCATAGCGCCAGACAGCCCGGTCATAAGGACGGTTGTGAAGGTCATCAGCTTGTCAGAGTCCATGCGTTGCAGCATACGCTCCGGGGACATGTGGATATGCAAAAACGGTAGCATCTCCTGCAGCCGCAGGACTTTCGCCGTCAGCTCTTTATTATACTTCGGCAGCATGGCAACGAATTCGTTAACCGACGCGGCCAGTACGCCAATTAACGCGGTGAGCACGATCAGCATCACCACCACCACGATAGTAATGGCTACCGGGCGACGGACGCCGCGACGAATAAACCAGGTGACCAGAGGGTTGAGGACTATAGCGAAGAAAAGCGCCAGGAGTAGCTGCACGATGATATCTGCTGCGGCATGAATACCGGCGAGGATAACCACCAGCGATGCCAGTTTGAGCAGAATATGCATACCCGTTTTATCGGGCTGAGGGGTTGTCATTCACTCTTCCTTTCTATGATTTTGATTAAGTGTAGCGGCTGGCTTGTTTCCGAGAATCCTAATCTGGCTGCTGATTTATAACGCGTGGCATGATAGAAACGAAACACTGTTGTAAAAATCTGGTGGAACCCGATGCCTGAAAACGTCGCCGAACCGGCGCTCAATGGATTGCGCCTCAATCTGCGGATTGTCTCTGTCGTTATTTTTAACTTTGCCAGCTACCTGACCATTGGCCTGCCGCTGGCGGTGCTGCCCGGCTATGTTCATGATGTGATGGGGTTTAGCGCTTTCTGGGCCGGGCTGGTGATTAGCCTTCAGTATTTCGCGACATTGCTGAGCCGCCCTCACGCCGGGCGCTACGCAGACCTGCTGGGGCCGAAAAAAATTGTCGTATTCGGTCTGTGCGGCTGTTTTCTGAGCGGGCTGTGCTATCTGCTGGCGGCGTTCAGCGACGGCTGGCCCGTTGTTAGCCTCGCGCTGTTGTGTCTTGGGCGCGTTATTCTCGGCATCGGGCAGAGCTTTGCGGGAACCGGCTCCACGCTATGGGGCGTCGGGGTGGTCGGGTCGCTGCATATCGGGCGGGTTATTTCCTGGAACGGAATTGTGACCTACGGGGCGATGGCAATGGGCGCACCGCTTGGCGTGCTCTGTTATTCGCTGATTGGCCTGCACGGGCTGGCGTTGACGATTATGGCAGTGGCGCTGGTGGCCGTGCTGTGCGCCTTGCCGAGAGCGGCGGTGAAAGCGGGCAAGGGAAAAGCGATGTCGTTTCGCGCGGTGCTGGGACGCGTCTGGCTCTACGGAATGGCTCTGGCGCTGGCATCTGCTGGTTTTGGCGTGATCGCCACCTTTATCACCCTGTTTTATGAAGCCAAAGGCTGGGACGGTGCGGCCTTCGCCCTGACGTTGTTTAGCTGCGCCTTCGTCGGCACTCGCCTGCTGTTTCCCAACGGAATCAACCGCCTCGGCGGGTTGAACGTAGCGATGATCTGTTTTGTCGTCGAGATTATCGGGCTGCTGTTAGTCGGATTCGCGCACACGCCGCTGATGGCGAAAATCGGTACTTTCTTTGCCGGAGCTGGTTTTTCGTTAGTTTTCCCGGCGCTTGGCGTGGTGGCGGTGAAGGCCGTACCGCAGCAAAATCAGGGGTCTGCGCTGGCAACCTATACGGTCTTTATGGATCTCTCCCTGGGAGTAACCGGTCCGCTTGCCGGGCTGCTGATGGCGTGGACGGGCATTTCTTCGATCTATCTGGCGACGGCGGGGCTGGTTGCGATAGCGCTGCTGCTGGGGTGGCGGTTAAAAAAACGGCCCCCGGTCAGTGAACCGGAGGCCGCTGCGTCAGGCCAGTAGTTACTGGATGACGAGGGTATTAATAATATTTTCCGCTTCGGTCTGCGCCTTCTGCTGGTTGTCTGCTGGCAGCGTGATTTGCAGCGTCAGCAGTTTGTCATCAACCTTACCGAGAATCACCGAAGACCAGGCGGTCTGGCCTTTGGCGGAGATGATGGTGTCCAGCTGCTGCAGAGTATGGCCTTTAACCTCAATGGATTTGTTGCTCACGACCTGCAGCTGCGGGTCGCGGCTGCGCTGCTGCTCTTCCAGACGCTGAGTCATGACGGCCAAATCTTCATTAGTGCTGTCGCCGACAATCACGATTACCGCTTTCTGCCCGGTGGCATCAGAATAGACGTGCATATTGTTGGCCTGGGTGCCCAGCTTGCCGCTCTGATCGGTCATACCGGCAGGCAGGGAGAAGCTCAGTTTGCCGTCCAGCAGATTAACAGGTTGCCCGCTGGCGTTGCTTTCCGCAGCAGCCCCGGCAGTCGGCGTTTTTGTGTCGCTGTTATCACAGGCTGCAAGCCCCATAACCAGCAGGCCAATACCGACATATTTAACCAAATTGCGCATTGACATCTTCCTTTCGATAAACGGCCATTAACGGCTCATTCGCTTATCTTATCACATCGTTTCGCCAGTACTCTTAACCTGGCTGGAATGCGGATAAATCAGATTTATCTGCCAGCTTTTTCAGCAGCATATTCAACAACATGCCATACATTGGCAGGAAAAATACAATGCTAATCAGCACTTTGAAGCAGTAATCAACGATGGCGATTTCGCCCCAGTGCGCCGCCATAAACGGATCCGGGCTGCGCCAGAAGGCGATAAAGAAGAAGGCCAGGGTATCGCTGACGTTGCCGAAAAGAGTGGACGCGGTGGGCGCCAGCCACCAGCGGCGGTTCTGACGCAGGCGATTAAAGACGTGGACGTCGAGGATTTGCCCCAGCGCGTAAGCCATAAAGCTGGCGGTGGCGATACGGGCGACAAACAGGTTAAAGCTGGCTAATGCGGCAAAACCCTGCCACTCGCCCATATAGAACAGCGCGGAAACCGCGTAGGAGATAAGCAGCGCCGGGACCATGACCGCAAAGATAATGCGCCGCGCCAGCGGAGCGCCGAAAATCCGCACCGTTAAATCGGTGGCGAGGAAAATAAACGGAAAGCTGAACGCGCCCCAGGTGGTATGAAAACCAAAAATGGAGATCGGTAGCTGTACCAGATAGTTACTGGAGGTAATGACCAGCAGATGGAAAAGCGATAGCCAGAACAGCGCTTTTTTACGCTGAAGAGAAGTAAACGGATTCATATTGTGACCTTTTTATGCCCGTCATACTTCAAGCTGCAGATGCGTTAACTTTCCTCGCTCATCCCAGTCACTTACATAGGTAAGCTCCTGGGAATTCATTGCGTCGTCGCCTTTCTGCAACTCGAACCATTTAGGGCCAGAGAGTTGGGGTGAGGGAACCCAATAAAAACGGCTGCATGATACTGCGTTGGGACAGTAATGCAATGGTTGTTTTTCGCGCAAACGTTAACCTGGCTTGCGTACTGGCAAACTGGGGGTAAACTAGGGCCGTTTTGTTAATGTGAGATGAAAATGAGCGAACTTTTCTCCAGCCCTGACCATACGCTTGATGCGCAGGGGCTTCGTTGCCCGGAACCGGTAATGATGGTGCGCAAGACCGTGCGTACGATGCCGGTGGGCGAAACGCTGCTAATCGTTGCCGACGATCCGGCGACTACCCGCGATATTCCCGGCTTCTGCCGCTTTATGGAGCATGAGCTGCTGGCGCAGGAAACCGAGGCGCTGCCGTACCGCTATCTGATTCGAAAAAGCCACTGAGCCAGGCCTTCCCGGATCGCGGCTAACGCCTTATCCGGGCTACAAAAACCAGACCGCACTCATCCGTAGCCCGGGCAAGGCGCGGCAAGCGCCGCCCCCGGGGTGATGCTTTATCCGGGCGACAAAAACCAGACCGCACTGACCTGTAGCCCGGGCAAGGCGCGACAAGCGCCGCCCCCGGGATGATGCTTTATCCGGGCGACAAAAAACCAGACCGCACTGACCTGTAGCCCGGGCAAGGCGCAGCAAGCGCCGCCCCCGGGATGTTTTCCCTTATTTCTTACGCAGCAGCCGCAGCGCATTGATGGTCACCAGCACCGTTGCCCCGGTATCCGCCAGCACCGCCAGCCACAGGCCGGTCAGACCGAGCAGGGTGGTGATGAGGAAAATTCCCTTCAGACCCAAAGCGATGGCGATATTCTGGCGGATATTGGCGTGGGTGGCGCGCGCCAGCGAAATCATCTGCGCCAGTCCGGTCAGGCGATTATGGGTCAGAGCCGCGTCGGCGGTCTCCAGGGCAACGTCGGTGCCGCTGCCCATGGCGATGCCGATGGTCGCCGCTTTCATTGCCGGCGCATCGTTGATACCGTCGCCGACCATCGCCAGCGGCGCCTGTGCGTTAAGCGCCATGACCGCCTGTACTTTATCCGCAGGTAGCAGCCCGGCGCGGAACTCCAGCCCCAGTTCGCTGGCGATGGCCGCCGCCGCGCGCGGGTTGTCGCCGGTAAGTATGACCCCCTGAACGCCTAACTGATGGAGCTCATCCACCGTCTGGCGGGCATCATCGCGCAGCGTATCGCGCAACGCCAGAATCCCCAGCAGGGTCTCATCGCGCATGACCAGTACAACCGTCTGTCCGGCGCTTTCCAGCTGCTGAATACGTTCATCGTACTGCGGATCGCTATTTTTACCGGCGGCGCAAATCAGCACCCGGCGCCCTTCGACCTGCGCTTCAATACCGGAGCCAGCCAGCGCGCGCTGGTCTTGAGCCAACGGAATAACCAGCTCTCGCTGCTCTGCTTCCCGTACGACGGCCTGGGCTAACGGATGGCTGGAGCCTTGTTCCACGGCAGCCGCCAGCGCCAGCAGCTCGTTTTCATTGATGTCTGCGGTCGCAATAACGGTGGTGACGCGCGGCTGGCCGATAGTGAGAGTACCGGTTTTATCAAACGCCACCTGGCGCACACGGCCTAACTGCTCCAGCGCCGCTCCGCCTTTAATCAGCGCGCCGCGACGCGCCGCCACCGCCAGCCCGGAGGTAATCGCCGCCGGGGTAGAGATCACCAGCGCGCACGGACAGCCAATCAGCAGCAGCGTTAAGCCTTTATAGATCCACGGTAGCCAGGCGCCCGCAAACAGCAGCGGCGGAACAACAGCCACCAGCAGCGCAACGACCATAATTGCCGGGGTGTAGATGCGGCTAAAGCGATCGATAAAACGCTCAATCGGCGCCCGGCGCTCTTCCGCTTCTTCAATCAGCTTAAGGATGCGATCGATAGCACTGTCGCCGGGTTCGGAGATAACCGTTAGCTGTACCAGACGATCGACGCTGGTGGCGCCGGCCGCCACGCGTTCCCCGGCCTTACGCTCTACCGGTACGGATTCACCGGTTAACGCACTTTCATCAAAGCTGGCGAAGGGGGAGAGCAGCTGGCCATCGGCGGGCAGGCGGCCTCCGGCGGCGACTTCAATCACGTCGCCGGGGCGCAGGTCGCGCTGGGCTACGGTTTCACGCACGCCGTCGCGCACGCGGATTGCCGTGTCGGGTTTCAGCGCCATCAAGGCGCTGACGCCTTGCCGTGCGCGGCTGGCGGCCCAGCCCTCAAGACGTTCGCCGATTAAGAACAGCAGCAGCACCATCGCCGCTTCAGCGGTGGCGCCGATGAACAACGCGCCGATAGCCGCTACGCTCATCAGCGTTTCAATGGCGAACCAGCTGCCGCTTTTGATCAGACGTACTGCCTGGCGGGCGACCGGCCACAGGCCGACAAGAGTCGTCGCGATGAAGGCGATTTCGCCAAGAGGTGGATTGAGCTGCGTCAGCCCCCAGCTCAAGGCCATCATGACGACCAGGGTAATGAGCGACAGATTTTCGCGCAGCCACGAGGCTGATTCCTCTTGTCGGGGGGCGTTTTCATCGCGTAGCTGGTAACCCGCAGCGCGCACCGCGCTTTCAATTTGCGGGCGAACATCGCCATCGGCGTTAACCAGCAGCTTTTCGGTGGCAAACAGCACCTGAACCTGGCTGACGCCCGGCACCTGGCGGACGGCGGTTTCGACCTTGCGCGCGCAGGCCGCGCAATCCATACCTTCTACCAGCCAGCTATAGCGGGCGTGTCGTAACGCTTCATTGTCAGCGGCGGCTTCGCTGCTGCAGGCGCGATCCGCACAGCAGCTTTCGGAAGGCTGCGCGGCTGGCGTGAATTTTAATGATGAGAATTGTGGGACTTTTTTATCCTGCGATTCTGGAGCCGACATAGGACCCTCCGGGTAATGATAATTTTCTCATTACCCGAAGGATACACTCTGGAGTCGACTCCAGAGTCAAGCGCTTAATTACAAATAAAGCGCGCGGACGATCAGGAAGTGACCGGCGAAGTAAAATGCCGTAGAGATTGCGGTATCGGCGCGGAAGCGGCGGCGGTAATGACTGACGAGCCAGACTGCGTTACCGAGCAGCAGGGAGGCTGCGCCAGCGAAGCCGGACAGTGCCGTATCCGTCGGACGGGCGAACCACAGCTCCCCGGCTAACCAGACCATTACCAGCGTCATGGCGATAAAGGTAAACACCGGCATTCGCATCTCTTCCAGACGCGTCCAGATAATCGCCAGCAGCAGGGCGCCGAGGATCAACAGCACCAGCGGCAGCGGCCAGAAGAACGAGAGCGTTAGCTGGCTGGCAAACCAGATGGTGTAGAGCAGATGAGAGAGAAAAAACGCTCCCACGGCGTACATCACCCGTTGACGAGGTAACAGGGTCAGCGCGTCGCCAACCAGCGAGGCGCAAAGCCCCGCCAGCACCAGATAGCTGATGGCGTTAAACATTGGCGCTTGCCAGGCCAGCAGCAGAAGCAGGAGCAGCGTGACGGGTTTAAACACCCAACAACGCCAGGCGGGCCCACGCCAGGATGCATCGATATAGAGAATTGCGGAGAAACAGACAGCAATAAACGACCAAAGCATAGTAAGTCCCTGTATCTGTTATCATTAAGTAAGTGTTTGTACTTACGGTACTGAGTCTCAGTGTAGTGGTTTGCAGAGGAAGATGACAATGATAATCAAGCCGCTGTACTCTTATTCCTGATAATTCCTGGGGACAAGGTCAATGAGTAAAGTTCCGCTGTTTTTTATGGTTGTCGTTGCCATCATTGCGGTTGCCGCGTCGTATCGCTATGTGCAGCAGCGTCGGGAAAAGATGGAGAACGACGCCGCGCCGCTGCTGCAAAAGCGGGTGGTGGTGAGCAATAAAAGGGAAAAGGTGATTAACGATCGTCGTTCACGCCAGCAGACGGTGACGCCTGCCGGCAGCGAGATGCGTTATGAAGCCAGCTTCAGGCCGGCAAACGGCGGGCTGGAAGTGGTTTTTCGCCTGCAGGCACCGCAGTATCACGCGCTAAGCGTCGGAGATAAAGGCGTACTGAGCTATAAGGGGTCGCGGTTTGTAGACTTTACGCCAGACCCCTGAACCTTTTAGCCTGTGTTATTTCTTCTTCAGGGTCGCCTTGAGCTTTTTCTGCCAGGCGACCAGTTCGAATACGCCGAAGATGAAAATACGAATCTGCTCGAAGCGCCCCAGCGGCGGCATCTCTTTTGTCTGCGTCGCTTTCAGCAGCGTCAGCTGCAGGCCGTGCATCAGAATCATAAAGATCAGCGCCACGTTAACGAAGATATTCAGCGGCTTCGGGAACGGTTGAAACAGGTTCAGCAACAAAAACGCCCACACGCACAGCATCAGCAAGCGGCCAAAGTTAATCAGCATGGTTTTCTCCTTGAGCCTCACGTTGGTACAGACGGTAGGCGACCTGTCCGGCCACTTTCTCACGGTACGGATGCCAGTTTGTGGGCACCGGCGGTAGACCGTTTTCGACTTCGCTCTCAATGTAGATGAGCGCTTCCTCGCTAAGCCAGCCGTTGTTTTCCAGCAGCGTCAGCGTCTCTTCAAGCAGCCCTTTGCGAAACGGGGGATCGACAAACACGATATGGTGCGGCGTACCCGTCTGAGCGAGAAACGCTAACGTATTGGAATTCACGACCTTACCGTTGCTGGCCTTCAGGGTGGCGAGATTTTTTTGCAGCTGCTGGGCGACGCCGCGCTCCATTTCCAGCAGCGTGGCGCTGGCCGCATAGCGGGAGAGCGCTTCAAGGCCCAGAGCGCCGCTGCCGGCGAAGCAGTCGAGGCAATTTGCGTCAACGATTGACGGCGCCAGCCAGTTAAATAGCGTTTCGCGGACCCGGTCGGTGGTCGGGCGCAGACCCGGGCTCTCCGGCACCGGTAATTTACGGCCTCGCCATTGTCCGCCGATAATACGGATCTGACCGCTGCCTGCGTGGTTTGGTTTCTTCATCTCTTTGCTCAAGTCTCAACTTCCGGGCTGCTATTCTAACGATCGTCAGCGGTTGACGAAACCTTAATCCGGGGGCGGTGATGCGAGTTAAGTTAAGTGGTAGACTATCCGACTAATTTCATCATTTTTCAGCTTCCGCTATCAACATGCCGAAGCTGTGCCATGAATTAACAGCGAGGAGTGTAGTCGCAAATGGCGAAAGACAAAAAACGTGGCTTCTTTTCCTGGCTGGGCTTTGGACAAAAAGAACAGGCGCAGGACACCGAAACAGAACAAAAAGTAGAAGCCCAGCAAGAGGTTGAAGAACAGTCTCCGGAAAGCGAAGCGCCTGCGGTTGTTTCCGAAGCTGTCGACGCGCCTGCGACGGAGAAGCCGGATGCTGAAGCTTTTGCCGCCGACGTGGTCGAGGTCACCGAACAGGTCGTGGAGAGCGAACAGCTGCAGGCGGTTGCCGAATCGCCGGTTATTGAGGAAATTGCTGAACAGCCAGTGGTTGAGGAGATTATCCCTGAGCCGGAAGCTGCAGTTATTGAAGAGGCCGTTGTTGAAGAAGCTGAACCAGAGGAACCGGTAGAGGACGCGGAAGCTGAACTCACCGACGAAGAGCTGGAAGCGCAGGCGCTGGCGGCAGCCGATGCGGCAGAAAACGCCGTTGAAGTGGTGCCGGACGCAACCGTCGTGACGCCATTAGAGCAGGAAAAACCGACCAAAGAAGGGTTCTTCGCTCGCCTCAAACGCAGCCTGATAAAAACCAAGCAGAACCTCGGTTCCGGATTTATCAGTCTGTTCCGCGGCAAGAAAATCGACGATGATCTGTTTGAAGAGCTGGAAGAGCAGCTGCTGATTGCCGATGTCGGCGTGGAAACCACCCGTAAGATCATCACTAATCTTACCAACGACGCCAGCCGCAAGCAGCTGCGCGACGCTGAGGCGCTGTACGGCCTGCTGAAAGAAGAGATGGGCGATATTCTGGCGAAAGTGGACGAGCCGCTGAACGTGGAAGGCAAAACGCCGTTTGTTATTCTGATGGTCGGCGTCAACGGCGTCGGTAAAACCACCACCATCGGCAAGCTGGCGCGTCAGTTCGAGCAGCAGGGCAAGTCGGTCATGCTGGCGGCGGGGGATACTTTCCGCGCGGCGGCGGTGGAGCAGCTGCAGGTATGGGGGCAGCGTAACAATATTCCGGTGATTGCCCAGCATACCGGCGCGGATTCGGCATCGGTCATTTTCGATGCCATTCAGGCGGCGAAGGCGCGCAATATTGACGTCCTGATTGCCGACACCGCGGGTCGTCTGCAGAATAAATCGCATCTGATGGAAGAACTGAAGAAGATTGTCCGCGTCATGAAAAAGCTGGACGTCGATGCGCCGCATGAAGTCATGCTGACTATTGACGCCAGCACCGGGCAGAATGCGATTAGCCAGGCCAAACTGTTCCACGAAGCGGTTGGACTGACCGGTATCACTTTGACTAAGCTGGATGGTACCGCCAAGGGCGGGGTTATCTTCTCGGTTGCCGATCAGTTCGGTATTCCGATTCGCTACATCGGTGTTGGCGAACGTATTGAAGATCTGCGTCCGTTTAATGCGGGCGACTTTATTGAGGCACTTTTTGCCCGAGAGGATTAAAAATGATTCGCTTTGAACAAGTCAGCAAAGCCTATCTCGGTGGGAGACAAGCGCTGCAGGGGGTGACTTTCCACCTGCAGGCGGGTGAGATGGCGTTTCTGACCGGCCATTCCGGCGCAGGGAAAAGTACTCTGCTGAAGCTTATCTGCGGTATCGAACGGCCCAGCGCTGGCAAAATCCTCTTCGGCGGCCATGATATTAGCCGCCTGAAGAGCCGCGAGGTGCCGTTTTTGCGCCGTCAGATCGGCATGATTTTCCAGGACCATCATCTGCTGATGGACCGCACGGTATACGATAACGTGGCGATTCCGCTGATTATCGCCGGCGCCAGCGGCGATGACATTCGTCGTCGCGTGTCGGCGGCGCTGGATAAAGTCGGGCTGCTGGACAAAGCGAAGAACCTGCCGATTCAGCTTTCCGGCGGTGAACAGCAGCGCGTGGGCATCGCCCGCGCGGTGGTCAACAAACCAGCGGTCCTGCTGGCGGATGAACCGACCGGTAACCTCGATGAAGCGCTGTCGGAAGGGATCTTACGTCTGTTTGAAGAGTTTAACCGCGTTGGGGTGACGGTGCTGATGGCGACGCATGACCTGGGGCTTATCTCCAGTCGTCCGTACCGCGTCCTGTCCCTCAGCGAGGGGCATATGCATGGAGGCCACATCGGTGAATAAGCGCGAGGCAATGAACCACATTCGCCGGTTCGGCAATCGATTCGACCGTTTTCGCAACGCGGGTGGCGCGGGCGGTAGCGGCGGACGCAATACGTCGAAACGGCCAAAAGCGGCGCCTGGTCCGGCTTCCCGCAAGAGCAACGTATTCAATGAGCAGGTACGATACGCCTGGCACGGCGCGCTACAGGATCTGAAAAGCACGCCGCTGGCGACCTTCCTGACGGTGATGGTTATCGCTATTTCGCTGACCCTGCCAAGCGTATGCTACATGGTCTACAAAAACGTCAGTACCGCGGCGTCGCAGTATTATCCAACTCCGCAAATCACCGTTTACCTGGAAAAAACGCTGGATGACGATGCCGCTGCGCGGGTGGTCGGCCAGCTGCAGGCGGAGCAGGGCGTCGAGAAGGTCAACTATCTGTCGCGCGATGAAGCCCTTGGCGAATTCCGCAACTGGTCAGGCTTTGGCGGCGCGCTGGATATGCTGGAAGAGAACCCGCTGCCCGCCGTGGCGATCGTAGTGCCGAAGATTGATTTTCAGAGCGTCGAGGCGCTGAACACGCTGCGTGACCGCGTGAGCCGCGTTCAGGGCGTTGATGAAGTGCGGATGGATGACAGCTGGTTTGCACGCCTGTCGTCGTTAACCGGTCTGGTCGGTCGCGTGTCGGCGATGATTGGCGTACTGATGGTGGCGGCTGTGTTCCTGGTGATCGGCAACAGCGTGCGTCTGAGCATCTTCGCCCGTCGCGATACCATTAACGTGCAGAAACTGATCGGCGCTACAGACGGTTTTATCCTGCGTCCGTTCCTGTACGGCGGGGCGCTGCTGGGATTCTCCGGCGCGTTTCTGTCGCTGATCCTGTCGGAAATTATGGTCATGCGTCTGTCATCGGCGGTCACCGAGGTGGCGAAAGTGTTCGGTACGCAGTTTGAACTCAGCGGCCTGGGCTTTGACGAGTGTCTGCTGATGCTGATTGTTTGTTCAATGATTGGCTGGGTTGCCGCCTGGCTGGCAACCGTTCAACATTTACGTCATTTTACCCCCGAGTAGTAAAAATCTGGTATAATCTTTCCCTGCACTGAATATCTCTCTGCAGGGAAAGAGTCCCTGTTGACGCTTCCCTAAACTTCATTACGATGTCACATTTTGTGCGTAATCTATTCACATCATTGCATGGAACTTGTGGATAAAATCACTGTCTGATACTAATGTGAGTGATATTCTCGTTGCTCATCAATGCTGGCATGTTTGTTGCTCCGTTGTGAGGACAGAACGATGCCGGAAGATATCGATTGAGAGGATTTGAATGACCAAAGATATGCAAACTTTAGCCTTAGCCCCCGTTGGTAACCTGGAATCGTACATCCGGGCTGCTAACACTTGGCCGATGTTATCGGCTGACGAAGAGCGGGAGCTTGCTGAAAAGCTGCATTACCAGGGCGATCTGGAAGCAGCGAAAAAGCTGATCCTGTCTCACCTGCGCTTTGTTGTTCATATTGCTCGTAACTACTCGGGCTATGGCCTGCCGCAGGCGGATTTGATTCAGGAAGGTAATATCGGCCTGATGAAAGCCGTGCGCCGGTTTAACCCGGAAGTAGGCGTGCGCCTGGTTTCCTTCGCCGTGCACTGGATCAAAGCGGAAATTCATGAATACGTGCTGCGTAACTGGCGTATCGTGAAGGTCGCGACCACGAAAGCGCAGCGTAAGCTGTTCTTTAACCTGCGTAAAACTAAGCAGCGTCTGGGCTGGTTCAACCAGGACGAAGTCGAAATGGTGGCCCGCGAGCTGGGCGTGTCGAGCAAAGACGTGCGTGAGATGGAGTCACGTATGGCGGCGCAGGACATGACCTTCGACATGTCTTCGGATGATGAGTCCGATAGCCAGCCGATGGCGCCGGTGCTCTATCTGCAGGATAAAACGTCTAACTTTGCCGACGGCATCGAAGACGATAACTGGGAAGAGCAGGCGGCGAATAAGCTGACCGATGCGATGCAGGGGCTTGACGAGCGTAGCCAGGATATCATCCGCGCCCGCTGGCTGGACGAAGACAACAAGTCCACGCTGCAGGAGCTGGCGGATCGCTACGGCGTGTCGGCCGAGCGTGTGCGTCAGCTTGAAAAGAACGCCATGAAAAAACTGCGCGCCGCTATCGAAGCCTAATCTGAGCGCCAGACCCCGATAACGCCCCACATTACGTTGGGGCGTTTTGTTTTTCCGCCCTCGCCAGCGCCCGCGGACAATGTATTTCCAGACACGCCACCAGGACGTTGAACGCTGACTCCATTTGCGTCTCAGGCTGGGAAGCAAACCCCATCAACAGCCCTTTCTTACGCTGCGCCGTCAGGTAATAGCGCGACAGCGGACGCACGAGTATATTGCGCGCGTTGGCATCGCGGGCAATCGCCACGTCATCCGCCTCATCCGGCAAATTCAGGATCAGATGCAGCCCGGCATTATCGCTGAAGTCCAACAGCGCGTGCGGCCCGCAGTGCCGCAGGATCAGCTCGGTCAAAAAGACGCGGCGGCGGCTGTAGAGCAGGCGCATGCGGCGAATGTGCGCCGAGTAATGGCCGGCGTTAATAAACTCCGCCAGCGCCAGCTGGATAAGCGAATGGCCGCCGCGATAAAGCTCGGCATGAGCGTTTTTGAGCTCAGCCGCCAGCGGACGAGGCAGGACCACGTAGCCCAGCCGCAGTCCCGGATACAGCGTCTTACTGAACGTGCCGACGTAGACCACCGGCGCTTCGGCGACTAACCCCTGTAGCGCCGGGATCGGCTGGCCGGAAAAGCGAAATTCGCTGTCGTAATCATCCTCCACAATCCAGCTGCCGTGCTGATGAGCCAGCGCCAGCAGGCGCTGTCGGCGCTCAAGGCTCATTACCGCGCCGAGAGGATACTGATGGGATGGCGTCACGAAGATCAGCCGCGGCGCTTCGGCTATGTTTTCGGGCGGACACAGGCCGCTGGCATCCACCACAATGGGCTCGGCCCGCACTTCATTCATCGCCAGCACATGGCGAATGCCCCAGTAGGAAGGCTCCTCAACCCAGGCGAAATCGCCGCTATCGCACAGCATACGCGTGACCAGATCGATGGCCTGGTGAATCCCTTCAGTGATAAGAATTTGATCTGCCTGGCACTGAACGCCGCGCGCTACTCTCAGATAGTCCACCAACGCGTGCTGCAGCTCGGCCGTTCCGCCGTTGCAGCTATAGCTGAGCTGCTCGGGTTTGGGACGGCGGCTGATGCGCGCCTGGATTTTACTGAACAGCGGGTGGGGAAACGCGTTGACGTCCGGCACGCCGGGGATAAAAGCCCCCCATTGACGCGGGCTGGCGCTGATATGCCCCAAAAGATGCTGGCCGCGCCGGGAGATAGATGCGCAGGCCGCTGACGCAGGGCTGCTTTCTCTGGTGCTGCTGGCGGGAAGAAACATATCGGGCAGCGTTTTCGCGACGAATGTTCCGCTACCGCGGCGGGATACAACGTACCCTTCAGCAAGCAATTGTTCGTAAACTGTTAAAATTGTGTTGCGTGACATTCTCAGCTCGCCAGCCAGATCCCGTGAAGGGGGAAGCCGACTATGGGGCGGCAGAGAACCATCCAGAATGGCGTGGCGAATCGCCTTATACAGGCGTTTGTGCAGGAGCGGATCGGCTTCTTGTTGCAATCTGACCAGCACCAGGTCGGCGATAAGCGAACGCAATTGGATCCCTCAGATAATCTGAATTGGTACTCGATTATAGGGCCAAATCCTGTGTAAATAAACGACATGGTTTCGAATTTGTTGCGATAACGTGACATACATGACAGGAGATTCCCGGTGAAAAGTTCAGAACTGAATCAGCGTCGCCAGCAGGCGACTCCGCGCGGCGTAGGGGTGATGTGCAGCTACTTTGTTGAGAAAGCAGAGAACGCCACGCTGTGGGATATTGAAGGGAATGAGGTGATTGATTTCGCCGCCGGTATCGCGGTGCTGAATACCGGCCATCGCCATCCCAAAATCGTTGCCGCCGTTGAGCAGCAGCTGCAGGCCTTTACCCACACTGCCTATCAAATTGTGCCGTACGAAAGCTATGTCACGCTGGCTGAGCGAATTAACGAACTGGCGCCGATTGACGGTCCGGCGAAAACCGCCTTTTTTACCACGGGGGCTGAAGCGGTTGAAAACGCGGTGAAAATCGCGCGCGCTTATACCCGTCGACCGGGGTTGATTACCTTTGGCGGCGGCTTCCACGGTCGTACGTTTATGACCATGGCGCTGACCGGCAAAGTGGCGCCTTACAAGATTGGTTTTGGCCCGTTCCCGGGCTCGGTTTACCACGCCGTCTACCCTAACGCCGCTCATGGCATTACCACCGCCGACGCGATGAAAAGCCTTGAACGTATTTTCAAAGCCGATATCGCGGCCGACCAGGTCGCGGCGATTGTGCTGGAGCCAATTCAGGGCGAAGGCGGCTTTAACGTGGCCCCGCCTGAGTTTATGCAGGCGCTGCGCGCCCTGTGCGATACCCACGGTATTCTGCTGATTGCCGATGAAGTACAAACCGGCTTCGCGCGCACCGGCAAGCTATTTGCGATGCAGCACTATGATGTGAAGCCCGACCTGATGACGATGGCCAAAAGTCTGGCCGGTGGTTTCCCGCTCTCCGGCGTGGTGGGTCGCGCCGAGGTGATGGATGCGCCTGCGCCGGGCGGCCTGGGCGGTACCTATGCCGGTAACCCGCTGGCGGTCGCAGCTGCGCACGCGGTGCTGGATGTGATTGAAGAAGAGCAGCTGTGTCAGCGCGCTGAGCGCTTAGGTAGCCATCTGAAAGAGGTGTTGAATCAGGCGCGTCAAAGCTGCCCGGCTATTGCTGATGTTCGCGGTCAGGGGTCGATGGTGGCGGTGGAGTTTAACGATCCGCAGACCGGCGAGCCGTCGGCGGAGATCACTCGTCAAATTCAGCAACAAGCCCAGCAGAACGGCCTGCTGCTGCTGAGCTGCGGCGTGTATGGCAACGTCATTCGTTTCCTCTATCCGTTAACGATTCCGGATGCGCAGTTTACCAAAGCGCTGGATATCCTGGCCCGCGTGCTGAAGCGCTAACTTTTCTCCGGTCAGGCTGCGGCGGCAGGGAAGCCGAACAGAAACAGGAGGCCGCGGCCTGGTTATTCATGCTCAGCGTGAGTGGTTTATCACCCTGATATCACCTTTTTTCCGGCAGCGGACGTTGCCGGAATAAAACGGAAAATATTATGTCTGACAACTCCACCTTTTCTTCGGTTCTGACGAGCCGGGAGCGTACCGCTGTACCTGCAAAATCCCTGAGTTTCGTTGAAGGCGTGTCGATGATCGTCGGCACTAATATCGGCGCGGGCGTGCTATCCATCGCTTATGCTTCCAGCAAAGCGGGTTTTCTGCCATTGCTGTTTTGGCTGGTCGTTGTCGGTAGCCTGACGACCGTTACTATGCTGTATGTTGCGGAGTCGACGCTGCGCACGCGCAGGCATCTGCAGCTTAGCGGCCTGTCGCAGCGCTACGTTGGGCGCTTTGGCGCGCTGATGATGTTTCTTTCCGTTTGCGTCAACAGCGTCGGCGCGCTGACGGCGTATATGACCGGCAGCGGTAAATTACTGCATTCGTTATTCGGCATCTCGCCGGCTCTCGGCAGCGCGCTGTTTTTTATTCCGGCGGCAGGGGTGCTTTATCTTGGCCTGAAGGCGATTGGCCGGGGTGAAAAATTTATTAGTATCGGGATGGTCGTTATGATCGCCATTCTCGTTGCCGCCACGTTGCTAAAAGAGACGGCGAGCGTGAGCTATCTGCTGGACGGTAACTGGCTGTATATGGTGCCGGTATTTAACGTTGTCGCCTTCTGCTTCTCCGCGCAGTATATCGTGCCGGAAATGGCCCGCGGTTTTGCAGACAAACCGGAAAAACTGCCGAAGGCCATCATGGTGGGGATGTTGTTAACCTTTTGTCTGCTGGCGCTGGTTCCGCTCTCGGTGATTGTGTTAAGCGGGCTGGATAACATTTCTGATGTGGCAACCATCTCCTGGGGAAGGGCGCTTGGCGAGTGGGCTTTCTTCTCGGCAAACCTTTTTGCGCTCTGCGCGATGCTGACTTCCTATTGGGGACTGGGCGGCAGCTTCCTGACCAATATCTTCGATCAATTTCGCCTCGGCAGCGATGAGCAGCCGTTCAAACGCTTTAAGGTGCTAGTCGTGGTAGCCGTGCCGCCTTTTATTCTGGCCTATAGCGGAATGGTGTCCTTCGTGAACGCGCTCTACTTTGCCGGGGTATTCAGCGGAGTAATTTTATCCATCATGCCGATTCTGATACTTAAGGGCGCGCGTCGGCAAGGCGATATTCCCCCGGCTGGACCTGTCCGGCGCTGATAACGCACCCCTTAATCCAGATCTTCATCGTATTGCTCTATCTTTGCAGCGCCGCCTACGCCATTGCTTCCGCCTTTGGCTACCTGCCTGCGGGTTGGTAACGCTTTTGTTTACTCCACCGCGCCTGGTGTATTCCTGCGCGGTTTTTTTGTCACTTATCTGTTACATACTCCGCAATTTTATCGTTTCCAATTCTTCTGAATGACGGTATGTTTAGCATAGTGTGCTGCAAAAGCGCAGGCGGCAGACCCTAATCTAACTATCATATGCTTTTCTTATGTGTCTAATTAGAATAATGCGCTAATAAACAACATCACAACAAATGCAAAAACCATAATAATGGGGAGCCTCAGGATGAATATGAAGGGTAAAGCGTTACTGGCAGGATGTATTGCCTTAATCATGAGCGGTGCGGCAATGGCCGAGGATATTAAAGTGGCCGTCGTTGGCGCGATGTCAGGCCCGGTAGCGCAGTACGGCGACCAGGAGTTTACTGGTGCAGAGCAGGCCATTGCTGATATCAACGCCAAAGGCGGTATCAAAGGCAATAAGCTGCAGATGGTAAAATACGACGACGCCTGTGACCCGAAACAAGCGGTTGCTGTCGCTAACAAGGTGATTAACGACGGTATCAAATATGTTATCGGCCACCTGTGCTCTTCTTCTACTCAGCCAGCGTCAGATATCTATGAAGATGAAGGCGTGCTGATGATCACCCCGGCGGCCACCGCGCCTGAGCTGACCGCTCGCGGCTATCACCTGATTCTGCGCACCACCGGACTGGACTCCGACCAGGGGCCAACCGCCGCTAAATATATTCTGGAAAGCGTTAAACCACAGCGCATCGCGATTGTTCACGATAAGCAGCAGTACGGCGAGGGTCTGGCCCGTGCGGTACAGGACAACCTCAAGAAGGGCGGCGCTAACGTGGTGTTCTTTGACGGTATCACCGCCGGTGAGAAAGATTTCTCAACCCTGGTGGCGCGTCTGAAGAAAGAAAATATCGACTTCGTTTACTACGGCGGCTATCACCCGGAGATGGGGCAGATCCTGCGCCAGTCTCGCGCCGCTGGCCTGAAAACGCAGTTTATGGGGCCGGAAGGGGTAGCGAACGTTTCCCTGTCTAACATCGCGGGCGCTTCTGCGGAAGGGATGCTGGTGACTAAGCCGAAGAACTACGACCAGGTGCCGGCGAACAAACCGATCGTGGATGCTATCAAAGCGAAGAAACAGGATCCGAGCGGCGCGTTCGTGTGGACCACCTATGCCGCGCTGCAGTCGCTGGAAGCGGGCCTGAATCAGTCTGACGACCCGGCGGAAATCGCTAAATATCTGAAGGGAACAACGGTTGAAACCGTGATGGGGCCGCTCTCCTGGAACGAGAAGGGCGATCTGAAGGGCTTCGAGTTCGGCGTGTTTACCTGGCATGCGAACGGTACGGCGACCGACGCCAAATAAATTTAACCTGCGCCTTTCGCGCCGCAGAGGCGTTGTCTGCGCCCCTCAACCCCGGTCACTTACTGATGTAAGCTCCCGGGGATTTCGGGTCTTGACGCCTTTCTGCGACGCGAAATTCTTGGTTAAATCCGTTGATCCTTTCCTCTTCGCATAGGCGAGGATAAACGTAAAAGCAAAAAGGCAACGTAAGTTGCCTTTTTTAGCGTTTGCTCTCTCTTCTGTAGGAGAGAGCATCGGGCGGCGCTATGCCGCATTTTCCCGGGGGCGGCGCCTGGCGCGCCTTGCCCGGGCTACAGGCTGGTGCGGTCTGGTTTTTTATAGCCCGGATAAGGCGTTCGGCCGCAATCCGGGAATGCTCGGCCTTCTTTCGCCGATTTATTGATTTTTTACCCAGCCGCCGGTTTGCGCGCTGAAGCCCAGCGCCTGCATAAACGCCGCCATCACGCCGCGGTCTTCTACTCCGCTATCGGCTACGCGCCAGCTGTTGATGTTCGGGTTATCGCTCAACGTCTCTTCGACTAAATACTGCCCGACGCCGCGACGGCGGGTGACTTCGCGCACGCACAGCGCGCCGAGCTCGCCCTCAACGCCATTCAGCGTTACGCGAACCGCGCCCAGCAGGCGCTCGTTAAAGCGGGCGGCATAAATACGATGGTTCTCATCTAACGTCAGCGCCGCGAGATCCTGCGACGGCCAGATTTTCCCTAAATCGATGCAGTCCTGATCGCTGAAGTGCTGTAAACGAAAAATAGTCAGTTTCATGCGCGGTAGGTCCAGTTAAAACAGATGCATTAGTGTATCTAAATTCGCTGTCTGGCGGAGCGTCGTTTTTGACGGATGCATCAGGGGATTCGTTTTCCTGAACGGTGCAGGGTAGAGCAATTCATCATGGATCGAAAAATAAGCAGAATTTTAACCTGAAAAGTAGCGTTTTATTCCGCCTTATGTATCGTTATTTTATGCTGTTTACTGGACTTTTTTTGTTTATCTTCCCGCAAATACAGAATATTATCTTTGCTTAATCGCCTGAAAAATAGAGATTTTACTCTGATTTGAGGCAGAAAACATCGCTAAACCATTAAAGATAATGGTAAAAGTAGCGTTGTTTAATAAAAGCACAGCATGCTTTTTAACCATAAAAATACAAAATATTTACACCACATCATGAACGGGGTTCTGCAAGCATGAAAAGGAACGCGAAAACAATTATCGCGGGGTTAGTCGCACTGGCGATGTCCCACTCGGTAATGGCCAGGGATATTAAAGTCGCGGTTGTTGGCGCGATGTCTGGCCCGGTAGCCCAGTGGGGCGATATGGAATTCAACGGCGCGCGTCAGGCGATCAAAGATATTAATGCCCAGGGTGGTATTAAGGGCGATAAGCTGGTCGGCGTGGAATATGATGACGCCTGCGATCCAAAACAGGCCGTTGCGGTGGCGAACAAAATCGTCAATGACGGCATCCAGTATGTGATCGGCCACCTCTGCTCTTCCTCCACTCAGCCAGCTTCTGATATCTATGAAGATGAAGGCATTCTGATGATCTCCCCGGGAGCGACCAATCCGGAGCTGACCCAGCGCGGCTATCAGTACATCATGCGTACCGCAGGTCTGGACTCTTCACAGGGGCCGACCGCCGCTAAATACATCATGGAAACCGTCAAACCGCAGCGCATTGCTATCATTCATGATAAGCAGCAGTACGGCGAAGGTCTGGCGCGCTCTGTCCAGGAGAGCCTGAAAAAAAGCAACGCGAATATTGTCTTCTTCGACGGTATTACCGCCGGTGAGAAAGACTTCTCCGCGCTGCTGGCGCGCCTGAAGAAAGAAAATATCGACTTCGTTTACTACGGCGGCTACTACCCGGAAATGGGCCAGATGCTGCGTCAGGCGCGCTCAGTGGGTCTGAAAACCGTGTTTATGGGGCCAGAAGGCGTGGGTAACGCGTCGCTGTCCAATATCGCGGGCGAGGCGGCGGAAGGCATGCTTGTCACGATGCCGAAGCGTTATGACCAGGATCCGGCGAACAGCGCTATCGTTGACGCGCTCAAAGCGGAGAAGAAAGACCCAAGCGGACCGTATGTCTGGATCACCTACGCCGCCGTGCAGTCGCTGGCGCAGGCGATGGACCGGGCCGGAAGCCAGGAGCCGCTGGATTTAATCAAAGATCTGAAAGCTCATGGTGCGAAAACCGTGATTGGGCCGCTGACCTGGGACGAAAAAGGCGATTTGAAGGGATTTGAGTTTGGCGTCTTCCAGTGGCATGCGGACGGGTCATCCACCCTCGCGAAATAAGCCATAAGACAAGTTATCCCACCGCCCGTGCAAAGCGGGCGGGTAGAAAAAGGTTACCTTATGTCCGAGCAGTTTCTCTATTTTCTGCAGCAGATGTTTAACGGCGTTACGCTGGGAAGCACCTACGCGCTGATTGCCATTGGCTATACCATGGTGTATGGCATTATCGGCATGATCAACTTCGCCCACGGCGAAGTGTATATGATTGGCAGCTACGTCTCCTTCATGATCATTGCCGCTCTGATGATGATGGGCATCGATACCAGCTGGCTGCTGGTCGCCGCCGGTTTTGTCGGCGCTATCGTTATTGCCAGCGCCTACGGCTGGAGTATTGAACGCGTGGCCTACCGGCCCGTGCGCAGCTCCAAACGCCTGATTGCGCTCATCTCTGCCATCGGGATGTCCATCTTCCTGCAAAACTACGTCAGCCTGACGGAAGGTTCACGCGATGTCGCCCTGCCAAGCCTGTTTAATGGTCAGTGGACGATAGGCAGCAGCGACAACTTCTCCGCTACTATCACTACCATGCAGCTGGTTATCTGGGTGGTGACGTTTATCGCTATGCTGGCGCTGACGCTGTTTATCCGCTATTCCCGTATGGGTCGCGCCTGCCGCGCCTGTGCGGAAGACCTGAAAATGGCCAGCCTGCTCGGGATTAACACCGACCGCGTCATTGCGCTGACGTTTGTTATCGGCGCGGCCATGGCGGCGGTTGCCGGTGTGCTGCTCGGCCAGTTCTACGGCGTGATCAACCCCTACATCGGCTTTATGGCCGGGATGAAGGCCTTTACCGCTGCGGTTCTTGGCGGCATCGGCAGCATTCCCGGCGCGATGATCGGCGGCCTGATTCTCGGTATTGCCGAAGCGCTTTCATCTGCCTATCTCAGCACGGAATATAAAGACGTGGTCTCCTTCGCGCTGCTGATCCTGGTTCTTCTGGTGATGCCTACCGGTATCCTGGGTCGCCCGGAGGTAGAAAAAGTATGAAACCGATGCATTTCGCGATGGCGCTGCTGTCCGCAGTAATGTTCTTTATTCTGGCTGGCGTCTTTATGGGCGTGCAGCTGGAGCTGGACGGCACCAAACTGGTAGTGGATACCGCCGCCGATATTCGCTGGCAGTGGATCTTTATCGGTACCGCAGTGGTCTTTCTCTTCCAACTGCTGCGTCCTGTATTCCAGAAAACCATGAAGAACGTCTCCGGGCCGAAGTTTATTCTGCCGGCTATCGACGGTTCGACGGTGAAACAGAAGCTGTTTCTGATAGCCCTGCTGGTTATCGCCGTGGCGTGGCCGTTTATGGTGTCGCGCGGAACGGTGGATATCGCTACGCTGACCATGATTTACATCATCCTCGGCCTGGGTCTTAACGTGGTGGTGGGGCTTTCCGGCCTGCTGGTGCTGGGCTACGGCGGTTTCTACGCCATCGGCGCCTACACCTTCGCGCTGCTGAACCACTATTATGGTCTGGGCTTCTGGACCTGCCTGCCGCTGGCGGGGCTGGTTTCGGCGGCTGCGGGCTTCCTGCTGGGCTTCCCGGTGCTGCGCCTGCGCGGTGACTATCTGGCGATTGTGACGCTCGGTTTCGGTGAAATCGTGCGTATCCTGCTGCTCAACAACACCGCGGTGACCGGTGGTCCTAACGGGATCAGCCAGATCCCGAAACCGACGCTCTTTGGTCTTGAATTTAGCCGCAGCGCCCGCGAAGGCGGCTGGGATACGTTCAGCAACTTCTTTGACGTGAAGTACGACCCGTCCGATCGCGTTATTTTCCTCTACCTGGTTGCTTTGCTGCTGGTGGTGCTAAGTCTGTTCGTGATTAACCGCCTGCTGCGTATGCCGCTGGGCCGCGCGTGGGAAGCGCTGCGCGAAGATGAGATCGCCTGTCGTTCACTGGGCCTCAGCCCGACGCGCATCAAGCTGACCGCCTTTACCATCAGCGCCGCGTTTGCCGGTTTTGCCGGCACCCTGTTCGCCGCCCGTCAGGGCTTCGTCAGCCCGGAATCCTTTACTTTCGCCGAATCCGCTTTTGTGCTGGCGATTGTGGTCCTGGGCGGAATGGGCTCCCAGTTCGCGGTGATCCTGGCGGCGGTTCTGCTGGTGGTGTCGCGCGAGCTGATGCGTGATTTCAATGAATACAGCATGCTGATGCTGGGTGCGCTGATGGTACTGATGATGATCTGGCGTCCGCAGGGGCTTCTGCCGATGACCCGTCCACAGCTGAAGCTGAAAAATGGGCAGGCCAAAGAAGGAGAGCAGGCATGAGTCAGCCATTATTATCCGTAAACGGCCTGATGATGCGTTTTGGCGGCCTGCTGGCGGTCAACAACGTATCGCTGGAGCTGCACGAGCGGGAAATTGTTTCGCTTATTGGCCCTAACGGCGCTGGAAAAACCACCGTCTTTAACTGTTTGACCGGCTTTTATAAGCCAACTGGCGGCACCATTATGCTGCGCGATCGGCATCTGGAAGGGCTGCCGGGCCAGCAGATTGCCCGCATGGGCGTGGTGCGAACTTTCCAGCACGTGCGTCTGTTCCGCGAAATGACGGTGATCGAAAACCTGCTGGTGGCGCAGCATCAGCAGCTCAAGTCCGGTGTCTTTTCCGGTCTGCTGAAAACGCCGTCCTTCCGTCGCGCCCAGAGCGAAGCGCTGGATCGCGCCGCAACCTGGCTTGAACGTATTGGTCTGCTGGAACATGCCAACCGCCAGGCCAGCAACCTGGCCTACGGCGACCAGCGCCGTCTGGAGATTGTCCGCTGTATGGTGACCCAGCCGGAAATCCTGATGCTGGATGAACCGGCGGCAGGGCTGAATCCGAAAGAGACCAAAGAGCTGGATGAGCTGATCGTCGAGCTGCGCAGCCATCACAACACCACTATCCTGCTGATTGAGCATGATATGAAGCTGGTGATGGGCATTTCCGACCGTATTTACGTGGTAAACCAGGGCACGCCGCTGGCCAACGGTACGCCGGAAGAGATTCGCAACAACCCGGACGTGATCCGCGCCTATTTAGGTGAAGCATAATGGTGGTGACGCATAAGATGGAAAAAGTGATGTTATCTTTTGACGATGTCAGCGCCCACTACGGCAAAATCCAGGCGCTGCATAACGTCAGCCTGCATATCAATCAGGGGGAGATTGTCACCCTGATTGGCGCGAACGGCGCGGGGAAAACCACGCTGCTGGGGACACTGTGCGGCGACCCGCGCGCCTCCAGCGGACGCGTGGTTTTCGACGGTAAAGATATTACCGACTGGCAGACGGCGAAAATCATGCGCGAAGCGGTGGCGATCGTGCCGGAAGGGCGTCGGGTCTTCTCGCGGATGACGGTGGAAGAGAACCTGGCGATGGGCGGTTTTTTTGCCGATCGCGACCAGTTCCAGTCCCGCATCAAATGGGTGTATGAGCTGTTTCCGCGCCTGCATGAGCGCCGTGTTCAGCGGGCGGGCACCATGTCCGGCGGCGAGCAGCAGATGCTGGCCATCGGGCGCGCGCTGATGAGCCAGCCGCGCCTGCTGCTGCTGGATGAGCCTTCGCTTGGTCTGGCGCCGATTATCATTCAGCAAATCTTCGACACCATCGAACAGCTGCGCGAGCAGGGGATGACCATCTTCCTCGTTGAGCAGAACGCCAACCAGGCGCTGAAGCTGGCCGATCGCGGCTACGTGCTGGAGAACGGCCACGTGGTACTGGAGGATACCGGAGACGCGCTGCTGGCGAATGAAGCCGTACGCAGCGCCTATCTGGGCGGGTAAGTAAAAATGCCCGGCAGCTGTGGACTGCCGGGCGTTTTGTTTAATTTCTACAGCTCCAGCGAGCGTTTCCACAGCATAAAATCATACTGTTCAAGCGCATCCGCTTTGGTTCGCCAGGTTCCGCTGGCGGTGGCGATGATTTTCTCAAACAGGCCGTCGGCGATGTCCGCCAGCGGCGAACCCTCGATAATCGGCCCGCAGTCATAATCGATAATATCCGGCATCTTTTTCGCCAGCGCCGAGTTGGTGGATACCTTAAGCACCGGAACGATAGGGTTACCCGTCGGGGTCCCTAGCCCGGTAGAGAAGATAACGACGTTGCATCCGGCGGCCACCAGGCCCGTTACCGCATCGACATCGTTGCCCGGCGTACAGACCAGTGAAAGACCGCTTGCGCCCATCGGTTCGGCGTAGTCGCATACTGCGCTAACCGGCGCTCTGCCGCCTTTTTTTGCTGCTCCGGCGGATTTGATGGCGTCCGTAATCAGCCCGTCGGCAATGTTTCCCGGACTGGGATTATCGGCGATGGTGGTACCGAAAAAGTTAGCGACATGCTCATAGTTTTTCATCAGCGCCAGAAACTTCTCTTTCAGCTCGCGGGTCGCGCAGCGTTGAACGATATCCCCTTCCGCGCCGCACAGTTCGGGAAATTCTGCCAGTCCCGAAGCGCCGCCGAGCGCGACAAGGCGATCTGAAACCTCGCCCATCGCCGGGTTGGCGCTGATCCCCGAGAATCCGTCTGAAGCACCACACTTCACGCCAATTTTCAGATTAGATAGCGGGACATCCTGACGCTCGGCGACGGGGGCCTCACGAATCGCGTTATAGGTCTCGGTCAACGCATCCTGCATCATCTTTTCTTCACTACTCCAGTCCTGCTGCCTGAAGTAGATAACCGGCTTGTTGAAGTGCGGGTTGCGCTTCGCCAGAGCGGCCTTGAAATCAACAATTCGCGCTTTTTCACAGCCGAGGGCAAAGACCGTTACGCCAAGAACGTTAGGGTGGTCGGAATAGGCGGCCAGCACGTCGCACATCGTCATGCTGTCTGAGGTGGCGCCGCCGCAGCCGGAGTTAACGGTAATACAGCGGATGCCGTCAAGATGCGGGAAGGGCAGATGGCGAGTATCGTTTAGGGCTCCAGCCGACGTTACCTGGCGAGCAAAGTTTTTCAGGCCGTTATTGGCGTAGCCAAGAGCGTCGTTTAATGCGTCGGTGACGCGCTGAACGTTGCGGTTTTCACAGAACACCAGCGGAATGACCAGCCAGTAGTTCGCGGTGGCGACCCGGCCATCTTCACGCACGATTCCCTTAAACGTCCGCTGCTGCCAGGCGGAAACATCGGGCTGCTGCCAGTCGTAGGGGGTGACGTCGTCAAGCGAAACCGGGGCCGCGTAGTGTTTGATATTCTCGGTCGTGATGGATTCACCGCAGGCAATGGGCCGCGTCGCTTTGCCTACCGGTACTCCATACAGCGATACAATATCGCCGGTCTCGATATCTTGAGTCGCGAACTTATGTTTGGCTTTGACATCGCTACGCAGAACGTAGGCTTCATCGTTCCAGTTCACCTGCTGCTCTTTGCGTAAGTCCTGCAGCGCAACGATCAGGTTATCGGTAGGGTCAATTTTTAAGATGGTCTGCATGTTATTTATCCTTTGTTATAGGCGCATCAGGACTTAGTGATGAGTGACCGCGACGCCGTTTGTCGCTTTTCTGCCGGCGAGGGCGGCAATAAGCAGCGCGCAGCAGACGGTGATGAGCGACAGGGCGACCAGACCAGCCGAATCGTTGCCGAAGAAGGCATCGACCTCGACGCGAATGAGCGGGGCCAGAAAGCTACAGAACGCGCCCATGGTGGTGCAAAAGCCGATACTGGCAGCCAGCGCTGACCCTGACACGATTTGCGCCGGAAAGGTCCAGAAAATAGGTTGTACGGAGAGGAAGCCGATGGCCGATAGCGAGAGGGCGGCAATCGCCAGTACCGGGCCGGACCAGGCAGAAACAAACAGGCCCAGCGCCGCAGCCAGCATACAGAATACCGAGATAAGAATCCGCCGGGCCGGCATTTTGTCCGCCAGACGCGGGATGTAATAGACCCCAACGGCGGAGCAGGCCCAGGGGATAGCGGCGACCAGCGACTCTTTAAAACCGAGCGTGGAACCCATTAGCGAGGCGACTTGTGAAGGCAGGAAGAACATCAGCCCGTAAACGCTGATCTGGATGGTGCCGTAGATTAGCGCCAGGTGCCAGACCTTAAGGCTTTTCAGAGCGGTACCTACGCTGCTGGTTTCCGTCTGCTGCTGCTCCTGCTGAAGCTGGGCAATCAGCGCTTTTTTCTCTTCATCGGTGAGAAAGCGCGCTTTAGCTGGCGTATCATCAAGCCAGAACCAGGCAAAGATTCCCATGATGACCGCCGGGATGCCTTCGATAAAGAACATCCAGAACCAGCCGGGTTTACCGAGGAAGCCGTGCATTTCCAGAAGCGCGCCGGAGATGGGCGAGCCTAAGGTCAGCGCCAGCGGCACGCCGAGGACGAAGATACCGACCACGGAGGCGCGCACTTTATTAGGAAAGTAGATTGAAGCCAGCAGCAGAATACCGGGATAAAAACCGGCTTCGCCTAATCCCAGTAAAAAACGCAGAACGATAAACTGGGTCTCCGTTTGTACTAACCCGGTGAGGGCGGAGAGTAGGCCCCACAGTGCGGTAGTAATGCTTAACCATTTCTGCGCGCCAATTTTATTGAGGATCAGGTTCGCGGGAATACCAAATAGCGCGTAGGCGGCAAAAAAGATCCCCGCCCCGAGCGCAAAGGCGGAATTGGAGAGCCCAATGTCCACCTGCATCGCTTCCTTGGCAAATCCCACGTTCACCCTGTCGATAAAGGCGATGAAGTACAGAATAAACATTAGAGGAACCAGGCGTTTCCACGATTTTGTAATCGCGGAATTAAGGACCGGGTTATCATAAGCAGTGATTGTTTTCATAATACCTCCGCGTGGGGGTCAGGCATTAATTTCAATACCAGCGCGGGAAAGTATTCGTTGAATACTTTCGGTCTGGCAGGTTGCGAGTGTGCTAAAAGGCGGCGTGCAGCGGTCGGACTGAATAATACCGCGTAGCTGTAATGCTTTTTTAAAGGTTGGAATGAATGGATCGTTAACCGCGTAAATATCCATTAAATCATCCACTTTTTTCTGCAAAAGCGAAATCTGGTTCAGATCGTTATCGTTAAATGCCTGCATCCAGTTGCGGAAGACTTCAGGGCAGATATTTGATAATCCGCCTATACATCCATCTCCTCCAGATAAGACGTTGTGCGCAAAGTTATTGTCATAACCGGCATAGACTTCAAAATACGGTAGTTCAGATTTTACCTGGCGAATTACCTGCGACGTATGATTGGTGTCCGGTATGGTATCTTTAAGACCGACAATATTCGGGAACTCTCTGGCGAGCCGTAAACAAACTGCTGGCGAGACGGAGTAGCCGGTGCGCTCCGGAAAGTTATAGATAAATATTTTGGCGGCAGTGCGGCGGGCAATCTGGCTATAAAATGTATAAACGCCTTCATCCGTCAGGCGGAAGTACCACGGGCTGATAATCATGACGCCATCCAGTCCGCACTCATCTGCGTAGTTTGCCAGCTCTACGCATTCGTCAATATCCATGCGGCTGGTACCCGCATAGGCCTTTATTCCCTCGCGCGGGAATTCTGCCGCCATTTGAATTATCTGACGGGATGTTTTCATATCCAGCGAGAAAAACTCACCGGTACTGCCCATGACGACAAATCCCGATACGTTATTTTTTATGAAATCGTACAAGCGAAAATTTCCATCAGGATCCAGCCTGCCCTGTTCATCAAAAACCGTTATTGCGGGGGTGATGTAACGACTTTGCATATTTAGCCTCTTTTGTTCGTATATACAAACGTTGTTTGTATTTGCGATTAAGCATAAGTAAACACGCCATCGACGTGAAGTCAAATAGCGCAAAAGGCGGGCGGATAATTGATTAACTCAATGAATAAATGGGGAATTATGCAGAATAGTCGGGCGCCACGGAGGATCATTAAATATCGGTATTGTGTGGGTAATCACAATTCCGACGGCGCCGTTGGCAAATAAATCAGTAATTTTTAATATCAGGAAGCTTATTCAGCACGCTTTCGATACGACCCTTGGCCTCTTTTAGCGCGTGAATAACCTGCCGCGTTTTTTCATCGCTGGCGCGGAAAGAGGGCAATGAGACGCTGATCGCCGCCAGAATAATGCCTTTCTGCTGCAGGGGGACGGCGAAACAGATGGTATCATCGTTGATTTCCCGATCGTCCATGGCATAACCGTTGGCGGCAACAAAATCCAGCTGCGGACGGAGCTGAGCCATATTCGTTACGCTGCGAGCGGTAACGGAAGGAAAACCCTGCGGATAAAGTTCCACAATTTCTTCGTCGCGGTGCTTATGCAGCAGCGCTTTGCCCAACGCGGAACAGATGGCCGGAAGGCGAGTCCCTACCTTAGAGACCAGTTGTACGGTTTGGTCGCCCTGAACTTTATCGACGTAAAGAACCCAGGCATCATCCAGAATGCCGAGCTGGCAAACCTCATTGCATTCATTGACCACCGTGTGCATTTCACCGTTGATCATTTTAAGCCAGAACTCTTTTTCAACCGTTGAGCTTGCCAGTACCGCGCATGAGATCCCCAGCGTGTAAATACCGTTGCGATCGTCGTGACTAATATATTTCCGGTACTGAAGCGATTTGAGAATTGGGAAAATGGTTCCCTTTGAAATATCGGTTTTGAGCGACAGCTCGGAGAGCGTCATTCCATCGGCGTTGGCTAATGTTTCCAGAATCAGTAAAACGCGCTCGGTAGGTTTATGAAGCGTCTTCATATTTTTCCTTGTGACGGCTCGCTGGAGAGTGCTCTTAAACGAACCCTATTTAACTACAGATCCCGGTTTATCTGTAGTCCGTCCCGCCTCTCTTTTTCGCTTTGCCATTTCCCTGACACTTTTTTTTCACCGTTTCATCATGCTTTCGCCAATTTATTGTAATATTTTTGTAATGCAATAGTTATTTTTCTGTCATTCGAGCATGTCATGTTACCCCCGCGAACATAAAACGCGTGAAATCGCGCATCCGGAACAACAAGAGAGATAACCGATGAGATCGTTACGACATACAGCTTTAGGACTGGCGCTCAGCCTGGCATTTGCCGGACAGGCCCTGGCGGTAACCACGATTCCGTTCTGGCACTCAATGGAAGGGGAGCTGGGAAAAGAAGTTGATTCCCTGGCGCAACGTTTCAACGCAGCCAACCCGGACTATAAAATTGTTCCGGTATACAAGGGTAACTATGAGCAGAGTCTGAGCGCAGGTATTGCCGCTTTCCGTACCGGCAACGCGCCGGCGATTCTGCAGGTGTATGAAGTCGGCACCGCGACGATGATGGCCTCGAAGGCGATTAAGCCGGTTTATCAGGTGTTCAGCGATGCGGGCATTAAGTTTGATGAAACGCAGTTCGTGCCTACCGTCTCCGGTTATTACACCGACTCGAAAACCGGTCATCTGCTCTCCCAGCCGTTTAACAGCTCCACGCCGGTACTGTACTACAACAAAGATGCCTTCAAAAAAGCCGGTTTAGACCCGGAGCAGCCGCCAAAAACCTGGCAGGATCTGGCGGCGTATACCGCGAAGCTGAAAGCCGCCGGGATGAAGTGCGGCTACGCCAGCGGCTGGCAGGGCTGGATTCAGATTGAAAACTTCAGCGCCTGGCACGGCCTGCCGGTGGCAAGCAAAAACAACGGCTTCGACGGTACCGATGCGGTGCTGGAGTTCAACAAGCCGGAACAGGTCAAGCATATCGCCCTGCTCGAAGAGCTGAACAAGAAGGGCGACTTCAGCTACTTCGGGCGTAAAGACGAATCCACCGAGAAATTCTATAACGGCGACTGCGCCATCACCACCGCCTCCTCCGGCTCGCTGGCGGATATCCGTCAGTACGCGAAGTTCAACTACGGCGTCGGTATGATGCCTTACGACGCCGACGTGAAGGGTGCGCCGCAGAACGCCATTATCGGCGGAGCCAGCCTGTGGGTGATGCAGGGTAAAGATAAAGAAACCTATACCGGCGTCGCTAAATTCCTCGATTTCCTGACCAAACCGGAAAACGCTGCCGAATGGCACCAGAAAACCGGCTACCTGCCGATTACCACTGCCGCCTACAACCTGACCCGCGAACAGGGCTTCTATGATAAGAACCCGGGCGCGGATATCGCTACGCGTCAGATGCTGAACAAGCCGCCGCTGCCGTTCACTAAAGGCCTGCGTCTGGGCAATATGCCGCAAATCCGCACTATCGTGGATGAGGAGCTGGAAAGCGTCTGGACCGGTAAGAAAACGCCTCAGCAGGCGCTGGATGCCGCCGTTGAGCGCGGTAATCAGCTGCTGCGCCGTTTTGAGCAGTCGACGAAGTCGTAATCTTATAGCCAGCCCCTTATCCTGACCTTCTCCCCGACGGGGAGAAGGGATCGCCCGGAGCCGTCTTTTCTCCCTCGCCCCGCCGGGGAGAGGGCCGGGATGGGGGAAAACCAACTCAGAGTTTAACTATGTCATCATCCCGTCCGGTGTTCCGCTCGCGTTGGCTGCCCTATGTGCTGGTCGCGCCGCAGCTGGTTATCACCGTTATTTTCTTTATCTGGCCTGCGGGCGAAGCGCTGTGGTATTCGCTACAGAGCGTTGATCCTTTTGGGCTCTCCAGCCAGTTTGTCGGTCTGGACAACTTTTTAGCCCTGTTCCACGACCCGTACTATCTGGATTCCTTCTGGACCACCATTAAGTTCAGTACCCTGGTCACCGTCAGCGGCCTGCTGATCTCGCTGTTTTTCGCCGCGCTGGTGGATTACGTGGTGCGCGGCAGCCGCTTCTATCAGACGCTGATGCTGCTGCCCTATGCCGTTGCGCCCGCGGTAGCCGCGGTGCTGTGGATCTTTTTATTCAATCCGGGACGCGGGCTGATTACCCACCTCCTCGGCGAGATGGGCTATGACTGGAACCATGCGCAGAACAGCGGCCAGGCGATGTTTCTTGTCGTCTTCGCCTCGGTCTGGAAGCAGATTAGTTACAACTTCTTATTCTTTTTTGCCGCACTGCAGTCTATTCCGCGCTCGCTGGTTGAAGCCGCCGCCATTGACGGCGCCGGGCCGGTTCGCCGCTTCTTCAGGCTGGCGCTACCGCTGATCGCTCCGGTGAGTTTCTTCCTGCTGGTAGTGAATCTGGTGTACGCCTTCTTTGATACCTTTCCGGTTATCGATGCCGCAACCGGCGGCGGGCCGGTGCAGGCGACGACGACGCTGATTTATAAGATCTACCGTGAAGGTTTTGCCGGGCTCGACCTGTCCGCTTCCGCTGCCCAGTCGGTGGTGCTGATGTTCCTCGTCATTATTCTGACGGTGGTGCAGTTCCGCTATGTTGAGAGAAAGGTGCGCTACCAATGATTGAGAACCGTCGCGGGCTGACGATTTTCAGCCACACTATGCTGATTTTAGGCATCGCGGTCATTCTGTTCCCGCTGTATGTCGCCTTTGTTGCGGCGACGCTGGATAGTAAAGCGGTCTTCGACACGCCGATGACGCTAATACCCGGCGGGCATCTGCTCGAAAACATGAAATTCATCTGGGTGAACGGCGTAGGGGCCAACAGCGCGCCGTTCTGGCTGATGATGCTCAACAGTTTCATCATGGCCTTTGGCATCACGGTGGGCAAAATTACGGTATCGATGCTCTCCGCTTTCGCCATCGTCTGGTTTCGCTTTCCGCTGCGCAACCTGTTCTTCTGGATGATCTTTATCACCCTGATGCTGCCGGTTGAAGTGCGTATTTTCCCGACCGTGGAAGTGATTGCCAATCTGAAGATGCTCGACAGCTATGCCGGACTCACGCTGCCGCTGATGGCCTCGGCGACCGCCACCTTCCTGTTCCGCCAGTTCTTTATGACCCTGCCGGACGAGCTGATTGAAGCCGCGCGCATTGACGGCGCCTCGCCGATGCGTTTCTTCCGTGACATCGTGCTGCCGCTGTCGAAAACCAACCTGGCGGCGCTATTCGTGATCACCTTTATTTACGGCTGGAACCAGTATCTGTGGCCGTTGCTGATTATTACCGACGTTAATCTCGGCACGGCGGTCGCGGGCATCAAAGGGATGATCGCCATCGGCCAGGGAACCACGCAGTGGAATCAGGTGATGGCGGCGATGCTGCTCACGCTGATTCCTCCCGTTGTTATCGTTTTAGCCATGCAGCGCGCGTTTGTGCGTGGTTTAGTGGATAGTGAGAAATAAAATGGCAGGACTGAAGCTACAGGCAGTAACCAAAAGTTGGGATGGTAAAACCCAGGTGATCCAACCGCTGACGCTGGACGTCGCGGACGGTGAATTTATCGTCATGGTTGGCCCTTCGGGCTGTGGAAAGTCAACCCTGCTGCGTATGGTGGCGGGTCTGGAGCGGGTCACCAGCGGCGATATCTGGATTGACCGCAAGCGCGTCACCGAAATGGAACCGAAAGATCGCGGCATTGCGATGGTGTTCCAGAACTACGCTCTCTACCCGCATATGAGCGTGGAAGAGAATATGGCGTGGGGCCTGAAAATTCGCGGTTTAGGTAAAGGATTAATTGCTGAGCGCGTCCAGGAAGCGGCGCGCTTTCTGGAGCTGGATGGCCTGCTGAAGCGCCGTCCGCGTGAGCTCTCCGGCGGCCAGCGCCAGCGGGTAGCGATGGGACGCGCTATCGTGCGCGACCCGGCGGTATTCCTGTTTGACGAGCCGCTCTCCAACCTTGATGCCAAACTGCGCGTACAGATGCGTCTTGAGCTGCAGCAGCTGCACCGGCGGCTGAAAACCACCTCGCTGTACGTGACCCACGATCAGGTGGAGGCGATGACTCTCGCCCAGCGGGTAATGGTGATGAATAAAGGCATTGCCGAGCAGATCGGCACACCGGTCGAAGTCTATGAAAAACCGGCCAGCCGCTTTGTGGCGAGCTTTATCGGCAGCCCGGCAATGAACCTGCTGGAAGGTCGGGTCAGCGACGACGGAAGCCGCTTCGAGCTTGAGGGCGGAATGCTTTTACCTGTCAACAGCGAGCATCGCCGCTTCGCCGGGCGTAAGATGACGCTGGGTATCCGCCCGGAACATTTTGCATTAAGCTCCGGGGCGGAAGGTGGCGTACCGCTGGTGATGGATACGCTGGAAATTTTAGGTGCCGATAACCTCGCCCACGGGCGCTGGGGTGAGCAGAAGCTGGTGGTCCGGCTGCCGCACCAGCAGCGTCCGCGCTCGGGCAGCACCCTGTGGCTGCATCTGCCGCAGGAAAGTCTGCACTTTTTTGATAGTGAAACAGGACAACGCGCATGAGTCACTGGCCTTATCCCCATATCGTCGCCCACCGCGGCGGCGGTAAGCTGGCCCCGGAAAACACCCTGGCGGCCATCGATACCGGCGCTCGTTACGGTCATACGATGATTGAGTTTGACGCTAAGTTATCGAAAGACGGGCAGATTTTTTTACTGCACGATGACAATCTCGAACGCACCAGCAACGGCTGGGGCGTGGCGGGCGAGCTGGCGTGGAACGATTTGCTCAAAGTGGATGCCGGCAGCTGGTACAGCGGCGAGTTTAAAGGCGAGCCGCTGCCGCTGCTGAGCGAGGTGGCCGAACGCTGCCGCCAGCACGGCATGATGGCCAACATCGAAATTAAACCGACTACCGGTACCGGTCCGCTGACCGGTAAAGTTGTGGCGCTGGCGGCCCGCGAGCTGTGGCAAGGAATGACCCCGCCGCTGCTGTCATCGTTTGAAATCGATGCTCTGGAAGCTGCGCAGGAAGCCGTGCCCGAACTACCGCGCGGGCTGTTGCTTGATGAGTGGCGGGACGACTGGCGCGAGCTTACCGCGCGCCTCGGCTGCGTTTCGATTCATCTCAACCATAAGCTGCTGGATGAAGCGCGCGTCGCGAGCCTGAAGGCCGCAGGCCTGCATATTCTTGTCTATACCGTCAATAAACCCCAGCGTGCCGCCGAACTGCTGCGCTGGGGGGTCGACAGCATCTGCACCGATGCGATTGACGTTATCGGCCCCGGCTTCCCGGCATAATCTGTTACAGACGCCCCTTACGGGGTCGTCTGTCGCTGTAGCATCCCACCGTTGTTGTTGGGGAGGGGCTGCTGGCGGTTCAGGTTGTTATTCTGCTGTACTCGCTGCCGATCGTTATTCAACTGCGTCTGCAGACGCTGCTGCTGGGTGCGCGACTGGCTTTGAATGCCCTGCTTCAGGTTATTTTGCTGCTGCATTTGCTGGGTCTGCATCTGGTTTTGCATCCGCTGCTGGCTGGGCACCACGTACCCCGGCTGATTAGGGTTATTGTCGATATTGATCGGCTGCGCCAGAGCGCTTAGCGGCAGCAGCGCCGCCAGAAATAGCATAGCTTTCATTGTTCTCTCCTCCCTTTCATGGGATCCCTTAAGTTTACCCTCTTTCCGGCACAACAATGATTTTTTAAGACTTATCATCCAGGATTATGGGTAAATAAAAACATCATTCAGGAGTATGACAATGATAAAAACAACGCGCTGGCGTCAGGTCGTCATCGCTGCTTTGCTGGCGGGCGGGAGCTTTACCGTCGCGGCAAATCCCGCACCGCCTCCGGTTTCTTATGGTGTAGAGGAAGACGTTTTTCATCCGGTCCGCGCTCAGCAGGGGATGGTGGCCTCGGTAGATGCGCTGGCCACTAAGGTCGGCGTGGATATTCTGCGTCAGGGCGGCAACGCGGTGGATGCCGCCGTGGCGGTAGGCTATGCGCTGGCGGTTACCCATCCGCAGGCCGGTAATATTGGCGGCGGCGGGTTTATGATGCTGCGAACCAAAGACGGTAATACGACGGCGATTGATTTTCGAGAGATGGCACCGGAACAGGCCACCCGCGATATGTTTCTCGACGACCAGGGCAATCCGGACAGCAAGAAATCGCTGACCTCCCATCTGGCTTCCGGCATCCCGGGCACCGTGGCCGGTTTCTCCCTTGCGCTGGAGAAATACGGCACGCTGCCGCTCAATAAAGTGATTCGCCCGGCGATTAAGCTGGCGGAAGAGGGCTTCACGGTCAACGATGCGCTGGCCGACGATCTGAAAACCTACGGTAGTGAAGTGATCCCTGAACACGCCAACAGCCGGGCCATCTTCTGGAAAAACGGCGAGCCGCTGAAAAAGGGCGATAGGCTGGTACAAAAACAGCTGGGCAAAAGCCTGGCGCTGATTGCCGAGCTGGGGCCGGATGCCTTCTATAAAGGCGCAATTGCCGATCAGATTGCCTCAGAGATGAAGAATAACGGCGGGCTTATCACCAAAGCGGATCTGGCAAATTACAAAGCGGTCGAGCGCACGCCGGTTAGCGGTGATTATCGCGGCTACCAGGTGTTCTCCATGCCGCCGCCTTCATCCGGGGGCGTTCATATCGTGCAGATCCTCAATATCCTGGAAAACTTCGATATGCATAAGTACGGCTTCGGCAGCGCCGACGCCATGCAGGTGATGGCGGAAGCGGAAAAGCACGCCTATGCCGACCGTTCGGAATACCTTGGCGATCCGGACTTCGTCAAAGTGCCGTGGCAGGCGCTGACCAGCAAAGCGTACGCCAAATCGATTGCCGAACAGATAGACATCAATAAAGCCAAACCGTCGAGCCAGATTCGCCCCGGCAAACTGGCGCCGTATGAAAGCAACCAGACCACGCATTTTTCGGTGGTGGATAAGGACGGTAACGCCGTTGCGGTGACCTATACGCTGAATACCACCTTTGGTACCGGCATCGTGGCGGGAGACTCCGGGATTTTGTTGAACAATCAGATGGATGACTTCTCCGCTAAGCCCGGTGTGCCGAACGTCTACGGGCTGGTAGGCGGCGACGCCAACGCCGTTGAGGCGAAAAAGCGCCCCCTGTCGTCGATGTCGCCGACCATTGTGGTGAAAGATGGTAAAACCTGGCTGGTGACCGGTAGTCCAGGCGGCAGCCGTATCATTACTACCGTCCTGCAAATGGTGGTGAATACTATCGACTTTGGTATGAACGTTGCGGAAGCTACCAACGCCCCGCGCTTCCATCATCAATGGCTGCCGGACGAACTGCGGGTAGAAAAGGGCTTTAGCCCGGACACGCTGAAGCTGCTGGAGAGTAAAGGGCAGAAAGTGGCGCTGAAAGAGGCGATGGGCAGTACCCAGAGCATTATGGTTGGCCCGGACGGCACGCTGTACGGCGCATCCGATCCGCGTTCGCCGGATGATCTCACGGCAGGATATTAGTTTTCCCCTAACCCTCGCCCTTTCAGGGCGAGGGTTAGGACGAGGGTCATCCCTTCAGCCGCGCCATAAAGTATGCATCAACATATTCGCCGTTGCGCAGGGCATACTTTCTCCCCGTACCTTCAATTTCAAAGCCTAATTTCTGATACACCGCCACCGCGGGAACGTTATCCACAAACACCGTCAACTCAATACGGTCAACGCGCAGCCAGTTGTCGCACATGTCGATCATGGTGCGAATCAGCTCACTGGCAACGCCACGATTGTGCCATCGTGAATCCACGCAAATGCCGAAATCGGCGACATGGCTCCGGCGCGGGCGCTGGATAACCTCAATGGCGAGGTGCCCCACGACCTGGTCATCTATGCTGGCGACCAGCTGTTTAACGCCCGGTCGGTCGGTTAGTCGCTCGTGCCACATATGGCTGGAAGGATGAGGAACCTGTAGCGTGTTGTGATACACCTCCGGCTGAGCATGGATCTGACGGATTGCGTCGTAATCTTTGGCTTCGGCATGGCGTATCTCTATGTCGCTCATTCTTCATTTCCTTGGTGGGTTAATAGTCCCTGTAAACATCACTGACTTTAAAAAATGCGTCAACGACTATTTTTTGCAAAAAGGAGTGGACAAGTGCGAATGAGAATGATTATTATTGCATTGCGTTCAGGGAGACCCTCGCGGAAAGCCTGAAAGCACGACATTGCTCACATTGCTTCCAGTATTACTTTAGCCAGCCGGGTGCTGGCTTTTTTTTTGCTTTTTTCAGGAAGCACCCGGATGAGCTTTATTGCGCCACTTCTGCGCTTTGTCTATCGATCTTGTCTTTGCTTTCAGGCGCGGTATCCGCGATAAAACCCACGACGTTGCTCTTTTCCGCTACCGGCGGCAACACTTCTGCCTGACCGGAAAACACGCCACCCTTTTTAATCGCCAGCGTACGGTAGGTCAACGTGCCGGTGACTTTGCCGTTCTTATCGATTTCAATCGTCTCACCGTGACACTGGCCGATGACGCAGCCGTCGATAATCAGCTCGCGACAGGTGATATTTCCCTCTACCAGACCCCCGGTCATAATCTTAATTTGGCTCTCTTCAGCGTCGATATTGCCGCTTACTGTACCGTAAATATCAACATTGCCCTCGGAAGTGATGTTGCCCTCAAAGCGGATACCGCTGGCGATAACCGTGGCGACAGGTTTTTTGGCCACCGCTGGCTGAGGGTCGCTGTTTGGCACGGTAGTATTCAGCGCGGAAGGCGTAGCTTCAATGGTTTTATTTTTTTTAAACATATGGTTAATCCGATGGTATTGAAAATGAATAACGAAAGATGACAAAGACAAGGAGCCCGAGAGGCAGGCCAGATAGGCGGATTCGAAGCACCAGGCCATCAGGCCAAGCAGCCAAAAAAGAAGGGCGCTATTTAAGGCAATATATTTGCTTTCCATGCGAACGAGATGGCTACTCCTTTAGTCATCGTGTTTTGGAAAAGGTGAGTGCGACGGATGGGACGTCAAGCCGGCTAGCGCACTGGATAAAAAATGCTCTTTCCCGAGGATTCCTCTTATCCGGAATTTAACCGTTAGGGTCAATGAATTTAAGCGATAAATTTAACATTTAAGAATTTACCAATACTAATTGCAGGGGTTAAGTTCGGGACTGGCTTGCGCTATGGTTAATAGCAGAGATCTTAACTAAGGACAGCGTTATGACTTTGCACTGCGCATTTATTGGATTCGGCAAAAGCACCACCCGCTACCATCTTCCCTACGTACTGTACCGAAAAGACCGCTGGCACGTAGCGCATATCTTTCGCCGCAGCGCAAAGCCGGAGGAGCAGGCGCCGCAGTATTCGCATATCCATTTCACCAGCGACCTCGACGAAGTGTTTAACGACCCGCAGGTAGAACTGGTGATTGTCTGCACCCACGCGGACAGCCATTTTGCGTATGCGAAACGGGCGCTGGAGGCGGGTAAAAATGTGCTGGTTGAAAAGCCCTTTACCCCGACTCTGGAAGAGGCAAAAACGCTGTTCGCTCTGGCGAAAAGCAAGGTGCTGACCATTACTCCCTACCAGAATCGTCGCTTCGACTCCTGCTTCCTGACGACAAAAAAGGTGATTGAGAGCGGTAAGCTTGGCGAACTGGTCGAGATAGAGAGCCATTTCGACAACTATCGCCCGGTGGATGGAGGGAAACCAGGACTCCCGCAGGACGGCGCGTTCTACGGCCTCGGCGTCCATACTATGGACCAGATTATCTCCCTGTTTGGTCGCCCGGACCATGTCGCTTACGATATCCGTAGCCTGCGCAATAAGGCCAACCCGGATGATACCTTTGAGGCTCAGCTGTTCTACGGCGATCTGAAAGCGATTGTGAAAACCAGCCATCTGGTGAAGCTGGCCTACCCAAAATTTATCGTCCATGGACGTACCGGTTCGTTTATTAAATACGGAATTGACCAACAGGAGACCAGTCTGAAGGCCAATATTATGCCGGGCGAGCCGGGATTTGGCGCGGACGATACCGTTGGTCTGCTGGAGTACGTCAATGAGGCGGGAGAAACCGTGCGGGAAGAGATTGCGCTGGAAACCGGCGACTATGGCCGCGTCTATGATGCGCTGTATGAAACCCTGGTTAACGGCCAGCCAAATTTCGTCAAGGAATCTGAAGTTCTCACAAATATGGAGATTCTCGAACGCGGCTTTGAACAGCCTTCTCCAGCCACGATAACCCTTTCCAGATAAGCGATAACGGCTCCTCTGCACTTGTTCATATTTTTTGAACAGAGGAGTCAATTTTCACCCTCTATGATCGTTTGGGGTTTGGGTCCACACTTACTCCATCGACAACATACGGGGGTGCAACATGATCTACTTACGCAAAGCTAACGAACGCGGTCACGCTAACCACGGCTGGCTGGATTCCTGGCATACTTTCTCTTTCGCTAACTATTATGACCCTAACTTTATGGGCTTCTCGGCGCTGCGGGTTATCAATGACGATGTGATTGATGCAGGCCAGGGGTTCGGTACCCATCCGCACAAAGATATGGAAATTCTGACCTATGTGCTGGAAGGGGCCGTTGAGCACCAGGACAGCATGGGCAACAAAGAGCAGGTTCCGGCGGGTGAGTTTCAGATCATGAGCGCAGGTACCGGGATCCGTCACTCTGAGTACAACCCAAGCGCCACGGAAAAACTGCATCTTTACCAAATCTGGATTATGCCGGAAAAAAATGGCATCACTCCGCGCTACGAACAGCGCCGCTTTGACGCCGTTCAGGGCAAACAGCTGGTGCTGTCGCCGGATGCTCGCGAAGGTTCGCTGAAGGTGTTCCAGGATATGGAACTTTACCGCTGGGCGCTGCTGAAAGATGAGCAGTCGGTGCACCAGATTGCCGCTGAACGTCGGGTGTGGATCCAGGTGGTGAAAGGTGAAGTGACTATCAACGGAACCAAAGCCACCACCAGCGATGGTCTGGCGATTTGGGATGAACAGGCAATTTCCGTACATGCCGACGGCGATAGCGAAATTCTGCTGTTTGACCTGCCGCCAGTTTGATCCCTTACGGAAGATGCTTAAATAAATTGCCCAACCTCCCCAAACATCCGGGAAGGTTGGGCTTTGTCCGTGATAAACTGAGAAAATGTCTCTCGTTTAACACAGTCAGGACGATGAAAAAGAAAAGACCCGTACTTCAGGATGTAGCCGATCTTGTCGGCGTGACCAAAATGACGGTCAGTCGCTACTTACGTAACCCGGAACAGGTTTCCGAAGCGCTGCGTGGCAAGATTGCCGTTGCTCTCGATGAACTGGGTTATATTCCTAATCGCGCCCCTGACATCCTCTCTAATGCCACCAGCCGCGCCGTTGGCGTGCTGCTGCCCTCGTTAACTAACCAGGTTTTTTCAGAAGTACTGCGCGGTATTGAAAGCGTGACCGATTCATTCGGTTATCAGACCATGCTGGCGCACTACGGCTATAAGCCTGAAATGGAAGAAAAACGCCTGGAGTCAATGCTCTCCTGGAACATTGACGGCCTGATCCTCACGGAACGAACCCACACGCCGCGCACATTAAAGATGATTGAAGTGGCGGGGATCCCGGTTGTCGAACTGATGGACAGCAAATCGCCGTGTCTCGATATCGCCGTCGGTTTTGATAACTTCGAAGCGGCCCGGCAGATGACCGCGGCGATTATCAATCATGGTCACCGTCACGTTGCGTATCTTGGCGCACGTCTTGATGAACGTACTATCATCAAACAGAAGGGGTATGAGCAGGCGATGCTCGACGCCGGAATGACGCCCTATAGCGTGATGGTTGAGCAGTCTTCGTCCTATTCATCGGGCATTGAACTGATGCGCCAGGCGCGTCGTGAATATCCGCAGCTTGACGGTATTTTCTGTACCAACGATGACCTGGCGGTCGGCGCGGCGTTTGAGTGCCAGCGCCTGGGGCTGAAGATCCCTGACGATATGGCGATTGCTGGTTTCCACGGTCACGATATCGGTCAGGTGATGGAGCCTCGTCTGGCCAGCGTGCTGACGCCGCGTGAGCGGATGGGGCGAATTGGTGCTGAACGACTGCTGGCGCGTATTCGCGGTGAAGAGGTGACGCCTAAGATGTTAGATTTAGGTTTCACGTTGTCACCGGGCGGATCTATTTAAACTGACAAATTTGAAGTAGATCACACATATTCACATCTGGCACGAATGGTTATTGCTTCTCCATAACTCCGGCATGACAATGTTACCGATAACAGTTACCCGTAACAATTAACCTGTACGCCAGTATTTCATGCCGTTAAAAGCTGCCAGGCTGTGCGTATGTGTCCAGTGGGAGGAAGCTTTGAGCACGACTAACCATGATCACCACATCTATGTCCTGATGGGCGTTTCCGGCAGCGGTAAATCCGCTGTCGCCAGCGAAGTGGCGCATCAACTGCACGCCGCGTTTCTCGACGGCGACTTTCTGCATCCGCGCAGCAATATCAATAAGATGGCATCCGGTGAACCGTTAAATGACGATGACCGCAAGCCGTGGCTGCAGGCGCTGAACGATGCTGCCTTTGCCATGCAGCGTACCAATAAGGTGTCGCTGATTGTGTGCTCGGCGCTGAAAAAGAGCTACCGCGACATTCTGCGTAAAGGTAACCCGAACCTCTCCTTTATTTACCTGAAAGGCGATTTTGCGGTTATTGAGCAACGTCTGAAGGCGCGTAAAGGCCACTTCTTTAAAACTCAAATGCTGGTCACGCAGTTCGAGACTCTGCAGGAACCGGGCGCGGATGAAAGCGATGTTTTAATCGTCGATATCGACCAGTCATTGGAAGGCGTGGTCGCCAGCGCCATTGAGGTGATCAACAAAGGCAGTAACTAGTGAGTACATTAACGCTTGTTTTAACAGCAGTCGGCTCCGTTTTGCTGCTGCTGTTTTTAGTCATGAAGGCGCGCATGCATGCCTTCGTGGCTTTGATGGTGGTTTCTATTGGAGCAGGACTTTTTTCCGGAATGCCGTTGGATAAAATCGCGGCGACGATGGAAAAAGGCATGGGCGGCACGCTGGGTTTTCTGGCTATCGTCGTCGCGCTAGGGGCAATGTTCGGAAAGATCCTGCATGAAACCGGCGCGGTCGACCAGATCGCCGTTAAAATGTTGAAATCTTTTGGCCATAATCGCGCCCACTATGCGATAGGCCTGGCCGGGCTGATCTGCGCGCTGCCGCTGTTTTTCGAAGTGGCGATCGTGCTGTTGATCAGCGTGGCTTTCTCGATGGCGCGTCATACCGGCACCAACCTTGTGAAGCTGGTGATCCCGCTGTTTGCCGGTGTAGCCGCTGCGGCTGCGTTCCTGCTGCCGGGGCCTGCGCCGATGCTGCTGGCATCGCAGATGCACGCTGATTTTGGCTGGATGATCCTGATTGGCCTGTGCGCCGCGATACCGGGGATGATTATTGCCGGGCCGCTGTGGGGTAATTTCATTAGCCGCTACGTTGAGCTGCATATTCCTGACGATATCAGCGAGCCGCACCTGGGCGAAGGCAAAATGCCGTCATTTGGCTTCAGCCTCTCGCTGATTCTGCTGCCGCTGGTGTTGGTCGGTCTGAAAACTATCGCCGCGCGCTTTGTGCCGGAAGGTTCTACCGCCTACCAATGGTTTGAGTTCATCGGCCATCCGTTTACCGCGATTCTGGTCGCTTGCCTGGTGGCTATCTATGGCCTGGCGGTGCGTCAGGGAATGGCGAAAGACCGAGTAATGGAGATTTGCGGTCATGCTCTCCAGCCTGCGGGCATTATTCTGCTGGTCATCGGTGCAGGCGGCGTCTTCAAGCAGGTGCTGGTCGACTCCGGCGTAGGTCCGGCGCTCGGCGAAGCGCTTACCGGCATGGGGCTGCCGATTGCCATCACCTGTTTCGTGCTGGCGGCGGCGGTGCGTATTATTCAGGGTTCCGCGACCGTTGCCTGCCTGACGGCCGTCGGCCTGGTCATGCCGGTTATCGAACAGCTGCACTACAGCGGCGCGCAGATGGCGGCGCTGTCTATCTGTATCGCCGGCGGCTCTATCGTGGTCAGCCACGTCAACGACGCAGGCTTCTGGTTGTTCGGTAAGTTTACCGGCGCGACCGAAGCGCAAACGCTGAAGACCTGGACGATGATGGAAACTATCCTCGGCACCGTCGGGGCAATCGTCGGTATGATTGCGTTTACGCTGCTGAGCTAAGCGCCACAGCATTAACCCGGCGGAACGAGATAGCGCCGGGTTAATGTTTCCGCTCTACTTTTATCCAGAAAACCTCGCTTTCAATCCCGCCAGATTTGCCGTTATCAGAAGTACGACATACATCACATAGCTCGTAATCCCTTGCTATATCTGGGTTTGTCGGGTTTTGTCAGGAAGGTTAAAACAACCTGATTTCTGCTGATATCCATAATCCTGATCAATAAAATAGCAGCGGAAATTATTCCCTTTGCAATATAAATACCCTGATAATCATCAAGGTATTCCGGGGGCCAACGACGGCTACCGCTCTGCGAAATTAGCTGCGTTACTGATTGCCTGGCAATCATTGATTAATTTCACTTGCGACTTTAGCTGCATTTTGTAATGTGAAGGGCTAACCAGTAGGAAACTGGCCTGGAACAAACAGCACACACCTCGCAGGAATACGTTATGAAAAATGTTGGTTTTATCGGCTGGCGCGGAATGGTCGGCTCTGTCCTCATGCAACGCATGGTTGAAGAGCGCGATTTTGACGCCATTCGCCCTGTTTTTTTCTCCACCTCACAGCTGGGGCAGCCTGCTCCATCTTTTGGTGGCAGTACCGGTGGCACGCTTCAGGATGCTTTTGATCTGGAAGCTCTGAAGGCGCTGGACATTATTGTTACGTGTCAGGGCGGCGATTACACCAACGATATTTACCCGAAGCTGCGTGAAAGCGGCTGGCAGGGTTACTGGATTGACGCGGCCTCTTCGCTGCGCATGAAAGATGACGCCATTATCATTCTTGACCCGGTGAACCAGGATGTCATCACCGCTGGCCTGAACAACGGCGTTAAAACCTTTGTCGGCGGCAACTGTACCGTCAGCCTGATGCTGATGTCCCTCGGCGGCCTTTTTGCTCAGGATCTGGTTGAGTGGGTTAGCGTGGCGACTTATCAGGCGGCTTCCGGCGGCGGCGCGCGCCATATGCGCGAGCTGCTGACCCAGATGGGCCAGCTGCATAGCCATGTTGCGGCTGAGCTGGCGGATCCGGCTTCTGCGATTCTGGATATTGAACGCAAAGTGACTTCGTTGACCCGCAGCGGCGAGCTGGCGGTAGACAACTTTGGTGTTCCTCTGGCGGGCAGCCTGATCCCTTGGATCGACAAGCAGCTGGATAACGGTCAGAGCCGTGAAGAGTGGAAAGGGCAGGCGGAGACCAACAAAATCCTCGCCACTGCCTCAGCGATTCCTGTAGACGGCCTGTGCGTTCGCGTTGGCGCGCTGCGCTGCCATAGCCAGGCGTTTACTATCAAGCTGAAAAAAGATGTTTCTATTCCGACCGTTGAAGAACTGCTGGCCGCGCACAACCCGTGGGCGAAAGTGGTACCAAACGATCGTGAAATTACTATGCGTGAGCTGACCCCGGCTGCCGTTACCGGCACCCTGACCACCCCGGTGGGTCGCCTGCGTAAACTGAACATGGGGCCGGAGTATCTGTCGGCTTTCACCGTCGGTGACCAGCTATTGTGGGGGGCCGCCGAGCCGCTCCGCCGAATGCTAAAACAGCTGGCGTAGCCGTCACAAGATGAGACAAGGGGTGTTGAAACACCCCTTTTTTTTGCGTAATACAAAGAGTAAACGCGAATGTTAGATTTTTCTCAACGGAGGTAACTCAGCCTTGGCTATGCTTTAAGTAAGGGGTCATGACGTCTCCTTACCTGAAGGTGGGACGGAGCAGGGGAAGGCATAACGTGCTGCGCCGTTCAGGGCAAAAAAAGTCGCCAGAAACAGGAAAGTGCGACACCTACAACAGGATGAAAACATGTCTGATCGTATTGATAAGGACGTGATTAATGCGCTTATCGCCGGCCATTTTGCGGATCCTTTTTCCGTGCTTGGCATGCATTACACCGACGCCGGGCTGGAAGTTCGTGCATTATTACCCGATGCCACCGATGTGTGGGTCATTGAACCAAAAACCGGACGCAAAGTCGGCAAGCTAGAAAGACTTGATGCGCGTGGTTTCTTTAGCGGCGTTCTGCCGCGTCGTAAAAACCCTTTTCGCTACCAGCTGGCCGTTACCTGGCACGGACAGCAGAATCTGATTGACGATCCGTACCGTTTTGGCCCGCTGCTGCAGGATCTTGACGTTTGGCTGCTGTCGGAAGGTACGCATCTGCGTCCCTATGAAACGCTGGGCGCGCATGCCGATACCATGGACGGCGTGGTCGGCACGAGGTTTTCGGTGTGGGCGCCTAACGCCCGCCGGGTGTCGGTGGTCGGCCAGTTTAACTATTGGGACGGTCGTCGCCACCCGATGCGTCTGCGCAAAGAGTCCGGTATCTGGGAGCTGTTTGTTCCCGGGGCGCTGAACGGCCAGCTGTATAAATTCGAGCTTATTGATGCTCACGGTCATCTACGGGTGAAGTCCGACCCTTACGCCTTTGAAGCACAAATGCGTCCGGAAAGCGCCTCGCTTATCTGCGGGCTGCCGGAAAAGGTCGAACAGCCGCCGGAGCGCAAGCAGGCTAACCAGTTTGATGCACCGATCTCGATTTACGAAGTGCACCTGGGGTCCTGGCGACGCCATACCGACAATAACTTCTGGCTGAGCTACCGCGAGCTTGCCGACCAGCTGGTGCCTTACGCCAAATGGATGGGCTTCACTCACCTGGAGCTGTTGCCGGTTAACGAACATCCGTTCGACGGCAGCTGGGGCTATCAGCCAACAGGCCTGTATGCGCCAACCCGTCGTTTCGGCACCCGGGAGGATTTCCGCTACTTTATCAACGCCGCGCATGCTGCGGGCCTTAACGTCATTCTGGATTGGGTACCTGGCCATTTCCCGGCGGATGATTTTGCTCTTGCCTCGTTTGACGGTACTTCCCTGTATGAACATAGCGATCCGCGCGAAGGCTACCATCAGGACTGGAACACCCTGATTTACAACTATGGCCGTCGTGAAGTCAGCAATTTCCTGGTCGGCAATGCGCTGTACTGGATTGAGCGCTTCGGCATTGACGCGCTGCGGGTCGACGCGGTGGCATCGATGATTTATCGCGATTACAGCCGCAAAGAGGGTGAGTGGGTGCCGAATGAATTCGGCGGCCGGGAAAATCTGGAAGCCATTGAGTTTCTGCGTAATACCAACCGCGTGCTGGGCGAACAGACGCCAGGCGCGGTGACAATGGCGGAAGAGTCTACCGATTTTGCCGGAGTTTCTCGTCCTTCATCCACCGGTGGTCTGGGCTTCTGGTTCAAGTGGAATCTCGGCTGGATGCACGACACCCTCGACTACATGAAGCTGGACCCGGTGTATCGCTGCCATCATCACGACAAGATGACCTTCGGTATGCTCTATAACTACACCGAAAACTTCGTCCTGCCGCTCTCCCATGACGAAGTGGTGCACGGCAAAAAATCGATTCTCGACCGTATGCCTGGCGACGCCTGGCAGAAGTTCGCAAACCTGCGCGCCTATTACGGCTGGATGTTCGCTTTCCCGGGTAAAAAGCTGCTGTTTATGGGCAATGAGTTTGCCCAGGGGCGCGAGTGGAACCACGATGCAAGCCTCGACTGGCATCTGCTGGAAGGCGGCGACAACTGGCACCACGGCGTCCAGCGGCTGGTGCGCGACCTCAACCATACCTATCGTCACCATAAAGCGTTATATGAGCTGGATTTCGATCCTTACGGCTTCGAATGGCTGGTGGTGGACGATCACGAGCGCTCGGTATTTATCTTTGTTCGTCGCGACAGGGCGGGCAACGAAATTATCGTCGCCAGCAACTTCACCCCGGTACCGCGCCATGACTATCGCTTCGGTATCAACCAGCCTGGCCGCTGGCGTGAAGAGCTCAACACCGACTCAATGCACTACCACGGCAGCAATACCGGCAATGGCGGCGTCGTGGAAAGCGAAGCGATTGCCAGCCACGGTCGTGAACACTCGCTCTCCATTACGCTGCCGCCGCTGGCGACGGTCTGGCTGGTGCGGGAGGCGCAATGATCGCACTCACAGCAGGAAACCCCGCCCCCCTGGGGGCCAGCTACGACGGCAAGGGGGTGAATTTCGCCCTCTTTTCCGCCCATGCGGAGCGGGTGGAACTCTGTGTGTTTGATGAACAGGGTAACGAACGGCGTGTCGATCTGCCCGCGCGCAGCGGCGATATCTGGCACGGCTGGCTGGCTGATGTCGGACCGGGACTGCACTACGGTTACCGCGTCCATGGCCCCTGGGACCCGGCGCAAGGACACCGCTTTAATCCAGCAAAGCTGCTACTTGACCCCTGCTGTCATCAGGTGGTCGGCGGGCTGCCTGACGACGAGCGCCTTCACGGCGGCGACCATGCTCCCGATAACCGCGATAGCGCGGCGGCAGCGCCCAGGTCGCGGGTGATCGACCTGCATTATGACTGGCGCGGAGATAAGCCGCCGCGTACCCCCTGGGGTCAGACGGTGATTTATGAAGCGCACGTGAAAGGGCTGACGTATCTGCACCCTGAGCTGCCGGAAGAGATTCGCGGTACCTACAAAGCGCTGGGTCATCCGGTGATGATCGAATACTTCCGCACGCTTGGCATTACTGCACTAGAGTTAATGCCGGTGGCGCAGTTTGCCAGCGAACCGCGCCTTCAGCGGTTGGGATTGAGCAACTACTGGGGCTATAACCCGCTGGCGATTTTCGCCCTCGACACCCGCTACGCCAGCGCGCCTGAACAAGCGTTAAATGAGTTTCGCGATGCGGTAAAGGCGCTGCATGCGGCGGGGATAGAAGTGCTCCTTGATGTGGTTCTCAACCATAGCGCGGAGATAGACCTTGAGGGGCCAACCTTCTCCCTGCGCGGAATTGATAACCGTAGCTATTATTGGATTAAGGAAGACGGTGATTACCACAACTGGACCGGCTGCGGCAACACCATCAACCTCAGTCATCCCGGCGTGGTGGAATATGCGCGCCAGTGCCTGCGTTTTTGGGGCGATGAGTGCCACATTGACGGCTTTCGTTTCGACCTGGCCTCGGTGATGGGGCGCACGCCGGAGTTTCGCCAGGATGCGCCATTGTTTGAGGCTATCCGTAACGATCCGCGCCTGGCGGAAGTAAAGCTGATTGCTGAGCCCTGGGATATTGGCCCCGGCGGTTATCAGGTGGGTAATTTTCCGCCGTTGTTCGCTGAGTGGAACGATCATTTTCGCGATACCGCGCGTCGATTCTGGCTACAGCAAAATGTTTCTCTGGGCGACTTTGCCCAGCGTTTTGCCGCTTCCAGCGACGTTTTTCAGCGTAACGGAAGAGAGCCGGCGGCGGCGGTTAACCTGGTCACCGCGCATGATGGTTTTACCCTGCGCGACTGCGTTTGTTTCAATCAGAAACACAATGAGGCAAACGGGGAGGAGAATCGCGATGGGACTAACAATAACTACAGTAACAATCATGGTATAGAAGGTTTAGAAGGGAGTCTTGCTGTAATTGAACGGCGCCGCGCCAGCGTTCACGCCCTGTTGGCGACGCTACTACTGGCGCAGGGAACGCCGATGCTGCTGGCGGGTGACGAACATGGTCACAGCCAGCATGGCAACAATAATGCTTACTGTCAGGATAATGCGTTGACCTGGCTGGACTGGAACCATACTAACCGCGGGTTGACCGCGTTCACCGCCGCGTTAATTCATCTGCGCCAGCGTATTCCGGCTTTAACCGAGAATCGCTGGTGGCAGGAGGGAGACGGCAGCGTTCGCTGGTTAAACCAATATGCACAGCCGCTATCTGTCGATGAATGGCAGCACGGTGCGCCGCGTTTGCAGATCGTATTGTCCGATCGCTGGCTGCTGGCGCTCAACGCCACCGCCGAGGTGGCAGAGATGGCTTTACCTGCGGGGGAATGGCGAGCCATTCCACCTTTCGCCGGAGAGGATAATCCGGTCACTATGGCTGTCTGGCATGGGCCCGCGCACGGAGTGTGCGTATTTCAAAGGTCGTAACCTCGGGGCTTCCGGTTGGACTCGAAGCGACGACGCGGCGAGAAGGGCAGGCAAGCTGGGGAGTAAAAAAGGAGTTAATTATGGTTGGGGTAGAAAAGAACGATCCGTTGATGCTGGCGCGTCAGTTGCCGATCAAATCCGTTGCGCTGATCCTTGCCGGGGGACGTGGTACCCGTCTGAAAGATCTGACCAATAAACGCGCGAAACCTGCTGTCCATTTTGGCGGTAAGTTCCGTATTATCGATTTTGCGTTATCTAACTGTATTAACTCAGGTATTCGTCGTATCGGCGTCATCACCCAGTATCAATCGCATACTCTGGTGCAGCATATCCAGCGCGGCTGGTCGTTCTTCAATGAAGAGATGAACGAGTTTGTGGACCTGCTGCCCGCTCAGCAAAGAATGCAGGGGGAAAACTGGTACCGCGGCACGGCGGATGCGGTGACGCAGAACCTCGATATTATTCGTCGCTACAAGGCGGAGTATGTTGTTATCCTCGCCGGTGACCATATTTACAAGCAAGACTACTCGCGCATGCTTATCGATCACGTCGAAAAAGGCGCGCGTTGCACCGTTGCCTGTATGCCGGTGCCTATTGAAGAGGCGCGGGCGTTCGGGGTGATGGCGGTGGATGAGACCGATAAAATTATCGATTTCGTCGAAAAACCGGCTAACCCTCCGGCGATGCCGGGAGATGCCAGCAAATCGCTGGCGAGTATGGGTATCTATGTCTTTGATGCTGATTATCTTTATGAGCTTCTGGAAGACGACGACAGCGATGAAAACTCCAGCCACGATTTTGGTAAAGACATTATTCCGAAAATCACCAAAGCTGGCATGGCATATGCACATCCTTTCCCACTCTCCTGCGTGCAGTCCGATCCGCAGTCAGAGCCCTACTGGCGCGATGTCGGGACCCTGGAAGCATACTGGAAAGCCAACCTCGACCTGGCTTCGGTAACCCCGGAACTCGACATGTACGACCAGAACTGGCCGATCCGCACCCATATGGAACCTTTACCGCCGGCCAAATTCGTTCAGGACCGCTCGGGCAGCCACGGAATGACCCTGAACTCACTGGTTTCCGGCGGATGTATTATCTCCGGCTCGGTGGTAGTGCAGTCGGTGCTGTTCCCGCGCGTGCGGGTGAATTCGTTCTGTAATATTGATTCGGCCGTCTTGTTGCCAGAGGTTTGGGTTGGCCGTTCGTGCCGCCTGCGTCGCTGCATTATTGACCGCGCCTGCGTAATCCCGGAAGGTATGGTTATTGGTGAGAACGCGGAAGAGGACGCACGTCGTTTCTACCGCTCGGAGGAAGGTATCGTGCTGGTCACCCGCGACATGCTGCGGAAATTGGGGTACCCACAGGAGCGCTAATGCAGGTATTACATGTATGTTCAGAGATGTTCCCGCTGTTAAAAACCGGTGGCCTGGCGGATGTGATCGGCGCGCTACCGGCAGCGCAAATTGCAGGTGGCGTCGACACGCGCGTTCTGCTGCCAGCGTTTCCTGATATCCGTCGCGGCGTGACGGATGCGCAGGTTGTGACGCGCCGGGAGACTTTTGCCGGGCGTATTACGCTGCTGTTTGGCCACTTTAACGGCGTGGGCATCTATTTGATTGATGCCCCTCATCTCTACGATCGCCCAGGGAGCCCTTATCACGATACTAATCAGCATGCCTATACCGATAACGTGCTGCGCTTTGCGCTGCTGGGTTGGGTCGGTAGCGAAATGGCCTGCGGGCTGGACCCTTTCTGGCGTCCTGACGTGGTTCACGCCCACGACTGGCATGCGGGGCTGACGCCTGCTTATCTGGCGGCACGCGGCCACCCGGCGAAGTCGGTTTTTACGGTGCATAACCTGGCTTACCAGGGGATGTTCTATTCGTGGCATATGAACGACATTGAACTGCCGTGGTCGTTCTATAACGTTCATGGCCTGGAGTTTAACGGCCAAATCTCTTTTCTGAAGGCGGGTCTCTACTACGCCGATCATATTACGGCGGTGAGCCCGACCTATGCCCGCGAGATAACCGAGCCGCAGTTTGCTTATGGGATGGAAGGGCTGCTGCGCCAGCGCCAGCACGAGGGACGTCTCTCCGGGATCCTCAACGGAGTCGATGACAGGATCTGGAATCCGGAAAGCGATCTGCTGCTGGCAACGCGCTATGATCGCGATCGGCTGGAAGAAAAAGCGGAGAACAAACGCCAGCTGCAAATCGCCATGGGACTTAAGGTGGATGACAAAGCGCCGCTATTTGCCGTTGTCAGCCGCCTGACCAGCCAGAAAGGGCTGGATCTGGTGCTTGAAGCGCTGCCGGGTCTGCTTGAACAGGGTGGCCAGCTGGCGCTGCTGGGCGCGGGCGATCCGGTGCTGCAGGAGGGGTTCCTTGCGGCCGCCGCTGAGCATCCAGGCAAGGTTGGCGTACAGATTGGCTACCATGAAGCCTTTTCCCACCGCATTATGGGCGGCGCCGATGTGATTCTGGTACCCAGCCGTTTTGAACCGTGCGGCTTAACGCAGCTGTATGGTCTGAAATACGGCACGCTACCGCTGGTGCGGCGTACCGGCGGTCTGGCGGACACCGTTTCCGACTGCTCGCTGGAGAATCTCGCCGACGGTCTGGCTACCGGATTCGTTTTTGAAGATAGTAATGCCCTGTCGCTGCTGCGGGCGATTCGACGCACATTCGTATTGTGGTCGCGTCCGTCGCTCTGGCGTTACGTCCAGCGGCAGGCGATGAACATGGATTTTAGCTGGCAGGTTGCCGCAAATTCTTACCGCGAACTTTATCAACGCTTGCTGTAAGCAGGAGCCAACGCTATGAATGTACCTTTTAGCTACTCATCACCGACTCTGAGCGTTGAGGCGTTAAAGCACTCTATTGCTTATAAGTTGATGTTTATCATCGGCAAAGACCCGGCTATCGCTAACAAACATGAATGGCTCAACGCCACGCTGTTCGCCGTTCGCGATCGCATGGTTGAGCGCTGGCTGCGCTCAAACCGGGCGCAGCTCTCTCAGGAAGTTCGTCAGGTTTATTACCTGTCTATGGAGTTTTTGATTGGCCGTACTTTGTCCAACGCGCTGTTATCGCTCGGTATTTACGAGGATGTAAACAGCGCGCTGGAAGAGATGGGGCTGAATCTCGAAGAGCTGATTGACGAAGAGAACGACCCCGGCTTAGGCAACGGTGGTCTTGGCCGTCTGGCGGCCTGCTTCCTCGACTCGCTTGCGGCGCTGGGATTACCGGGCCGCGGCTACGGTATTCGCTACGACTACGGCATGTTTAAGCAAAATATCGTCGATGGGCGGCAGAAAGAGTCCCCGGATTATTGGCTGGAGTACGGGAACCCGTGGGAGTTCGAGCGCCATAATACGCGTTACAAAGTGCGCTTCGGCGGCCGCATTCAGCAGGAAGGTAAAAACTCACGCTGGGTGGAGACCGAAGAGATTATCGCAGAAGCCTATGACCAGATTATCCCTGGCTTTGACACCGACGCGACCAACACGCTGCGTCTGTGGAGCGCTCAGGCCAGCAGCGAAATCAACCTCGGTAAATTCAACCAGGGCGACTACTTCGCGGCGGTGGAAGATAAAAACCACTCCGAAAACGTTTCCCGCGTGCTTTACCCGGATGACTCCACCTACTCCGGTCGCGAGCTACGTCTGCGTCAGGAGTATTTCCTTGTTTCGGCAACGGTGCAGGATATTCTCAGCCGCCACTACCAGCTGCATAAAACCTACGCCAATCTGGCGGATAAAATCGCGATTCATCTCAATGACACGCACCCGGTGCTGTCGATTCCGGAGCTGATGCGCCTGCTGATTGACGAGCATAAGTTCAGCTGGGATGAGGCGTTCGAGGTGACCTGCCAGGTCTTCTCCTATACCAACCATACCCTGATGAGTGAAGCGCTGGAGACCTGGCCTGTCGATATGCTGGGTAAAATCCTGCCGCGTCATTTGCAGATTATCTTCGAGATTAACGACTACTTCCTGAAGACCCTGCAGGAGCAGTATCCCAACGATACGGCGCTGCTGGGCCGGACATCGATTATCGACGAGTCTAACGGTCGCCGCGTGCGTATGGCGTGGCTGGCGGTGGTCGTGAGCCACAAGGTCAACGGCGTATCAGAACTGCACTCCCGGCTGATGGTCGAATCGCTGTTCGCTGAATTTGCCAAAATCTTCCCGATGCGTTTTACCAACGTCACGAACGGCGTAACTCCGCGCCGCTGGCTGGCGCTGGCGAATCCGCCGTTATCGGAAGTGCTTGATGAAAATATCGGTCACACCTGGCGTACGGATTTGAGCCAGCTGAAAGAGCTAGAACAGCATATTGATTATCCGAAGGTTAACAATGCGGTGCGTCAGGCGAAGCTGGAAAACAAGCAGCGGCTGGCGAACTACATCGGGCAGCAGCTTAACGTGGTGGTGAACCCGAAGGCGCTGTTTGATGTGCAGATCAAGCGTATTCACGAGTACAAACGTCAGCTGATGAACGTGCTGCATGTGATCACTCGCTACAATCGCATCAAAGCCGATCCTGACGCTGAGTGGGTACCGCGAGTGAATATTTTCGCCGGAAAGGCAGCTTCGGCTTACTACATGGCTAAGCATATTATTCATTTAATCAACGATGTCGCGGCGGTCGTGAACAACGACCCGCAGATTGGCGATAAGCTGAAAGTGGTGTTTATCCCTAACTATAGCGTTAGCCTGGCGCAGCTGATTATTCCGGCGGCGGATCTTTCCGAGCAGATCTCGCTGGCGGGAACGGAAGCATCCGGGACCAGTAACATGAAGTTCGCGCTTAACGGCGCGTTAACCATTGGTACCCTTGACGGCGCTAACGTTGAGATGCAGGAGCACGTAGGAGCGGAGAATTTCTTTATCTTCGGTAATACGGCGGAAGAGGTGGAGGCCCTGCGTGCCAACGGCTACAAGCCGCGTGATTACTATGAACAGGATGAAGAGCTGCACCAGGCGCTGACGCAGATCGGCACCGGACTGTTCAGCCCATCGGAGCCCGGCCGCTATCGCGACCTGCTGGATTCGCTGATTAACTTCGGCGATCACTATCAGGTACTGGCGGATTACCGCAGCTACGTGGATTGTCAGGACAAGGTGGATGAGCTGTATCGCCACCCGGAAGAGTGGGCCACCAAAGCGATGCTTAACATCGCCAATATGGGGTACTTCTCATCGGATCGCACGATTAAAGAGTATGCCGATCATATCTGGCATATCAATCCGGTACGACTATAACGCGCGAAGCACAAAAACGGGGCCCGCTTGCGGGCCCCGTTTTTTATCTGCAGAAGATTGTCGAATCCGGCTTTATGACGCCAGCGACAGTTCAGACTTTCCCGCGTGCTGCGCCAGCCATTCGCTGATACGGGTCTGCTGTTCTGCCGTCAGCCACATTCCCTGCTTAGTCCGCCGCCAGATTGCATCATCCAGTGAGCGAACCCATTCATGTTCAACAAGATAACGCAGCTCGGCTTCGTAAAACTCATGGCCGAAATCCTCTCCCAGTTCGGCAAGCGAAGTCGCTTCGCCGAGGATCCATTCGCTATTGCTGCCGTAAGTCCGCGCATAGTGGCGGGCCATGGACTCGCTGATAAATGAGAAGCGACGGCGCAGCTTAGCCGCGTAGTCGTCACGGTCGCCGCCGATATCACCGCCGGGTAGTACCGCGGTTTTAGTCCATGCCGGGCCAATACCTTTATAGTAGGGCGTCAGTTTCTCCAGCGCGTGCTCGGCCAGCTTGCGGTAGGTCGTGAGTTTACCGCCAAATACCGACAGCAGCGGCGCCTGGCCGTTTTCATCGTGGATATCAAGAGTGTAATCACGGGTGATAGCCTGCGGTGAATCGGATTCATCGTCGCACAGCGGGCGCACGCCGGAGTAGGTCCAGACAATGTCGTCGCGGGTGAGCGTCTTTTTAAAGTGCGCGTTGTAGACGTTCAGCAGGTAGTTAACCTCTTTGTCGTCGATTGCTACGGCTTTCGGATCGCCTTTATATTCAACGTCGGTGGTGCCGATGATGGAGAACTCATCCATCCATGGGATCACGAACACAATGCGTTTGTCTTCATTTTGCAGAATGTAGGCCTGCTTTTGGGTATGCACGCGCGGCACGACAATATGGCTGCCCTTTATCAGGCGAATACCATAAGGTGAACGCAGGTGCATCCCTTCGTCGAAGAACTGTTTGACCCACGGGCCGGTAGCATTGACCAGGCCACGCGCCTGCCAGGTAAACTTCTCGCCGCTATCTATGTCTTCCGCTTCGACGACCCATAAACCATTTTCACGTTTTGCCGAGATGGCGCGGGTTCGCGTGCGGACTTCTCCACCTTTACGCACCACCATCTGGGCGTTGGCCAGCACCAGGCGTGCATCGTCAACCCAGCAGTCGGAATATTCGAAACCGCGCACAATTTCAGGTTTAAGTACTGACTCTGTGCCAAAACGCAACCCGGTTGAGCCTGGTAAGCTGGTGCGCTTGCCAAGATGATCGTACATAAACAGACCAATGCGGATCATCCACGCCGGGCGCAGGTGTGGGCGATGAGGTAAACGAAAGCGCATCGGAAAGGCGATATGCGGGGCCATTTTTAATAAGACCTCACGTTCGGCCAGCGCTTCGCTCACCAGGCGGAATTCGTAGTGCTCAAGGTAGCGCAGCCCGCCGTGGATCAGCTTTGAGCTGGCGCTGGAGGTGGCGCATGCCAGATCGCTGGCCTCCAGCATCAGCACGGATAAACCACGCCCTGCGGCGTCTGCCGCGATACCGGCACCGTTGATGCCTCCCCCTATCACAATCAGATCTTTGGTTTCCACGCTCGCTACCTCTTACACTTTCGTTTAAGCTCATAAATGTTCGATATCGCTCAATATAGCAAAAGATCGCGCTCTTGGTAACATCAAAAAAACATTTCAGAGTGATGCGTGTAACATATTGGCGTTTATTTAGCGCGAGGCTGTACACTAGGCGCTAAAATCCGGGGCGTTTCGCCGCAGCCTGTCGATAAAGAAGAGAACTTATGGATCACTTTGAATGTATTAACGTAGAAGAAGCCCACCAGAAGATGCATCAGCAGACGGCGGTGCTGGTGGATATCCGCGACCCGCAAAGTTTTGCAATGGGCCATACGCCGGGCGCCTTTCATCTGACTAACGATACGCTGGGCGCGTTTATGCGAGATAACGATTTTGATACGGCGGTCATGGTGATGTGCTACCACGGTAATAGCAGCAAAGGCGCTGCGCAGTACCTTTTGCAGCAGGGCTACGATAAAGTTTACAGCGTGGATGGCGGCTTTGACGCCTGGCACCGGCATTTTCCAGCGGAAGTCGCGCACGGCGCGCTTTAGGCGTTAGCGCGAGTTGTGGCTATAATATCTCCCTTTGTGTGGAATAAGCGATCCGCTGCATGTTAATGATCACCTCTTTTGCCAACCCGCGCGTGGCCCAGGCGTTTGTCGATTATATGGCGACGCAGGGAATTATTCTGACTATTCAGCAGCATACGCAGAGCGATATCTGGCTGGCTGATGAGAGCCAGGCCGGACGCGTGCAGGCCGAGCTGGCCCGCTTCCTGGAGAATCCTGCCGATCCACGTTACCTCGCCGCCAGCTGGCAGGCGGGGCAGACCAACAGCGGGCTGCACTATCAGCGTTTCCCCTTTTTAGCGACGCTTCGCCGTAACGCCGGACCGGTAACCTGGGGAGTACTCTTCGCCTGCATCGCCGTCTTTGTCCTGCAAACGGTTCTTGGCGACCAACCGGTCATGCTGCTGCTGGCCTGGCCCTACGATCCTTCGTTGAAATTTGAAGTCTGGCGCTACTTTAGCCATGCGCTCATGCACTTCTCGCTGATGCATATTCTGTTTAACCTGCTATGGTGGTGGTATCTCGGCGGGGCGGTAGAAAAGCGCATTGGCAGCGGCAAGCTGGTGGTGATTACCGTAATCAGCGCCTTGCTGAGCGGCTTTGTTCAGCATCAGTTTAGCGGCCCGTGGTTTGGCGGTCTCTCCGGTGTGGTCTATGCGCTGATGGGCTATGTCTGGCTACGAGGCGAGCGCGATCCCCAGAGCGGCATTTATTTACAGCGCGGCTTGATACTCTTCTCTTTAGTATGGTTAATTGCTGGATGGTTTGATGTTTTCGGCATGTCGATTGCGAACGGCGCACACGTGGCTGGTCTGGTGACCGGGCTGGCGATGGCGTTTGTTGATACGCAGAATGTGCGAAAACGAACGTAGAGGTTCCCAGGGATATTTCATGAAACAAACACAACGTCATGACGCGATTATCGAGCTGGTAAAGAAACAGGGATACGTCAGCACCGAAGAGCTGGTCGAACAATTTGCCGTCAGCCCGCAGACCATTCGTCGCGATCTGAATGATTTAGCCGATCAGAAAATGATTCTCCGCCACCACGGCGGCGCCGCGCTGCCTTCCAGCTCGGTGAACACCTCCTGGCACGACAGGAAATCGACTCAGACCCAGGAAAAAGAGCGCATTGCCCGCAAGGTAGCCAGCGAAATTCCTGACGGCGCGACGCTGTTTATCGATATCGGCACCACGCCGGAAGCGGTCGCGCATGCGCTGCTCAACCATAACGATCTGCGCATCGTCACCAATAACCTCAACGTCGCCAACACGCTTATGGCGAAAGAGGACTTCCGTATCATTCTGGCCGGCGGCGAGCTGCGCAGCCGGGATGGCGGCATTATCGGCGAAGCCACCCTCGATTTTATCTCCCAGTTCCGCCTCGATTTCGGCATTCTCGGTATTAGCGGCATTGATAGCGATGGCTCGCTGCTGGAGTTTGACTACCATGAAGTGCGCACCAAGCGGGCGATTATTGAAAACTCGCGCCACGTAATGCTGGTTGTTGATCATTCTAAATTTGGCCGCAATGCGATGGTGAACATGGGCAGCATCAGCATGGTCGATGCGGTGTACACCGATGTGATGCCGCCCGCGGGCATACTTAAGGTGATTACTGATAACAACCTTCAGCTGGAGCTGTGCTGATTTTTCAGCGTTTCCCAGATCAGGCCAAAGCGCGCCAGATACTTACGCAGCCGGTCCGCGTCGTTGACGGTGGCTTTGCCGAGGCGCGAGACGTTAAAGAGCTGACGTCCGGCATCGGAAATGGTTTTAGCCTGCTGGCATACGGCAATGACGTTCTGCAGATGCAGACGGTCGAACAGATCGATATTTTCCGCCTCCGCCCCTAAGAGCGTATCGAGCACTGAAGGGCGGTTATCGTTCCAGCTGTAGCGTAGACGCTCAATCTCATCCTCTACCGTATTTACCGTAATGCGACCGTTTTCCGCCAGGGTTGCCATGCGGGTGACGCTGGCTGAAAGCTCGCGGAAATTGCCGTTCCACGACGCCTGCGGCGAGGTGGCGAATTTCAGCCACGCGCGGCGCGCTTCGGTATTGAAACGCACGCTGTCGCCGGTTAGCGCGGCGTGACGCTCAATTTCATAATCGAGATTCGGCTCGATATCTTCCTGCCGCTGGCGCAGGCCGGGTAGTTCAAAAGTCCACAGATTGATACGCGCGTACAGGTCCTCGCGGAACTGACCATTGGCAACCAGCTGGCGCAAATCGCGTACGGTTCCGGCGATGAGCTGAAAATCGCTGCTGACCTGCTGGTCGCTGCCGAAGGGATAAAAGCGTTTTTCTTCAATGGCCTTAAGCAGCATCGCCTGTTCATCCGCGCCCAGCTCGCCAATCTCGTCGAGGAAAAGCATCCCTCCGTTCGCGCTGCGCAGCAGACCGGCCCGCTCCTCCCGCGCGCCGGTAAAGGCGCCTTTGACATGGCCAAATAACGTCGACATCGCGGTATCGCCGCGCAGAGTCGCGCAGTTCACTTCGACAAACGGGCCGTTAAACTGATGGCGCGCCAGCTTTAACTCATAGATGCGGCGGGCGAGAAACGATTTCCCTGCGCCAGTGGGACCGTTGAGCAGGACGGGGGAGCGGGAACGTATCGCGACGCGCTCGATTTGCTCAATCATCCGATTGAAACGCCGGTTACGGGTTTCGATGCCGGATTTCAGAAAGTTAAGCGTTTCTTCCCGTTCCTGGGCAAAGCGGCTGGCGATGTTGTTATAACGGCTGAGGTCGAGATCAATGATTGTTATGCCGCCGGAGCTGTGCGGCTTATCTTTCTTGTGCGGCGGTGAGGTTTGCGCTAACCGTGCCGGGAGATAGCGCGCTTCGGCCAGCAGGAACCAGCAGATCTGCGCCACGTGAGTGCCGGTAGTAATATGAATCAGATAGTCTTCATCTTCCGGATGGAACGTATGGCTGCGGGCGAAATCGTGCAGGCAGGCGTAAACCTCTTCGAAATCCCACGGATTGCGGATGGTTATCTCGACGCCGATGACCTCCGTTTCCGGCGATACGCTGGCGATATCCTGCTTTAAGGTTTCAAACAAGCCGCGCGAACGGGCGTCGTACAGCAGCTCAAGGCGATGAACGACCAATGTTTCCTGCTGGCACAGGCATAAGGTTGGCCGCCATTTTTCCCAGCGCTGGCTGCCGCGGCCAACGTAATCCAGTACCGTACCGACAAAACCGAAAGCCACCGTTTTACGCATCTTAGATTTCCTTATAAAAGACGATATTTAATTATCGCCTTTTAGCTTTTCTCATGCAGTGACTTTTTCGGCCTGATGCACATAAAAATTATTAACTTATTAAAATCATATAGTTAATGATTTATTTAATTTCTGGCACGCCGGTTGCAATAACTATGGCATGGAGAATAACGGAAATGGGAAAACAGATGGCTAATCCACTTTTGTTCCGTTCATTGTTACGGAATGCACCGCTGGCCGATACGCAAAATCACCAACGCGCGGCGGCTTTTGCCTTAAGTCCGCGTCATCGCTTAGCGCAGATGGTCATGACCGGCTGCATGAACGAAACCTTTTATGCCAGCGCTCAGGCGCAGCTGGATGATGTACTGGTTATTGCGCAGGATGTCGACGATCTCTTTTTGGCCCAGCTGGCGATTTATGGTCGCGAGCGGGGAATGATGAAGGATATGCCCGCGCTGTTAACCGCCTTACTTGCGGCGCGCGGCTCGGCTCTGCTACCGCTGGTGTTTGCGCGGGTGATTAATAACGGTCGGATGCTGCGTAACTTTGTGCAGATACTGCGTAGCGGCGTCACCGGGCGGCGTTCGCTGGGTACCCGGCCGAAGAAGCTGGTCCAGCGTTGGCTGCAGGAAGCCAGTGAAGAGCGTTTATTACAGGCCTCGCCAGGCAACTCTCCGTCTCTCGCGGATGTTGTCAAAATGGTTCACCCGCGTCCGCAGGCTGCATGGCAGGAGGCTTTTTTCGCCTGGCTAATCGGTAAGCCTTGCGACAAAGCGCTGTTGCCGGAGAAAACGCGCGCGCTGCTGGCGTTTCGCGAAGGGGGGAATGGCGCGGCGCTGCCCGATGTGCCGTTTTTACTGCTGACCCACTTGCCGCTGAGTGCTGAACAGTGGGCGCAGCTGGCACAGCGGATGAGCTGGCAAACGCTACGGATGAATTTGAATACTCTGGCGCGTCACGGCGTTTTTGAGAATGCAGATCTGACCTCCCGCGTGGCGAAGCGGCTGGCGGACAGGGAGCAGGTGCGTCAGGCCAGAGTTTATCCCTATCAGCTGCTGTCTGCGTGGAGCAACCTGCAAAGCGGCGTGCCGCAGGCGATCGGCAATGCCTTAGAACACGCGATGGAGTTTGCGCTGGAGAACGTTCCGCAGCTGCGCGGCAACGTGGTGGTCTGCCCGGACGTATCGGGGTCGATGAGCTCATCGATAACCGGCTATCGTCAGGGAGCAACCAGCAAAATTCGCTGCGTGGACGTGGCCGGGCTGATTGCTGCCGCCGTGCTGCGTAATCATCCGCAGGCCCGGGTGCTGCCGTTCGAATGCGATGTGGTAAACGTCGCGCTCGACCCCAGGCAGTCGGTGATGCGCAACGCGCAGAAGCTGGCGGCGGTCGGCGGCGGCGGCACCAACTGCTCCGCGCCGCTGCGCAAGCTGCTGGCCGAGCGGGCGCGGGTGGATCTGGTGATCATGGTGTCGGATAACGAATCCTGGATCGATAAGTCGCGCCATGGCTCGACCGCAACTATGGAGTGCTGGTCCGCGCTGAAAAAACGCAACCCGCAGGCTCGCCTGGTGTGTATCGATCTGCTGCCTTACGGCACCACCCAGGCGGCGGAGCGGGACGATATTTTGAACGTCGGCGGTTTTAGCGACGAGGTGTTTACGGTGATTGATAACTTTGTTAACGGTCGCTACGGCAGCGCGCACTGGCTTGAGGAAATCGGGTCCGTGACGCTGCAATGAGTATTCAGCGCGACGCGAATGCTTGCCGGGATTACATCTTTCCCGATGCGTATCATCCCGGCTATGAATTTGTCGCGCGGCGCTGAAGGCACGAATGCTGGTGGATCTACACCCTATGATGGTCCAGGTCGCAGGTTCGAGTCCTGCCGGAGTCTGACTCCGTAGCTCAGAGGTAGAGCAGGCCGATCCACCTCTTTTTGTCGTGCCACCCTGTTCTGGCGAATGCCGGCGAATCTACATGGGACAGTAAGGTTGCAGGTGCAAATCCTGCCGGAGCCAGCCTCTGTAGCTCAATCAGATAGAGCATACTGATAACGATCCGCCATAAAACTTGTCGCCACCCTATTAATAAAATGAGAAAAGACAATGAGTTATGAATTAATGACCACCCAGAACGCCCCGATAAAAATGTGGACTAAAGGCGTACCTGTGGAAGACGATGCGCGTCAGCAGCTGATCAATACGGCAAAAATGCCTTTTATTTTCAACCACGTTGCCGTTATGCCCGATGTGCATCTCGGAAAAGGCTCGACTATCGGCAGCGTGATCCCAACGCGGGGTGCGATTATCCCGGCGGCGGTTGGCGTGGATATTGGCTGCGGAATGAACGCGCTGCGCACCAGCTTAACGGCTGCGGATCTTCCGGACAACCTGGCTGAACTGCGTAGTGCGATTGAAGCCGCCGTGCCGCACGGACGAACGACCGGACGGGGACGTCGTGATGCGGGGGCATGGGAAAATCCGCCTGCGAACGTTGATGCGCACTGGGCAACGCTGCACGCGGAGTTCCAGTGGTTAACGAGCAAATATCCGCGTTTCCTTAACACTAATAACTATAAGCACCTGGGAACGCTGGGTACCGGTAACCACTTTATCGAAATCTGCCTCGATGAGGCGCAGCGGGTATGGGTAATGCTGCACTCTGGTTCGCGCGGTATTGGTAACGCTATTGGTAGCTATTTCATTGAAATGGCCCAAAAAGATATGCAGCAGCATATTGCTAACTTACCCTCGCGCGATCTGGCTTATTTCTCTGAGGGCAGCGAGCATTTTGCTGATTACGTTCGGGCTGTCGGCTGGGCGCAGGATTATGCGCGCGCCAACCGTGAAGCGATGCTGGAAAACGTGCTGCTGGCGCTGCGAAAAATCATCACTAAGCCCTTTACCTTGATGAGCGAGGCAATTAACTGTCACCATAACTATGTGCAAAAAGAGCAGCACTTTGGTGAAGAGATCTTTGTAACCCGTAAAGGCGCGGTATCCGCGCAGCGCGGTCAGTACGGTATTATTCCGGGATCCATGGGGGCGAAAAGCTTTATTGTGCGCGGATTGGGTAACGAAGAGTCGTTCTGTTCATGCAGCCACGGCGCCGGGCGCGTCATGAGCCGTACTAAAGCGAAAAAGCTGTTTAGCGTCGCCGATCAGATTCGCGCCACCGCGCATGTGGAATGTCGTAAAGATGCGGACGTTATCGATGAGATACCGATGGCCTATAAGGACATTGACGCGGTGATGGCCGCGCAATCGGATCTGGTGGAAATTGTGCATACCCTGCGTCAGGTGGTGTGCGTTAAAGGATAACCAAAAATGAAAAGGATGATTACGCTGGACGGCGCGCAGGGGGAAGGCGGCGGGCAGATTTTGCGCTCGGCGCTGAGCCTGTCGATGATAACCGGACAGCCGTTTGAAATTACCGGCATTCGTGCCGGTCGCGCCAAACCGGGTCTTCTGCGCCAGCATCTTACGGCGGTGCGGGCGGCAGCCGAAATCTGTAGCGCCGAAGTGAGCGGCGGTGAGCTGGGCTCGCAGCGGCTGCATTTTGTGCCGGGAAGGGTTCACGGCGGCACGTATAAATTTGCTATTGGCAGCGCGGGCAGCTGCATGCTGGTGCTACAAACGATTTTACCTGCGCTGTGGTTTGCCGATAGCCCGGCCCGCGTGGAAGTCAGCGGTGGGACGCATAATCAGTCAGCTCCCAGCGCGGATTTTATTTGCCGCGTCTGGGAACCGCTGCTGGCGAAGATGGGAATAAACCAGCAAACCTCGTTGCTGCGCCACGGTTTCTATCCGGCAGGCGGCGGCGCGGTACTGGCGCAAGTAGAGCCGGTCGCGTCGTTGAGCGGACTACAGCTGATTACGCGTGGTGAAACGGTGGCTATAACAGCCGAAGCGCTGCTGGCTGCTGTTCCTTACCACGTCGGCGAGCGTGAAGTGATAGCGCTGGAGTCCTGGCTGCCGCTGGCGGAAAGAAAGGTTCAGGTGCTGGAAGGCGGAGCCGGACCGGGAAACTCGCTGTCGCTGACCATTGAGTGCGAACATCTCACGGAATTGTTTATTGCCTTTGGCGCCAAAGGCGTGAGCGCCGAAAAGGTCGCGCACCAGCTGGCAACGGAGGCAACGCGTTATCTGGCAAGCACGGCGGCGGTAGGGGAATATCTGGCCGATCAGCTGATTTTACCGCTGGCGCTGGCGGGGGAAGGCGTTTTTACCGTGGCAAAAACCTCAGCGCATCTGCTGACGAATATCGCGGTGGTCGAGCAGTTTCTGCCGGTGAGATTTATCCGCGAGCCGCTCGACGACGGCTATCTTATTCAGGTACGGAGTTAAACCCCGTACCCCATCATCTTAAGCAGCCGCTGGGCATGCTGAACGGCATCCTGACGGTGGGCCACGCCCAGCTTCTGATACAAATTGCGAATGTGCGTTTTGATGGTGGTGGCGGCGACATCCAGCTCGCCGGCGATTTGCTCGTTGCTGTAGCCGGAATAGATAAGTCCGAGTACCTGCCATTCGCGCTGGGTTAACGGGCTGGTGCGGATCAGCTCCGGCACTTCCGGATGATTCAGCAGCTTTTCGACGAAGCTCTCGTCAAAGTGGGCGAATTTATGCCGGTGATGCTGGTTAATATCACGCAGAATACGCTGGGCGCGGTGCTGCTCCAGCTCCGGCAGCGTATTGAGCTGAATCAGCTGGCGTAGCTGCTGTGCCATCGCTTCACCTTCGATCACAAAATGGTTGATAAACCCGGTGCGGTTGGCGAGGGTGAGGGCTTCCAGCAGCGCTTTTTGCGCTTCGCTCTTACGCCCCGCCTGCCAGTAGAGCTGGTTGAGCAGCAGCAGGTTGCGGTTGAGATCGCTCATCAAACGCAGCGAGCGGGCATTGTCGTTTAGCTCTTCGAGAACCATTTCAGCGGAATCAAAATCGCCGAGCAGGATCTGCGCGCGGGCGATATTACGCCACTGGCTCTGTAGAAAGTGGTTATTGGCAAATTCTGGTTTCGGCGTCTGGCGTAGCCAGTTTGCCGCGGCGGCTTTGTCGCCGATCATCTGCCAGTAAATTACCCGCACTTTATCGGCATTGGACACCCAGTCGCTATGGTAGTGGCCGTTGCCAAGCAGGTTTTCGAGGCGATTTAAATGGCTGCGGGCGTTATCCAGATCGCCGCGCGCCAGCGAGCACTGCACCATCAGCGTCAGGCACTGTAGCTGCTGCTGCGGCTGATAGGACGAAAGCACGTTCATACCGCTGCGCGCGGAGGTTTCCGCTTCATCCAGCCGCGCCCAGGCCCACAGAAGCTGGGAGCGAATACGCAGCAGGAATTCATGCATCGGCAGCTGTTCAAGATGCTGTTCGCGGATGAGCTGGAAAGCTTTTTCCTGAATTTCCCATGCGGCCTGCAGGAAACCCTGCGCAAAAAGAATTTCGCTTTGCTGGATCATGCTCCATAGCGCGTAGTGCCAGACATCATGGCGGCGGGCCATCTGTTCCGTCTGCTGCATGACCGCCAGCGATTTACTCAGCTGGCCTTTACAGTGCAGCACTTCACCGTGCACGGAGGTTGCAACGATACGGCTGTAGTAGCTGGCCAGCGGTAGTTCATCAAGGGCGACCATCGCCAGGCGTTCGGCTTCGTCCTGATCCCCGGCGTTAATCGCCACCTGAGCACGCAGAGCGTTGAAATCGCCGTGCATGGCGGTATCCATTTCCGCGTCCATCTCCTGCTCGGCGCGCGCCAGCAGGGTATTCACTTCGCTATAGCGGTGCTGGCTTTGCATTAGCCAGGCCTGCAGCAGTATTAAGCGCGGATTTTCCAGCAGGTTTGACCACGGCAGCGCGGCGAGGGACTGTTCCAGCAAACTCAGTTCGCTGTGGTTAAATAACCCCCACGCGTGGTTAAGCAGAATATCGCGCAGCATTTTGGCGTCGCCCGCCGCGAGGGCGTGGTGAATAGCCTCCGTCGGGAAGCCTTGCGCCATCCAGCTCTCGGCCGCCGCACGGTGAATTTCCGGTAGCTCAGCCGCCAGCTCCCACTGGCAGCGCTGGCGCAGGAAGTTACCGAATAGCGGATGGTAGCGGAACCACTCGCCGGAGTCGTCCATTCGCTGCAGGAATAGCCCCTGACGTTCAATTTCCTCCAGCTGCATCTGACCATTCTCTTCGCCGGTAACGCGGACGATGAGCGCATCGTTCATCGAGCGAAGCAGCGAGCTTTTCAGCAGGAAATTACGCGTCCGCGAATCAACGTTATCCAGCACCTCATCAACCAGATAGTCCGAAAGATGGCTGGCGTTAATCCCGGCAAGTCGGCGGGCGGAGTGATGGGCGGAGGTATTGTTCTGACGCGCTGAGAGGGCAATTAGCTGCAGCGCGGTGGCCCAGCCGGCGACATCGTCGCATAGCCTTTTACTGTCGTCTGCCTCGATGGGTGAGCTAAGACGACAGTCGAAAAACTGTTTGGCTTCCTGATGGGTAAAAGCCAGCTGTTGACTGCCAATTTCCAGTAGCTGATCGCGTACCCGCAGATTGGCGATACCCAACTGCGGCAGATTACGCGACAGAACTACCAGCGTCATATTTTCCGGCTGATGGCGGAGGAAGAAGCGCATTGCATCATGAATAACCGGATTGCTGATTAGATGGTAATCATCAATCACCAGGTACAGCGGGCGCTGCCAGTCGGCCAGCTCGATAAACAGTTGTGCAAAGAGGGAAGGTAGACTGGCGTACTGGCGCTTTTGCACCATGGCTTCGCTGGCTGCACAGTGACCGCCGGTAGCCTGTTGAATCGCGGCGATAAGATAGCTGGAAAAACGCTCTTGTTGGTTATCGCCTTCATCCAGTGAGAACCAGCCAAGGTCAGTTTTCCCCGCCGCCCATTGAGAAACGAGCGTGGTCTTACCGTATCCAGCCGGGCTGGTGACCAACGCGAGACGATAATTGTTCGCGCCGGAAAGTTTCGCCAGTAGTCGCTCACGAACCACAGTGTGTTCAAGGCGGACCGGACGACTTAATTTAGACGGAATCAACATAGTTCTTCATTTCGCTGTGCAAGGGAGGGATTGCGAATTTTTTTGCGCTTCGTAATTAATACCCAATAAGGTCGGCCATAATGAATTTTATTGCAAGTTATGTCCGAGTTTTATGCTCTTGAATTTGCTCTATGTCACAATTTTGGATATGGAGCGAAATTCATAGAAATGGGTGTCAGCTGGCGCGGTTACTGGGCTAGCAGAAAATTTAGACATAAGAAGACAATCTTTTTTTTCAAAACTAGTAGCTGTTTGTTTTTATTAAAATATTATCAGTGAATTCTTATAAGTCATCTTTTTGAGCTATTTCCGCATTAAAGACCGTATATTCTGCGGATATTTACTTTTATTTTGTCATATTTACAAAAAGGAATTTTGCGTACTTTCACCGTCGCGGCTTGTAACAAAGTTCAGGCGGCAAGCGGTGAGGATTTGTTGTTCCGGTGTGGTGAATTTTGCAGCATAATTTTGCCGGTAAGCTATCGCAATAGTGGCCAGGATCACACTTTTCGCTCATCCCTGCTACTCCTCCCCGGCTAATCCCTGGCGGGATGAGGACGTGACTCCGGGAGGTCGGCACACTAACGCTAACGTTTTAGTAAAGGACCCGGATTTCTTATGTCACAGACTTCTTTTAACAAAGCTCAGTTTCAGGCTGCACTGACGCGTCAGTGGCAGCATTTCGGTTTACAGTCAGCTTCCGAGATGACCCAGCGTCAGTGGTGGCGTGCCGTTAGCGGTGCGTTGTCCGAGCTGTTGTCGGCTCAACCGGTTGTAAAAGCGACCGAAGGGCAGCGTCACGTAAACTATATTTCAATGGAGTTTTTGATTGGTCGCCTGACCGGCAACAATTTGCTCAACCTTGGCTGGTATCAGCAGGTGAGCGATGAACTTCAGACGCATGACGTTAACCTGACCGACCTGCTGGAAGAGGAAATCGACCCGGGTCTGGGCAACGGTGGTCTGGGCCGTCTGGCGGCGTGTTTCCTGGATTCAATGGCAACCGTTGGTCAGTCGGCGACCGGCTACGGCCTGAACTACCAGTACGGTCTGTTCCGCCAGTCTTTTGCTGACGGTCAACAGATGGAAGCGCCGGATGACTGGGGGCGCAGCAGCTATCCGTGGTTCCGTCATAATGAAGCGCTGGACGTGCAGGTTGGCCTCGGCGGTAAAGTGACCAAAAGCGGTGAATGGGTACCGGCATTTGTGATTACCGGCGAAGCCTGGGATCTGCCGGTGCTGGGCTATCGCAACAACGTGGCCCAGCCGCTGCGTCTGTGGCAGGCCAAACATGCGCATCCGTTTAACCTGACCAAATTCAACGACGGCGATTTCCTGCGTGCCGAACAGCAGGGTATTGATGCCGAAAAGCTGACTAAAGTCCTCTATCCGAACGATAACCATCAGGCGGGCAAAAAACTGCGTCTGATGCAGCAGTACTTCCAGTGCGCCTGTTCGATTGCCGATATTCTGCGTCGCCATCATCTGGCGGGCCGTAAGCTGGCCGAACTGGCGGATTACGAAGTCATTCAGCTGAACGATACCCACCCGACAATTGCGATTCCGGAACTGCTGCGCGTGCTGATCGATGAGCATCAGCTGAGCTGGGACGACGCCTGGGCGATTACCAGCAAAACCTTTGCCTATACTAACCACACTCTGATGCCGGAAGCGCTGGAGTGCTGGGATGAGAAGCTGGTGAGAGCACTGCTGCCGCGCCACATGCAGATAATCAAAGAGATTAACGACAGATTTAAAAAGCTGGTGGATAAAACCTGGCCGGGCGACAAGCAGGTGTGGGCGAAACTGGCGGTGGTGCACGACAAACAGGTTCGTATGGCGAACATGTGCGTGGTGAGCGGCTTTGCGGTTAACGGCGTTGCCGCGCTGCACTCCGACCTGGTGGTGAAAGATCTGTTCCCGGAATATCACCAGCTGTGGCCGAATAAATTCCATAACGTCACCAACGGCATTACTCCGCGCCGCTGGATCAAACAGTGCAACCCGGCTCTGGCCGCGCTGCTGGATAAGACGCTGAAGAAAGAGTGGGCCAACGACCTCGATCAGCTGATCAACCTCGAAAAATATGCTGACGACGCGAAGTTCCGTCAGACGTATCGCGAGATTAAGCTGGCCAACAAGGTTCGCCTGGCGGAGTTTGTGAAGCGGCGCACCGGTATCGAGATTAACCCGCAGGCGATTTTCGATATCCAGATTAAGCGTCTGCACGAGTACAAACGTCAGCACCTTAACCTGCTGAATATCCTCGCGCAGTATAAAGAAATTCGCGAGAATCCGCAGGCGGACCGCGTACCGCGCGTCTTCCTGTTTGGCGCGAAGGCGGCTCCGGGCTACTACCTGGCGAAGAATATTATCTGGGCGATCAATAAGGTTGCCGCGGCGATCAATAACGATCCGCTGGTAGGCGATAAGCTCAAAGTGGTGTTCCTGCCGGACTACTGCGTGTCGGCGGCGGAAATGCTGATCCCGGCGGCGGATGTCTCCGAGCAAATCTCCACGGCGGGCAAAGAAGCCTCCGGTACCGGCAACATGAAGCTGGCGCTGAACGGCGCGCTGACCGTGGGTACCCTCGACGGCGCCAACGTTGAAATTGCTGAGCAGGTGGGCGAAGAGAACATCTTTATCTTCGGTCATACCGTAGAAGAAGTGAAAGCGCTGAAGGCCAAAGGCTACGATCCGCTGAAATGGCGTAAGAAAGACAAGCTGCTGGATGCGGTGCTGAAAGAGCTGGAAAGCGGTAAATACAGCGATGGCGATAAACATGCTTTCGACCAGATGCTGCACAGTCTGCTGAAAGGCGGTGACCCGTACCTGGTGCTGGCGGATTTCGAAGCCTACGTGGCGGCGCAGAAGCAGGTTGACGAGCTGTATCGCGACCAGGAAGCCTGGACTCGCGCGACGATTCTGAATACCGCGCGCTGCGGCATGTTCAGCTCCGACCGCTCGATTCGCGATTATCAGCAACGTATCTGGCAGGCAAAACGCTAAGGACAGGCCTATGGAGACTAAACGCCTTGATAACGCTGCCCTGGCGGCGGGAATAAGCCCAAGCTACATCAACGCGCACGGGAAGCCGCAGTCTATTGCTGCGGCGACCAAGCAGCGTCTGCTGGATGCAATGCATCGTACAACAGCCGCCACAAAGGTGGCGGTTAACCCGCTGCCTGTGGTTCAGGTATTCACCCATGGCAAAAAGATGTCTCTGCCGGTGGCGGGCCAGGGGGAGTTCCACTGGATCCTCACCACTGAAGAAGGGAAACAGTATCAGGGCCAGGCGCGCGGCGGTGAAACGCTGCCGCTGCCTGCAAGATTACCGGAAGGGTACCATACGCTGACCCTGACCCAGGACGGCGATCGCTGGCACTGCCGGACTATTATTGCTCCCGCGCGCTGCTATGAACCGCAGGCGCTGAAGGATGGCAAGAAGCTATGGGGAACCTGCGTACAGCTGTATACGCTGCGCTCGGAGAAAAACTGGGGAATAGGCGATTTCGGTGATTTACGCGCGATGCTGCCGGAAATCGCCCGCCGCGGCGGCTCGTTCATTGGGCTTAACCCGATTCACGCGCTTTACCCGGCTAATCCGGAGAGTGCCAGCCCCTACAGCCCCTCTTCGCGCCGCTGGCTCAACGTTATCTATATTGACGTCAATGCGGTAGAAGATTTCCGTCACAGCAAAGAAGCGCAGAAATGGTGGCAATCACCGGCCACGCAGCAGGCTTTACTGGCCGCACGCCAGACCGATGACGTTGACTATACCGCCGTCACGGCCCTCAAGCTCACCGCGCTGCGTATGGCATGGAAAAGCTTTTCCGCGCGTAACGATGAAACGACGGCAGAATTTCGCCAGTTTGTGTCGCGCGAGGGCGAAAGCCTGTACTGGCAGGCGGCGTTTGACGCGCTGCACGCCTGGCAGGTTAAGCAGGATCCGATGCGCTGGGGCTGGCCTGCCTGGCCTGAAGCCTACCGGGATACCGATAGCCCGGAAGTTAAAGCGTTCTGTACCGAACATGCCGACGAGGTGAATTTTTATCTGTGGCTGCAATGGCTTGCTTATACACAGTTTGCCGAGTGCTGGCATACCAGCCAGAACGATGCCATGCCGATTGGCCTGTATCGTGACCTGGCGGTCGGCGTCGCGGAAGGCGGGGCTGAGACCTGGTGCGATCGCGAGCTGTACTGCCTGAAAGCCTCCGTCGGCGCGCCGCCGGATATCCTCGGCCCGCTGGGACAGAACTGGGGCCTGCCGCCGATGGATCCGCATATTATCGTGGCGCGCGCCTATGAGCCGTTTGTCGAGCTGCTGCGCGCTAACATGCAAAACTGCGGCGCGCTGCGCATCGATCACGTGATGTCGGTACTGCGTCTGTGGTGGATCCCATACGGTGAAACGGCCGATCACGGTGCCTATGTGCAGTATCCAGTGGATGATCTACTGTCGATTCTGGCGCTGGAGAGTAAGCGTCATCGCTGTATGGTGATCGGTGAGGATCTGGGGACCGTACCGGTTGAGATCGTCGGTAAGCTGCGTAAAAGCGGCGTTTACTCCTATAAAGTGCTCTATTTCGAAAATGACCACGAGAAGAATTTCCGTGCGCCGAAGGCGTATCCGGAGCAATCAATGGCTGTGGCAACGACGCATGACCTGCCAACGCTGCGCGGCTACTGGGAAAGCGGCGACCTGACGCTGGGTAAAACGCTGGGCCTGTATCCGGATGAGGTAGTGCTGCGTGGGTTGTATCAGGATCGCGAACTGGCGAAACAGGGGCTACTGGACGCTCTGCACCGCTATGGTTGCCTGCCGAAACGTACCGGGCATAAAGCGTCGCTGATGGCGATGACGTCCACCCTGAATCGCGGAATGCAACGCTATATTGCCGATAGCAACAGCGCGCTGCTAGGCCTGCAGCCGGAGGATTGGCTGGAAATGGCCGCGCCGGTCAATATTCCTGGAACCAGTACGGAGTATCCAAACTGGCGTCGTAAGCTTTCCACCACGCTTGAGGCGATGTTTGCCGATGAGCAGGTGAATAAGCTGATTAAGGACCTGGATAAGCGGCGTAAGGCGGCAGGTAAGAAGAAGTCAGCCTGATTTGCAGTTTATAAAAAAAGCCGGGAAGCGATTCCCGGCTTTTTCATTTCTGATAATCCGCTTAGAGTTTTGGCCCCGCGGCTACCAGCGCTGCGCCCGCAGGCGTATCGGTGTACTTCTCGAAGTTCTCAATAAACAGCTTCGCCAGCTGCTCGGCTTTCTCCTGCCACTGCTCTGGCGAGCCGTAGGTGTTGCGTGGATCGAGGATATGGGTATCCACGCCCGGCAGCGCCGTTGGGATCTGCAGCTCAAACATCGGCAAAGTGAAGGTTTCGGCATTGTCCAGCGAGCCATCAAGGATCGCATCGATGATAGCGCGGGTATCTTTGATCGAGATACGTTTACCGGTGCCGTTCCAGCCGGTGTTAACCAGATAGGCCTGCGCGCCGGAAGCCTGCATGCGTTTCACCAGCACTTCTGCGTATTGCGTTGGGTGCAGCGACAGGAACGCGGCGCCGAAGCAAGCGGAGAAGGTCGGCGTTGGCTCAGTGACTCCACGCTCGGTGCCGGCCAGTTTGGCGGTGAAGCCAGACAGGAAGTGGTACTGGGTCTGATCGGCGGTCAGGCGAGAAACCGGCGGCAGGACGCCAAACGCGTCGGCGGTCAGGAAGATAACCTTGGTGGCGTGTCCCGCTTTGGAGATCGGCTTAACGATATTCTCGATATGGTTGATCGGATAGGAGACGCGGGTGTTTTCGGTCTTCGAACCGTCGTTAAAGTCGATAGTACCATCGGCCAGCACCACGACGTTCTCCAGCAAAGCATCGCGGCGAATCGCATGGTAAATATCCGGCTCTGCGGCTTCGGAAAGCTTAATGGTTTTCGCGTAGCAGCCGCCTTCGAAGTTAAACACCCCGTCATCATCCCAACCGTGTTCGTCATCGCCAATCAGGCGGCGTTTCGGGTCGGTGGATAGCGTGGTTTTGCCGGTGCCGGAAAGGCCGAAGAAGATGGCGACATCCTCTTTTTCTCCGACGTTGGCGGAACAGTGCATAGAGGCGATACCCTGCAGCGGCAGCAGGTAGTTCATGATGGAGAACATCCCCTTTTTCATTTCGCCGCCGTACCAGGTTCCGCCGATTAGCTGGATGCGCTCGGTCAGGTTGAAAGCGATGAAGTTCTCAGAGTTCAGGCCCTGTTCTTTCCACTGCGGGTTAGTGCATTTGGCGCCGTTCATCACGATGAAATCTGGTTTAAAGTTTGCCAGCTCTTCATCGCTCGGGCGAATAAACATGTTCTTCACGAAATGCGCCTGCCAGGCGACTTCGGTAATAAAGCGGACGCTCAGGCGGGTGTCGGCGTTGGCGCCGCAGAAGGCATCAACGATAAACAGACGTTTACCGGAGAGCTGGCGGGTGACCAGACCCTTCAGGTGCTGCCAGGTTTCTTCTGAGAGCGGCTTGTTGTCGTTCTTACCTTTGCCTTTATCGGCCCACCACACGGTATCGCGGGTAGTGTCGTCACGAACGATATATTTATCTTTTGGAGAACGGCCGGTAAAAATACCGGTATCTACGGCGATTGCACCAAGATTTGTTAACACGCCACGTTCATAACCTTCCAGATTAGGGGCGAGCTCTTCCTGATACAGAGTATCGTAGCTGGGGTTATGGACGATATCCTGGACGTCATTGATACCATAAGCCTTGAGATCCTGCGGGGTTAAACTATTAACGCGCATGTCACTGCTCCTTAGCCAATATGTACTGCTTTAAATTGTAGGGTTTATTACAGGGTATAGACCGCGACCAGGCTCATAGATTTACGTATCTCGACAAACTACAGACTTACGAAAAACGTTGTGACTCCTGTCACGAAGCGTAGGGCATTATCTCAGGAAATAGGGCTTCGGTGGGGGTAGATGTTTCTTAATGGTTAAAAAGAAATTAAAAAAACTATAGAAATGTGAATGTAATCGCTTAACTGAAAGAAAATTACGTAACTCTTTCCTAAGGAATCGATTCATCACGCGTAGAAAAACGCTTGACGCCAGGGCGATATAAAACATCGCCTCTGGCGTATTGCAAATTAATGGATCTTCGGGTCAGCCGGGGAGGCGTTGTTACGGATCTCAGCAATGTCCATCGCATTGAAGATGTAATGATTGCCGCAATAATCGCAGTGCATATCAATTTCACCTTCGTCAGCGAGGATGCTGTCGATCTCTTCATCCGGCAGAGTTTTCAGCGCGCCGGCGCAGCGCTCGCGGGAGCAGGTACATTTAAATTCGACGCTCTGCGGCTCGTAAACGGTGACTTCTTCTTCATGGTACAAACGCCAGAGCACATCGTTCGCGGGCAGGGTAAACAGCTCTTCAGCTTTGATGGTTTCGGTCAGCGTACTGAGGTGTTCGAAATCAGCCGCCTGCGCGTCTTGTGCCGGAAGTACCTGTAGCAGCATGCCGCCGGCCATCGGTTTACCTTCGTGTTCGCCGCTACGGATGATCAGGCGGGTCGGCAGCTGTTCGGAGCGCTGGAAATAATCTTCCAGACAGGCTGCCAGCGTATCGCCTTCAAGACCTACCACGCCCTGATAGCGCTCGCCTTCTTCCGGAGAGATGGTAATGACCAGATATCCGTTACCGACCATGGTTTTCAGGTCCGCCCCTTCCGGGATCTCACCCTGCGTGCGGGCGACGCCGCGCATCTGCTGCTGATTGTTGCCGTTGATCACCGCTAACGACAGCGGGCCATCGCCCTGTAGCTGAACGGTGATATCGCCCGCGAACTTCAGCGTCGCGGTCAGCAGGCTGGTGGCGACCAGCAGTTCTGCCAGCACGGTTTTCACCGGCTGCGGATAGCTATGGTTTGTCAGAATCTGTTCTAAAGTTTCTGAAACTGTCACCAGCTCACCGCGTACGGCATAGTTTTCAAACAGATAGCGGTGTAATTGATCGTGTTGAGTCATAATCATCTCTCTTGCGGGCCACAGTTATTCACTATCGCCGTGTTTAAATCTCATCAGGTCGCGGCGCTCTTTCTTATCCGGACGTCTGTCGGGATGCGGCATGGTTAACGCGTTCATTTTTCGCGCCAGCGCCACTTTCTCGCGTTTCTCGATGCTCTCAGCCGTCTCTTCATAAAGCGCGACGGCTTCACTGGCGGGTCTGCGCTGTTCGGTAATGCCTTTTACCACGATAGTGCGTTCGTCATTGCCCTGGCGCAGCATCAGGATGGCGCCTGGTTCGACGACTTTCCCCGGCTTGCTGCGCTGTCCGTTATAGTGCACCTTTCCGCCTTCAATCATCTCGCGCGCCAGCGCACGAGTTTTATAAATGCGGGCAGCCCACAGCCATTTGTCCAGCCTGACGGCCTCGACATCTTTTTCTTTCATGGCTTCTCCTGTTGGCTCAGCGAGGGGATCAGATGCCGGTAATCATTTAATCCTGGATGGCGAACGTAGCTTTTTTCCGCCAGTCCGGAATCGGGGTTGGTGATACCCAGGCAATAGCGGATGCCAAACTCCGCCGCCGCGTCAAGAATGGCTTCGTTATCATCGACGAAGAGCGTGTTGCGCGCCTCGAAGCCGGTTTCTTCAGCTACAGCGTGCCACAGCCGCTGATCTTCTTTCGGATAACCAAATGTGTGGGTGGAAAGTAATAAATCAAGGTGCGCGTCCAGTCCGGTGTGTTTTAGCTTCACCGCCAGATTATGCGGATGGGCGTTAGTCAGCAAAATCCGCCGCTTACCGCTGGTTTTAAGCGCCTCAAGGAACGGCACGGTATCTTCACGCAGCACGGCTCTTGGCCCCTGCTCGCTGGTCATCGCACAAATATCCAAACCCAGGCGCTCGCTCCAGTAATCCAGGCAGTACCAGTTTAGCGTATGTTGTACCGCATGATACTCCTGACGCATCGCGTCTCTGGCTTCCTGCAGGTTGAGTCCCCGCGCGGCGCCCCAGGTTTCCGGGACCAGTTTTTGCCAGAAGTAGTTGTCGAAAGCGAGGTCGAGCAGCGTGCCGTCCATATCCAGCAGAACGGTATCAACCTCTTGCCAGGCAATATCAAAATGCATGGTAAGTCTCCAGCGAGGGGGGAAATTGCGCGACAGGGTATCATACCCCGTCGCACAGAGGTTTATTCTTGCGGGTCAGGCGAGGAAAGTAAAACCGGATTCAGGCAGCTTTCGTAGTATTTCTGGATCTCTTCCTGACGTTGGCGATGGCGCTGATAACGACGTAAAGCCAGGATGCCGTGATACGCCGCACAGCCCAGCATGGTCAGCAGCAGTAGCGTGGTTCCAAGATAGCGCCACAGCCCGGTGCGATCGGGAATACGATGCAGGTTGATATGCTGAGTACCGTTGGCATCGGTGTAAATACTGGTGACGATCCCTTCAGCCTGGAACGGCGTGTTCATCAGCATACCCGCGAGGCGCCGTAGTTCGCTCCACTGCTGGTGTGCCGGGAAATCGTATAACCCAGTGCTTGGCCATGGCTGATTCACCAGATCGCTGCCCTCATCGCTGGCAATCAGGAAACCGCCAGGCGCCGGGCTGTTTAATGCCTGAGCCGCGCGCGCGGTTTCCCGGCTGACGAACGGCGCGGTTGAGGTGGTGACCAGATTTTCTAACGATTCCGCGCTTACCGGACGTAGCAGCACATTGACACCGTCAAGTTTACCCGCGCTGGCGCGTTTGATCAGCGTTTCCCAGTTACGAGTGTTACCGAGGTTAACCAGCGCATTTTTCAAACGAACGCAGTCGTCTTTTGCAGAGCACAGGTCGTTGGTTTTTGTGACGATATCGCCAAAGTCGTCCAGTAGTACCATGCCGGATTTCTGAATAGCCGAACGCAAGGCCGGGCTGACTCGCGAATCCTCTGCGGATTCTGGATGGAGCTGGCGTTGAACGGTCTGCATCAGCGCGGTGGCTTTACTGACGATATCGGACTCCGGCAGCGGCAGGGGAGGTGCATCATTCCAGACGATTTGCGAACAGTCGAACGGCATAAATGGCGAATTCTCTTTTGCCGTCCAGGTGCCCGGCGTGTGGATATTGCACATTCCCGAGCCCTTCAGACGCAGAGTATCGCCAATGCGAATTTTCGACTTATCCAACTGGGCTACCGTCGTGGCTTCGATAGTTTGCGCGCCTTTTAGCCATGAAAGCGTGAATTTAAACGGCATATTCAGCGGGACGCTGGCCCACAGCATCACAACAACCAGCAGCGCTCCCAGCGCGATAATTGTGCTGCGAAGCCAGTACTGAAGCGGGAAGTTTTTGACTTCATCATGCAGGGACAGGAAACGCCCCTGGCGCACAACGTGGCGGCTGAGATAAATATCGATATCCGTCTGCTGGCCCAAATCCTGAGCAATCCACGGTTGCCAGTGACGAGGGTAGATCAGGTCGATGATGCCAAGAGAAATATTGTTGATATGCTCCTGATTGTTTTCGCCAAACAGCCCCCAGCGTTTGGGCATGCCGCGTAGACAGTGAATCTCGCGGAGCGATGTTTTGCGCGGCGGCGCGTAAATCCCCCAAATGCTGGCAAGCAGAAGTACTAAACCACCGCCCAACAGCCAGGGAGAAAAAACATCGGGAGTTATCAGGCTGCAATAAAACAGCAGGAAAGCAGCGACCGCCAGAATGGCTTCGCGAAGACCTTCCGGGCGGCTGAGCGCGTGTTCTTCAGTCGTTTCCGGGCGGATGCTGAGCAGCTCAATTTGCTCGCTCTCTTCTCCGCGGATGGATGCCTGGGTCGCAGGGGCTTTTTCAAGAGCCAGCGCCTGGGATTCCTGCGGATAGTCGCTTAGCGTCTGGCCGTTGAGAGCAATGACCAGAGGCAGGCTGTCGGTAGAGATTAATTCGACGCTGTTTTCATCATTGATATGCTGCTCCCAGAACGGGGGCAGGTGAATCTCCACTGAATCAAGGAAATAGCGCCATTTATTGAGATCGTCAGTGGTGATGCCGTAGCGCGTAATTGCGCGGGTGACGCTATACACGGTGCCGCTCTGTTCGGTCAACGTCAGGTTTACCGGCGCGGTGCTGGCGCCAGACGCAGGGAGCTGCTGGCTGCGGCTGAGGCTTTCGAGGTATTTTTCTACGGCGCTGCGTTCTTCATCGGAAAGCTTGCGCGTAGCGGCATCGCTAAAGGCATGCAGCAGCGGCAGGCGGCGACGTCTTGCATGCGTGCGATACCACCAGCCGATAAGCAATGCGCAGATTAGCAGAGCTATTAAAAATATCAGAAAGGTGCCCATGCCCATCCCATCATAATTATTCTTTTCTTACTGGTATCGTCGGTTGCCATTCATCATGAAACTAAAACAGCCGCCGCAATCGGCACTTATCCTGTTAATACGGGAAAATCTATTATGCAATGCAGCAGCATACAACCTTATCAAAAACGTTAAAATCCAGAAATCGGTATATTCTCAAATACTCTTCAACCTATTGACTTTTTAGTCTTTGTGGCACCAGATTTTAAAACGAAAAAGTTGCAACTATGTAAATTAGTGGCGAATTGAATTGCCGAAACCGTGCTGCGTATCGCACAATGACCTCTGTAATCACACTATAGACCGATGACAATGAGCAAATCATTACAAAAACCCACCATTCTCAATGTTGAAACAGTCGCACGCTCGCGTCTATTTAATGTTGAAAGCGTGGATCTTGAGTTCAGCAACGGCGTACGCCGGGTGTATGAACGGATGCGGCCTTCAACTCGTGAAGCTGTGATGATTGTGCCAATTGTCGATGACCATATAATTTTGATTCGTGAATACGCGGTTGGTACGGAGTCCTATGAGCTGGGCTTTTCAAAAGGCTTGATCGATCCGGGCGAAAGCGTACTGGAGGCCGCCAACCGTGAACTGAAAGAAGAAGTGGGTTTTGGTGCGCGAAAACTGACGTTTTTGAAAAAGTTGAGTATGGCGCCGTCCTATTTTTCCAGCAAAATGAATATCCTGGTGGCGGAAGACCTTTACCCGGAGTCGTTGCCTGGCGATGAGCCAGAGCCGCTGCCGCAGGTTCGTTGGCCGCTGTCGCAGCTGATGGCGCTGCTTGATGAAGAAGACTTCAACGAAGCCCGTAACGTTAGCGCGCTTTTTCTGCTGCGCGAATGGCTGCAGGCTCAAGGGCGGCTGTAGCGTATCGTTTCGCAAAACGCCCGCCGCGACCCAGAGTGAATACGGGGTTGATATCTACAAACCGATTTTTCCTAGCCAAAAAAAAGCGCCCGCAGGCGCTTTTTTTGTCAGAACAGTTCGTGGGTCTCGCCCCCGCCATCGGTGATGGTGGTGCCAACTTCACGAACCGCCTGCTGGGTCGGCTGAGTACCCTCAATAAAGTACTCAGCGCGGCTGTTTCCGCCGCTGGCCAACTGGCCGGTACTGCGGTCGATGTTAACCGTAATGATTCCCGGCGGCGGCGTCAGCGGCTCTTCCGGCACGCCTTCCAGCACTCTCTTCATAAAATCATCCCAGGCTGGCTGCGCGCTTTTTGCGCCGCCTTCGTAGCCCGATATCTGATTTTTGATTGCCCCGGAGGCGGTGGTACGGCCGAGATCGCGGCGGTGGTCATCAAAGCCAATCCAGACTGACGTCACAACGCCTGGACCATAGCCGGAGAACCACGCATCTTTTGAACTGTTAGTGGTTCCTGTTTTACCGCCGATATCGTGACGCTGCAGATCGCGGCCTGCGCGCCAGCCGGTTCCCATCCAGCCAGGTTCGCCAAAAATGTTGGTATTGAGAGCGCTTTTAATCAGGAATGCCAGCGGCGTGTTGATCACGTGTGGAGCATACTCAGGGGCCCCGCTTTGTGTCACCAGTGACTGATTTGCCTGCGCAAGCTGAGGCTGCGGAGGGACGCTGGCGTTTTGCGGCTCCTCAGAGGTCACGACGTCTTCAACATCTTTATTTTCCAGAACATTTGATTTTGGCGTATCACCGTAAATCACTGGAATATTGCACTCCGGGCAGGCAATTTTTGGACGCTCTTCAAAAATGACGCCGCCCTGATCGTTCTCAATTTTGCTGATAAACCAGGGGCTGATCAGGAAACCACCGTTAGCCATCACCGAATAGCCGCGAGCCACCTGAAGCGGCGTAAAGGACGCGGAACCCAGCGCCAGCGATTCGGTGCGTACAATATTCTGCGCCGGGAAACCGAAACGCTGGAGATACTCAGCCGCGTAGTCCACGCCCATGGCCCGCATCGCGCGCACCATGACAACGTTCTTTGATTGACCCAATCCCTGGCGAAGGCGGATAGGACCCGCATACTGCGGCGGTGAGTTTTTGGGCCGCCAGTCGGAGCCGGAACCAGCGTCCCAGCGGGAAATCGGCACGTCATTGAGCATGCTCGCCAGCGTTAAACCTTTATCCATAGCGGCGGTGTACAGGAATGGCTTAATGTTAGAACCAACCTGGCGCAGCGCCTGAGTCGCGCGGTTGAACTTGCTTTGGTTGAAATCGAAACCGCCCACCAGCGCAATGATTGCCCCGTTTTGCGGGTTGATCGATACCAGCGCCGAGTTGACATCCGGCACCTGCGATAGCCACCAGCTGTTACCTACCTCGCGGACCCAGACCTGCTGTCCGCTTTGCACCACATCGTTCACTTTACGCGGCGTAGCGCCCTGCTGGGTATCAGAGATAAAGCGACGTGCCCAACGGACGCCTTCCATGTTCAGCGATACCGAGGTTCCGTTGCTCAGTAACGCGACGGCCTCCTGCGGGCTTGCCGAAGTAATTACCGCCGGTGAGAGAGGTCCGGAGCCGGGAATTTTTTTCAGCGTATCGATGATTTTCTGGTTATCCCACGGCGTTTCACCCACCTTCCACAGGACGTTTGCCGGACCGCGATAGCCGTGGCGCATATCGTAATCCAGCACATTGTTACGCACCGCCTGCTGGGCTGACTGCTGATTTTTACGCGTAATGGTGGTGTAGACGCGATAGCCGTCTTCATAGGCCTGCTCGCCGTAGCGGCTGACCATTTCCTGACGCACCATTTCGCTGAGATACGGGGATGAGAAGGCAATTTCCGGCGTATGGTATCTCGCGTCGATAGCCTGGCTACGCGCCTGATCGTACTGCGACTGTGAGATATAGCCTTCGCTCAACATTCGTGACAGAACAACGTTGCGGCGGGCGGTCGCGCGGTCCATCGAATAGAGCGGGTTAAAGGTTGACGGCGCTTTAGGCAAGCCCGCAATTACCGCCATTTCGCTCAGCGTCAGCTGATCCACCGTTTTGCCGAAATAGACCTGTGCGGCGGCGCCGACGCCGTAGGCGCGGTAGCCGAGATAGATTTTATTCAGGTACAGCTCAAGGATTTCATCTTTGTTGAGCAACTGCTCAATGCGGATCGCAAGGAAGGCTTCTTTCACCTTACGCATCAGCGTCTTTTCAGGACTCAGAAAGAAGTTACGCGCCAGCTGCTGAGTAATCGTACTGGCGCCCTGCGAAGCGTGGCCGGAGAACATCGCAACGCTGGCGGCGCGGAAAATCCCTACCGGGTCAACGCCATGATGCTCATAAAAGCGGCTGTCCTCGGTGGCGATAAACGCTTTTATCAGCTCAGGCGGCATTTGCTGCAGCGTGACGGGAATACGGCGCTTTTCGCCATATTGCGCGATCAGCTCGCCATCCGCGCTATAGACCTGCATCGGGATTTGCAAGCGCACATCCTTCAGGGTTGCGACATCGGGGAGCTGCGGCTCTATATATTTATAAAGACCAAAAATCGAGCCTGCTCCCAGCAGTACGCAACAGACTGCAAGGATAAAAAGATACTTTACGAACTTCACCGGAGATTTCTCATTTAGTTTTCATTGGGCAGTTTATAAACAAACGCGCAGTAGTATAAAGGCAAGCCTGGTGCATTGATATAGCGAAGCATATTGGCTGATAAGGAGATCGTAAGCATGGCTTTTGGAAACTGGCGCATAGGAATGCATATCCAGCAGGACCATATTGCTATTGTCGCATTATTACATGAGCGTTCACGCTGGGCGCTGCGCCGCTGGTGGAATATCCCACTAATTCCCGGCACCGTGCGGCAGGGAATGGTGATGGACGCAGAGTCACTGGCCCGGCAGCTGCAAAGCTGGCGGCGCGAGCTGCCTTTACAACATCAAGTGTATATCGCTTTCCCGGCGGCGCGAACGTTGCAAAAGCAGCTCCCGCGTCCGCAGATTTCATTAAGAGAAAGCGAGCAGGCAACGTGGATTGCCAGCGCCATGTCGCAGCAGCTGGAAATGCCTGCATCTTCGCTATGTGTCGACTATTCAGAAACTACCGCGGCCGATGGCTGGCGGGTTACCGCCGCGCAACGGTTGGACATTAACGTATTGTGCCGCCTGGCAAATCTTCTGAAGCTCAGGGTTGTAGGCGTTGTTCCGGATGCCAGCGCGCTTAGCGTTTTTCTCCCCTCGCTACCCGCTGAGATTCAGGGGCTGGCGTGGCGTGACGAAGCAAACTGGCTCTGGGCAACTAGCGATAGTTGGGGATACTGTCCGTGCAGCGAAGTCCCCTCTTTTTCCCACCTGGTTTCACAGCTCAACGCCGGCGCGTTCAGGCTCTGCACCGCAGAATCGCTTGATGGGCAGAGCTTTGACGCCTGGAGCGTCATTTCTCGCCTGCAGCCTCCGCTGCCGAGCGATGGCGAGCGTTTTACCATTGCCCTGGGGCTGGCGCTGGGAGCGCGTCGCTCATGAGCCAGCTCGTAAACTTTCTTCCCTGGCGCGAAACTCGCCGACGGCAGCGTTTGCAGAGGACGGGGCTGCTGATCGTCAGTTTGCTGCTTATTCTGTTTGCGGCCCTGATTGCCTCACGGTTCAACAACAGGGCCGAACACGCGCTCGATACGGCAAAGATAAATGCGGATAGCCGGCTTGAGAGCGCTTTTCAGCAGCGTGAGCGGGACATGCGTCAGAGTTTACAGCAGCAGGAACAAAGGCGCTTGCGTCTGCTGCGGCGCGACAAAACCGCTGCCTGGCAGACAAGATTGCAGGGGATAGCGGCGCTTATCCCGGCGCAAGCCTGGTTAACTCACCTGGAATACCGTCAGGATACCCTGCTGCTGAGCGGGTTAACGTTGAATCTTAAGGAGGTAGCCGCGCTGGAAAAAGCGCTGAGAAAGATCGGCGGATTTCGTCCTCCCAGGACTGGTGAAACGCAGCGCGATAGCGAAGGGCGCTGGTTGTTTCACTTTTCAATGACAGGAGAGAGCGCAAATGCAGGAACGCCTTGAACGTTGGCTAATAGCACCTAAAAGCCGGTTCGCCATAGCTGTCGTTCTGGTTCTTATTATCGGTGCCTGGACAGGGTTCTTTCTGTGGCCCCGGGCAGAATTACAAGAGGGGCGAGCGACGCGTCCCCAGGAGCAGTGGCGAAAACTGTTGTCGCTGCGGGCAGCTCTGCAGGCCATCGCGATCGATGAGGAGCGGCTGCAGGCCTTTTCTCCTGTTGATCTTCCGGTTGCAGGAGCGGCGCTTATCTCCTGGCGACCGACAGGAACTGGAGGCGAGATGCAGCTGGCGGTTAACTGGCAGGCAGTACCAGCGCTCTTTTCCTGGCTGGCCCGCTGCGGGGTGCAGATCACCGGGTTCTCAATGCACCCGGAAAAACAGGCTTTGCGGCTGACTCTACAGCTGGAGGCGGAAGATGCGCCGTAGGTGGTGGTGTTTATTGATTTTTCCGTTACCGCTATTTGCGGAAGAACGCGATCCGTTCCAGCCAGTAGCCGATACCTGCCGTACGGCGCAGCTTAGCCAGTGGCGCTACGGCGGAGCCATCGGCGATCCGCTAATGCCGATTGGCCTCTTGCAGGATAGCGCGGGGAAGTGGCGTCGCGTGAGGACAGATGAGACGTTGCCTACCAGCTGGCGGGTTACCCTCCTGACATCCGAGAAAATTGTAATTTCAACCGGCTCTGGGTGTGAACCTGCACAGTGGGTCTGGCTACGAAAAGGAATAAAGAATGATGCGATGGATAAGCCTGCTGTTTTTGCTCCTGCCGCTGATGGGAGCCGCGGCAAAAAAAGATCTACCGATGTCGTTGGTCGTCGATGATGTGCCGGTAGCCCAGGTATTGCAAACCCTGGCTGAATTAAAACAAAAAAATCTCGTGGTGGCTCCGGACGTCAGCGGCACGATATCTCTCCATCTTAAGGATGTGCCCTGGCTACAGGCGCTGCGCTCGGTTATCGATACCGCCGGTCTGGCCCTGACCCAGCAAGGCTCAGTGCTGTATGTTCATACTCAATCCTGGCAAAAGGCGCAGCAGGCACAGCTTGAGGCAGAAAGAGCGAAGCGTCTGCAGAATCTTCCTTTGCAGGGGCATAGCATGGCCTTACGCTACGCTGATGCAGAAGAGCTGGTTAAAGCCGGAGAAAAACTGCTGAGCGCGCGTGGGCATCTGGCCGTTGATAAACGAACTAACCGCCTGTTAATTCGTGATGATGCCCGGCATCTTCCGGCGTTAAAAGCATGGGCCCTTGAAATGGACGTGCCAGTGGGCCAGGTTGAGCTGGCGGCGCATATTGTTTCCATGAGCGAAACCAGCCTGCGCGAACTGGGCGTTAAGTGGAGCCTGGCGGACGCTGGCACTCCTCCGGGCTCCGGTAAATTGACAACCTTGAGCAGCAATCTGGCGGTGGGGGATGCCAGTACGAGAGCTGGGTTTAATATCGGCCGCATTAGCGGGCGACTTTTAGAGCTGGAACTTTCTGCCCTTGAGCGGAAGCAGCAGGTGGACATCATCGCCAGTCCCAGATTGCTGGCTTCGCATATGCAGCCCGCCAGCATTAAGCAGGGAAGCGAGATACCATATCAGGTTTCCAGCGGCGAAAGCGGCGCGACCTCCGTTGAGTTTAAAGAAGCGGTACTGGGAATGGAGGTGACGCCGACGGTGCTATATAAAGATCGGGTGCGTTTAAAACTTCGAATTAGCGAAAATACGCCGGGCCAGGTGCTCAAGCAGGAAAATGGTGAAGTACTGGCTATCGATAAACAAGAAATTGAAACCCAGGTTGAAGTAAAAAGCGGCGAGACCCTGGCTTTGGGGGGGATTTTTTCGCAAAAAAATAAATCTTCTCGCGATGGTATTCCTCTACTTAGCGACATTCCCTGGCTTGGTCAGCTGTTTCGCCGTGATGGTAAGGATAACGAACGACGTGAACTGGTTGTATTCATTACTCCACGTATTCTGGCAGCGCATTAGGCGGGTTTTTCATGCTAAACACGTTTCAGGTGTTTGACGTGAGGACGGATTTAGCATACAAGGGGTACCGATTTGAGAGTCGGGTACGACATCAATCCTCCCTTTCTTGTCCGGTGATTTATTCTGTTGCCAAACCAGCCGGAGTATTGAGATAATTTTTAGTCTGACTCTCGCTCTATTGCATATGAGGTTTCAGTTCATGTCCTGCTGCGCTGGGTGTCTGCGAAGCGGGTTTACC